>Ga0075163_10004345_pt1 | contig 19026 bp, 12 predicted proteins | sample JI1023141ADNA_FD_71478 | JGI IMG/M metagenome (GOLD analysis project Ga0075163, IMG submission 71478) | Wastewater effluent complex algal communities from Wisconsin, to seasonally profile nutrient transformation and Carbon sequestration -... | ecosystem: Engineered > WWTP > Effluent > Algae...
GCCAATGACTGAAACGGACACGCCTGCCGGAACACCGGGATTCACCGTGCTCACGCCATCGACTTGCGCGGCGGTGATCTGGACAATGGCCGTGATGAGATCGTGCAGCCCATTCAGTTGCCCGCGCATCTCGACGGCGTCGATCTCGGTTCCGGCTTCGGGTTTGGTGGGGTCGAACATATGGTGTTCCTCGTTCTTGGTTCCTTGTTCTTGGTTCTTCGTGGCTTGGATCAACACTGAGTAGTCGGTGAACCACAGAGACACCGAGCACACAGAGGGCTGACTACTGAAGATGTTTCTCTGTGTGCTCTGTGACTCTGTGGTTGAAACATGATGTCATTGAGTGCTGCGATCTCGGTTCCAGGCTCCGGCTTCAAAAACGAAGAACCAAGAACGAGGAACCAAGAACAGCGTCTCCAGCGCCTTCGCTGCCCTACGGCCCAATCGTGACCTTGGCCACATCACACCAGGCACCGTTGGGTTTGCCTTGGTCCCAGAAGCGGGCACGGATCTCGCGCACCTCGGCCTGTCCTGCGACGAGCAAGGGGCGGTCGTCGATGATGGGGCTCTTGTCGCTGGTGGTCAGGAACTCCCAGTCTCCATTGCCACGGCGCGTCTCCACCCACACACCGGTATGACCGTCCTTGAAGAATTTGATCTGGCCGTTCTGGTGGCCCTCGCCCTGGATGACGGTGACCTTGATGCGCGGTGGCGGTGCCTCGCCGGGTGGCGGCGGTGGAGCCTCGGGACCGACGATGCCCATGTCCAAGCCAATGGCCAATGTATAGGTCGCCTTGGCCTTGATCTCCTTGATCAGGAGAAAGGTGCGGTCCAGTGCACCGGCGCGCACGGGGTCAGCTCCGACGGGTAGGATGGGCGGTGTGGGCGCACTGTAAGTGGGGAAGACAAAAAGTTCGCCGCTGGTTCCCGTTTCCAAGTCCGCAAGGGCTGCCGTGCCGGATGGGCCTGCCTCATAGAGATTCGTCTTCCAATCGCCCAAGCCGTAGGCAAGGGTCAGGTTGTCGGCGACGCCGTTGTTGATCACGGCCGCTGTCAGAGTCAGCGTGGGGCCGTGGATGAGCAGCTTGGCTGCGAGGTTGGTGTGCCACTCGGGGCGTAGTGCTTTCCGCCGTGGGTAAAAGTTGTCTCTTTTCATGGTATGTAGTCTGGATTTCCTGTTCTTGTTCCGAGAACCGGTCGGCTTCGCCGTCGGTCCCCAAAGGGTGGGTGGGAGCGAGGACCACATCAGGCCTGTTGACCAAAGCGCCATGGTGCCTTCCTCCTGAGTATGAGCGGATTGGCGCAAATGGCGCTCCCGCAGGTCGAGTTTGCAGTTCTGCCCGCGGAGGTTGCAGTCCTGCTCGCCAAGGTTGCAGTCCTCTCCGCTGAGGTTGCAGTCCTCCCCGCTGAGTTTGCAGTCCTCCCCGCTGAGGTTGTAGTCCTCTCCACTGAGGTTGCAGTCCTCCCCGCTGAGGTTGCAGTCCTCCCCGCTGAGGTTGCAGTCCTCCCCGCTGAGGTTGTAGTCCTGCCCGCTGAGGTTGCAGTCCTCTCCACTGAAGTTGCAGTCGTGCAACTTGAGTCTCCGCGAGGCTCCACGCGACCCACCATCCAGCAGAGTGCCGGAAGAGTGGGGTAGGTCGAATGGGCCATCGCTTTCATGAGGTCGAGTTTTCCACGACTGATGCACCGCGCGAGGAAACTACAGTTTCCTTGCATTCTGCCGACCTTGGCACGCCAAGGCAGAGGGCTGGGGCGAATGGCCCGAAAAAGATTCATCGATCCCTTTTTTGCAGCGCCACAGGCACGTCCCCTGACACCCCAGGCTAGGATGTGGCGCACCTTCCGCGCCGCGGAGCGGTGGATGGAAGGCCATCCAGCCGTTCAACTCCCACGCGCCTGCTTCCCGAATGCCTCCAGAATATCCTCGATGACCCTCTGGATCGACTTCTCCGTCTCGTTGCACCAACGGATCACCGTAACGAAAGTGACATGTATATCCTGCTCCCCCGGTCTGGGCCGGAGCTTGCGGTAGTGCTGGCGGCTGATCCGCGTGCGCGGATTGATCTCACAGGTTGAGATCTCCTTATCCTCCACATGCTCCTGCATCTGGATCAAGAGCAAGTGATTCATTCCCTCGGGGTCGAGTCTCTGATAAGCTCCGCACGTCTGCGGCTTCACTGCATTGCCACATCCCGGTCTCCCGACGGGCTTCGCATCGCTCAGTTTGTCCTCCGGCCCGGATTCAAGCCGCCTCCACTCCTTGCTTCGCTTTCCGGCGTTGCAGCCTCTTCTCCCAGGCTTCTTCCCGCGCCCATCCCGCTCACCTTTCGGCTCCGGCAGTTTCTTGATCGGGAGCTTCTTTTTCATCACGCACCCGCAAACACGATTGCGTATTCGATAGGACGCGAAGATCGAGAAAAACTTGGGGCGGCTCCGACCTTGCAGTCTGCATTTCTTTTTCGCCAAAAGTCTTGTCTCGCGAAAAGAAACTCGTCACACTCCGCCCATTCAAAGCAGCGGCTGACCGATGCCCGACGCGGGCGTGCGATTGAAAACATCCGATGCTGAAGCAATCCGACGCTCAACGCCCATGTGTTGCCGAATCCAATCTCTCGCGGTCATCCTCATCACGCTCGCGGTGGCATCCGTGAATGCCGCTCCGCTGTCCGGCACCAAGTCCGTGGGTCCAACAGGCGACTACGCCAGCCTCACGGCGGCCATCGCGAATGTGCAGGCGGTGGGCAATGGGTTGGGGGGCGCGCTCGTGCTTGAACTCCAGGCTGCCTATGTCAGTAGCGTCGAGACTTTCCCGCTCACGATCCCCGCGCTCAATGGCGCGAGCGCGGTGAACACGCTGACCATCCGCCCTGCCACGGGCGCGACGGGACGCTCCATCTCCAGTTCGAACACCACGGCGGCCACGGTGGATTTGAGCGGCGCGCAGTTTGTCACCATTGACGGGCGGCCCGGCGGCGTGGGTACGGCAAAGCAATTGACCATCGACAACACCAGTACCAGCGGCGTGGCGGTGCGCTTCATCAACGAGGCCAGCAGCAATGTGCTGCGCCACCTCACGCTTCAGGGCGTAAACACCAGCACCGTCAGCGCTACCATCGTGTTCAGCACGACGACGGGTGCGAACGGCAACGACAACAACACCCTTGATACCTGTGACATTCGCGACGGTGCAAGCACCCCGACGAATGGCCTTTACGCCGAGGGCACCGGGACCACCACCGCGACGAACAACAGCGGAAACACCGTCACCAACTGCAATGTTTTCAACTTCTACAGGTCCACTGCCGTGGACGTATCGGGATTGAAGATCACGAGCGGCAACACGGGCTGGATCATCAGCGGCAACAGTTTCTACCAGACCGCGAGCCGCGCGGGTGTGTCGGCCATCGTCCGGGCCATCTATCTCAGCAACACCTCGGACAACAGCCATACGATCACCGGGAACTTCATCGGCGGCACTGCACCCAGCGCTGGCGGCACGGCTTGGACGACCACAGGCACCACGCAGCCGTATCGATTTGTCGGCATTTGGCTGAGGGTGGGAAACGACACCGCCACCAGTGTGCAGGGCAATACCGTCAAGAACTTCGCCTGGAACTCCTCCAGCACCACCACCACCCAACCGGGAGTGTGGAATGGAATCCATGTGGAGACGGGTGCGGCCGACATCGGCACGGTGACTGGCAACACCATCGGCAGCAGCACCGGCACAGGTTCGATCGCCGTCGTTACGTCGGGTGCGGGCGGCGTGACTTTCGGCATCGGCTCGGTGAGCAGCCTGCCTGTGACCATCAGCAACAACAAAGTCGGCTCCATCAACGCAAGCGGCACGACGACTGGCATTGCCGCCTCGATCACCGGCATTCAGGTCACCAGGGGCACGAACACCATTTCTGCCAATACGATCGGCAGCACCACGACTGCCAACAGCCTGAACGCCTCCACCAGCGTGTCCACTGGTGCGACGCAGCGAGTCACAGGAATCGAAAGCATCAATGGTGGCAGTGCGAATGACTCCACCATCACGGGCAACACGGTGGCCAATCTCATCAACCATAGCACCCAGACCGCCGCGCAGATCCGCGGCATCGTGACTACTGTGGGAGCGAACACGATCTCCGGCAACACTGTCCGCAATCTGACCGGTCCCAGCAGCAGCACGAGTCCTGCGGTGGTCGGCATCTGGCAGACATCGACTGCGGCCGGACAGACCGTGTCTCAAAACATTGTACACTCGCTCTTTAACACGTTAAACGCAGCGATCACACCCGATCCCGATGGCGCAGTGGTGGTCACGGGGATCTATTACAGTGGCGGCATCGACGGCACCAATGTCATCGAGCGCAATTTCGTGCACAGCCTTTCTCTTGATTCCAACAACCCATCCGCGGAGCTGAGTGGGCTGCGTTTCGAGTCGGGGTGCGCTTTCACCGCGCAAAACAACATGGTGCGCGTGGGTGTCGATGCCAGTGGAGCCAGCACCGCCAGTGCAGCTGCCGTGAGGGGCCTGTACGACAATGACAACGGCGCAGCGCAGGCAAGGAATTTCATTCACAACTCGGTCTATGTGGCCGGCACGGCGACTTCGGGCGCGACCAACACCTTTGCCTACAGCAGCTCCAGCCAGTACAACTCGCGCGACATCCGAAACAACATCTTCGTCAATGCGCGCAGCAACAGCGGGGGCACCGGCAAGCATTACGCGGTGACGAACGGCAGCGTCACTGCGCCGCCTCCAGACATGACCTCGGACTACAACATCATGTGCGTTACCGGGATCGGTGGCGTGCTCGGCCTGTTCAATGGTGCGGACTACACCACGCTCGCCGCATGGCAGGCCGGGACGGGACTAGATGCATCAAGTTCCTCGGCTGATCCACGCTTTGTGAATGCGACCGGTACATCGGCGACCGTGGATTTGCACCTGCAGGCGAGCAATCCCGCCGAGGGCATTGGTGTGCTCGTGGCCACCGTCACGAATGATTTCGACGGGCAGACGCGCGGCAGCCTGACTCCCGTGGATATCGGGGCTGACGCGGGCAACCTTACTTACGATCCACCTCCTGCCATCAGCTACCCCCTGCTCTCCAGCGGCACGACGGCCAACCGCACGCTCACCAACTGGGCCACCATCGTGGACAACAGCGGCCCTGTCTCTGGCGGCGCGAGCGCACCAAGGCTCTACTACAAGAGGGCCACCGACGCCGACGCCTTCGTCGGCAACACGGCAGCGGACAACGGCTGGAAATATGTGACCGCCACTGGCAGCAGCAGCCCATACAGCTTCACCGTGGATTACTCGATCATCCAAGGTGGTCTCGTGACCGTGGGTGAAACCATCCAATACTTTGTCGTGGCGCAGGACGCGGCGAACAATCTGAGCTCCATCCCGGCCATCGCCACGGCCACCGCCAATCCGCCCGTGCAGAACATCAACGCCAAACCCAAGACAGGTGTGAACAGCTACACCATCTTGGCCCCGCTCAGCGGAACGGTGACGGTCGGACCCGGTGGCAGCTACTCCAGCCTGAGTGGCGCGGGTGGCCTGTTCTCCGCGCTGAACGCCAGCGCACTCACTGGCAACCTCACCGCAAACATCACAGGCAACACGCCCGAGGACGGCAGCATTCTCCTCAACGCGACGAGTGCGAACGTTTATCCCAATGCCTTCACCGTAACCATCCGACCCGACAGCGCGACGATGCGAACTATTTCCGGCTCCGGCGCGAATGGCTTGATCCGCCTGAACGGAGCGCAACGCATGATCATCGATGGCAGATTCGGTGGTAGTGGGCGCTATCTGACGTTCCGCAACACGAGCACTGGTAGCTTGGCAAGCACCCTTCTTTTCATCAACGACGCGAGCAGCAACACCGTGCGCAATTGCGTGCTCGAAGGAGTGGGAACTCCCCAGGGCGTGGTGACTTTCCGGGCGGGCTCGGTTGCGGGAAACGACAGCAACACGGTGACGGAAAATCAAATCCGAGACCGCAGCGATGCCGCAGGAGTGCCCTCTTATCTGGTTACTTCAGCCGGCAGTTCGGACTGGGTCGCTAACAGTGGCAACATCATCTCCAACAACGAGCTGTTCAATTTCACACTCACCGGGGTGGGTATCTTTTCAGGCAGCAACTCGTGGAACATCACGGGCAATACGATTTACCAGACCGCCGCCCGCACAGGCGGTCTCAATGGCATTTACCTCAACAGCCAGGGCTCGAATTTGATTCGCGGTAACATTGTGCGCGACTTGACGACGAGCAACACCGCCCACGGCATCGTCATTGCAAGTCAAACGGGCAACACCACGGTGGCAAGCAATCGGATCTGGAACGTGGGGAATGTATCCGGCAGCACGAGCTTGGCGCGGGGCATCGACCTCCAGCCGGCCGCGGGTCAGAGCGTGACGGTGGTGAACAACATGGTGGTGCTCGGTTCCTCGGGCACAACGGCGCAGTATCTCTTCGGCATTCACGACCGAGGGGTAAGCGGAAGCACGACAAGCATCCTTTACAACACCGTGCTCATCACCGGGAGTGGCGGTGCGTTTCGAGACACTCGGTCCTTCAACTATGGCGGCGACTCCACCACCACGGTGAAGAACAACGTCTTCCTGAACCTGCGCACCGGCGGCAGCAACCACTTTGCGGCGAACTTCTCAACTGCAAGCACTGGCACGCTGGCGATGGACTACAACGTCTATGCCGGAACCGGACTGACCACCACCGCGGACTTCTTTGACGCCAGCAACGGCAGCAGCAGCGGCACCCCCATCAGCTACGCGCAGTGGAAAACAAACGTCCCCAGCGACACCCACTCCAGCGCCAGCACCCCCGGTGGCAGCTACACTAGCGCGATGTTCGTGGCACCGGCCACCGCCGACCTGCACCTCGTCCCTGGCGGCAACGCGCTGGTGAATGGAACTGGATTTCCTATCGCAGGGGTGACCACCGATTTTGACGGTGACACCCGCAGCAGCACCGCGCCAGTGATCGGCGCGGATGAGATCCTGCTGCCCGACATCGCCGTGACGCAGGCTATCCCTCTCGCCGACGCCGCAGGCAGCGTGGATTTTGGTGCCGTGTCACTTGGCTCCAGCAGCACTGCAAAGACGTTCACCATCACCAATCCAGGCAGCGCCAGCCTCACCGGTCTGGCCATCACCGGCGGCACCAGCGAGTTCGTGGTCAGCGCCCTGAGCGGCACCAACGTTCCCGCAGGCAGCGGCAGCGTGACCTTCATCGTCACATTCACCCCCAATTCCATCGGCCCTAGATCTGCCACGCTGCACATCACCAGCAACGTGCTCGGCTCCAAGAACCCTTTCGACATCGCCCTAACCGGCACAGGCATCACGGCACAGGAGAACTGGCGGCAAACATGGTTTGGCGTCACGACCAACAGCGGTGATGCGGCAGACTTGTACGACTACGACAAGGATGGTCTGGTGAATCTCCTCGAGTTCGCCTTTGGCCTAAACCCGACACTGGGCAGTTCGAATCAGATCCCAACAGGACAGATCAATGGCGGCAACTTCGTGATCAGTTTCACCCAGCCCGTTGGCGTGACTGGTATCACCTACGGAGCCGAGTGGAACACGGTGCTGACAGGAACTTGGAACCCAATTGCCGATACTGGCACTCCTCCGCAACACACCTTCAGCGTGCCCGTCGGTGGCAATCAGGCCGTTTTCATCCGGCTGAAGGTGACGGCACCGTGAACCTTGATTTGTCTCCGCAATGCAGAGGCTCGTCTCTCGCGCAGCATGGAAAGCTCGAAGTGGGTGAGAAGCGGAGCGGATGATCCTAGACTCCGTGCGGAGTGCGCTGGAGATCGGTTCACGGGTAGATGGACGCTGCCTCCGGTGTACCGCTAAATTTGAACGTGACGGTAGGGCCAAAGCATCTACCATAGCAGCCCGCCTTCCGACCCGGTCATGCTCACCGACCAAACGATCGATCCCAACCAAAAGCAGAAGCCCTTTCTGCTCCTGCGCCCGTTCCTGGCTGTCTGGCACTGGATGGTGCCGCCGTCCCAGGCGCACATGGATCGGCAGAGCCGCACGGCCATCGTGGTGCGCTCGTCGATCGTGATCGGGGTGTCGGTCGGGTTCATCGCGACGGTGCTGATTTGGGGGCGCGACATTCGTGACTCGTATCAGGACTGGCGGGCGGGCCGGATGGTGAAGGAGGCCGTGAATCTGGCGAACGAGGGCAATGTGCTCAATGCGGTGATGAAGGCGCAGCAGGCCTATGGGCTATCCCCGGACAACACGGAGGCGATCCGGCTGAACGCGAAGTTTCTCACGCTGATGGGGCGGCAGGAGGCGGTCTTCTTCCACGAGTTGCTGGACAAGCAAGGCGCGGCGACGACGGAGGATGTGCAGCTCAAGGTGAAGGCGCTGATGAATCTGAACCGGACGAAGGAGGCATCGGACACGCTGGGGAAGCTGATGAAGAACACAGCTCCGACGGATGCCATTTTCAAGCTGGCCGAGGATGTCTGGGGCGGGCGTGGCCAGCAGAATGATGTGGTGACGAAGGTGCTCAGGGACTACTGCGAGAAGCATCCCACGGACAATGAGAGCCACCTGCGGCTGGCGCGGATCCTGGTGGCGTCCGCCAACGGCGCGGATGTGGGGGAGGGCACTGCGATTCTCTGGAGACTGTCGGAAAACCCAGGTGACATCGGGATCAAGGCGGTCGAGGCCCTCGACACAGTGAATGATCTGTCGCCGTCGGACATGAAGCGGCTGATCGCCTTGCTGGAGTCGCACCCGCGCGCCAATGGCTGGCATGAAGTGGCGGCCATGAAGCGCCGCATCTCGCTCTCGCCATCGCGCCGCACGCAAATCATCCAGGAGGCTGTGATGAAATACCAGCGTGCCGAGCGCGACAAACGGGTGCCATTCGTGCGCTGGCTCGTGCTGGAGCGGGAGTTTCTCCAAGTGGTGGCGCTGGTGGACAAGGAGGACGCAAAGGCGAACCGGGATCTGCTCGAGAACTATCTCACGGCTCTGACATTGCTCGGTCGCTTCAATGATCTCTCGGATCTCGTGGAAGATCCCAAGGTGGCTGAGATTCTGAACAAAACGGTGCGTGCCTTTTACCGTGCGCACTTGGCCTTTGTGAAGAATGCGCCCAAGGAGGAGGTGCGCGAGAAACTCATCAGCGCCAGGATCGCCGCCCAGGATGAAGGTCGGGGTGACATGCTGCTGGCCATCGCACGCTACGCAGAGGCGCGCGGAATCATGGATGTGGCGTTGGATGCCTTCAAGACCGCCTCGCTGAACCGCCGCATGGAGCGCGAGGGATACGAGGGGCTGGTGAGACTGAGTCAGACAACCGGAAATCTCCCAGCGCTGATGGAGGCTACGCGTGAGGCGGTGCGCCGCTGGCCGGATGACGAGAACTTCATGGAAACTCACCTCTACGCCAGCCTCGTGGCCGGCCTCGATGTGGAACTGGCGCTGGAGCGCTCGTTGAATCTCCTGGCCAAGCGTCCCGACGACTCCCAGGTCAAGATCGCCGCAGCGTTGGGCTACTACTGGTTTGGTGACCTCGACATGAGTGCCAATCACATGCAGCGCGTGGATCTCAACAAATGCACTGTCGGTCAGCAGGCCGTGTTTGCCTTTCTCGCGAAGACCTGTGGCTACCCCGACGCGGCCGCGACTGTGGTGAAGACGATCCCGACTAACGCAACCCTCTTGCCCCAGGAAGAGGTCTTCCTGAAACGCGCCAAGGAGCCCGTCTCCGCCGCGAAGTAATCACGCGTGGAGCGTGGTCACGCTGTCGGCCTCTGAGGATGTCAGGTGTCGCCACTGTCCGGCAGCGAGATCCGAGGGCAGAGTGATGATGCCGATGCTCTCGCGGTGCAGTTTCGTCACCCGGCAGCCCACGCGGTGAAACATGCGCTTCACTTGGTGATAGCGACCCTCGTGCAGCGTGAGCCGCGCACTGCGCGCGCCGGTGATCTCCAGCGCGGCAGGCAGCGTGGTGATGTCTTCGGTGTGGAAATAAAAGCCAGCGGCGAAGGCGGCTATCGCGTCGGTCGGGATCGGTGTGTCCGTCTCGACGACATAGACTTTCGGCAGCTTGTGCTGCGGATCAGTGATGCGCTTCGACCAGCGGCCGTCGTTCGTCAGCAACACCAAGCCCGTGGTGCTGCGGTCCAATCTGCCTGCGATGTGCAGCGACGCTTTGTCTGGGTCGTCGATGAGGTCGATCACGGTCAGGTGTTCAGCATCCATCGTGGCGCTGAGGATGCCGACCGGCTTGTGCAGCATGATATAGAGCGAGCGGGCGGGCTGCTGGATGGCGACACCGTCGATCTCCACGCGCATGAAACGATCCACCTCATGCTGGCCATTGGTGATGGCGACACCATCGACACACGCCCGCCCGGCGGCGATCAATCGGTGCGCCGCCGTCCGGCCCATCGAGTGGTGTTTGGCGGTGAGGCGATCGAGTTTCATGCGCGGAAGAATGGCAAAGATGTTGGATTGCACAAATTGCATCCCGCACCGCGCGGAATGTAGTATGATCGGCACATGTTGGAGGACGCGCTTGAGGAGTATCCCGTCACGAGACTGCTGGACGACGGACTGGCCTGCACGGTCCGGCCGCTGGAGCGGGCGGACGAGGAGTCGTTCGTCGCCTTTCTCAAGGCCGTGCCCGAGATTGAGCGACTGCACATCAAGCAGAAGCTCGGCAGCGCGCGCTTCCGCCAGCGCTGGTGCCGCGATCTCGACTTCGACAGCGCGCTGACGATTGTCGCCATCGCGCACGATCACATCATCGGCATGGTCACGCTTCAGCACCGGCAAGGCGGGTGGAAGCGGCACATCGGGCGCGTACATTGCCTGACGCACCCCGAGTACCGCGATGTCGGCGTGAGCGGACTAATGGTGAGCGAGATCATCGATGTCTCGCGGCACTGCGGGCTGCTGCGCCTGGAGGCTGAGTTCAATGGCGAGCGCGCGGCCTCCATCCGCTGCCTTCAGGAGGCCGGATTCCAAGAGATGCTGCGAATGAAGCGCTACCTGCGCGACATGGCGGGTGGCGCGCACGACTGGGTGCTCATGGGCATGCAATTGCGCCCCGACGCCGATCTCACCATGGCCGGTGATTGAAACAAGTGATAAGCGATGGGCCGGGCGGCTCAACCCTTCAGCCTCTCCCCCGCCTCCCTGATCCACTCCGCATCGGGCATGGCATACGGGCGGAAGGTTTCGAGGTAGCCTTCGTGCTCGTTGTAGAAGAGGGCGCGGTGAAGACCGAGGTTGGAGGCCTTGGGGGACTCGATGAGGCTGGCGGAATCGTTTTGGCTCATCTGGAAGAGGACTCGCATCTCGATCTCGCTCAGCGCCTTCCGGCTCATGAAGCGGCCCACGTTGTTGAAGGTATCCAGCGTGAGGATGAGATGGATGCCGTGGATGGCTCAGCTATCTCGCGGTGGAAACGCTGCGCAAACAATTTCGCACCTACCGGGAATACCACGCCAAAACGCGAAGGGATTTGCGCGATGTGGTCATGAAGCGAAGGCCGTCAACTACTGTCCGGATCGCTCAAATCGCTGAACGCCAGTGATTTACGCCTTGTGCCGCCTGGTGGCGCGGAATCTGGCACGACGCATGCAAATGCCATATCCGCGTCATTCGAAATCTTCCTGACTCAACCCAAACCAAAAACAATCACCATGCACAACATTGATCAAATCAGTCCAGCAGCCGCCTGCTCCTGCGGAGGCGGAGCGCGCAACAACACGAACGCAATGGCTAACGAGGTGCTCCAGTTCGAAGCTCTGTTCGGACATGGCAATCAAAGCCAGGATGCAATCTATTCCGCCGAGGCAGCAGGGCCCCTGCTCACTTCCGCCGACGAGGAAGAGTTGACCTTCGAATTGATGGGAGCGTCGTCAGAGGCGGAGTTGGAACAGTTTTTTGGCAATTTCTTCAAGAAGATCGGCAAGGCTGTGGGGGGCAATCGTGGCCTCATGCGAATGGTGTCGGGCGCGACGAAATTCCTCAAGCCGGTGGTGAAAACAGCGCTGCCCATGGTGGGTAGCGCCGTTGGAAACGCTATTCTTCCAGGCTTGGGAGGCATGGCTGGAGGCATGGCCGCTGACATGGCGTCCAAGGCGCTCGGACTGGAAATGGAGAACGTGCCAGCCGAGGACCGCCAGTACTATGGAGCGCGCAATCTGGTATCTCTCGCGCACGAGACGGTGGCGGACGTGCTGGCGAGCCCGGATCAGACCGATCACGAGACCGCCGCGAAAACTGCAGTGATGCGTGCGACGAAAAAGTATCTGCCGGGGCTGCCCGCGCTCGTCAACCAAGCTGCCAGTCGCATTCCTGCTGCTGTCGCCGAAGGCGTGAAGAGTGGTGTTGATTCCGGCCGCTGGTTTCGCCGCAACGGTCACATTGTTCTCGTGGGAGTCTGATCCCTCTACTCATCACAAAGCGTCATTGCCGCAGCTCATGAGTGTGCCGGACATCCATCAATTGCTACTCGCCGAGGTCGGCGGGATGCTGGAACGTCTGGGGCTCACACGCCGTCTGGCGCTGGGTTTTCCGATGCCGATGGCTGCCGCCCTGACACCACGCGCGGCATCTTTGATCGACGGCCTGATCGAAACCGAGCGGAGCCGGTGTGCCGGTGCCGCTCGGGCGCTTCAGACGTGGCTCCAAGGGCGCGGCCGGGTGATGCCGGTGCATCTCAAGCAACAGCGATTGGCTGCAACACGGATGCGCTTCCAAGATTGGCTCGAACAACTCGATATCTTCTCCGATGTGGTCAGCCAGCGGGGTGAGGCCGATGTAGGAGTGTGGGCGTCAGGCCTGGAGGTGCTGGCTGAGGAATCCCTGGAACTGCCACCCCATATTCCACCGCCTCCCATTATCTGCTCAATCGAGAAGGGCATCGGAGCGGCCATCCGGCGTGCCGCCACAAGACTACCCGGTGGCTCCCCCAATCCCGTTGCTGTCATCCATGTGCCTCGTGAGCGCCTGGCGTGCAGCGCCGTGGGCGGCTCACTCATCCATGAAGTCGGCCATCAGTGGAGCGCCTTGCTCGGGTTGCGCGAAAAAGCCGTGTCCGCGCTTCAGGCAAATCTCTTCGGCGCATCACAGGCAGAAAGCACGCTTTGGAGCCTTTGGTCCTCCTGGATTTCCGAGATTCTCTCCGACCTGTGGTCGGTCGCCCACCTCGGTGCCGCCGCCGTCATTGGCATGCAGTCGGTGATGACGCTGCCAAACCACTACATTTTCGCCCTCAAGCCGGGCGACCCGCACCCGATACCGTGGGTGCGCGTCATTCTACAATCGGTCATGGGCGAGCACTTGCACCCCGACCCGCAGTGGGCGCGGCTGCGTTTCATTTGGAAAAGCCGCTACCCGCTCTCCGGCGCTCCGCCCACCATGCGATGTCTGCTGGAGCGTTTGGAAAATCACGCAGCCAATTTCTCCCGCGCGCTTCTGGCTGCGCCAACGGGGCTGGCCGGCCAGACGCTCGGCGATCTATGCCGCAAGCCTGACCGCAGCCCAGCAGCCCTCCGCGCGCTCGGAGCCGACGGGCGCGGCGATTATCTCTCTGGCATTCCGTCAAAAACCCGCGCGCTCGCAGTCCTCGGCCAGATGGTCTTCGAGCAGCAGATCGACCCTGCCTCCGAACGCAAACTCCTGACCAACCTTGTCTTCGACTGGGCGCAAAAACGCGCGCTCGGCACATCCACCCATTCTTCAACAACACAACCCATCCACCCAAACTAAACTTATGGACACTCCTAGCAACGACCAAATCCTCTGGACCATCATTCGGGATCGCACCAACGCCATTGCGTACGACAAATATGCGACCTACATCAAGAACGTGCTATGCGAGGGACGAGATCATCCGCTCTTCGAGAAGAGCACGGGGCCGTGTTCCAAGGCATGGAAGGATGAGGACGATCCGAAGTCGGACGAAGGCAAGCCCCGCTCTGAATTCTGGCAAGAAACGAACCGGAAGGTAGTCACCGCCGAGCGGGCAAAAATCCTGCAGCGCTTTCCCATTCCGAATGCGCGTCAGACCCTTGAACTTCTTGATCTCGCCACCGAGGTATTCCTTCAAATTCAGTCCGGGCTTCTCGTGTCAGACGTGGCTGACGACAAACTGCTAACGGAAGAGAAGAGCCGCATGGGCAACGCGGCCCTTAATGAAGTCAATCTCACTGACGCGCTGAAGAATCTGGGCAAGAGAGGCTCGTCTCTGATGTGGAGTCAGGTGGTGGGAGAGTTGGAGCCTTCTGGCATTAAGGTGATGGCAGCGGGAGATCTGGCGCTGTGCGACAAGATCATCGCGTCGCGCTACAAGTGCCCACTTTTCCTCGAGCTGATTTACGCCTATTGGCTTGAGGAGTCGGGCCTCATCCAGACCATCAACGCCATCTGTATGAGGGTGCTCAACTGCTCTGGGAACCTGCGGGATCCGCTCACTTCTCTGCAACTCATGCCGCTGCGTCCTCTGGCGGGGTTGCTGGAGGCTTTCGCGAATTCGAGCGAAAGAGTCAAACTTTGCTTCCGCGAGAGCGAGTATGCCGCCGAGTACGGTTTGACACTTTATGGTGATGCCGCCGGCCGGTGCAAGAGCACTGATATTCGCAGTGATTTCATCCCTGCCTTTCACGTCCTCCTGCGCACAGCGCTGCAGTACTACAAAGACTCCGCCAACCGGGACATCACCCCAGACGGATTCCCGCTCTTGAACGTGATCCGTGAACTGCATCTCGTTCTGGCGCAAGGCTCCACCAATATGTTCAGCGAGTACCCTTGGCGGACGCGCAAGGAACTGCTCATCATCCAGTGGCTATTGTCGCAGCCCGAGATTCAGGGATTTGTGGGAGGCAATCCCATGATGCCAAACCAACCCAAGTGGATGAAGGCCGTCGATGCAATGCGTCGGCTGCAAAGTTGGGGACCGCAAAGCGCCCGCGGTTTCGCCGATCTGGCCGAAACTGGGGAGAGAATATTGTTGAGCATCAGGTACCCGAACTGGACTGACCTGAGTAAGACCGGCGACGATGCCAAGAATTGGGCCAACTACTGGAAGACGGAAGTGCAAACTTATGTCCAGGCTTACCGCACCGTCACCGGCGTGGACCTGAACGTCCCTCCCGCCGGTGGTCAGTCCCAGGTCGATACCCGCTTGCCATCCGAACTCATCCGCGCCGCCAGTGGCATGGGCCGTCAAGCAGCTTGAATCTCAACATCGACGATGACCATGAACACATTCCAGCAGCTCGGAAGTGGGGATACGGCGCAAGCCGCTTTCGACAACGAAGTAGAGTTTTTTGCGCAACTTGCCGCACTTGCACCTGCGCTAGCCGCAGGTGCAAGTGCGGTGGGTATTGCCGGTGGCATATCGGACCAATTCGGAATGCCCAAGCCCGGCGACTTCGTTAAGGCTTCCCCTCCTTATCGAGCAATGGAGGGTGTCGGGCAAGGGTTTCACGATTTTGCCTCAAGCCAGACGAACCGCGTCTTGCAGGACACGCTCATCACGAAACCGATACCGTCCGTCAGCGGATCGAACATCGTGAACGCTGCCACTCCTGGCCTCGCTGTCCGGGAGTTCGACACAACGTTCGTGATCAGCGGCCGGAAGCCGGGAGTCTTCTCGGACGACACGGTCGATGTGTCCTTCAATTTGTATGTGGCGGTGGACGGCCAAAACATCCGCGACATGCGCATTGGGGGCGGGATCAACAACGCATCGCTGCTGGGCAAGGATTTGCAGATAAGCTTTGACCAAGGCTCACTGAGTCTCCAAGTGGACAGGAAGGCAGCGCATAACATCCACTTCGAGGGCAAATGGGATCCCGCCGGTCCTGGCGAAATCGGATTCACTGGACGCATCTCCATCAAGGGTGATGGCGAGATCAGGGCTGTCATTAACGAATCGACCGCCGTCGGCTGGATGAGCATCACCCCGACATATCGCGCGCCTCTGCGCTGGCCGACGGGCAGCGCGAGTATTCCAGCCTATGGCGGAAACGCAGGAACCGGTTACGCCGCGCCAGCACCCGCGTACGCTGGTGGTGGGGGCGGACGTCGCAGCTATTCCGCTCCACGTCCGGCTTCCTGCCCGAATGTATTCCGCCAGGGCGTTGAAGTGTCGCTCTACTTCCCATCCGGTCGCGACATGCCCGCCAACGGCGATCTCGAGCGGCTCAACCAGTGGTGGCTCTCCATCCGGGACACCAATCGTGGCAAGTCAGTTTCATCCGGCGCTTTGAAGGTCATGGTGGAGGGACACACCGACGCCGTAGGCAGCAGTGCGTCAAACCAAGCACTCAGCCAGCGGCGTTCCGAGCGGCTGGCAACCTTTCTCAAGGGCAGCATCATTGGCGAGAACGCCACCGTGATTCCTGTCGGACGTGGGGAAGCGTTGGCGAACAGCAATGGTGCCGCCAACGCGTGCGAGCGCCGCGCAGACATCCTAGTGCAGTCGGTGTGAGGAGGATCGGTCCAGGCGGCCGTTGGGCGCGGATTTCGCATGCTCCTCGCGCCGCTTGGCTGCGGCGAGGCGGCCTTGAATCGTTCGCACACACACACCGAGGAGTTTGGCGGACTTCGTCCGATCCTCGCCACTCAGTTCAGAGGCAATGCGAATGGCATCCTGCGCGACGCGGTTTTCCAGACCGGACAGTCCGATCCCGGATGCCAGACCTTCACGGATGATCTCATCCCAGCCGTGTTGCGGCGCATGCATCACGGTGTCCCTCATGCGGTCCAGCTCCCATCGCGGGAGGCAGCCGATGGTGATGACATCACTGCCGGCCGCTGCGGCGGCGAGCACCTGCGAGAGGTGCCGCAGCTCACGCACGTTGCCGGGGTAATCTCTCTTTTCCAAATAGGAAAGAACAGCGGGATCAATCTGCGGAGGTGCATCCTTCCGGTCGGCAAGGTGATCGCGGATAAATGACTCGACCAGCTCCGGAATGTCCGTGCGGCGCTCGGCAAGTGTCGGCAGACGGCATATCCAGCGACTGATGCGATGGTAAAAATCGAGACGGAACGAACCGGCGTCCTTTTCCAAGTCGATCCGCCGGTGCGTAGCGCACACAAGCCGGAAGTCCGCTTTGCGCCATTCGTTGGACCCTAGGCGTTTGAAGCTACCTTCCTGCACCACGCGCAATAACTGCGCCTGCATGGAACCTGACAGCTCACCTACTTCATCGAGGAACAGTGTGCCACCGTGCGCCAGTTCAAAAGCGCCGGCTCTTGTGCCCGTCGCGCCGGTAAAGGCGCCACGCTCGTGCCCGAAGAATTCGCTTCCTGACAACTCCTGCTTCACCGTGCTACAGTCCAGCGTGATGAAGGGCTCGCGCCTTCTTTGCTTGTCGAGGTGGTGGATCATGCGAGCCGCCAGTTCCTTGCCAGTGCCGCTTTCACCGAGAATGAGCACATTCCCACCGGCGAAGGAAGCCTCCGCGAGCCTCTCCAACGCGGCACGCCATACCGGAGAGGAGCCCACGAGGGCTGACTTGATTTCGTCCGAATCAATGGCCATTCGCAGCCGCATTAATTTGTGCAGCCGCCCCACGAGCCATTTGAGCGTGCCTTCCATGCCCATAAACTGGCGCAGATCCGCCGCTCCAGTCGCTAACCAAGCGCCGACCATTTCTCGCGTCGGAGGTATGGCATCAGTATTAACGACCAAGAGTGGAATGCCTCCTGTAACAGGTGAGGATTCACGCCATTGATCATCGCGCAACGAGGCAAATAAGACCTTTGCCAGCAGTCGGTTTTCTGGGCACTTCCGAATCGGAATGAACCCTTCGCGGGCTAGGCCATCAGAGAACTCCGCCATCAACCGATCCGCATCGTCCCCGAAGCTCTCGACAGAAACCCGAGTGTATTCCTCGGAGACTAGCGGGGAAGAGCGGCGCTGGGAGCTGTAATCCTGATCCAACATCGGGCTGCAGATCGTCCTTTCTTGGGCGCATGGATTAACATTTGATCTTGATCGCTCAACCCAGCGATGAAAGACGGCGTCTGGGGCAGCAACACTGTTGCCCAGTAGAATTCACACTGCATGGTGCTTGGCCGGACAGGATGTCCTGCATGACGGTCTCATGTCTCGGGTGCTGACAAGGATGGAGTGTTGTCATGAAGCGGCAATTATTGACAAGGGACGCTTGGTTTATCAAATCTTACCCTAGCCTGTCGAGAAGATTTTTCCCGAAGGGCATTTCAGAGTCACGATGCTGGCTCCTATTCTATGAAATTTAAGTGCAAGACTAACCAAGAGCCCTCAACAACTAGCCAAGTGCACTCGCCAGTTTCTCACCAGCCTCGCGGATCCACCTGGCATCCGGCATCGCATACGGGCGGAAGGTTTCGAGATAGCCTTCGTGCTCGTTGTAGAAGAGGGCACGATGGAGGCCGAGGTTGGAGGCTTTGGGTGACTCGATGAGGCTGGCCGAATCGTTCTGGCTCATTTGGAAGAGAACGCGCATCTCGATCTCACTCAGCGCCTTGCGGCTCATGAAGCGACCGACGTTGTTGAAGGTGTCGATGGAGAGGATGAGATGGATGCCACGGCTCGCGCCTTCGCAGATGAGGTCGTTGAACTGCTGCCCGGGACTGGCGGCGGAGTCGCTGTCGCCAAAGCTGAAGTCGTCCTCGTGGCGGAGCTTCTTGAACTTCTGCACGCCGTGGATGAAGACGAAGATCGGAACGGCGTCCCCTGCCCCCTCATCTCCACCGCGTGCTTTGAGTTCGGCGGCGAGGTCGTTCATGATCTCAGCAAGGTCGTGGCCTTTGGAGACTCGGACGCCATGCGGTATGCTGGCGACGATCTGATCGATGAAGGTCTCCTCGGATGAGCCAGGATTGGATGCGTGCAGCAAGACAAACCTCGCGGTGCCGACGGGATACTGCGCGGCGAGCGAGATGAGCGAGGTGCCTATGAGCGTGGTCGAGGCTTCCTCGCGCTGACCGACGATGAGCAGGTGATTGCC
>Ga0075163_10004346_pt1 | contig 19017 bp, 16 predicted proteins | sample JI1023141ADNA_FD_71478 | JGI IMG/M metagenome (GOLD analysis project Ga0075163, IMG submission 71478) | Wastewater effluent complex algal communities from Wisconsin, to seasonally profile nutrient transformation and Carbon sequestration -... | ecosystem: Engineered > WWTP > Effluent > Algae...
GATCGAGGCGCTGGTGGTCTACAACAGCAACCCGGTGGCGGTGGCGCCCGAGTCGGCCAAGGTGGTGGCCGGGTTCAGGCGCGAGGATCTGTTCACCGTGGTGCTGGAGCACTTCCTCACCGACACCGCCGACCACGCCGACTATGTGCTTCCCGCCACCACGCAGCTCGAGCACTGGGACGTGCACACCAGCTACGGCCACACCTATGTGATGGTCAACGAGCCCGCGCTGTCTCCTCGCGGTCAGGCCTTGTCCAACTGCGAGATCTTTCGCCGGCTTGCGGCGCGCATGGGGTTCGACGACCCTTGCCTGGCCGAAGACGATCTCTCGCTCTGCCGCCAGGCGTTCAGCGACACGATCGACTTCGAGCGGCTCCGCGAGCAGGGTTGGCAGAAGCTGGCCCTGCCCGAGGCGCCGTTCGCCGAGGGCGTCTTCCCGACGCCCAGCGGCAAGGCCTGCGCCGAAGGCGGGGGTACCCCGTTGCCTGACCATGTGCCGAACTACGAAAGCCGTGCCAGCGCACCGGAACTGGCGAGTCGATACCCTCTGGCCATGATCTCCCCGCCGGCTCGGCATTTCCTCAATTCCAGCTTCGTGAACGTCAAGAGCCTGCGCGACATCGAAGGCGAACCCATCGTCGAGATCCACCCGGACGATGCTGCCGCGCGCGGCTTGTCTGACGGGCAGGGCGTGGAGGTGGTCAACGACCGCGGCGCGTATCACTGCACCGCGCGCATCAGCCGGCGTGCCCGCCCCGGTGTCGTGAACGGCCTGGGAGTCTGGTGGCGCAAGTTCGGCCGCAACGGCACCAATGTCAACGAGCTGACGCACCAGCGCTTGACGGATCTGGGGGCGGCGCCGGCCTTCTACGATTGTCTGGTCGACATCCGGCCGCTGTGAATCGATGCGTTGGGGGCTGGCGGTGATGGCGGGGCTGGGCGGGCTGGTTCTGGTGGCGGTTGCCGCGGTGGGCACCGTGTGCCTGAGCGCCGGCTGCGCTGAGGTCGGTTACCTGGCGCAATCCACCCACGGGCATTTCAGCCTGCTGGCCGGTTCACGGCCCGTGGATGACTGGTTGAGCGAGCCAACAACCAGCGAGGCGCTCAAGGCGAGGCTCGTGCTTGCCAAGCGGCTGCGTGAGTTTGCCGTCACCGATCTGAAGCTGCCCGACAACCGCAGCTACCGGAGCTACGCAGACCTTCGCCGCGCGGCGGCGGTATGGAATGTGGCGGCCACGCCCGAGTTGTCGATGAAGCTGCAGACCTGGTGCTTTCCTGTCGTCGGCTGCATCGCTTACCGGGGTTACTACGATCAGGGCGGTGCGCAGGCCGAGGCCAGGGCGCTGCGTGAGCGAGGCCTGGAGGTCACGGTGTACCCGGTTCCAGCCTATTCGACACTGGGCAAGATGGAGTGGCTGGGCGGGGACCCTCTGCTCAACACCTTCATCCAGTGGCCGGAGGTCGAGTTGTCTCGCCTGATCTTCCATGAACTGGCGCACCAGGTGGCCTACGCCGACGGCGACACGCCGTTCAACGAATCGTTTGCCACTGCAGTCGAACGCCTTGGCAGTGAGCGGTGGCTGGCCTTGCACGGCTCGCCTGAGTTGCGCGAGCAGCAGGCCCGGCTGGAACAACGGAGAGCCGAGTTCCGCGCCTTGACCCAACGCACCCGCGCCCAACTCGATGCGGTCTACCAATCGGCGTTGTCCGACGATGCCAAGCGGTCCCGGAAGGCCGAATTGATGGCGGCCTTGCGTGCCGACCACCTCGCTCTCAAGACAGGGGCCTGGGGAGGATATGCCGGCTACGATGCCTTCTTCGACCGGGCCAACAACGCATCGCTGGCCATGCAGGGCGCCTACCTGGATCTCGTGCCGGCCTTCTTGGCATTGTTCGAGCGGGAGGGTCGGGACTTCGCCCGATTCTTCGCCGCCGTTCAGCAGTTGGCGGGCTTGCAGCGCGCGCAGCGCAACGCGACACTTGCAGCCTTGTCGCCTTCACCCTCCCACTGACCATCCCAGACACCATGCCAGACATCCGCATACGACGCGACCACACCCTGGGCCTTGAACGGGCCCGCAAGGTGGCCTGGAAATGGGCCGAGCATGTCGAACAGAAGTTCGACATGGAATGCACTGTGCTGGAAGGCGAGACCAGCGACACCGTGGAGTTCAAACGCTCAGGCGTGGCCGGCACGATGATCGTCACCGGCGACCATTTTGCGGTTCACGCCAAGCTGGGGATGCTCATGGGCGCCTTCGCGGGGCAGATCGAAGCCGAGGTGGGCAAGCAGCTCGATGCGGCGCTGTCCAAGGAACAGGCCAAGGCCGCCAAGAAGGCCTGATCGCCTGCCCGGCGTGGCCACCGCCGGCCCGGATCGAAATCGACGATACTCGAGGCCTGATCTGAAAGCGCTTTCATCTTGGGGCGCGGCAGAACTGGAGCACACCCATGACGAGGATTCTGCGAAACCTCCTGACGCTGGCCACCCTGCTGCTGGCTGCGACGCTGGTGCATGCCCAGACTTGGCAGTTGGTCTGGCAAGACGAGTTCACCGGCGCGATCGGGCCAGACTGGGTCTTCGAGACCGGCAACGGCGCCGGCGGTTGGGGCAACAACGAGCTCGAGTACTACCGCCGGGAGAACGCCAGCGTCGAGAACGGCAGCTTGGTGATCACCGCCCGCCGCGAGGATTTCGGCGGCATGCGCTACACATCGGCACGGATGAAGACGCAGGGCAGGCGGGATTTCCTTCACGGCCGCATCGAGGCGCGCATCGCGATGCCTTCCGCCCTGGGCCTGTGGCCTGCCTTCTGGATGCTCGGCAGCAACATCGATCAGGTGGGCTGGCCCGCATCCGGCGAAATCGACGTGATGGAGCACATCAACACCGAGACCATCGTCCACGGCACGGCCCACTGGAAGGCGGCCGACGGCACCCATGCCTCCAATGGCGGGTCCGCAACCGCATCGGTCACGGGGTACCACGTCTACGCCGTCGAGTGGGATCCGCAAGCCATCAAGTGGTTCGTGGACGGCCAGTTGTTCCACATCCTGGACATCGCCAATGGGCCGGCGGCCACCGGGGCGTTCCAGAAGGAGTTCTTCCTGTTGCTGAACCTGGCTGTCGGGGGCAACTGGCCGGGCTTCGTGGTGAACGAGGCGGCACTGCCGGCCCGGCTGCTGGTGGACTACGTGCGCGTGTATCAGGATGTGTCCACTCCGCTGACCGCCTGGGCTAACGAGAACGCGACCACCAAGTACATCCGGCACAAGAAGAGCCGCGGTCGCGTCGATGCCGAAGTGACGCCGTACCAGGACGGCAACTGGAAGATGGTTGCAGGCCTGGTTGGATCCGGGGTTTCGTTCGAGTCCCAAAGCCAGCCCGGCCGGTACCTGCGTCGCCGAACGACAGAGGTCTGGCTGGAGGCCGACGATGGCACGCAACTGTTCAAGGAAGATGCCACTTTCTTGCAGCGGCCGGGCCTGGCCGATGCGACGGCTTCTTCCTTCGAGGCCTACGCCAGCCCCGGCAGCTACCTGCGTCAGCGCAAGGCGCTGCTGTATGTCGAGCCACTAGGAACCGGGCCTTCGGCGCGGAGGGACGCCACCTTTCGCGCGGCGGCGCCACTGCAGCCGTTCGTGTCGCACCTGGAAGCCGAGTCCTACGCCGTCATGCAGGGCATGGTGCCAGAGGCCTGCTCGGAGGGCGGGCAGAACCTGGGGTATATCGACCCCAGCGACTGGGCCGTCTGGAACGTGAACCTGCCACGCGCGGGGCGATACACCGTCGAGTACCGGATAGCCAGCCTGTCAGGCGGCGGCCAGTTGCAACTGGAGCAAGCGGGCGGCGGGCAGGTCTATGGCAGCGTGGTGGTCCCAGGAACCGGCGGATGGCAGAACTGGGCCACCATTTCCCATCAGGTGCAGCTGCAGGCAGGGCAGCAGCAGATCGCCATCAAGGCACTGGCGGGCGGCTGGAACATCAATTGGCTGAGGATCAGCGCCCAGTGAGCCGCCCCAGGCGGGCGCCTACTTCAGCGATTCGATGAGGTCGATGTAAGCCTGCATCGCCTCCTCGGCCGATTGGCCCTTGATGGCGTTCCAGGCGTCCCATTTGGCACGGCCGACCATGTCACCGAACCCTGGGCGCTTGCCTTCCGCGTCGCCGGAGGTGGCTTGCTTGTACAGCGCATAGATCTGCAGCAAGGTCATGTTGTCCGGCTTTTCCGGCAACTGCTTGCTCTCGGACACCGCCGTCTCGAACTGGGCCTTCAGGTCTGCCATGGGGAACTCTCCAGTGGGTAAAGTCAGAGTTGACGGGCCGGATATTAACCAGCATCGTCGACCCGACACACCATCGATCTAGAGGGAGTTCCCCATGTCCGACAGCCCTGCTGTCCACACTGAGCGCATGTCGCGCGTCGACACCGCCTGGCTGCGGATGGACAACGACGCCAACCTGATGATGATCGTCGGCGTTTGGCTGGTCGAGCCGGAACTGCGGCTCGACGAGGTGCGCGAGCGCGTGCAGGAGCGTCTGCTCAAGTACGACCGCTTCCGCCAGAAGGTGGTCGAGGACACCATGGGTGCGACCTGGGTCGAGGATGGCAGCTTCGACATCGCCGATCACGTGCTGGGCGAGGACCTGATCCTGCAGCCCGGCCAAAGCCCGGTCGAGGCCTTGAAGGTACGCGTCGGCCACCTGGCCGCCACGCCGCTGGCGTCCGACCGGCCGCGCTGGGAGATACGCCTGGTCGAGCGGCTCGATACAGGCCGCAGCGCACTGATCATCCGCATTCACCACTGCATTGGCGACGGTATTGCATTGACTTCGGTGATGCTGTCCATCACGGACGGTGGCAAACCGCCGCCTGAACGCAAGCACCGCGAACCCGAGGGCGAGCACGACTGGGTCGCCGATCTGCTCAAGCCCGTCACCGACCTGACCATCAAGGCCATTGGCCTGACCGGCGACGGCATGGCCAAGTCGGTTGAGCTGATGGCCAATCCGGTGCAACCGTTGGCCGGCGGCATGGAGATCGCCCGGGTCGGCTACCAGGTCATCAGCGACGCTGCGGCGATGGCCTTGATGCCCGACGATTCGCCCACGCTGTTGAAGGGGAAGGCCACACCCGGCAAGCGGGTCGCCTGGGGTGAGCCATTGCCGCTGGAGGAGGTGAAGGCCGTGGGCCAGGCCTTCGGCGCGTCGATCAACGACGTGCTGCTGACGGCGGTGGCCGGGGCCATCGGCGACTACCTGCGCGCTCATGGCGACGACCCCACCGGCAAGGAGATCCGCGCCATGGTGCCGGTGAACCTGCGGCCACTGGACCAGGCCTGGAGGTTGGGCAACAAGTTCGGCCTGGTGCCGCTGGTGCTGCCGGTGGGCATCGCCAACCCGATTGAGCGGCTGGGCGCGGTGCGTGCCCGCATGAACGATCTGAAAGGCGGCTACCAGCCGGTGATGGCTTTCGCATTGCTGGCCGTGGCGGGCTTGCTGATCAAGCCGATGCAGGACGCGTTGCTGAACCTGTTCGCCAAGAAGGCCACGGCCGTGATGACCAACGTGCCGGGCCCCCGAGAAGAGTTGAAGTTCAACGGGCGCACGATCAAGCAGCTGCTTTTCTGGGTGCCGCAGAGCGGCGACATCGGCGTCGGCGTCAGCATCCTCAGCTACGCCGGCGGCGTGCAGTTCGGCCTGATCACCGACGATGTGCTGTGCCCCGATCCGGACGACATCATCGCCCGCTTCCGCCCCGAGTTCGACAAGCTCCTGTACCTGTCGCTGATGCTGCCCTGGGCAGACGAAGCCTGACTGGCTGTTGTCGCTCGAAGGAGTGACTGCGCGGCGGCAGGGCGCGCCTACACTGACGCATGGATCCCATCACCGTGGTCATCGTCGAGGACGACGAACGCTTCCGCGCGGCTTTCACGGCCGTCGTGGCAGAGGCCCCGGATCTGCGCCTGGCCGGCGCTGCGGGTGATCTGCCTCAGGGGTTGCAGTTGCTGCGCGAGCACCGGCCCGACGTGCTGCTGGTGGATCTGGGGCTGCCGAGCGGCAGCGGCATCGAGCTGATCCGTTTTGCGCATGACCACCTGCCGCAGACCGATGTGATGGTCATCACGGTGTTCGGCGACGAGCCCCATGTGATGGCCTCGCTCGAGGCGGGTGCCACCGGCTATCTGCTCAAGGACAGCGGCGCCGCCGATCTCACCGAGCAGATTCGCGCGCTTCGTGCCGGCGGCAGCCCGATCAGCCCGGTGATCGCACGCCAACTGCTGCTGAGGTTGGCGCCCGAGCCGGCGCCGACGGCCCAGAGCGAGGCGCTGCTGTCGCCCCAGGAGCGCCAGGTGCTGACGTTGTCGGCCAAGGGTTTCAGTTTCGAGGAGATCGCGCGCATGCTGGGCGTCTCCCGGCACACGGTGATGACCTATGTGAAACGCAGCTATCGCAAGCTGCAGGTGCATTCGAAGACCGAGGCGATCTACGAGGCCCGCAAACTGGGGCTGGTGCGTGACTGAAACGGGTAGATCGCGGCGGCTGCACCTAGGCTGGGCGGTTTCGTTGGTGGCAGCGCTGGGCGTGATGCTCGGGCTGGTGGGGTCGGGCTCGCCGCCTGCTGCAGGCGTGCCACCCCAGCAGTTCACGCAAGCATGGGAACACAGCCTGCTGTTCGACGACAGCCGGCTGGATGCCGGCATCCTGCACACTGCACGGCCCAACCTACCGGCCCCTGACGACCTGTCTGCCTGGCGGGCGGTGGCGTTGCCACGCCAGGAACCGACCAAGGAGGCGCCATCGCCTGACGCGCCCGAGCCCCTGAAGGTCTGGTGGTACCGCGTGGCCTACACCGTGCCGGCCGGCCTCGAGGGCCCTCTGGCGCTGTATGTGCCGCGGGTGGGTGGCGGGGCGGCGCAGGTCGTTGAGCACGACGGCCAGCATTGGCAGCTGCGTTGGGACGGCGTCGACCGCTGGCGCGAGCAGTGGAACCGCCCGATCCTGGTCGACCTCGGCCGCGCCCCGCCCGCCGGCCAGACCCTGCAACTGGCCGTCGGGTTGATCCGGCATGACTTCGGGTCGCACCGGATCGCCCGGATCAGCGTCGGCCCGCGGGAGGAACTGGCCTTCCGCGACAGCTGGCGCCGGCAACTCCAACTCACCGCACCGCAGGTGGGTTCGTTGACCTTTCTGGCGCTGGGCTTGTTCTCCTTCCTGTTCTGGTTCCGTCGCCGGAGCGAGCAGGCCTATCTGCTGTTCTTCTTCAGCTCGGTGGTGTGGACACTGCGCAGCCTCCACTACTACATCGATTTTCCGCGAGACGAGACCGCCTATGTGTGGTTCTGGTGGGCCACCAACGCCACCTTGTCGTGGGTGATGATGCTGATCTACCTGTTTGCCTTCCGATTCGACCCGCGCAGCTACCCGCGTGTCGAGAGGGCCCTGGTGGTATTCGTGTTGGCGATGTCCGTGGTCACGATGCCGATGCCTTGGACAGAGTCGTCCTCGTTGATCTTGCAGCACCTGTGCAACAGCGCGGTGGCGATCGGCGTCACCGCCTTCCTGAGCGTGCTGGCCTGGCGCGGCGGTGGACGTGAGTTCCGCGTCATCGTTGGGGCGCTCTGGGTCTGCGAGGTTTTTGGCGCCCACGACCTGCTGCTCGTGGCCGGTTGGGTCGGTCCGGAGTCCATCTACCTGTTGCCCTTCGCCACGGTGCTGGTGCTGCTGGCCTTCCTGTACGCGGTGCAGCGGCGCTATGCACAGGCCATCGACCAGGTCGAGGGTGCCAACCAGCGGCTGGAGCAGCGTCTGGCAGAGCGCGAGGCCGAATTGCAGGCGAACCACGAGCGCCTGCGTGGTGTCGAGCGCGAGCAGGCCCTGCTGCTGGAACGCCAGCGCCTGATGCGTGACATGCACGACGGCCTGGGCTCGACGCTGATGTCCTCTTTGGTCCTGGTCGAGCAAGGTCGGCTCGACGCACCTGCCGTCGCCGTGCTTCTGCGCGAATGCGTGGACGACCTGCGCCTCGTGATCGATTCGCTGGAACCGATCGGGCACGACCTGGTGACCCTGCTGGCTTCGCTTCGGCACCGTCTCGGGCGGCGGCTCGAGGCCGCCGGGCTGGGCATGCAGTGGGAGGTGGAAGACCTGCCCCCGCTGGAGTGGCTGCACCCGCCCGATGCCCTGCAGGTGCTGCGTATCGTTCAAGAGGTGCTGACCAACGTCTTGAAACACGCGTCGGCGCAGACTGTGCGCATCGCCACCCGCCGGCACGGCGACGAGGTGCAGGTGCTGATCGAAGACGACGGGCGTGGCTTCGACCCCGAGGCGGCCGGTGGCGGCCGTGGCCTGCGCCACCTGGTCCAGCGCGCCGCTCGACTGGGTGGCCGTCTGGTCCTGGACAGCGCTCCCGGCCAGGGCACGCGCATACAGCTTGACCTTCCTTTGCAGCGCAGTATGCGTGCCTGACGGACAATCGCGAAAGCACCACGCTCTGCCTGGCCCGTGTGCCCCCATGCTCCAGCAACGAACCCTCAAATCCCTCACCCGCGCCGTTGGCGTGGGCTTGCACAGCGGCCAGAAGGTCGAAATGACGCTGCGCCCGGCGGCACCGAACAGCGGCATCGTCTTTCGTCGGATCGACCTGCCCAATCCGGTGGACATCCCGGTGCGTTTCGATTCGGTCAGCGAGACCCGCATGGCATCCACCATCTCCCCCGGTGGCCAGCCCGGCGGGCCCAAGGTGCAGACCATCGAGCACCTGATGTCGGCTTGCGCCGGGCTGGGGCTGGACAACCTCTACGTGGACATCACCGCCGACGAGGTGCCGATCCTCGACGGGTCGTCGGCCAGCTTCGTGTTCCTGCTGCAAAGTGCCGGCATCGAGCTGCAGAACGCGCCCAAGCGGTTCCTGCGGGTCAAGAAGACGGTGGAGGTGCGCGAGGGCGAAGGCAGCACGCTGCTGTGGGCGCGCCTCGAGCCGTACCACGGATTCAAGCTCACCTTCCAGATCGACTTCAATCATCCGGCCGTCGACGCGACCGGCCAGCAGGTGAGTTTCGACATGGGCTCAGGCCGCTACAAGCAGGAGATCGCACGCGCCCGCACTTTCGGCTTCACCAAGGACGTGGAGGCGATGCGTTCGCGTGGGCTCACATTGGGCGGCAGCATGGACAACGCCATCGTCATCGACGACTACCGCGTTCTCAACAGCGACGGCCTGCGCTACGACGACGAGATCGCCAAACACAAGATCCTGGATGCCATCGGCGACCTCTACATCGCCGGCTCGCCGCTTTTGGCCGCCTACACCTCGTTCAAGGGCGGCCATGCGCTGAACAACAAGTTGCTGCGCACCTTGCTGGCCGACGCCAGCGCGTTTGACTATGTCACCTTCGAGGACGAGAAGCTCGCTCCGGCAGGTTTCGCCGAACTGGCGCCGGCCTGGTGACTCAATTGGCCCCACACCCATGCTGATCTTTCGCCTTGTCTTCGGCTTGCTGTTGGTGGCCGGCATCCTCTGTTTTGCGGCATCTGTCCTGACCGGCCAGGCGCACTGGCGCCAGCGCGGGCTGGTGATCGTGAAGTGGACAGTTCTGGCCGGCCTGGGCATGGCGGCTGTGCTGGTGCTCGAGCGTCTGGCGCTGCTTCTGTAGATGCATCTCGACGTCTTTCGGGGCCTGGCCGCCCTGCTGATGGTGCTGAACCACGCCGGCTACGCCTGGCTCGCCGCGCAGCACAGCGGCGCTGGTCTCACCGGGCTGGTCGTGTTCGCCGGCGGTTTCGCCCCCGTGCTGTTCTACTTTGCCACCGGGCTGGGCATGGGCTGGTCCGGCCAGCGGCGGGCCATGGACAACGCCACCTGGGCCAAGGCCGGCCTGCTGGTCCTCGCCGACGCGCTGCTGAACTGGAGCCAGGGCGGCTGGTGGGGCGTCAACTTCTTTGGCTTCACCGCCTTGTCCATGGTCGTCGTGGGGCTGGTGCGGGCCAGTGCACGACCGGTGCGGGCCGCTTCTTTGGTGCTGGCGATGGTTCTGCTGGCCCGTTATGGTCTGGTGCCCTGGCTGCGCGAGGCCTCCGAAGCCAACGCCTGGGTCGGCTTCCTCACCGGCATCCAAGGGCGGCCGGCCATCTCCTACCCGGCCGGCCCCTGGCTGGCCTACCCGCTGTTGGGCTTCATCCTGGCCTACCTGGCGGCGGGGGTGCGTGTCCCGGCCTGGCTGAGCACCCGCGGGCTGGGCGCTGGAGCACTGGCCTGCGCCCTGCTGGCGGGAGGCCTGGTTCTTCACCGCGGCGCGGTGCTGCACCGATGGAGTTCAATGTCGGCCGCCTACTTCCTGTTGTCGCTCGGCGTCTTGGCTCTGGCCTGGTGGGCGGCAGGCTGGTTGGCACGGCAGGAGCGTGCCTCGGCGGCGCTGGCGTTGCGCGGGCCGGCGAGCCTGCTGGTCGTTCCCCTGCACTATGCGGCGATTGGCGCCCTGGCTGGTGTGTTGCCGCTGCCCCTGCTGCCTGCGGGTTGGTGGGCTGCAGTCGTGGCCCTTTGTGTGGCGGTGATGTGGGCTTGTCGCCGCATGAACCGGGCCTTCACGGGCCCGCTGCCGGGCGGGTGGCCGCTGCTGATCATGCTGGCGGTGTTGACGGTGGGTTGCCTGGCTTGGCGCGGAGTGGGCTTGGCCACGTTGCTGCTGGCCTGTGCCGGCCAGACCGCAGTGGCCTGGCATCTGGCGGCCGGTACTTCTCAGGCGCGCAAGCCCGCGATGTAGGACTGCACGGCCACCTGCCCGACCCGGCCCAGGTCGAACTGGCCTGGCGCCATGGTCCAGTTGTGCATCAGGCCGTCCACCAGTGCGAACAGGCCTGTGGCGGTTTCGCCTGCCGGAAGGCCGGCTGGCACCTGGCCCCGCTCCCGTGCCATGTCGATCACCCTGGCAAGCACTTGTTGGTAGCGCAGGATGCTTTCGAGGTGGCGTTGGCGCACCGGGGCGAGCTCGTCGGTGTACTCGGTGGCGTGCATCGCGATGTGGAAAACCCGCTGAAGGTTCGGGTTGCCAGCCAGCTCCTTGAGCGGTGCCAGCGCCATGTCGGCCAGGTGAGCCAAGGGGTCCGGGTGCTGGAGGGCCTCGGCCTTGGCGGCGTCGAGCGACATCTCGCAGGGCAGCAGCACGCGATCCATCATGGCCATGAAGATCTCGGCCTTGTCCTTGAAGTGCCAATAGATCGCGCCGCGGGTCACGCCCGCCTCGGCAGCGATGTCCTGCAGGGAGGTTCGCGCCACGCCGCCGGCCCGGAACACGGCCTCGGCGGCGTCCAGGATCTGGTGGCGCGTTACTTGCGCGTCGGCTTTCGTCCGGCGAGCCATCAAAGACCCCTCTCGTTCAACATACATTCACGATTGTATGTATACTCCAGTCGAACCGCAATCCCGACTCGCCCAAGCGCCTGATCTTGCTACCAGCGAGATGCAGGCAGCGGGTGACCCGCCCTCCGGAGGATCTTCCATGGACGTGCCCGTGCCGCCCGCGCCTTCCCGCTCCTTTTCCGCCCACTCGCAGTCGTTCCGGCACGCACCGATTTCACGCCATGCCTGGCCGGTGGTCACCCTGGCGGCGCTGGCACTGGCCGTGGTGTCGGCATTGACCGGTTGCGGGCCGTCGGCCCCGGGTCCGGGCGGCATGGGCCAGATGCCGGCGCCGCAGGTCGGTGTCGTCACTGTGAAGCCCGTTGGTGTGACGCTGTCCACCGAACTCCCTGGGCGCCTCGAAGCGGTGCGCACCGCCCAGGTGCGAGCCCGCGTCACCGGTGTGGTGGTCAAGCGCCTGTTCACCGAAGGCAGCCTGGTCAAGCAGGGCCAGAGCTTGTTCGAGATCGACGCAGCGCCTTACCGTGCCGCGCTGGACAGCGCCCAGGCCAGCCAGGCCAAGGCCGAGGCCGGCCTGGCCCAGGCCCAGGCCACGCTGGAGCGCAACCGGCCGTTGGCCGAGGCCCGGGCGATCAGCCAGCAGGAGTGGGTGGCGACACAGTCGGCGCAGAAGCAGGCCGCGGCCGACCTGGCCTCGGCCAAGGCAGCTGTCACCCAGGCTCGCCTGAACGTGGACTACGCGGCCGTGCGTGCACCCATCAGCGGCCGCATCGGCCGCGCCCTGGTCACCGAGGGGGCCTTGGTCAGCCAAGGCGAGGCCACCCTGCTGGCCACGATCCAGCAGGTCGACACGCTCTACGTCAACATCACCCAGCCTGCAGCCGACGCGCTGCGGCTGAAGCGGGCCGTCCAGGACGGTCGGCTGCAGGCTCCGGCGTCGACCCAGGCTCACCTGGTGCTCGACGATGGCACCGACTATGCCCAGCCAGCCAAACTGCTGTTCTCGGACCTCACCGTGGACGCCACCACCGGCCAGGTCACGCTTCGCGCCGAGGTGCCCAATTCGCGCGGTGACCTGCTGCCCGGCCTGTATGTGAAGGTGCGGATCGATCAGGCGCGCAGCGAGGGCGCGATCCTGCTGCCGCAACAGGCAGTCACCCGTGGCGCCGGTGGTGACACGGTGCTGGTGGTCGGTGCCGACAAGCAGGTCGGCCCCCGCACAGTGCAACTCGGTGGAGCGCGCGGAAACGAGTGGGTCGTGCTGGGCGGCCTGAAGGCCGGCGACCAGGTGGTGGTGGACGGCTTCCAGAAGATCCGCCCGCAGTCGCCAGTGAACCCGGTGCCTTGGAGCCCGCTGGGCCCTGCCTCGGGTGCAGCTTCGGCCCCGGCCCCGGCCCTGGCCGCCAGCCGCTGAGCGCGGGAGACGACACATGGCATCGCCTTCTCCCACCGCGGCCCCGTCGTCGCACTTTTTCATCGACCGGCCGATCTTCGCCTGGGTCATTGCGCTGTTCATCGTGGTGCTGGGCGCGGCCGCCATCACCCGGTTGCCGATCGCGCAGTACCCCACGGTGGCCCCGCCCGCGATCGTGATCAGCGCGGCCTACCCCGGTGCCTCGGCCAAGGTATTGGAAGACAGCGTGCTGGCCGTCATCGAGCAGGAGCTCAGTGGCGCGCCCGGCCTGATCTACATGGAGTCCAGCGCCGACGCCAGCGGCGCCGGCAGCATCACCGTCACCTTCGAGCCAGGCACCGATGTGTCGATCGCCCAGATCGAGGTGCAGAACCGCTTGTCCCGGGCCACGCCCCGGCTGCCCAGCGCCGTCACGCAGCAGGGGGTTCGCGTCGACAAGGCGCGCGCGAACTTCCTGCTGTTCGTGATGATGACCTCGAAGAACCCGGCCTACGACCCCGTGGCGCTGGGCGACTATGCGGCGCGCAACATCGTGCCCGAGCTGCTGCGCGTGCCCGGCGTCGGCCAGGCCACGCTGTTCGGCACCGAGCGGGCCATGCGGGTCTGGGTCGATCCAGCCAAGCTGGTCGGCTACGGCCTGTCGACGGCCGATGTCAACGCCGCCATCCGCGCGCAAAACCTGCAAATCTCGGCCGGCAGCATTGGCGGCTTGCCGAACGTGGCCAATCAGACCCAGTTCGCTACCATCACGGTGAACGGGCAGCTTGGCACGGTCGAGCAGTTCGGCAGTGTGCTGCTGCGCACCAACACCGACGGCTCCAGTGTGCGGCTGCGGGATGTCGCCCGCATCGAGCTGGGCGGCCAGTCCTACGGCAGTTCCTCGCGCCTGAATGGCGTCACCGCCACCGGCGTCGGTGTGCAGCTGGCGCCCAGCGGCAACGCGCTGGCTGCTGCCACTGCGATCCACAAGCGCATGGCGGAGCTGAAGGCCTACATGCCCGAGGGTGTCAGCTACGACGTGCCTTACGACAGCTCGAAGTTCGTCCGCATCTCGATCGAGGAGGTCGTGAAGACCCTGGCCGAGGCCATCGCACTGGTCTTCGTGGTGATGCTGGTGTTCCTGCAGAACATCCGCTACACGCTGATCCCGACCATCGTGGTCCCGGTGGCTCTGACCGGCACCTTTGCGGTGATGCTGGTGATGGGCTTCTCGATCAACGTGCTGACGCTGTTCGGCATGGTGCTGGCCATCGGCATCCTGGTCGACGACGCCATCGTGGTGGTCGAGAACGTCGAGCGCATCATGGCGGAAGAGGGCCTGGGGCCGGTCGAGGCCACGCGCAAGGCCATGGGCCAGATCACCGGCGCCATCATCGGCATCACCGTGGTGCTGGTCTCGGTCTTCGTGCCGATGGCCTTTTTCACCGGCTCGGTGGGCAACATCTACCGGCAGTTCTCACTGTCGATGGTGGCCTCGATGCTTTTCTCGGCCTTCATGGCGCTGTCGCTCACGCCAGCGCTGTGCGCCACGCTGCTGAAGGCCATCCCGCCCGGGCACCACGAGCGCCAGGGCTTCTTCGGGGCCTTCAACCGCGGCTTCAAGCGCACCACCAAGGGCTACGAGTCGGTGGTCGCGCGCATCCTGCCGCGTGCCGGCCGCTTCCTGGTGATCTACGCGGTGATCCTGGGCGCGGTGGGCCTGATGTACACCCGGCTGCCGACCTCGTTCCTGCCCAACGAGGACCAGGGCTACCTGATCGTGAACGTGCAGTTGCCGCCAGGCGCCGCGCTGTCGCGCACCGAGGCCGTGATGCGGGAGGTCGAAGGCTTCTTCCTGGCGCAGCCCGAGGTCGACAAGGTGGTCGGCGTGCTGGGCTTCAGCTTCTCCGGATCGGGCCAGAACGCCGCGCTGGCCTTTGTGCCACTGAAGCCATGGGATGAGCGGAAGGGCCCGCAGCACAGTGCCCAGGCGCTGGCCGGCCGGGCCTTTGGCGCCTTGATGGGGGTGCGCGACGGGTTCGTCTTCCCGTTGAGCCCGCCGCCGATCCCCGAACTGGGCACCGCCACCGGCTTCAACTTCCGCCTTCAGGACCGCGGGGGCAACGGCCACGCCGCGCTGCTGGCGGCACGCAACCAGATGCTGGGCATGGCCTCGCAGAGCAAGCTGTTGCAGGGTGTCCGCCCGGACGGCCTCGAGGACGCTCCGCAACTGCAGTTGGACATCGACCGCGAGCGAGCCTCAGCGTTGGGTGTGGGCTTCGACACCATCGGTGCGGTGCTCTCGACCTCGCTGGGTTCCACCTACGTCAACGACTTCCCGAACGCCGGCCGCCTGCAGCGTGTGGTGGTGCAGGCCGAGGCCGCGGCGCGCATGCAGCCCGAGGACATCGGGCGACTGTTCGTGCCCAACAACAAGGGCCAGCAGGTGCCGCTGTCCGCTTTCTCCAGCACGCGCTGGGTGAACGGCCCGATCCAGACCGTGCGCTACAACGGCTACCCCGCGATGAAGATCGCTGGCGACGCCGCCGCAGGCGTGTCGACCGGAGAGGCCATGGCCGAGATGGAAAGACTGGCGGGCCAATTGCCACCGGGCTTCGGCTTCGAGTGGACCGGCCAGTCGCGCGAGGAAAAGCTCTCGGGCTCGCAGGCCACCATCCTGCTGGCTTTCTCGTTGCTGGCCGTGTTCCTGTGCCTGTCGGCGCTCTACGAGAGCTGGAGCATCCCGGCCGCCGTGCTGCTGGTGGTGCCGCTGGGTGTGGTGGGCGCGCTGGCCGGCGTCTGGTTGCGCGGCATGCCCAACGACGTGTACTTCAAGGTTGGCCTGATCACCATCATCGGCTTGTCGGCCAAGAACGCGATCCTGATCATCGAATTCGCAAAGGACCTGCAGGCCGAGGGCAAGGGCCTGATCGATGCCACGCTGGAGGCCTGCCATCTGCGTTTCCGACCGATCCTGATGACCTCGTTCGCCTTCATCCTGGGCGTGCTGCCATTGGCCATTGCCAGCGGCGCGGGCTCGGCCAGCCAGCGCGCCATCGGCACCGGCGTGATGGGCGGCATGATCACCGCCACCGTGTTGGCCGTCTTCCTGGTGCCGGTGTTCTTCATCGTCGTCCGCCGCCTGTTCCCGGGGGGGCATGAGGCCCCGCACCGCACGCCGATTGCCTCGGTGGCCACCGATGCCGCCGCTGCGGCGGCGCTGCACAAGGAGGGCGGCGAATGAACGGCCAACTGAAACTGCGGACACGGCGACTCGGCTCGTTGGCGGCGGCGCTGTTGCTCGCCGGCTGCGTGAACCTGGCGCCGGACTACCAGACGCCCGCGCTGCCCGTTCCGGCCAACCTTCCGGCCGCCGTCGGCGCTCCGGCGCCGATGCCGGCCTGGTCGACCCTGGCGCGCGACGAGCGCCTGCGGCAGGTGGTCGAGCTGGCGCTGGCCCGCAACCGCGACCTGCGCGTGGCGTTGCTCAACGTCGAGCGCAGCCGGGCGCAACTGCGCCTGGCCGACGCCGACCGCTGGCCCACCGTCTCGGCAGCCTTCATCGCCAGCCGGGCCCCGAACGCGCAGGGCGACCGGGCCAACACCTTGCAACTGGGCCTGCAGCTCAGCAGCTACGAGATCGACCTGCTGGGCCGCCTGAGCAACGCCAGCGACGCATCGGCGTCCACCCTGCTGGCCACCGAAGCCGGGGCACGCAGCGCGCGGCTGGCGTTGGTGGCCCAGGCGGCATCCGCCTGGCTGACGCTGGCCGCCGATGGCGAGCAACTGACGCTGGCGCGGCAGACCCTGCAATCGCGCGATGAAACGCTTCGCCTCACGGCACTGCGCGAGAGCGCAGGTGCGGCCTCTGCGCTGGAGCTGAGCGTCGCGCAGTCGCTGTCGGCGTCGGCTCGCGCCAGCGTGGCGCAGTTGGAGCGCCAGCTCGCCCAGGACCGCAGCGCGCTGAGTCTGGTGGCCGGCGGGGAACTGCCCGCGGCTTTGTTGCCCGGCGCTTCGGCGCTGTCGGAAGGCGACTGGTTGGCGGCGGTGCCTGTGGGCGCTTCATCCGACCTGCTGCTCGCGCGGCCCGACGTGATCCAGGCCGAGCAGTCACTGCGGGCCGCCAACGCCAACATCGGTGCTGCGCGTGCCGCGGTGTTCCCACGCATCACGCTGAGTGGCAACGCCGGGCAGGCCAGCGACACCTTGCGCGGCCTTTTCGAAGCAGGACACTTCGCCTACACGCTGACCGCGAGCGCGGCGATGGCCCTGTTCGACGCCGGCCGCAACCAGGCCAATGTCGAGGTGGCCAAGGTCAACCGCGAGGTGGCGGTGGCGCAGTACGAGAAAGCCGTGCAGACGGCCTTCAAGGAGGCCTCCGACGCGTTGCAGGCCCAGTCCACCTGGGCGTCTCAGGGCGAGGCCCAGCAGGCCTTGCTGCTGGCTGAGCAGAACCGAGTGCGCCTGACCCGGCTGAAGCTCGACAACGGCGCCGCCAGCCTGACCGACCTGCTGGATGCCGAGCGTTCGCTTGCTGCGGCCCAACAGGCTCGGGTGCAGGTTCGCCTGGGCGAACTGCTGAACCGCCTGTCGCTCTACAAGGCGCTGGGCGGCGAGCCGCTCGCCGCGCCAGTTCAGAAGAGCTGAGCCAAGAAGGCCAGGCTGCGGCCGTGCGCCAAGGCGGCGCTGCCCGGGCCGTAGCTGGCCCGCGCCCAGCAGTTGAAGCCGTGCTGGGCACCCGGATAGACGTGGATCTCGGCGTCCTTCTCGGCCATCGCATCGCGCACGGCCTCGACCGCTTCGGGCGGGATGTGGTCGTCCTTCTCGCCGTAGTGGAACTGTATCGGGCAGGCGACTTGCGGCGCCAGGGCCAGCTGATTCTGGATGCCGCCGCCGTAGTAGGCCACTGCCGCGTCGACGCCGCACAAGGCGGCCGCGGTGTAGGCCAGCCGGCCCCCCATGCAGTAGCCGATGGCGCCCACGCGGCCGTTGCACTCGGCCCGTGACTTCAGCGCTGCGATCGTGGCCTGCATGTCGGCCACCACGCTGTCGGGCTGGATCGTGTTCATCAGCTCGACCGCGCGCTTCCAGTCGTCGCCGGTGTAGCCCAACTCGATGCGCGAGCCCTGTCGCCAGAACAGGTCAGGGGCCAGCACTGTGAAGCCGGCCAGCGCGTACTGCTCGGCCACGCCACGGATGTGCGGGTTGACGCCGAAGATCTCCTGCAGCAGCAACAGGCCCGGCCCGCGGCCGCCAGGTGGCAACGCTAGGTAGGTGCCGAACGCGCCGTCGCGGCCGTTCACGTCGATCCATTGGGTGGTCACGGGTGAGTTCATCTCGCGCATCTCCAGAAGTGTTTGTAAGTTTGGCACCACCAGTGCGACTAGTGTGCAGCAGCCGAACGCAGAGGTGGAGAGAGCCTCCACGCTGACGCAACGGGGCGCTGCGAATCAATCCACCAAACATCGGAGTTTGACACCATGCAATTCAAGTTCACGCACACCCTCGCGCTCGCCGGCATGCTCGCCGCGTTGGCTGGCAACGTCTACGCGCAATCCCCTTCCTCTGCAGGCGGGCAAGTGAAAATGGATCGCGAAACGTTCCTGTCCATCATGACCTGGGACGAGATCTCGGGCCAGTGGGTCCTGAAGTCCAACATGGAGGCGCCGACAGGTGTGCTCTCGCGCAAGGATGTCCTGGCCATGCGCGATGATTGGCTGAAGATGAACCGATGGGACGAGGACCGCAGCATCTGGGTTCCGCTGGGCAAGCCCCGGGACATGAGCGTACTGACCCGCGACCAGGTCAAGATGGAGACCATCCGTTTCCTCATGATGTACAAGTGGGACGAGGCGCGGAGCGAATGGATGCCCCGGCAACGTTAAGGTCCAGAGTCTGGTCTCACCCAGACGGCCACGTTGGGCTTGCTGCGGGCCCTAGTACGTCCGCCCCTTGCGGAACTGTGCATGGGTACGGCGGTTCAACGACGTGGCCTGGGCCATGGCGGCGAAGGAGCCGCCTGCGTGGGCATGCGTGATGGCCAGGCCGAGGGCGTCTGCCGCGTCCTTGCCGGGCAGCCCCGGCAGGTTCAGCAGGCGCATCACCATCTCCTGCACCTGGGATTTGGCCGCGTGACCGTGGCCGACCACCGACTTCTTCATCTGCAGCGCCGTGTACTCGGCCACCGCCAGCCCGGAGGTGACGAGTGCTGTCAGCGCCGCGCCGCGGGCTTGCCCGAGCAGCAGCGTGCTTTGCGGGTTGACA
>Ga0075163_10004347_pt1 | contig 19011 bp, 13 predicted proteins | sample JI1023141ADNA_FD_71478 | JGI IMG/M metagenome (GOLD analysis project Ga0075163, IMG submission 71478) | Wastewater effluent complex algal communities from Wisconsin, to seasonally profile nutrient transformation and Carbon sequestration -... | ecosystem: Engineered > WWTP > Effluent > Algae...
GATCGACGGTGACACCGGTGCGCGCGCCCGGGGCCCGGATCGCGATCGTCGCCCGGGTCAGGACCATGCGGGGCACGTGGCAGGTCGCGCAGCCCAGCGCGTCGAGCACGGCGCGGCCGCGCGCCCACTCGTCGACCAGGTAGGGCTCGACCGGGCCGGTCGGATCGTCGCGATCGACCGGCCGCTCGTGGGGGCCGCCGACCGGCAGCTCGAGCAGCGCGACGTGGGCGGCCAGCGCGGTGAGCTGGCCGGCGGTCAGCTCGTCGACCACGCCGTCGCGATCGGGATCATCGGCCGGACCATCGCCGATCGTCAGCGGCGACGGCGCGCCGGCGATCAACGCGGCGAGGCCGTCGGCCTGGACGCCGAAATGGACCGCCGCCGCCTCGGCGACGAAGTCGGCGACGGTCGCGGCGGTGCCCTTCCAGCCGAACGGGCGCACGATCAGATCGGCGTCGACGCCGCGGACGTCGTCGGTGTCGAGGGCGCCGTCGGGCCGCACCCGCAAGCGGCCGAACCCCACGCCCTTGGCGACCAGCTCGACGTCGACCGCGACGCCGCCGGCGCGGGCCCGGGCCCGGGCGTCGTCGCGCAGCGCGGCCAGCTCGGCGGTCATCTCCTCGCCGATCGCCTGGGCGACGCCGGCGCCGAGCAGCGACGGCGGGTTGCGGCCGTCGGCCGAGCTGATCGCGTCGCCGTCGCCGAGGAGGAAGCTGGCGTCGGGCAGCCCGCCGGCGCCGGCCGGGCCGCTGCGCCAGTGACACGAGGTGCAGGTGGTGGTCTCGGGGCCGCCGGCGCGCCCGGCCTGGACCCGCCGGAACGGCGATCCGTCGTCGGCGACCGGACCGGTGGCGAGGCCGTCGGCGAACCCGAACGGGTGCTCGAACAGCAACCGGCCGACCTCGGCCAGATCCGGCGCGCAGTACAGGCGGCGCTCGAGCCGATCCTGATCGACCAGCTCGGCGGTGACCCGGCGGACGTAGCCGGGCTCGATCGCCTCGCGCAGCCGCAGGCGCTGACGGAGCGCGGCGCGGCGGTGGGCCTCGCGCGCGCCGGCCAGCGACAGGCTGGTGTCGGGCGGCGCGGCGCCGGTGCAGTCGATCGCCGGCGGCGCGAGGTCGTCGCCGCACCCGGCCAGCGCCAGCGCGATCACCGCCGCGACCCGCGCGGTCACCGGATCACCGCCCGCCGGGTCCGGGTCAGCGACGACAGGTAGACCAGCAGCGCGGCCCGATCGTCGGCCGGCAGCGCGTCGAACGTCATCCGCGACCCGGTCGCCTCGCCGCCGTGGGCGCGGATCGCGTCGGCGATGGTCGGGGCCCGGCCGTCGTGGAGGTAGGGCGCGGTGTCGGCCAGACCCCACAGCGGTCGGGTCAGCCACGCGGCCGCCGCGATCGGCCCGCCCGGCGACGGCTGCGGCCGCGGCGCGGCCAGCGCCGGGCCGAGATCGTGGCGCCGGAGATCGGAGAACAGCCGGACGGTGAAGGCGCTGCCCGGCTGATCGACCGGCTCGATCTTCGGGTACATGCCGTCGCGGGCGACGTCGATCGTCACCGGCGGGCTGGCGCCGTTCTCGGTCTGCTCGGCGCGGGTGACCAGCACCGACGACGTCAGGATCAGCGCCGGCACGTGGCAGGTGCCGCACCGCGCCTCGTCGAACACCGCCCGACCGCGGGCGAACCGATCGAGCAGCTCGGGATCGTCGGGCGGCTGGATCAGCGGCACCTCGAGCTGGGCCAGGTAGGCGACGATCGTCGACACCATGCCGTCGTCGAGCTCGAGGGTGGTGCCGTCGCGATCGACGTCGAACCACGGGCCGTCGCCGAACGTCGCCGCCGGCGCGCGGCCGTCGCGCACCGCCTGCTGATCGCTCATCGCCACCAGCCCGAGGTGGAGGCGGAACTCCTCCTTGGCGATCTCGCGCAGGGTGGCGGCGTGGCCCTTCCAGCCGAACGGCCGCACCACCAGGTCGGGCGACACGCCGGTGACGCCGCTGGTGTCGACGGTGCCGTCGGGGCGCGCGACCAGCGCGCCGAAGCCGACGCCGGCCGCGGTCAGGGTGGCGGTCACCGGCGCGCCGCTGGTCATCGCGGTCATCGCCGCCGCCTCGCGCTGGGCGGCCAGCGCCGCCGACATCTCGGTCGCCAGCCGCTCGATCGCGCCGCCGCCGAGCAGCATCGGCGGGTTGCGGGCGTCGGCGGTGGCGACGTGATCGCCGTCGCCGAGGTAGGCGTTCTGGGTCAGCGAGCCGGCGCCGTCGTCGCCGCCGACGAAGTGGCAATCGGCGCAGGCGTGGGCGTCGGGCCCGCCGAACCCGGTGGCCAGCACCCGCCGCAGGTTGGGCGGCGGCAGCGGGCCGGCGGCGATGCCGGGCCGACCGGCGAGCGCGTTGCCCAGGCCCTGCTCGGCGCGGAAGGTGTACGCGAACAGGTCGTCGCCGGCCCGGAACAGATCGGCGAGGGTGAACACCTCGCGATCGAGCGCGATCTGCGACAGCGTGGCGTGGGAGAGCTGCTCGCCCGGCTCGAGGGCGTCGATCGCGCGCTCGAGATCGCCGCGCCGCTTGAGCTCGAGCGCATCGGCGAGCTGGGCGGTCAGCTCGCGCTCGTCGGGCACCGTCAGCTCCTCGGCCAGCAGATCCGAGCGGACGACGGTGGCGGCCGGCGGCGCGTCACAGGCGGCGAACCCGAGCACGGCGCCGATCCACGCCGCGCGGCGGCCGCCGCCCCCGGTCACTTGGCCTCGAGGATCAGGAACTCCACCCGCCGGTTCTTGCTGGTGTCGGCGCCCTTGCCCGAGACCAGCGGCCGGCGCTTGCCCCAGCCCTTGACCTCGAGCCGCGTGGTCGCGATGCCGGCGTTCTCGACCAGCCACTGCGCGACCGCGCGCGCCCGCCGCTTCGACAGATCCATGTTGTAGCCGTCGGTGCCGACCTCGTCCGTGTGGCCCTCGATGCTGATGTGGACCTCGCCGAGCGAGGCGATGACCTTGCCGAGCGACTCGAGCACCGGGCCGCTCGACTCGCTGATGGTGGCGCTGTCGTTCTCGAAGAAGATCTGCTCGAGGATCTCGATCTTCTGGTCCTGGACCCGGGCCAGCGGGCAGCCGTTGGTCGGCTCGCCCGGGCGGGCGGCGCCCGGCTCGTCGGGGCAGCGGTCCTGATCGTCGATGACGGTGTCCTTGTCGCGATCGAGCACCGGCGGCGCCGGGCAGCCGACCCGGCCGGCGTCGGGGTCGTCGCCGGCCGCCTCCTCGGGGCACTCGTCGTCGTCGTCGAGCACGCCGTCGCCGTCGGCGTCGCGGCTCGGGCAGCCCGGGTGCTCGGCGTCGGGGGTCTCGCCGGGTAGCTCGCCCGGGCACTCGTCGAGGCGATCGATCAGGCCGTCGCCGTCGGCGTCGCCCTCGATGTGGATGGTGTGCCGGGTCCGGCCGCCGACCCCGACCGCGAGCCCGATGGTGAGGAGCTGCGCGTTCTTGTCGAGCGGATCGGAGCCGAACGCCCAGCGGACCATCGGCCCGACCCGCAGCGCCGGCGACACCTCCCACTGGATGGCGCCGCCGACGTCGAAGCCGGGCCGGCGGATGCCGCCCGACGAGCCGTAGCCGACGTGGGCGTCGAGCCAGGCGTCGTGGTGGGTCGAGGCGCCGAACACCTTGCCGCCGAGGTGGAGGCGGGGGCCGATCTGGCCGCTGGCCCACGACGTCGTCGACATGCCGTCGCCCTGACGCAGGTACAGGTACGAGACGCTGCCGTGGACCGCGAGGGCGGGCGACAGGTAGTACTCGAGGCCGACGCCGACGCCGCCGCCCATGCCGAACAGGTCGCCGTTGACGCCGTCGATCGGGCGGGCGCCGAGCAGCTCGCCGGCGACGATCACCTTGGGCGGCGTGATGTAGACCTCCTGCACGACGTGGGGGCCCTGCTCGACCGGCGCCTCCTCGACCACCGGCTCGGCCGGTCGCTTGGCCTTCTTGCGCTTCTTCTTGGGCTTGCGGGCGGGACGATCGTCGTCGTCGTCGGCCGCCGCGGTGTCGTCGTCGTCGTCATCGTCGTCATCATCATCGTCGGCCACCGCCGGCTTCTTGCGCTTCTTCGGCTTCTTCTTGACCGGCGCGTCGTCGTCGTCGTCGTCGGTGGCGGCGTCGTCATCGTCATCGTCATCGTCATCCGCGTCGTCGTCGTCATCGGCCACCGCCGGCTTGGTCCGCTTCTTCGGCTTCTTCTTGACCGGCTTGTCGTCATCGTCCGCGTCGTCGGCCGCCGCGTCGTCGTCATCGTCATCCGCGTCGTCATCGTCCGCGTCATCGTCGGTCGCCGGCTTGGCCCGCTTGCCGCGCCACGCCTTCTTGGCCGGCCGGTCGTCGTCCGCGTCGTCGTCGTCCGCCGTCGCGTCGTCGTCCTCGTCCTCGTCGTCCTCGTCGTCCTCGTCGTCCTCGTCGTCGGCGTCCGCGACCCGCGTCGGCTGCGGCGCGGGGCCGATCCGCGCGCCGTCGGGCGCTCGTCGGGCGTCGGCCCGCACGACGGCGGGCGCGCACAGGATGGCCACCAGCAGGGCGACAGCGCTCTTGCTCATCACCGGCGCATCATCGCATCAAACCCGCGCCGCGGGCGCGCCGGTCAGTTGGCCCGCGCACCCTCGGCGATCCAGCCCCGGATCAGGTTCACCTCGGCGGCCGCCAGCGGCGCCGCGCCCTTGGGCATGCGGACCCCGGCCAGGCACGGCCCGGCCCCGGCCAGCTTCCACAGCAGGTAGCTCTGGTCGGGCAACCCCGGCCGGACCCGCTTCTGGGTCGCGCACGCGGTCGACTGCGACCCGACGTCGACCAGCGCGCCGTGCGCCGCCCCGGCCGCGAGGTTGAGCAGCGCCACCTGCGACCCGGCGCCGTGACAGAACTGGGTCGTGCAGCGGGCGGTGAAGATCGGCTGGACGTCGCGGGCCAGGCTGACCCCGGTGGTCGGCGGGCCGATGGTGAAGGTCGCGTCCGACGCGTCCTCGGCGGTGGCGCCGCCGTCGCCGTGACAGGTGACCCGGATCCGGAACGCGGCGGTCGCGGCTACGCCGGGCGGGCTCCAGGCCAGCGTGGTCGCGGTCACGCCGGTCGCGATCGTCGTGGTCGCGCCGCCGTCGGCCTCGAGCGCCACGTCGCACGCCAGCCCGGCGATGCCGACCGCCCACCGCAGCTCGGCCGGCTCGGCGGCGATCAGGGCCTCGCCGCCGTTGGGCGCCAGCACCGTCACCACCAGCCCGCCGTCGGGCCCGGGCAGCGGTGGATCGCCGCAGGCCGTGAGCACCAGCAAACCGAGCGCGAGCGTGGACCGCAGCACCACCGCGAGCGTAGCGCGAACCGCCCGCGCGCCGGCAGCCCCGCGACCACCTCGCGCGCCGGCCCCGGCCCGGTCGGGCTCCGAGGACGTGTTACGGTCGCGACGTGTCCGCGACCCCGGTCCGTCTCTACGACTCGCTCCGCCGCCAGAAGGTCTCGTTCGAGCCGATGGTCCCCGACCAGGTCGGGATGTACCTGTGCGGTCCGACCCCGTACGCGCCGGCCCACATCGGCCACGCCTACTCGGCGACCTGCTTCGACCTGATCCGTCGCGGCCTGATCTTCCTCGGCTACCGGGTCAAGTTCGTCCGCAACATCACCGACGTCGAGGACAAGATCATCAAGGCCGCCAACGCCGAGGGCATCGATCCGCTCGCGCTCGCGGTCCGCTACGCCGACGCCTACAACGCCGACATGACCCGGTTCGGCATGCTGCCGCCCGACGTCGAGCCGCGGGTCTCGACCCACATCGCCGAGATCATCGAGCTCACCGCCAAGCTGATCGCCGCCGGCAAGGCCTACGCCGTCGACGGCGACGTCTACTTCGAGGTCGCGACCTTCCCGTCGTACGGCAAGCTGTCGGGCCAGGCGATCGACGACCTCGAGGCCGGCGCCCGGGTCGACGTCGACGACCGCAAGCGCGCGCCCGGCGACTTCGCGCTGTGGAAGTCGGCCAAGCCGGGCGAGCCGTCGTGGCCGTCGCCGTGGGGCCTGGGCCGGCCGGGCTGGCACATCGAGTGCTCGGCGATGAGCGCGACCCACCTCGGCGAGACCTTCGACATCCACGGCGGTGGCAAGGACCTGGTCTTCCCCCACCACGAGAACGAGATCGCGCAGTCGCAGGGCGCGCACGGCGAGGACACGTTCGCCCACTACTGGGTCCACAACGGCTTCCTCAACTTCGGCGGCGTCAAGATGTCGAAGTCGCTCGGCAACGTGTTCGGCTGCGCCGAGCTCGCCGACGCGGTCGGGGCCGAGGCGGTCCGCTTCTTCTTCGTCAGCCACCACTACCGGTCGCCGATCGAGTTCGAGATCGCCGTGCTCAAGGACGAGTCCGGCGCCGAGATCGGCGTGCGCTTCCCCGGCCTCGAGGCCGCCGACCGCCGCCTCGACTACTTCTACGCTGCCCTCCGTCGGATCGACGACTTCGTCGCCCAGGGCGGCGACGGCGGCGACGGCGCGGTGATCGCCGAGGCCGACAAGCTGCCGGCCGAGGCCCGCGAGGCGCTGGCCGACGACTTCAACGCCCCGATCGTGGTCGCCGCGATGGGCGAGGCGGCCCGGGTCGCCAACCGCCTGCTCGACGAGGGCAAGGGCATCGACAAGGCGACCCGCCGCCGGTCGCTGGCCCGGCTCGGCCGCGATCTGCGCGCGGTCGGCTGGGCGCTCGGCATCCTCGCCGACGATCCCCGCCGCTACCAGGCGGCGCGACGCGACCGGCTGGTCAAGCGGCTCGGCGTCGACCCGGCGCGGGTCGAGGCCCTGCTGGCCGAGCGGACCGCGGCCCGCGCCGGCAAGGACTTCGCCCGGGCCGACGCGATCCGCGGCGAGCTCACCGCGCTGTCGGTCGAGCTCCTCGATACGCCGGCCGGTACCGACTGGCGCGTCGTCGAGTCGACGGCCGCGACCTGACGCTCAGCCCGACGACGCGGGCGCCGCCGGCGGCGGCTCGGCCAGCAGGCGATCGAGCTCGCCCCGATCGTCGAGCTCCTGGATGTCGGTGTAGCCGCCGACCGGGCGATCGTTGATGAACACCTGCGGCACCGAGGTGCGGCCGGTGGTCTCGAGCAGCCAGCGCCGGGTCTCGGGATCGCTGGTCACGTCGCGGTTGTCGTAGCGGACCTGCTTTCGATCGAGCAGGCGTTCGGCGGCGCGGCAGTAGCCGCACCACCGGGTGGTGTAGATACGGACGGCAGCGGTCATGCTCGATTCTGGCATGGCACCGACCGGCGTCACTCCTCGTTGCCGTCCTCGGACAGGTAGGCCAGGATCACCTCGTCGAGGCTGCGCTCGGTGATCAGCCCGTCGGAGCCGGTGTCGCGCGCCCGCCGGGCGCGGGCCTGGGGCGCCGGCGCCGCGCTCGGCCGCGACGGCGCGCCCACGATCACCGCGGGGCGCGAGACGACCACGCCGGCGCCGGTGGTCGGCCGCGGTCGTGGCGTCGGCCGCGCCGACGTCCCCGGCTGACGGGGCGCCACGATCGGCTCCGAGCGGCCGGTGTCGGTGCGCGCGGTCGGCACCGCGTTGACCGGCGGGCGGGTCGGTGGCCGCGGGGTCGGCGGGCGCGGGGTCGAGGCCACCGGCGCGGCGGCCGCGGGCGGCGGCGTGCCGCGGAACGTCCCCGCGCTGCCCGGGGAGGTCGCGGGCCGGGTCTGGCTCGGGATCGGCCGCGGCGGCGTGACCACGGCGCGGGCGGCGGTCGGCGGCCGGCTGGTCGACGGCGCGGTCTCGCGGCTGCGGGTGACGTGGTACTCGCCCGGGCGCTCGGGCTGCACGCCGGGCGGCGCGGTCGCCGACGGCAGCGGCGGGGCGTGGATCTCGGCGACGTCGCTCGACTCGATCAGGCCGGCGCCGTGGAGATCGTCGTCGTCGATCGCTGGCGTCGACGGCGTGTGCAGCGGCACGCGCTGCAGGGTGTCGGCGCCCGCCCGGGCCAGCGCCGGGTGCGAGGCGTGGCCGGGGTACGGCGGCGGCGGCGGCGCGGGCACCGCCCCCATCGGCGGCGACGAGGCCGGCAGCGGCGCGACCGGCGGGGTCGGCGCTGGCACGCCGGCCAGCCGGGGCACCGTGGTCCGCACGCCCATCGCCGGCGTGGCCCCGGCGGGCGGCGGCACGGCGCGGATCGGCAGCGGCGGTGGCGGCGGCAGGGGCGGTGGCAGCAGGTCGTCGAACGTCGACACCCCCGACGGCGGGGTCTCGATCGCGTCGAGCGGGACGACGTCGTACTGACCGCGGTGATCCTGCAGCGCCGAGACCGCCTCGGGTACCGCGGTGTCGATCGGCGGCGGCGTGGTCGGCGGGATGGTCGTCGGGCCGCGGGCCGAGACGAACGACACCCGCACCGGCGACAGCGGCCCGGTCCGGCTCGGCTCGGCGCGGACCGGCGTGGCCGGCTCGGGCGCGACCGGCGCGGCCGGCGGAGGCGGCTCGACGCGGACCGGCGTCGCCGGCTCGGGGTGGGTGACCAGCTCGGCGCGGACCGGGGCCGTCTCGGTGCGGACCGGCGGCAGGCGCGGGTCGGTGACCGACCCGGCGCGCGCGCCGTCGAACCGGCCCGGCGGCAGCGGCGGCGGGCCGACCGGCTCGGGGATCAGCCACTCGGGGGGCAGCGGCTCGGCGTCGGGCATCATCGGCTCGAGCGACACCGGGTCGAGCGCCTCGGGGAACGCCAGCACCGGCACGCGCTCGGTCTCGTCGATCAGGCCGGTCGGCGGCGGCGTGCGGGCGGTGGTGCTGTCGAACGGCGATTCGTCGTCGAGATCGAGCGGCGGCAGCGGCGGCGGCGTGGTCGGTGGATAGCCGGGATCGCGAGACCGACCGGCGGGCGCGAGCTCGAGCTCGGGCAGCACCGGGGCCTCCATCACGTCGGCCATCTCGATCACCTCGATCGCCGGCGCCGACGGCTCGCGCGAGATCGACACCATCGGCCCGGAGTCGGAGAAGTCGACGGTGCGCAGCTCGAACGGCGTGCGGGTGATGACCCGGGCGGCCGCCGGCTCGACCGCCTCGGCGGCGTCACGGAAGGCGGCCGCGTCGACGGCGGTCTCGAGCAGCGTGGGCATCTCGGCCGGCGCCGCGGCGTCGATCAGCGCGGGCGGATCGTCGATCGACGGCGCGTCGACCTGCGGCGGCGCGTCGATCAGCGCGTCGACCAGCTCGAACGGTGGGGCGCCGTGGTCGGCGGGCGCGGCGGTCAGCTCGAACGGTGGGGCGCCGTGGTCGGCGGGCGCGGCGGCCAGCTCGAACGGCGGGGCGCCGTGGTCGGCAGGCGCGGCGGCCAGCTCGAACGGCGGGGCGCCGTGGTCGGCGGGCGCGGCGGCCAGCTCGAACGGCGGGACCTCGGCCGGCGCGGTCGTCCCGGGGACGAGGTCGAGCGGCGACGGCGCGGGCGCAGCCTCGGTCGGCGCGGCGGCGATCGGCGCGGTCTCGGCGCTGGCCGCGGCCTCGGTCGGCGCGGCGGCGATCGGCGCGGTCTCGACGCTGGCCGCGGCCTCGATCGGCGCGGCCTCGACCGGCGCGGCCCAGGTCACGATCGCGGGCGCCTCGACCAGCGCGGGCGCCTCGACCAGCGCCGGCGCCTCGACCGGCGCCGCCTCGACCACCTCGACCGCGCCGACGTCGGGCGCGCCGCGCGGCAACAGGCCCGGCGTGCCCGCCAGGTACTGATCGATCTTCTCGTCGAAGGTCATCCGCCGCAGGTCCTTGAGCACCGCCTTGTGCTGGGCCTGCATCAGCGCCTTGACCACGTCCTCGGTGGCGTCGGGGTCGTAGACCAGCTTGCGGCTGGTCAGGATCACGCCCCCGTGGAACAGGTGCGAGAACACGTGCGGGTTGATGATCCCGGAGTCCTCGGTCTGAACGTGAAACACGATGCCGCGGTAGCGGACATTGTGGTTGTAGCCGAGGATCGGAGAACGCTTCGCCACGACGTCGATCACACCGTATCACGGGTAGCCCAGCCCGGCGCCGGCTCGACGGGGGTTGTAATCGGCCCCGCAGGTTGGTAAGCCACCCGCCGAGGTTCATTCCCGGACCTCACCCCATCACCCGGCCTCCGTGCGGAGGCCCTGCCAAAGAGTGTTCTCGTGTCGACCCCGGAAGCGCGGTTCGTGGAGCTGTTCAAGAGCTGGCTGGTCTCGTTGCCTCACGATCTGAAGATCGCGTTCGACGCGATGGACGACGAGAACCTGCCGCGCAGCTCGCGTGAGATCGCCGCCGGCGCGATCTGCTACGTCGTGTCACCCAACGACTTCGTGTCGGATCGCAACGAGGCGGTCGCCAGCTTCGCCGACGACGCGTTGCTGCTGCGCCTGGCGCTGCGGGCGGTGGTCACCGACGGCGGCGAGGACGGCGAGACGTTTCGCGGCCGCTTCCCCGAGCTGTTCGACGGCCTCGACGACGACCTGGCGGCGTGCAGCAAGGTGCTCGGCGACCTGCTGCCGTGGCTGCAGGGCAAGGTGCCGGGCCTCAAGAACCAGCCGTACAAGGGCAAGAAGGCCACCCTCTTCCTCGACGACGACGAGGCCCGCGAGACCCTGTACGAGGACGGCCTCGCCTTCCGCACCGACTACCCGGTCGACGACAAGATCATCGGCGACAAGCTGAAGAAGGCGTCGACGGTCACCGACGTGATGCGGCGCCGCCGGGCCGAAGAGATGCGCGCCGCGGGCTGAGGACTCGAGCGAAGCGAGGGTCCGAAGGATCAAGGCGCGCTGCTGCGGCGGCGTAAGGGCGAGGCGCGCCTTCGCCACGATTCGTTCACAGTCCCCCGAGGCGGGCCGCCGCCGCCATTGCGCCGACTGACTACAGGTCGACGAGCTCGAAGCCGCCGACCGGTTCGCCGAGGAAGCGGGGCGCCAGCTCGTCGAGGCGCGAGGTGTCGGTGGCGAAGCAGGCGAGGGCGCCGGGCGCGGTCGCCTCGCCGACCCGCGTCGGCAGCGCCGCCCGCACCGCGGCGGCGGCCTCGGCCATCGCCGACGCCGAGTCGACGATCGCGAGGTCGCGCCCGGTCAGCTCGCGGGCGGTGGCGGCGATGACCCCGCGCAGCAGCGGGTAGTGGGTGCAGCCCAGCACCAGCGTGTCGATCGCCGGGTCGCGCTCGAACAGCGTCCGCAGGTAGCGGACGGCGACCGCCCGCGCCACCGCGTCGTCGGCGTCGACCCAGCCCTCGTCGGCCAGCGGCACGAACAGCGGGCAGGCCAGGGCGGTGATGGTCGCGCCGGGTGCGCGGGCCGCCAGGGCCCGCTCGTACGCGCCCGACCGCACCGTGCCCAGCGTGCCGATGACGCCGATGTGGCCGCCGCGCGACGCCGCCACCGCGCTGTCGGCACCCGGCTCGACCGCGCCGATGACCGGCACCGGGCTGGCCGCGCGCAGGGCGTCGAGGGCGTTGGCCGACGCGGTGTTGCACGCGATCAGCACCAGGTCGACGCCGCGGTCGAGCAGGAAGCGCTGGCAGGCGATCGAGTAGCGCTCGACCGTCCGCGGGCTCTTGGATCCGTAGGGCACCCGGGCCGTGTCGCCCAGGTAGACGATGCCCTCACCCGGCAGCCGGGCCCGGAGCGCCCGGACCACGGTCAGGCCGCCGATACCCGAGTCGAAGACGCCGATCGGGCGCCGTCCGTTCAGTGCCATGACCCCGGCTCAACGACGGGCATCGCGGCGTCATTCCTGTGTCGGCAACGGCCGGCAGCCGCCCCACGCCGGACCACACACGGTCCGGATCGAGTGAGACAGGCTGGCGCAGTGGCTGATCGATCTGCCACGGTCTGCCTGGGCCGCGAGGCCGCCGGATCAGCGGCGGGTGCGAGCCGGGGCGCGCCGCGGGGCGCGCTTGGCGGCCGCGCGGCGGCCCTCGTAAATCCAGAGAAGCTGCAAAAATGTTGCGGGCTTATCATTCTGGTCACTCAGCTCGCGGTACAGGTCACCGATTCCCGGGCACGATTTCTCGCACAAAGGCAGGTGGCGGCTGGTGATACGTCCTTGCACGGCGCGTCACCGCTGAGCATGTCCCGTACCAAAGCCTTGACGGCATCGGGTCGGGACCGTTACGAAGCTCGTCCGCCCGGTTGGGGCCATGCTCTCCCATGGACGTTTCGTTCGAGCCGACGGCCATCCTGCGGATGCCGGACACCACCGACACCCGGGCGCGCATCCACGCCTGGTCGGAGGCCAACCCGCTGCTCCTGCTCGACATCGCGGCGGCCATCGGGGCCGACGGCGAGCTGCCCCCCGACGCCGTCACCACGGCGGCGGCTGACACCGCGCGCGGCATCCTCACCGCCAGCCCCGACCAGGTCCGCGACGCCCTCGAGGTGACGCTGGTCAGCCGCAACGTCGACATCGCCCTCGAGTGGATCCGCCAGGCCGGGATGCTGGTGCTGCTGTTCCCCGAGCTCGAGGCCACCGTCCACCTGGTCCAGGAGAGCGGGCGCCAGCACAAGGACGTCTGGAACCACACCCGCCAGGTGGTGAAGCAGGCGGTCCGCCGGCCCCTGGTCCGCTGGGCCGCGCTGCTCCACGACATCGGCAAGGTCCCGACCCGCACCTTCACCCCCGAGGGCGTCCACTTCCACGGCCACGCCGAGGTCGGCGCCCGGATGTTCGACAAGGTCACCCAGCGGCTGCCGTTCGATCGCGACCGGCGCAAGACCGTCCGCTTCCTCATCAAGCACCACCTGCGCTCGAGCCAGTACAGCGATCAGTGGACCGACAGCGCGGTGCGCCGGTTCCACCGCGAGATGGCGCCCCACCTGCGCGACCTGCTCGATCTGTCGCGCGCCGACATCACGTCCAAGCGGCCGGGCCGGCGTCAGCAGATCCTGGCCCAGATCAGCGCGCTGTCCGACCGCATGGACCGCCTGGCCGAGGAGGACGCGCGTCTGCCGCCGCTGCCCGGCGGGGTCGGCAACGCGATCATGGCGGCGTTCGAGCTGCCGCCGTCGCGGATGATCGGCGACCTCAAGCGCCACCTCGAGGCCGCGGTGGCGGCCGGCGCGCTCGAGGCCCGGCGCGACGACGCCTACTACGTCGCCCACCTGGCCCGGGCCGGGATGGCGCCGGGCATCGCGCCCGAGCAGGTCGCGGCGCTGATCGCGGCCGGCGGCCTGCACGGCGAGGACCTGGCCGCGGCCGAGGCGCGCGAGGCGGCCGGTGACCTCGACGAGGCCGCCGCCGATGTCGAGCCCGAGGCGCACGACGGCGATCCCGACCGGCCGCACGACGGACCGACCCCGTGCGCCGACGGCGCCGATCCCGCCGACGCCGACGCCGACGGCGGCGAGCCCGACGGCCACGGCCACGCGCACTGACGGTCGATCGCCCGGGTCGGTCGTGCGTTGGATAGCCTGACGATGATGCGATCGAGCAGGCGCGCTTCGCTGGTGGCCGCGGTGGTGATGGCGACCGGCTGCGGCGGTGGACGGCCAGCCCCGGCGCCGCCGACGCCTGACGTGGCCGTGGCCGCCGCCGCGATCGACGGCGGGGCCGCGGTGGCCGCGACCGTCGACGCCAGCCAGCCGGCGCCGGCCACCGTGGGGGCGCCACCCGGCGTGCCCCACATGGCGCCGATCGCCGCCGCCGTGCTCGCCCGCCGTGGCGACGCGGCGCTGTCGATCGACGCCGCCGGCGAGGTCCGGCTGTGGACCGCCCTCGACGGCAGCGCGGCGCCGCGCCGGGTCACCGCCAGCGGCCTGGTCGACCCCCGCGTCGAGCGCGCGGGCGACGTCATCCTGGTCGGCGGCGTGCTGCCCGGTGGCGTCGGCTACCTCGGCCGGTATCGCGCGACCGGCGGCCCGCCGACCGAGGTCACCGTCGACGGCGCCGACGGCGACGTGATCGCGGTGGTGCCGACCGTCGACGCTGGGGCGGCGGTGGTCGCGCGCGCCGATCAGGTCCTCGAGCTGGTCGACGGCGACGGCCGCCGCCGCGACCGCGTCGAGCTGGCGCACGAGCGGCTGCGCGGCCTGACCGCGTCCGGGCCGGCCGCGGTGGTCGCCGTGCTCCGTCGCGCCGACGACCGCTTCGTCGCCCGCCGCTACCGGGTCCGTGGCGCCCGCCTGATCGCCGACGCCGACGTCCTGCTGCCCCACGCGCCCGTCGACGGGGCGCCGCTCGCGATGTCGCCCGACGACCGCCGGCTGGCCACGTTTCATCACGTCGAGCCGGAGCCGCCGCCGGCGGGGGCCGACCCGGCCAAGCGGCTGCCCGGGGCGCCGCCGCCGCCGCCGCCGTCGCCGGTGGTCAACGTCCAGGTCGTCGATCTCGCCACCGCCGTCGACGTCACCCCGGCCGCGCTGCGCGGCCACGTCTTCGACACCGCGTCCCAGCTCGGCTTCTCGTCGGCCGATCGGCTGCGGGTTGGCGACGGCGCCGGCGGCGTGGTGGCCGCGGCGCTCGACAGCGCCGACCCGCTCACCAGCAGCGTCGGCGTCGGCATCGGCCCGGTCGCGATCGCCGACGGCGTGGTGATCGGCAGCCAGGGCAGCGCGCTGGCGATCCAGCGCGACGGCGCCGCGCCGGTCTACCTCGGCTACCGCCTGTCGCAGCCGCGCTGGTCGGCGCTGTCGGCCAGCGGCCGACAGCTCGCGGTCGTCGGCGACGAGCCGTTCGCGGTCGTCGACACCCTCGACGGCTCGGCGCCCGAGCGGACCGTGCCGCTGACCGGCATCGCCCCGTCGTTCGTCGCCTTCCTCGACGACGAGCGGCTGATCGTCCTCGACCCGGCCGGCCACCTCGAGGTCCACGCCATCGCCACCGGCGCCCTGCTGGCGGCGGTGACGGTGGGGCCCACCGCCGTCGCCGCGCTCCATCCTCGGCGGACCTGGTTGTTCGGCCTGCAGGATGCGGGCGGGCTGTGGGCGGTGCGGCTCGCCGTCACCGGCGACCGGCCGCTGGGTGCCCCGATCGTCATCGGCGACCGGTCCAGCTTCCTCGCCGTGGTCGACGACGGCCACGCCGACGGCCCGGTGGTCGCGACCCTGGTCGGTGGCCGGATCGAGGCCTACACCGAGGCCCGCCTCACCGGCGCGCCGGCCGACAAGCGCAAGCGCAAGCCGCCGGCGGTGTCGGTGAGCGGCAACGCCGACGAGGTCGGCCACTTCTACGGCCTGCTCGGCCAGACCGTCCACGCCACCGACCTGGCCGGCACCGCCAGGCCGATCGCGATCGGCGTCGACACCGGCAACCTGAGCGCGCTGCCGGACGGCGGCGCGCTGGTCTCGACCGCGGCCGCCGGCGGCCTGACCGCCTACGGGCTCGACGGCCGCGTGCGCTGGTCGGTGGCGATCGGCCCGACCCTCCAGCGGGTCGCGGCCAGCGCCGATCGTCGGCTGCTCGCGCTGGCCACGGCCGGCGGCATCGCGATCGTCGACGCCGCGTCGGGCGAGAACCTCGCCGCTCGCTGCGCCTGGCGCTTCGGCGCCTGGTCCGACGCCCCCACCGACATCCCCTTCGGCACCATCAACCTGTGCCGGTGACGGCGCCGCGCGACGGCGCCGGGCCGGGCCCCGGCCACGCTACGGCACGCTACGGGATGAGCGGCGCGACCGTGGTCACGCCGGCGCCGAACCAGCGGATCGCGCCGGCCTGGACCAGCGTGGCGTTGCCGGTGGTCGGGTTGATGTCGACGAACGCGCCGGTGCCGGCGGTGAACCCGTCGTCGACGAAGCCGTAGAGCTTGCCGGCCCAGAAGCCGAGGCCGAAGATGTTGTCGAACCCGGTGCCGGTGCCGACGATGGTCGCCTTCCAGTTGGCGGTCGGATCGAGGCGGGCCAGGAAGTCGCGGCCGGTGCCGACGTTGACGGTGGCGACGGTGCCGAAGCCGCGCACCGACACGATGTCGCCGCTCGACCCGATCGCGGTCGCGCCCTGCATGCCGTAGCTGCCGACCTGGACCGCGGTGGCGGCGGTGCCGGCGATGTCGATCCGGTAGACCAGGCCGGCGTCGTTGGCGGCGATCAGCACCTCGGGCCCGTCGGGGTTGGCGGGGTCGGCCGGCACGAACGACAGGCTGGAGAAGCCGCGGACCGCGCCGAAGTCGGCGAGGAAGGTCGCCGCCGCGGTCGTCACGTCGACGACGAAGATCTTGTCGCGGGTGACGCCGATCATCCGCTCGTCGCGATCGACGGCGATGTCGAGCATCGACTGAGTGCCGAGGTTGGTGAAGTCACCGACCCGGGTCGGCGACAGCGTGGTCGTGTCGATCACGTACAGTGTGGTGCCGGTGTGGGCGTAGACCCGGCTCGGCAGCTCCTCGCTGGTGTCGCCGGGGGCGCCGTCGCCGGGCGGGCGGGCGTCGACCCGGGCGTCGACGGTGTCGTCGTCATCGCCGCCGCCGGCGTTGGGGCCACAGGCGGCGAGGGCGAGCAGGATGGGTACGGCCGAGCGCATCGCGCGGACCATACGTCAGGCCGCGCGCGCGGCGACCGAAATCGCGCACCAGACGCGATCGACCGCACGATCGCCGGCGGCGCGCGCGCCGGGCCCGACTCGGAGTACAACCGCCACGACCGCGCCTTCACCGCGCCGGGGGTCCCGATGATCAAGCTCTATGGTGCGCCGATGTCGAGCGCTGGCCGCAGCCGGTGGATGCTGGAGGAGGTCGGCGTGCCCTACGAGCACGTCGTGACCGACCCGCGGGCGCCATCCGACGAGCTCAAGGCCCTCAACCCCGGCGGCAAGATCCCCTTCCTGGTCGACGGTGACTTCCGCCTGTTCGAGTCGTGGGCGATCAACCAGTACCTGGCCGAGAAGTACGCGCCCGCGCTCGCCGGCCGCTCGGCCGAGGAGTGGGCGCTCATCGATCAGTGGTCGTACTGGGCGGCGACGAACTTCTCGCCCGACGCGCTGAAGCTGATGTTCCACACCGCCGTGCTGCCGCCCGAGCAGCGCGAGCCGACCCAGGCCGAGGCCGGTCGCAAGGGTTGCGCCCGCTACCTCGCCCAGCTCGAGGACGCGCTGACCGGGGCCTACCTGCTCGGCGACCGCTTCACCGTCGCCGACGTCAACGTCGGCTCGGTGGTCAACCTCGCGCTCCGCGCCGGCGCCACCGCCGGCCCGCGGGTCACCGCGTGGATGGAGGGCCTGCGCGCCCGGCCGGCCTACCAGCGGGCGCTCGGCTAGCCATGGCGCCCGGCCTGGTCCACGCGGTCGAGGAGGGGATGGCGGTCCGCAGCCGCGGCGCCGGCAGCCGGACCCTGGTCTGGATCCACGGCCTGGGCGAGTCGGGGCGCTGCTTCGACGCGATCAGCGCCCACCCGGTGCTGTCACCGTACCGGCACGTCATCCCCGACCTGCCCGGCTACGGCCGTTCGCCCTGGCCGGCGCGGCCGCGGTCGCTGGTCGAGACCGCCGACGCGCTGGCGGCGTGGCTGATCGCGCGCGACGAGGGCGCGGTGCTGATCGGGCACTCGCTCGGCGGGGTGCTGGCCACCTTGTGCCTCGAGCGTCACCCGGCCGCGGCCCGCGCCATCGTCGACGTCGACGGCAACGTGTGCGTCGACGACTGCACGTTCTCGCGCCGGATCGCCGCCTTCGCCGAGGCCGACGCCGCGGCCGCCGCCGAGCAGGTGTGGACCTGGGTCGCCGGCCAGGCTGGCACCGACCCGGCGCTGCGCGGCTACGCGGCCAGCATGGCGTTCGCCGACCCGGCGGTGCTGTGGCGGCACGCCGCCGAGCTGGTCGCGCTGTCGAGCGAGGACACCCTCGCCGCCCGGCGCGCGGCCCTGGCGGCGCCCCTGCTCTACGTCGCCGGCGCGCCCCGCGGGGCGTCGGCGCGGTCCCGGTCGCTGCTGGCCGCAGCCGGCATCGAGGTCGAGGCGGTGGGGCCGGCCGGGCACTGGCCGTTCATCGATCAGCCGCTCGCCTTCGCCGACGCCGTCGCCCGCTTCGTCGAGCGGGTGACCTGAGGACCCCGAGCGTAGCGAGGGTCCGAAGGAACAAGGCGCGCCACCGTGGCCGCGTAAGGGCCCGCCGCCGCCATCGCCGATTCGTTCCGGCCAACCCTTCTCCGCGGCGAGTGCGAACCCGCACGATCCGGGCCGACCCGGAGGGGATTGGACCGGTGAGCGAACGGTGAGCGTCGGCCGACGGGCGCCCCGGGAAGTAGCCCCCGGCGCCGCGCTCGGGGTATGGTGCCGCCAGCGTGGAAGACGCAGACTCCGGGACCCAGCGGGCGCGCGTACTACGCGTCGCAACCCGCTGCACGTCGTCCGACCAGTTCGTCGAGGCGTTCGCGCGCTTCTGCGACGGTCGGACGCTGTTCGTGTCGAGCTTGTCGACGCGGCCGATGGGGACCCGGCTGCCGTTCGTCATCCTGCTCGCCGACGGGACCCGCGCCATGCGCGGCCAGTGCGAGGTCATCGAGTCCTACGCCAACCCCGGCAACGTCTACCGCCGGCCGGGGGTCAAGCTGGCCCTCACCGAGCTCGACGAGGACAGCGAGGCGATGCTGGGCCGGTTGCAGGAGGCGCGCGCGATCCGCGACGCCCGCACCGGCACCCACTCCGTCAGCGCCGCCGCCGTCGAGGTGCCGGCCGAGTCCCGGGCCGCGCTGACGCCGACCGCGTCCGCGGGCCCGCATCACGGCGCGGTGCCACCGCCGGCGCCGCCGCCACCCCGCCCGCCGGCGCCGCCGCGCCCGCTGGCCGCCAGCAAGGTGCCGGGTCTCCCGCCGCTGCCCCGGCTGCAGGGCGACCGCCCTGGCGACGGCGCGGTCCACGCCGCCGGCGACGCCGCCGGCAGTCAGCCGCGAGCGAAGCGGCCGAGCGAGCACATCGAGCTGCCGCCGCGGCCCAGCGCGGTCGCGATCCCGCCCCCGCCGACCGACGCCGCCGACGAGGGCTGGGACGAGTCGCGGCCCAACCGGGCGCCGACCGCCCCGCCGCACCGGGCGCCGACCGCCCCGCCGACCCCGCCGCCGCCGCCTCGCGCCGCTACCACGCCGCCGGCCGACGTCACGGCCGGCGC
>Ga0075163_10004348_pt1 | contig 19011 bp, 16 predicted proteins | sample JI1023141ADNA_FD_71478 | JGI IMG/M metagenome (GOLD analysis project Ga0075163, IMG submission 71478) | Wastewater effluent complex algal communities from Wisconsin, to seasonally profile nutrient transformation and Carbon sequestration -... | ecosystem: Engineered > WWTP > Effluent > Algae...
CGGCGGGCATCGTTGCAGATCCGGCAGCGCACGTCATCGGAGACGTTGCCGCACACCGCGCAGAAGGTGACACCATCGCGAATTCGACCGAGCACCGCTGTCAGCCGATCAATATCCGGCGGCTCCACCGACAGCAGATGAAACGCGATGCGTTGGGCACTCTTGGGCCCGATACCCGGCAGCTTGCCGAGTTCGTCGATCAGATCCTGTACCGGTCCCTCGAACAACTCAGGTACCCGGCAGTCCGAAACCACCCAGCCCGCCGGCCAGCGGCCCGAGCCGGGTCTGGGCGAGGATGGTCACCTGCTTGGCGGCGTCGGCGAGGGCACCGACGATGAGATCCTGCAACGTCTCGGGATCGGACGGGTCGATGACCTTCGGATCGATGGCCACCGCGACGACCTCTCCGCTGCCCTTCATGGTGACCTGGACCAGGCCGCCACCGCCCTGACCGTGCACCTCGGCATTGGCCAGCGCCTCCTGCGCCTCCATGAGCTGCTGCTGCACCTGCTGAGCCTGCGCGAGCAACGCGGACATATCGGGCTGACCACCACCGGGCTGCATGGGACTGTCCCCTCTTGGTTGCGACCTGGTCTCGACTTCATTGCACTCACAAGACCGAGACGATTTGCTCTTCAACAGTAGCCGCCACCGCGGCTACCGTGGCGGCGTGCACGTCCCCTCCACCTTGCGTGTCGGCGCCATCGCGGCGGCGGCCATGCTCGTCGCCGCCGGTATGTCCGCCTCGGCCGCGCCGCCGGCCGGCGCCGCGCCCAACAGCATCGCCGGAAAGATCGTGTTCCTCGACCCCGGCCACAACGGCGCCAACGACGCCTCCATCAGCCGCCAGGTGCCCACCGGTCGCGGCGGCACCAAGGATTGCCAGGCCAGCGGCACCTCCACGAACTCCGGTTATCCCGAGCACACTTTCAACTGGGACGTGACCCTGCGTCTGCGGGCAATCCTGGACGCCAACGGGGTCCGGACCGCGATGTCGCGCGGTAACGACGACGCGCTGGGTCCCTGCGTGGACGAGCGCGCCGCGATGGCCAACGCACTGCGGCCCGACGCCATCGTCAGCGTCCACGCCGACGGCGGTCCGGCCACGGGGCGCGGCTTCCACGTCCTGTACTCCTCACCCCCGCTGAACACCGTGCAGGCCGGACCCTCCATCCAGTTCGCCCAGATCATGCGCGACCAACTTCAGGGTTCGGGCATCCCGCCGGCCAACTACATCGGTTCCAACGGCCTGGATCCGCGCTCGGACATCGCCGGGCTCAACCATGCGCAATTCCCCTCGGTGCTGGTCGAACTGGGCAACATGAAGAACCCCGCCGACTCGGCGCTGATGGAGTCCGAGGCCGGGCGCCAGAAGCTCGCCGAGGCGGTGGCCCGGGGCATCGCGACCTGGCTGGCCAACAAGGGTTAGCTTTCGAGTTCCTGCTTCAGGTTGGCCAGCACCTCGTCCTGGATCTTGCGCAGCCCGAGCGGGGCGAAGGTCTTCTCGAAGAAGCCCTTGACGCCGCCGGCGCCCTTCCACGACGTCTTCACGGTGACGGTCGAACCGGTTCCGGCCGGTGCGACCGTCCAATTCGTGACCAGGGTCGAGTTGGCATCCTTCTCGATGACGGTCTTGCCGGCGACGTCGACGTCGGCCTTCACGTCGCGGGAGCGGGACTTGGTGGCCTGCAGCTTCCATGTGACAACCGTGCCTGCGCCCTGCCCGCCCTCGAGCACGGAGTAGTTGCTGTAGTGCGCGGAGAGGATCTTGGGCCGTACCGTCTGATAGTCGGAGACCGCGGCGAGCACAGCTTCCGGTGCGGCATCGATCAATACGGTGCTGGAAGCGCTGACCTGTCCCATGAGTGCAAAACTCCTGTCGTCACATATCGGTACGGTCGCGGCTTCGGCGACCGAGGACTAGCGTATATGTGTGTCTGTTGTTGCAACTGACGCACAAGCTGTGCACGGGGCGGGCGTGCAGCGACTACTGGCAAGCTATCGAGCCGTCCCCCCGGCAGCGACCGTGCGGCTGCGCAAACCCACGTCGAACTTGTTCCGGGCGCGGGAACGCAACGCTGCCCCCGGACTGGACACCTCGGGGCTCACCGGCGTCATCTCGGTGGACGCGCACACGCGCACCGCCGATGTCTCGGGCATGTGCACCTATGAGGAGCTGGTGGCGGCCACCCTGCCCTACGGCCTGTCCCCGCTGGTGGTCCCCCAACTCAAGACCATCACCCTCGGCGGCGCGGTCACCGGGCTGGGGATCGAGTCGGCGTCGTTCCGTAACGGGCTACCCCACGAGTCGGTGCTCGAGCTCGACATCCTCACCGGCGCCGGTGAAATCGTCACCTCGAATCGAGATCTGCACTCGGACTTGTTCCGTGCCTTCCCCAACTCCTACGGCACGCTCGGCTATGCGGTGCGGTTGCGTATCGAACTGGAGCCGGTGGCGCCCTACGTTGCGCTGCGTCATCTGCGCTTCCACTCGCTCGACGAGCTGGTGGCGGCGATGGACCGCATCATCGAGACCCGCGGTTACCAGGGTGTGCCCGTGCATTACCTCGACGGTGTGGTGTTCAGCGCCGACGAGAGCTACCTCTGCCTGGGGTTTCAGACCGACACGGCGGGCCCGGTCAGCGATTACACCGGCCGTGAGATCTACTACCGGTCCATTCAGCACGACCACGACGAACGTCACGACCGCCTCACCATCGCCGATTACCTGTGGCGCTGGGACACCGACTGGTTCTGGTGTTCAAGGGCTTTCGGCGCCCAGCATCCGGTGCTGCGCCGGCTGTGGCCGCGGCGCTACCGGCGCAGCAGCTTCTATTGGAAGCTCATCGGGTACGACCGGCGTTTCGGTATCGCCGACCGGATCGAGAAGCGCAACGGGCGCCCACCCAGGGAGCGGGTCGTGCAGGATGTCGAGGTGCCGCTGGAAAACTGCGGCGCGTTCCTGAACTGGTTCCTCGACAACGTCCCCATCGAGCCGATCTGGCTGTGCCCGTTGCGGCTACGCGACCAGGGTGCCCAATGGCCGCTGTACCCGCTGCGCCCGCACCACAGCTACGTGAACATCGGGTTCTGGTCCTCGGTGCCCGCCGGACCGGTACCCGGCCACACCAACCGGCTCATCGAGCGCAAGGTCTCCGAACTGGACGGTCACAAGTCGCTGTATTCGGAGTCCTTCTACAGTGCCGACGAGTTCGACGCCCGCTACGGCGGTGAGGCCTACCGGGCGGTGAAGAAGGTCTACGACCCCGATGGGCGACTGCTCGATCTCTACGCGAAGGCGGTGCAGAACCGGTGACTACGTTCAGAGACCGCACCGAGCCGGGCAAGCTCAGTCTCGCCGAGGTGCTGCAGGCCTTCACCTCCGGCCGGCTCCCCGTGAAGTTCACCGCCTATGACGGCAGCACGTCGGGCCCGGAGGACGCCGCGGTCGGCCTGAGATTGGCGTCGCCACGCGGCACCACCTACCTGGCGACCGCGCCGGGCGAGCTGGGTCTGGCGCGCGCCTACGTGGCGGGCGACATCGAGCCGCTGGGTGTGCATCCCGGCGACCCCTATGACCTGCTGCGCGCACTCGCGGACAAGACGGCGATCAAGCGCCCGCCCGCACGCGTCCTGGCCAATGTCATCGGATCGATCGGCTTGGAGCACCTTGTCCCGATCGCGCCGCCCCCGCAGGAGGCACTGCCCCGCTGGCGGCGTATCGCAGAAGGCCTGCGGCACAGCCGCAACCGTGACGCCGAAGCGATCCACCACCACTACGACGTGTCGAACGCCTTTTACGAGCGGGTGCTCGGGGCGTCGATGACCTACACCTGCGCGTGCTATCCGGATGGGCAGGCGACGCTGGAGGAAGCGCAGGACAACAAGTACCGGTTGGTGTTCGAGAAGTTGCGGCTCAAGCCCGGGGACCGGTTGCTCGACGTCGGCTGCGGCTGGGGCAGCATGGTGCGCTACGCCGCCCGGCGCGGAGTGCGGGCAGTGGGTGTCACGTTGTCCGCGGAGCAGGCCGCGTGGGCGCAGCGCGCCATCGCCGACGAGGGCCTGTCCGCGCTGGCCGAGGTGCGCCACGGCGACTACCGCGATGTCCGCGAATCCGGTTTCGACGCGGTGTCCTCGATCGGCCTGACCGAACACATCGGCGTGGCCAACTATCCGGCGTATTTCGCCTTCCTGCAGGCGAAGATGCGTACCGGCGCATTGCTGCTCAACCACTGCATCACCCGCCCGAACAACCGGGCCGGCGCAACGGCGAGCTTCTTCATCGATCGCTATGTGTTCCCCGATGGGGAGCTGACCGGGTCGGGGCGCATCATCGCCGCAGCGCAGGATGTCGGCCTGGAGGTACTGCACGAGGAGAACCTGCGCCACCATTACGCGTTGACGCTGCGCGACTGGTGCGCCAACCTCGTCACCCACTGGGACGAAGCCGTCGCCGAGGTCGGCCTGCCCACCGCCAGGGTGTGGGGCCTCTACATGGCCGGCTCCCGGCTCGGCTTCGAATCCAATGTCGTTCAGCTGCACCAAGTTCTGGCGGTCAAGTTGGATGATCGCGGCGGTGACGGCGGTCTGCCGATGCGGCCCTGGTGGACTCCGTGAGGCTGGGTCAGCCCCGGTCGATCCGCTTGGCACCCAACTCGGTCTGCAGCAATTCGATCGCCACTTCCTCCGGGTCGCGGCGTACCACCTCCGAGGTGTCACTGTTGGCCTCGGCCAGCATGCGTTCCTCTTCGGCCCGCTGATCCTGACGCGGGGCGGGCCCGGCGTCGGAGGGCGCCGGCTCGCCGGAGTCCGGCACACACCGGACCTGCCAGTTCACCCCGAGCGCATCCTTGAGCGCCTCCCGGATGACCTCCACATTGCGCTGCTCGCTGAGCCGCTTGGCCAGTGGGGGCGCCCGGTGGCTGAGCACCAGCGTGTCCCCGTCGACCGCTCGCACGATGGCATCGGCCAGCATCGCGTTGACCGGCTTGCTGCGGGCATTCACCTTCTCCCGCACGGTGTCCCACATCGAGCGCACCGCGGCGGCATCGGGTTGGCCGACGGCGGCAGCCGCCGGCGGCGCGGCGGGTGCCGGTTCGGGTTCGGGGACCGGCGCCGGTCGGGGCGGCGGCACGGGCGCCGGAGCCGGCTCGGGGGCCGGCGGGGCGACCGGCTCGGGGACCGGCGCAGGCCGCGGCACCGGTACGGGTTCGGGTGCCGGTTCGGGTTCGGGGGTCGGCTCGGGGGTCGGCAACGGCCTGGGCTGGGGCACCGGCTCGGGTGCGACCTCGGCCGCCGCCTGGGCGCGGCTGGCCCGGACGAACTGTTTGGCCGGGGTCGGCGACGCAGCGGGCACCGGGGCGGACCCGTCACCCGGAAGGGCCATGTCGAGGCGGGTCTCGATGCGCTCGATCCGTTGCAGCAGAGCTGATTCGGTGTCGTGGGCCGACGGCAGCAACAGCCGGGCGCAGACCACCTCCAGCAGCAGTCGCGGCGCGGTTGCGCCGCGCATCTCGCCGAGACCGGCATGCACCACCTCGGCGTACCGCGCCAACGTCGCCGATCCCACCTTGGCGGCCTGCTCGCGCATCCGGTCCAGCACGCCGTCCGGGGCATCGACCACGCCGCGATCGGCGGCATCCGGAACTGCTTGCAGCACAATGAGATCGCGGAATCGTTCCAGCAGGTCGACGGCGAAGCGGCGCGGGTCGTGGCCGGCATCGATCACCGATTCGACCGCTCCGAACAACGCGGCGGCATCGCCGGCGGCCAGCGCGTCCACCGCGTCGTCGATCAGGGCGACATCGGTGGCACCCAGCAGCGACAACGCCCGCTGGTAGAGCACCCGGTTGCCGTCGGCGCCGGCGACCAGCTGGTCGAGCACCGACAGACTGTCGCGCGGCGAACCGCCGCCGGCGCGGATCACCAGCGGATAGACGGCGTCCTCCACCGTGACGCCCTCATCGCGGCAGATGCGTTCCAGCAGAGTGCGCATCGTCTTGGGTGCCAGCAACCGGAACGGGTAGTGATGCGTCCGCGACCGGATGGTCGGCAGCACCTTCTCCGGTTCGGTGGTGGCGAACACGAAGATCAGGTGGTCCGGTGGCTCCTCGACGATCTTGAGCAGCGCGTTGAAGCCCGCGGTGGTGACCATGTGGGCCTCGTCGACGATGAAGATGCGGTACCGCGACTGCGCCGGCGCGTAGAACGCGCGGTCGCGTAGCTCGCGGGTGTCGTCCACACCGCCGTGGCTGGCGGCGTCGAGCTCCACGACGTCGACATTGCCCGGGCCGTTGGGGGCGAGCGCCACACAGGAGTCGCAGACCCCGCACGGTGTCGGGGTGGGCCCCTGTTCGCAGTTCAACGAACGGGCCAGGATGCGCGCCGACGAGGTCTTGCCGCAGCCGCGCGGACCGGAGAACAGGTACGCGTGGTTGATACGGCCGGCGGACAGCGCCGTCGACAGTGGTGCGGTGACATGCTCCTGGCCGACGACCTCGGCGAAGCTTGCGGGTCGGTACTTCCGGTAGAGCGCCACGGTCAGCAGGGTACCGAGCGGGGGCGACTAATCACGAGCCAGCAGCGACTCGGTGGCCGCCAGTAGTGCGCAGGTCGACAGTCCGTCGATGGCCGCGCGCAGGTCGGACTCCGGCGGGAAACTCGGGGCAATCCGGATGTTCTTGTCCTCCGGGTCTTTTCCGTACGGGAAGGCCGCGCCGGCCGCGGTGACGGCGATACCGGCGTCCTTGGCCAGTGCGATGGTGCGGCGCGCCGTACCGGGCCAGACGTCCAGGCTGACGAAGTAGCCGCCCTGGGGATCGGTCCACGAGGCGATCTTCGCGGCGTCCAGCCGGTCGGACAGGATCTCGGCCACGAGGGCGAACTTGGGGGCCAGGAGGTCACGGTGGCGCTGCATATGCCGCCGGACACCCTCGGCGTCGCCGAAGAAGCGCAGGTGCCGCAGCTGGTTCACCTTGTCCGGGCCGATCGATTTCTTACCGGCGTGCCGCAGATACCAGGCGATGTTGTCCGCCGAGGCGCCGAAGAAACTCACCCCGGCACCGGCGAAGGTCATCTTCGAGGTGGAGGCGAACACCAGCGGCCGGTTCGGGTTGCCCGCGGCTTCGGCCAGCGCCAGCACATTGACCGGCTCGACGAACTCGCCCGTGATGGTGTGCACGGCGTAGGCGTTGTCCCAGAACAGCCGGAAGTCCGGGGCGGCGGTGCGCATCTGCAGCAGCCGAGTGATGGTCTCCCGCGAATAGGTGGTGCCGGTCGGGTTCGAGTACACCGGCACGCACCACATGCCCCGCACCGCCGGGTCGGCGGCGACCAGTTCTTCGATGAGGTCGACGTCCGGGCCGTCCTCGCGCAGGGGCACCGGGAGCATCTCGATACCGAAGCTCTCGGAGATCGCGAAATGCCGGTCGTAGCCCGGTGACGGGCAGAGGAATTTCACGCCGGGCTCCGCCGACCAGGGTCGCAGGGAGTCGACGCCGCCGTGCAGCAGCGAGTAGACCACCGTGTCGTGCATGAACTCCAGGCTGGCGTTGTTGCCGGCGATCAAGTTCTGCACCGGGATGTCGAGCAGCTCACCGAAGATCGCGCGTAGCTCCGGCAGGCCGTGCAGACCACCGTAGTTGCGGGTGTCGGTGCCCTCGGCGTCCCGGTAGGCATCCCGGCCCGGAAGTTCGAGCAGGTCGTTGGACAGGTCCAGTTGCGCCGCCGACGGCTTGCCCCGGGTCAGATCCAGTGCCAGGCCCTTGGCCTGCAGCTCGGCGTAGTTGCGCTGCTGCAGTTCGTGCTGAGCCGTCAGTTCGTCGCGGCTCAGTGACTCAAACGACGAAGATTCAAACGACACGGCGGACCTTTCACGCGAAGCCGCGAACACAGGTTGCTCGAAGAGGGGCGGGTTTGCCTCAAAAACGTAAGGGGACCCCGCGCACCCGCCAGAGCCCATTGACCCTTGCTGCCTTCCGGCCCTGGGGGAGTTCACAGGATGGACGCCGCGCGGGGTCCGGTGATCGAGTGTAGTACCCGGCCTCGGCGGGCAGGAGGGTGGTCGGGCGTGGTCCGGCGGTCGGCTACCATGGCCGACGGAGGATTCGCCTAGTGGCCTATGGCGCTCGCCTGGAACGCGGGTTGGGTTAATAGCCCTCAGGGGTTCAAATCCCCTATCCTCCGCAGTTGGTCCGGGGCGTGGCCGGAGATGATCCGGTCACGCCCCGGGACCACGAACTCGTTCTAGGAGGAGTATGCGGCGCGGTATCGCATCGTTGTGGCACGCGTCCTCACTGATCCTCGCCGGAGCCCTGTTCTTCCTGTTCGTGCTTCCGCGCTGGTTCGAGCTGACCGGCCAGTGGCCGGGCACCCTGGGCACCGTGCTGCGCATCGTATGCGGTGTGCTGGTCGGGCTGACGGCGCTACCGGTGGTGCTGACGCTGGCGCGCACCCGTAAGCCCGAACTGGGCACCCCGGCGCTGGCGTTGTCGCTGCGGGTGTGGTCGATCGTCGGGCACATCGCGGCCGGCGTGCTGATCACCGGAGCCGCCATCAGCGAGATCTGGCTGGATCTGGACACCGCAGGCCAGTGGCTTTTCGGTATCTACGGCGCCGCGGCTGCGATCGCGCTGCTCGCCGCCTTCGCGTTCTATCTGGCCTTCGTGGCCGAGTTGCCGCCCCCGCCGCCCAAACCGCTGAAGGTGAAAGCCGAGAAGCCGAGCAGGCGGGGACGCCGCTCGCAGGAACCCGCCGCCACGGACGCCCCGCAAGCCACGGAAGACGCCGCCACCACGGAATCCGAAGCTCCCGCAGAATCCGACGAGACCGCCGAGTCCGACGAAACTGCCGAGTCCGAGGAAACCACCGGGACCGAGGACGAATCGGACCCCGCCGAGGACACCGAGTCGGCCGCGGAAACCACCTCTGACGACGCCAAACTGCGCAATCACCGACCGTCGGGCAAGTCCCGTCGGGGCCGCACCCGCGGCGGCGTCGCCACCGAGAATTGACGCACCCGACGCCAATCACGTCGACAGTTCGCCTCCGTCCAGTCAGTATTGAGGGGAATCCTCTGGCGCTCGGAAGGCGGCGAATGCGCACGGTCCACACCCGGCGGTGGCTCACCGCCCTGTTCACCGCCATCGCCGCCGTCCTGCTGGTCTTCCCGGCCACCGCTGCCGCCGAGCCGGGAGATCTCGGCTGGGCCGCCGATCAGGTCGAGCCTGCGGTGGTGCGCCTGGACACCGTCGTGGACTACCAGCACGTGATGGGCACCGGCACCGGCTTCGTGATCGACGGTGCCGGCCAGGTGCTGACGAACTATCACGTCGTGCAGGGCGCCGACGTGATCACCGCCGTGGTCGGGGGCCGTTCCTTCGGCGCCGATATCGTCGGCTTCGACCGCGGCCGCGATATCGCGGTGCTGCAGCTGCGCGGCGGCGGCGGTGCGCCCACCGTCGCACTGGGCGACTCCACCGGCATCGTGGTCGGCGAACCGGTCATCGCCATCGGCAACGCCCGGGGCAGCAACAGCCCGTTGACCCGGGAATCCGGCACCGTGACCGCACTCGGTCGCACCATCAGCGCCGAAGACGAACTGACCGGCGCCAAGACCCAGATGACCGGGCTGTTCGAGATCGCCGCACCCGTGCGGGCGGGCGATTCGGGTGGCCCGGTGGTCAACGCCGCCGGGCAGGTCATCGGCGTGACGACCGCGGCGACGGTGAACTTTCAGACCGACCCGGGTGGGGAGGGCTTCGCCATCCCGATCAATGACGCCATGGCGATCGCCAACCAGATCCGGTCACGGATACCGTCGGACACCGTGCACATCGGCCCGCCGACCCTGCTCGGGGTGGGCGTGAGCAGTGCCGAACAGCACGAGGCTTTTCCCGGCGTCCTCGTCCGCGAAGTTCTCCGCGGCGGCCCCGCCGAGCAGGCCGGACTGGCCAACGGGGACGTGATCCTGACCATCGACGAGACCCCGATCGAGTCGGCCGCCGACCTCACCCGGGTACTGGACCGGCACTATCCCGGCGATGTCATCGGTTTGACGTGGGTCGACCGGGCCGGCCAGCACCGCACCGGCAAGGCGGTCCTGACACCCGGGTCCTGAGGCGCGAACGTCCCGCGGCGCGGGAATTCACCAATTTTCTGCGCGGGCGTCAGTTGCCTGTCTCCGACGTTGCTCGGCAACGCGTCGGCGATCCATGTGACCGGTCTTACATCGTGCCTGCAGTGCCGCCTCGGACACTGCCGTCGCGGCGCGCCGACGCGCTGGCGCGCCCGCCGTCTGCCCCACCTCGGGATCCGCCGGTCCGGTGCCACACGGCCGACCGAAATACACCGGGCCGGCCGGTGCGACATCTCCCGGGCCCGGTCCGGGCCCTGGTCGCGTCGCCACGGCAATCGATTCAGTGCGTTAATCCACAGTGGCACAACGCTTGTCAACCCTGGGTCGGCCCAGATCGACGGACCGGGCACCCACAGCGCCGTGACGTGTGACCACCGCCGCCCGGCGCCGGTCGGCACCTGGCACGGTCGCGTGCACGCGCCGCTCGTCCGGGCCGAGGACGCGGCCGACACACCCGGCTCCCGGCAGCGGAACCGGGCCGATTCCACGATGCTCCTGGCAACGGACTGTGAGGTTGCTGGAGGGCTCTTCAGGTCTTTGACCTGGCAAGTTCCGGCAAACCGTGGGCCGCGTGGGGGCTTCCGCCAAGATCAGCCGGAGGTTACATTTAGCTGAACATCGCGCCCAGGCCTGTGCATCACACGCCCCGCTGCCGATGAAGTGGGGAGACACCGTGGTCCAGACAACCGCCATCGCGTACCTGATCGGCTGGGTCGTCGGCACCGCCGTCGTGTACGTGGCCAGCCGACGTCTCAACGATCCCCGCAACCCCGCACCGCACGTGCTGATCCTCAGCGCGGTGGCCGGCGCGCTGTGGCCGATGCTGCTGCTGGGCGCTGTCGAGTTCAGTTCGTTGATGGCCTGTTCCAGTGCGGCCGCGCACCTCAAGAGCGAAGCCCCCGAGCTCGTCGGCGCCGGCGTCGTGCCGCTGCGCTGAGCCGCTTCAGTCGGCGATCCGGTTCCCCTCCGCGTCCCAGTTCTCGGCGACCTTCTTGCTCGGCTGCACCCGCGGCGGCTCCCCGGGCATCTTCGGATAGCTGGGCGGGTACGGCAGGTCTCCCAGCCCGCGCTCCTCGTCGGCCTTCACCATGTCCAGTAGCAACTCGATCGACTGGGAATCGTCGTCGATACCCGCCCACGGATCGGGGCGGCCGGCAATGAACTCGGGCACCGTGGCGATCGTGTAGTCGTCGGGGTCGGCGTCGCGCAACTCCTCCCACGTCAACGGCGTCGACACCGTCGCTATCGGTGTCTTGCGCGCCGAGTAGGCCGAGGCGAACGTGCGGTCGCGGGCGTTCTGGTTGTAATCGATGAACAACCGTTGCCCGCGCTCCTCCTTCCACCACGACGTGGTGACCGCTTGCGGGGCCCGGCGCTCGACCTCGCGGGCCAGCGCAATACCGGCGCGGCGCACCGCGATGAAATCCCAGTCGGTGGCGATCCGCAGGAAGACGTGTACGCCGCGGCCACCGGACGTCTTCGGGTAGCCGACCAGGCCGAGCTCGTCGAGCAGTGGCTTGAGCACCTCCACGGCGACCTCGCGGGCCTGCACGAACCCGGTTCCCGGCTGCGGGTCGAGATCGATGCGCAGTTCGTCGGGATGCTCGGTGTCCGGGCAGCGCACCTGCCACGGGTGCAGCGTCACCGAACCCATCTGCGCCGCCCACGCGATGGCGGCCGGGTGGGTGATCTTCAGCGCGTCGGCGGTGCGCCCGGACGGGAAGGTGACGGTGCAGGTCTGCAGATAATCGGGGTGCTTCTGCGGAACCCGTTTCTGGTAGATCTCCTCGCCCTCGATGCCGTCGGGAAAGCGCTGCAGATGAACGGGCCTGTCGCGCAACAGTTCCACCATTCGGTCCGCGACGGCCAGATAGTAGTCGAACAGTGCGCCCTTGGTGCCCTTCGCGCCGAGGGCCGGAAAGTAGGGTTTGTCACGGTTGGTGAACCGCACGGCCACCCCGCCGACATCGATCACTTCGGCCTCGCTCGGCATGTCAGGACTCCCTTGTCTCGAGGTGGGTTCGCAGGAACGCGACATAGTCGGCGATGCGCGCCGCAGCGTGGCCGTCGTCGAGTTCAGGGTTGTAGATGACAACACTGGCGCCCAGGCAGCCCGGCACCCGCAGGCACGCCGCGGTGACCAGTTCCAGCTCGTCCCAGGACAACCCGCCCGGCTGCGGATAGTCGACGGCCGCCAGTTCCGATGTCGCCAGGACGTCGAGATCGACATGGCACCACCAGCCGGCCGGGGCTGCCGCGGCACCGGAGAACACGAGGTCGGAGATCTCGGAATAATTGTGGGAGTTGACTTCCCGCGCGAGTTGCGCCGCGCTGCGATAGTGCGCGACGCGACCGCGGATGCTGGGCTGGTCCGCATCGGCGATCTCGTCCTGATCCCGCGGTCCGAGCATCACGAGATGTTCGGGCAGCAGGCACGGCAACCCGGACAGTGCGCGCGGGCCGGCGAAGAGACCCAATGCCAGCCCGATCTCGGAATCCGCGGCCTCGCCGGTGGGCCCGGCATGGGGATCCCAGGCGTCCTCGTGGCCGTCGATGAACACCAGACCCGCTGCGCCGGCTCTGCTCGCGGCGATGAGCGGAGCGAGTAACACCGGGCAGTCCCCCGCGATCACGACCGGCACCTGGCCCGAGCCCCACGCATCGTCCAGCGCGGCAGCGGTATCGGCGACCATCGATGCCAGGGCGTGCTCGGCACGCAGCCCCGATGGTCCGCGGGTGGGTTGCATCGTGTCGGTGTCGACCCAGGTCGTCACGACCGGCCCCGGCAGCCGGGCCTCGACACCTGCGGCCTGCAGCGCCGCCGGCATGCCCGCCACACCAGCGGCGACGCCGGCGGCGTTGAAGGGCACGTAGACGACGCGGGTGCTCATGACTCCAGCACATCGGACAGGTCGTAGGTCAACGGCACCTCGAGCTGGTCGAACGTGCAGCCGGCCGGATCGCGATCGGGTCGCCAGCGCAGAAACTTCACCGCGTGCCGGAACCGCTGTGCCCCGCCGCTGCCCTCCATCTGGTCATAGGCCACCTCGCACACCCGTTCCGGGCGGACCGGGATCCAGCGCTTGTCGGCAGCGGAATTCCACCGGCTCGGCTCACCGTCGCGCACGTCATCGCCCTCGCGCAGCGGCTCCAGATCGGCCAGCAGCGAGAGCCGGGCCTTCGCGGTGAATGATGCCGCGCCGCCGACCATCTGCAGTTCACCGTCCTCGCGGTAGAGGCCCAGCAGAATCGACCCGATACCCGCGCCGCTCTTGTGGATGCGATAGCCGATGGCCACACAGTCGGCATCGCGGTGGTGCTTCACCTTGACCATCTCACGCTTGCCCGGCAGATACGTGCCGTCGAGGCGTTTGGCGATCACCCCGTCGAGTCCGGCGCCCTCGAACTGCTGCAGCCACTGGGTGCCGAGGGCGGGATCTTCGGTGGTGCGGGTGACGTGGCACCACCGCTTCTCGTGGACCGCGTCCAGCAAGGCCGCCCTGCGGCCACGGAAAGGTTCGCTCAGCAGTGACCGGTCCCCGAGGGCCAACGCGTCGAAACCGATGAAGTGCGCCGGGGTCTCGACCGACAGCTTGGCGATACGGCTTTGCGCCGGATGGATGCGCTGGCTCAGCGTTTCCCAGTCCAGCCGGGTCCGACCGGCCGTCTCCCGCGGCACCACGATTTCGCCGTCCAGCACGCAGCGCGCGGCCAGCTCGTCGCGGACCGCGTCGAGAACCTCCGGGAAGTAGCGGCCCAGATCCTTACCGCTGCGCGACAGCAACACGACGTCATCGTCGTCGCGGAAGACCAACGCGCGGCTAGTTGACTGAACTTCGGCGAGCCTCTCGAACCGAACGGGGGCGCGGACGGAGGATCGCGCTGTGACGGTGTTGGGGCGAGTCGAGGTGGCGCCGAGCGGGTCGCCGTGGCGGGTGATCTTCCCCGACGCCGAGCACCTCGGGGCGACGTCATACCTACGGGAGCTGGCGGCGTCGGATTGCAGTCCACTCACAATTCGAAGCTACGCGTTCGACCTGTTGCGGTGGTTCCGGTTCCTGCACGAGCGCCTGATCAATTGGGAGCGAGCCGAACGCGTCGACGTCCGCGCATTCGTCGAGTATCTGCGCGAGACGCCGAACCCGCAGCGTTTGCGCCGGGGCCCGGATAGACCTCCGCCCGGCTCGATCAACGCGCTGACCGGCAAGACTGAGCTGCCAGCGAAGTACGCGGCACGGACCATCAACCATCAGCTCTCAGTGCTGTTCGGCTTCTACGAGCATGCCTGCGCGGCCAACCTGGGGCCGCTGGTCAACCCGGTGCCTTCGCAGCGGGCTCGCGGTGGCGGCCGTCCGCATGCGCACCATAATCCTATGCAGGACTTCGCTATTCACAAGCGCGCGAACTACCGGCAGAAGACGCCCCGCCCGGTCTGGCGCGGCATTCCGGATGCGGCCGCGACGACGTTGTTCGCCGCGTTGCGGAGCCACCGCGACCGCGCCTTGGTCAGTTTCTACCTGTCGTCGGGAGTCCGGGCGTCGGAATTGTTGGGGCTGTGTCACGGCGACCTCGATGCGGGCCGCTACACGATCACGGTGACCAGTAAGGGCAGCCGAGCGCGGGAGGTGGTGCCGGCGTCGGTGGACTCCTTCGTGTGGCTGGCACTTTACCTGGCCGAGCAGCAGCCACCCATGGGTCCGGGCGGCCCGGTCTGGTGGACGCGACGATCCAAGGCGGCACCGCTGAACTATCACGCGATGCGCGCGGTCCTTCGCCGGGCGAATGACAGCTTGGGCACGAACTGGTCGCTGCACGACTTCCGCCATACGGCCGCGGCGCGGCTGCTCGCCGATCCGGCGTTCACCTTGGTCGACGTGCAAACGGTCCTGCGGCACGCCAGCGTCACGACCACGCAGATCTACACCCAGCCGCGGCTGGAGGATCTGGTAGGCAAGGTGCTTGAGCACTACGCCCGACCGCCGGTGAAGGGGCCGACGATCGAACCGGGCTACGACGCGGCCGCGGTGCGCGAACTGCTGGGACTCTCGCCGACGTGACCATCGAGGATGAAGACACGCGACCTCAGGCGCGGCGGCAGGCGGCCGCGACCCGCGCAGCTTCGGCCCCGCCAATAGCGTTGTTGTCACGGCCCGACTCACCGCACTTGGCCGCGATCCCGCCGGACGACAGGTTCGGCCGCACCGGGAAATTGCGAATCATGAAGGGATGCGACGCAAGTCAGCCGCCTCCCGATCTGCCTGACGATGCCTCCGGGTCAGCGATGCAGCGGCACACCATCGAAGAACTGTGTGAAGTAGTCGCCCGGCACCACCGCTCCTCCAAGCCTCCACGCCGACAGATAATCGTGCGCGGGACGCGCGCGCTACTCACCCGACTAATGTGCTTTTCCGGTGACACGTGGGAACAACGGTGGCTGGCCAGCGGCTCGGACGCCGCGCCGCGGACCTGGATGGACCATCAGGACCTTCCGCATTACGACCACTGGTCACCCACGCTGATGGGAATGAACTCGCTACTGCAACTGCGGGTGCTGCGGCCGTCCTACAGCTGGATGCTCGATTCCCGAACGAAGGTCAACACCGCTCGATTCCTCGACGTCAACGGTGGCAGCGCCCTCACAGAGTTGCGGCAGCTGCCCGACTATCAGGCAGCGATGCTTCGTCATCGGCGCGACTCCGAAGCCGGGCTGGCTCGGGTGATGATTCGCACCGGTAAGACCATCGAGCAGATCACCGGGGACGATCTGTTGTACTACGCCGACGTGGTGCAGACCTCCGGACGCGCACGCCGCGAACACCTCCTGTGGGAATTGCTGGTGCGACTCGGGCCGCTGGCCGCGGAGGCACCGACGCTGCGGGCCGCGTGGTCGGCGAAGGGCAACACACGTCAGCATTCGACCGCCACCCTCGTCGACCGGTACGGAATCCCGCCCTCGGGCGTGAGGGATCTGCTGGTGGACTATCTCGAGGAGATCCGTCCCAGCATGGATTACGGCTCACTGGACGGCCTGGCCTACCGACTGGCACGTGTGTTCTGGTGGGAGATCCTGCAAATCAACCCGCAGCAGGCGGATTTGCGGCTGTCGGCTGAGGTCACCACGACGTGGCGCGAACGACTGGCGCTGACGACCGACGGGCGCGAACGTCGGGAAACTCACTCGATCTTGTTCGCCGTCCGCGGCTTCTACCGCGATCTGGCCGAGTGGTCACACGACGATCCGGTGCGTTGGGGCGTCTGGGTGGCGCCGTGCCCCGTTCCGCGGTCGCTGAGCCGTGCGGCGGCCAAGTACAAGCGGCGCCAACGAAGTCAGATGCAAAGCCGCACCCGAGTGCTCACGCCGTTGCTGCCGATGTTCCTGACCGCGGTGAACGAGCACAAACATCGCAGCGCGTTGTTCCTACAGAACGCTCAAGCCGCCGGGCACCAAGTTCGGTTCGAGGTCGACGGCGTCGCGTTCGTGCGGGACTCTCCACCGGAGAAGCTGCCCGTCCTTGAGCGGGCTCGGGTGTGGGCCCGGCTCGCTCCGGGACAACCGCGGCCGCTCTGGATCCGCGGAGTTGGAGAACGCATCGATGTCACCGCGGTGGAGGATGACGGGTTCTGGTGCTGGGCGGTCGTCGAAACACTGCGTCACACGGGCATTCGCATCGAAGAGCTCACAGAGCTGACCCAGCTGTCCCTGCGCCACTACACCGCATCGACGACCGGGACATTAGTACCGCTGCTGCACATCGTGCCGAGCAAGACCGACTGCGAGCGGCTGGTGCCGATGACCCCGGAACTGGTGGGGGTACTACTAGAAGTACTGCGCCGCGCCAAGGGCAGCAGTGATCACGTGCCGCTCTCTGTGCGCTACGACGTCACGGAGAAGATGCACGGTCAGCCGTTTCCTCACCTGTTCTCCCGCAGGGTCGGCACGCGACAGGAAGTCCTCTCCGGGCACTACCTACGCGGCATCCTCAACCACCTCGCCGTGGTCGCCGGACTCAACGACGCCGGCCAACCGATCCGGTTCACCCCGCACGACTTCCGACGCCTGTTCGCCACCGACGCCGTCAACGGAGGCCTGCCGCTCCACATCGCCGCTGCCCTGCTGGGCCACCTCAATCTCGACACCACCCGCGGCTACACCGCGGTGTTCCCAGAGCACATCATCACCGCTCACCAGGCGTTCATCGAACGGCGCCGACGGTTGCGCCCGATCGGCGAGGACCGGGTCGCCGACGACGACGAATGGTCCGAGTTCGAAAACCATTTCCTGCTGCGGCGGGTGGCGCTCGGCGAGTGCCACCGCCCCTACGGCACACCCTGCGTGCACGAACACGCCTGCACTCGATGCCGATTCCTGCGCGTCGACCCCGCCCAGCTGGGTCGCATCAACGAGATGACCGAGAACGCCGAGCAGCGACTAGTCGAGGCCAAGGACCGAGCGTGGCTGGGCGAGGTCGCCGCGTTGGAAGACAGCATCAAATATCTGCGCATTCGACAATCCGAGGCACAGCAACGCCTTTCACGCGGAGTCAACCCGTTCACCGAGCAGAGGCCACAATGAGACGATGAAGCTGCCCCTCATGCCACCGGTCTCGCCAATGTTGGCCAAGTCGGTGCCGACGATCCCTCCCGACGCGTCGTATGAGCCGAAGTGGGACGGCTTCCGCTCGATCTGTTTTCGCGACGGCGCCGACGTCGAGCTGGGCAGTCGCAACGAACGGCCCCTGACCCGGTACTTCCCTGAACTGGTCGCCGCCGTCACCGCCGAGCTGCCCGAGCGCTGCGTGATCGACGGTGAAATCATCATCGCCACCGACCACGGGCTGGACTTCGAGGCGCTGCAACAGCGCATCCACCCGGCAGACTCGCGAGTGCAGATGCTCGCGGAGATGTCCCCTGCGTCTTTCGTAGCGTTCGATCTCCTCGCATTGGGCGACGAGGACTACACGCGGCGACCGTTCGTCGAGCGCCGCGCCGCACTCGTCGCGGCGTTGGCCGACTCCGGTCCCTCGGTTCACCTCACACCGGCGACCACCGACCTCACGACCGCCCAACGGTGGTTCGAGGAGTTCGAGGGAGCCGGCCTGGACGGGGTGATCGCCAAACCCTTGACGGTCACCTACCAGCCCGACAAGCGGGTCATGTTCAAGGTCAAGCATCAGCGGACCGCTGACTGCGTCATCGCCGGCTATCGAGTGCACAAGTCCAGCGACGACGCCATCGGCTCCCTGCTGCTCGGTCTCTACACCGACGACGGCACCCTCGCCTCGGTGGGCGTGATCGGTGCGTTCCCGATGGCGAAGCGGCGACAATTATTCACTGAAATGCAGTCACTGGTAATCAGTTTCGATGACCACCCGTGGAACTGGGCCGCCCACGAAGCCGGTGACCGCACACCGCGCAAGAACGAAACCTCGCGCTGGAACGCCGGCAAAGATCTCTCGTTCATCCCGCTACGGCCCGAGAGGGTCGTCGAGGTCCGCTACGACCACATGGAAGGCGACCGCTTCCGCCACACCGCGCAGTTCAACCGCTGGCGGCCCGACCGCGACCCACGTTCGTGCACCTACGCGCAGCTGGAGCAGCCGCTCACCTTCAGCCTGAGGGATATCATCCCTGGACTGGGAGTGCTGTGACCGTGCTGGATGCTGCCGAGGTGGTGCGGCTTTACGGTCCGTGGAAGGGCCGCACGCCGCATGACGCGGCAAGATTCCTAAACGGTTACTCGGGCCAGTGTTATCTGTAGGTCGTGGTCGGCTGTGCTCGACTGTTTCTCACGGTGAACGTCTATCTCTTCCCGACCGTGAGCGACATGGTTATCTGTAGTGCTGTACTGCATGATCTGCACTCGGCGGCGGACTAAA
>Ga0075163_10004349_pt1 | contig 19008 bp, 22 predicted proteins | sample JI1023141ADNA_FD_71478 | JGI IMG/M metagenome (GOLD analysis project Ga0075163, IMG submission 71478) | Wastewater effluent complex algal communities from Wisconsin, to seasonally profile nutrient transformation and Carbon sequestration -... | ecosystem: Engineered > WWTP > Effluent > Algae...
AGGCCGGCGGCGCTGAACGCCAGCAGGTTGGTCAGGTTGGAGACCGGCAACAGCAGTGATGCGGTGTTGGCCAGGTGCGCGGTGGCATAGGCGTGCGGACGGGCCGGCACCGCCAGCATCCGTGCCGTCGCCAGGACCACCGGTGTCAACAGGACGACGGTGGCATCCAGGCTCAGCACGGCCGTCACCGTCGCCGCGATCGCGAACACCGAAGCCAGAAAGCGGGTTTGGCCACCCGAGGTGGCGCGTGCCATCAGCACGCCGGCGGCGTGGAACAGTCCCTCGTCATCGCACAGCCGCGCGAGCACCAGCACCGCGGCCAGGAAGCCGACCACCGGAGCCAGCTCGTTCACTTCCCTGACCGCGTCCTGCCAGGACACCGCGCCGGCACCGACGACGGCGGCCGCCGCGGCCACCGCGACGGGGGCCTGGCGACGTGGACGCAACAGCGCGAAACCCAGCACCGCGGCGAGGGCGGCAACCGAAAGCGTCAGCTCCATGGATCGGTGGGCTGCCACAGGGTCGGGAGATGCAATGCGACGCCGTCCTCGGCGGCCAGCGCGGTCAGCGTGCGCATCGAGGCGTCCAGATCGTCACCGGCGTACGGGAGCGCCCGCAGCGGGCGGTCCAGGGGCCGGAAGAAGTCATCCCAGTGGATCAGCACCACGCGGCGCGCGCCGACGGCGAGGACCGTCTCGGCCCAGTAGTCGAGCAGGTAGCGCTCGGGTTGCAGGCCCAGCTGTCCGATCCCCAGATACACCACCTCGGCCCGCAGGCCCGCCAGCGCGCCCGTCACGTATCCGGCGCTGCCCACGATCAGCATGCGACGCCCGCTGGGTCGGTGCGCCACCAACGTCGACCAGGCCTCGCCGCACCGGTAGGCCGATGCGCGCACCGGCGGGTCGACCGGCTTGTCGATCACCCCGGGAAACCGATCCGGCGGGCAGTGGTCCCCGGCGATCAGCGTGACCTGGAAATTGCCGAGGCGCATCGATTCCCCCGAAGTCGCGACCAGCACACGATCGGCGGGTAACCGGTGCCCGATGTGTGCGGCGGAGCTGCCGCCGACCAGGGTCGCGCCGGTGCGCTGTGCCACCACCGCCGAGTCCATGGCGTGGTCGAAATGGGTGTGCACGGGCAACACCGCGTCGAGGCTGCGGACACCGAGCCGGCTCAGGCACCCGTCGATGCGCGGCTCCGACGGGGCGATCCGGCCCAGCCCCACCTGCAGCAGCGACGGCCTGCTGAAGAACCCGTCGGTCAGCACCGCCGAATCACCGTCGGAGATCAACAGCGTGGTGACACCGGCCCAGGTGACGGTCGGGGCCGCGGCCGGACCCGCCGCCGGCAGGTCGAAGTACCGGGCGTAGTCGTCGATATCGGGCCGGCCGGCTTTCAGGCGCATCGCCCAAGCCTATTGCCCGAAGCTGGGGGACCCCTGCGCTACCGGGTCCCGTACCGGCGGCGGAACTTCTCCACTTGGCCGGCCGTGTCGAGGTGCCGGTTGGTTCCTGTCCAGAACGGGTGCGAGTCGGCGGTGACGTCGACGACGACCAGCGGATAGACCGCACCCTGATACTCGATGCTGCGGTCGCTGGTGACCGTCGAACGGATCAGGAACGTCTTACCGGTGCCGGCGTCCTGGAACACCACCGGGTGATAGTCGGGATGGATATCGGGTTTCATTCTTCTCCGTTCAACATGATGTGTTCCTCGGCCAGGTCGTGGGCGAGCTCCGCGCAGGGATCTTCGTGCCATTCGCCGAACGGATCCGGGTAGCCGGCCCACGCCTGCGGATTGTCCAGTTCGGCGTCGGTGAGCAGTGCTGCGCTCAGCGCCGCGGTGATGGTGTCCGGACTCGCGCCGCACACCAGGGCGGTCAGCGCGATGTGGCGGTCACCGAACCGCTCGTCCCAGTGCGAGGCGGCGATCGCGGTGCGTTCGGGGTCGACGTAGGCGAGATCACGATCGGCCATGGCGGCCAGCCAGCGTCCGGCATCGCCGACACCGAGTCCACCGCCCGCGGATTCGATCCACACGACGGTGTCGGGCTGGCTGGCCAACCAGGCCCGCCCGTGCACGCGCACCACCCCGTCGAGCAAGGCATCGATGGCATGGTGCAGGCGTTCGGGATGAAATGGCCTGCGCGCGTTGAATTCCAGCAACTGGACCTCGCCGTCGGGGGACAGCGGCGGCTGGCCCGCCAGCAGCGAGTCGTGCGGGTCATCGGAATGTCCACGGCGCGAATGTGTGTCGAGGTGGTTCAGCGCAGTGGTGAGGTGCTGCAATCCGACGGTGATCCGCGCCCGGGGGGCCAGTCGGCGCAGCACGGCCAGCGTGGCCCGGTCGGCTTCGGTCAGCACCAGCACATCGGCGAAGGCGGCCTGTGCGACCACCACCTGGGCCACGGTGCGGGAGTCGTCGAGCTCGTCGTCGCCGAGCGCCTGGCTCAGCCACACACTGGTGTCCACGCAGGTCACCACGGCCTGGATCTCGACGTCGCGAGCCGCCGGGCCGTCGATGTAGCCGGCACCGACGTGCACCGGCGTGTCGTTGATGGCGACGCAGATCGGTTCCGGGGCAAGCCATTCCATCAGCTGCACGACGATGCGATGCACATCGTCGCGCCGGTGCAGCTGGCGTAGCAGGATCAGCAGGTCGTTGCGGATGGTGCAGGTCACACAACAGTTCGTGATCTCCAACGGCGATTGGGTGATCACCAGTTTGGTGTCCCGCATCGCGCTGACCCCTCGGACCACGACATGTCCGTCCACGGAGTACCCGACGACCGTGGTCCCCGGCATGTGGAGCAACACGTCGCTAACGTCGGTTGCTGCGCCCTGGCCGGCTACCAGTATCACTGGCGTCCGCATGTCATCACACCCTATCGGTAACGATTTTCAATAAGTCGGGTTCGTACGCTACCGTGTGGCGGTCAGCTTGTCGAAAATCGTTTTCATTAACGACCGAGCATGTATGAGGAGCCGTCGATGTCTGCGCACTGCCAGGTCACTGGGCGCGCACCGGGTTTCGGCAACCGGGTGTCGCATTCGAACCGGCGTACCCGTCGCCGCTGGAATCCCAACATCCAGATCAAGACCTACTACCTGCCCTCGGAGGACCGCCGTGTTCGGCTGCGGGTCAGTACCAAGGGCATGAAGGTGATCGACCGCGACGGGATCGAGGCCGTGGTCGGTCGGCTGCGCCGGGAAGGGCAGAAGATCTGATGGCCAAGAGCAATGACATTCGGCCCATCGTCAAGCTGAAGAGCACCGCGGGCACCGGCTACACCTACGTGACGCGCAAGAACCGGCGCAACGATCCGGACCGGTTGGTGCTGAAAAAGTACGACCCGGTGCTACGTAAGCATGTCGATTTCAGGGAAGAGCGCTGATGGCCAAGAAGTCCAAGATCGTCGCCAACGAGCGGCGCCGGAAAACGGTGGCGCGCTACGCCGAGCGTCGCGCCGTTCTCAAGGAGCTGATCCGCAAAGTGGATACCGATCCGGCGCAACGCGTTTCGGCGCAGGCCGAGTTGGCGCGGATGCCGCGTGATGCCAGCCCGGTCCGGGTGCGCAACCGCGATGCGGTCGACGGTCGGCCGCGTGGGCATCTCCGCAAGTTCGGGCTGTCCCGGGTGCGCACCCGCGAGCTGGCCCACCGTGGTGAGCTGCCCGGTATCCGGAAAGCGAGCTGGTGATGGCACCCCGTACGCCGAAGAGGCGCAAGCCCGCCCCCGTCGAGATCAAGCGGCCACGGGCGAACAAGCTCAAGGCGCTCGGTGTCACGACCGTGGACTACAAGGATGTCGGATTGCTGCGGACGTTCATCTCCGAACGCGGAAAGATCCGTTCGCGTCGCGTCACCGGGCTGACCCCGCAGCAACAGCGTCAGGTGGCGATCGCGATCAAGAACGCCAGGGAGATGGCGCTGCTGCCCTACGGCGGACCCTAACGACCCACCAGGTCGCCGAATGGCGCGTGATCGGAAGGACCCGCCGTCCAGGTGTTTTCGGCGATGAACTCGGACAGCGGCCGCCCGTGCGTCCAGTCGTCGATCTCCAGCGCCGGGCGGTCCGGGAATTCCGGTACCGGGCCCAGGCACAGGATGGCGACCGGCTCGGCGCCCTCGGGCATACCCAGCAGTTCGGCCAGCCGGGCCGGCTCGAAGATGGACACCCAGCCCATCCCGAGGCCTTCGGCGCGGGCGGCCAGCCACATGTTCTGGATCGCACAGGACACCGAGGCCAGATCCATCTGTGGCATGGTGCGGCGCCCGAACACGTGCCGCTGCCGGTCATCGCGCAATGCCACGACCAGCAGTTCGGCGCATTCGGTGATGCCCTCGACCTTCAGCTCCAGGAACTCGTCACCGCGGGTGCCCAGCGCTTCGGCGGTGCGCTGGCGCTCCTCGTCGACCAGATCATGCATGGCTCGGCGCAGAGCCGCGTCGGTGATGCGAATGAACCGCCAGGGTTGCATCAAACCGACACTCGGGGCGGCGTGTGCGGCCTGTAGCAGCCGGATCAGGACGTCCTGGGGCACCGAGGTGCCGGGGGTGAACCGGCGCATATCCCGGCGTTCGGCGATGGCGCGGTAGACGGCCGCGCGCTCGTCGGCGCTGAACGCGTGATCGGTCACGCCGCCAGCTTAGTTGTTGCGCAGTCCCGCAACGGCCGCCCCGAGGCACGCCGCGGCCACCGCCCCGGCAAACCACGGGAACACCGCAGCCAGATCCCACTGGGTGGCCGCCCACCCGGCGATCAGGGTCGGCACGGCCATCGCCGTGTAGGCCAGCAGATAGAACGCCGACATCGTCTCGCCGCGCCGGTTCGCCGGGACCACATCGGACAGGTGGCGCAACGAGCCGCCGAAGCCGAGTCCGAACGTCGCACCGAGCAGCGCCGCGGCCACGAACACCAGCTCCCACCGGTGGGTCAGGAGAACGGGAATGGTCAGCAGCAGCGAGGCTGCCATCCCGATATCGCCGATGATCGCCGAGTACCTGGCCGGCAACCGGGTGGCACCGAGCTGGGCCATGGCGGCGGCGAACGCCGTGGTGGCGACCACCGCGCCACCGAACACCAGATTGTCGATATGGGTCTGCTGGGCCGCCAGCGACGGGTACAGCGACAGCAGCACCCCGAGCACCGACCAGGAGGCCATGGCGCCCAGCGCCGAGAACCAGAAGTCCGAACGAATCTCCTCGGGGACCGCGGGTTTGGCGATCCGGATGGGACCCCGGGTACGGGCCGTATGCGGTTCGTTGAGGGCCAGTAGCCCGACGCCGATCACCAGGCAGATCACCGCGACGACGGCATACGGGGTACGCAGCGGATGCGGTGCGTACTGGGCCAGCAGTGCCGACCCGATGATGGCGACCGTCATCCCGATGTTGAAGCTGACACCGCTGAGCTGGCCGGTGCGCACTCCGTGGTCGGGTCGTAGATCGAGCAGCGCGGCCGCGCCGGCGACGACGATCGAGCCGACGGCGGCGCCGTGGATGGTGCGCGCCAGCAGCAGCATCGCCATGCTGTCGGCGATCAGGAAGACCCCGAGACCGATGAGTAAGGCCACCAGTGCCCCGATCAGAACCGGCTTGCGGCCGACGACATCGGAGACCTTTCCCGACACCAGCACCGCCGCCAGGGCCGCCAGCGCGTACACCGCGAAGACGATGGTGGTGGCCAGCGGGGACAGGTGCCAGTTGGCCTCGTAGATCCCGTAGAGCGGGGCGGGTAGCCCGGAGACACCGAGGGCGACCCCGCTCAGCACCAGCACCAGCGGATAGGCCCAGCGCTGCGTCGGGTTGGCCGCGGGATCGAACGCCACCATCGCGGTCACCTCCGGTGTCTGGTTTGACGGACATCGAACCCGCCTCAGGCTACGCTGGGTTCGACAGAGATCAAACCGAATATGACCGAGGTTATTCCGATGGCGGACAACGCACTGGTCACCGACTATCCGGTGCACCCGGTTGCTTCCGTGCAGAAGGTGCTGGCGGCGATCCATGATCCCGTCCGCCTGGAGATGGTGCGCCGGTTGCACAACGCGCAGCAACCGCTGCAATGCGTGGCGCTCTACGACGGCATCAACAAGTCCACCGCCACCCATCACTTCAAGATCCTGCGGGAGGCCGGCGTCACCGAACGGCGGGTGATCGACGGGCTGACGTATCAGAAGCTCCGTCGCGACGAGGTCGAGGCTGCCTTGCCCGGGCTGCTGGACAGCGTTGTCGGCGGCGCGAACCGGGATGCCGCACGTCAATAGCTATAAGTGTTCGCCGGTTGTGGGATCCGCACCACCGACTCGGCGCGCAATTCGCCCGGTGCGGCGCGACCCTCGACGCGCACCCACGTTCCCTCCGGCAGCGCCGCCGCCGACGCGGCAGCCGCTCCGGTGAGCGCGATGCGGGCCAACTGGGCATCCGCAGCGCAGCACACGATGACCACCCGGCCCAGATAGGTGCGGCCGCCGTCGCCGAGGGTGAATCCGGTGACGGTGATCAGCCGGTCGTTGAGCGTGCCCGCCGAGTCCTGGGCCAGCCGGATGAGCACCTCGGGCAGCGACAGTTCGGGCGCGTGCCCGGCGGGCAGCGCCGGGAACGGTCGACGCGGCGCTCCCGCGTCACTCACCGCGGGCCGGGCCGACTGCGGCCCGAGGGCCGGCGGAACAACGAAGGCCAGCAAGGCAACCGGAATCAGCAGTAACCACGCCGCTCCCGCTCGATGGTCGTGCCCGGTGTGTTTCCCGTGCCGGGGTCCGGTGCGGATATCGCCGGCGATGGCAATCACGGCCAACGCTGTGATTACACCGGCGGTGAGCCATAACCACGGCAGCAGAGCAGGTTTCACGTAGCGGGTGTAGGTGCCGGTGGCCGCGATGATGGCGGTGCTCATACCGACGAGCAGCAGCAGTGCATTCTCGGTCTCGCGGCTCATCGGGCGCCCAGGATGAGTAGTCCGACACCGGTGGCCACCGTGGTGGCCACCACGAGCGTGGCCGGTGCAAACCGGATCGCGAAGGCGCGGCCGAACATTCCGGCTTGCATGGCGAACAGCTTGATATCGATGGCGGGGCCCACTACCAGGAACACCAGTCGAGGTACCAGGGGCAGCATCGACAGGCTGGCGGCGACGAAGGCGTCGGCCTCGGAACATAAGGCCAGCACCACCGCGAGCGCGGCCAGCACCAGGATGCCGAGCAGCAGTTGCCCGGCCAAGTGGTCGAACATCCACGACGGCACCAGCACATGCAACGCCGCCGCCGCAGCCGCACCCACCACCAGGAAGGACGCCGCCTGCAGGAAGTCGTGGCGGGCCGCCTCGGTGAACGTGCTGAAACGCGAATCCTGTTGCTGTGTAGGGCGGAGAAGGTTGCGGGTGATCCACCGGGGTTGTCCGAACTTGGCCCAGAGAGCGCCCATGGAGATGGCTGTCAACAACGAGGCGATACAGCGCGCGAGCACCATCAGCGGTTCGCCGGGAAATGCCACCGCCGTGGCGATCAGGACCACCGGGTTGATGGCGGGGGCGGCAAGCATGAACGTCAATGCCGCCGCGCCCACGGTGCCGTCGCCGAACAGTCTGCGGGCGATGGGGACCGACCCGCATTCGCAGCCGGGCAGCGTGGCGCCGCCGACGCCGGCGGTCAGTATCGCGGTCGCGGGTCGACGGGGGAGCCAGCGTGCCAACCGATCCGGTGTCACGAAAGTGGCGACCGCGCCGCTGACCACTACCCCCAATGCCAGAAACGGCAGCGCTTGGACGAAGATCCCGCAGAACACCGTGGCGGCCGTGGCGATCTCGGGGTTGCCAGAGACGACATCACGGGCGGTGGTGCCGATGAGTGTGAGCCCGATGACGGTCGCCACCAAGACCGGCATGGATTCGATTCGGCGCGAGATCACCGAGACGACCACTAGCTGAACGGAGCGGGATGCACGCCGTGTTCGGCGAGCCGCCTCCGAACCGCGGCCGCAATCTGTACCGCCCCCGGCGAATCCCCGTGCACACACACCGATTCGACACTGATCGGGATCTGTGAACCATCGTCGGCAGTGACCCGCGCTTCGGCGATCATCGTCCACACCCGGTCGGCGATCTGATCGGCGTCGCGCAGCACCGCGTGTGGTTCGCTGCGGGGAACCAGCTGCCCGTCCGGCCGGTACGAGCGGTCGGCGAACGCCTCCGCGACGGTGCGTAACCCCAACTCCTCGGCAGCGCTGAAGAACACCGAACCGGCCAGGCCGAGTACCGGCAGCGCCGGGTTCACCGCGTGTACCGCGGCCGCGACGGCGCGAGCCTGGTCCTCGTGGGTGACGATCGAGTTGTACAGCGCACCATGCGGTTTGACATAGGACACCGCGGATCCGGCGGCCGCGGCCAGCGCGGACAGTGCCCCGATCTGATAGATCACCTCGGCGCTCAGCTCCTCGGGATCCATATCGATGAAGCGTCTGCCGAAGCCGGCCAGATCCCGGTAGCCGACCTGCGCACCGATGCGGACTCCGCGCTCGGCGGCCGCGCGGCAGACGCGCAGCAGCCCGGCAGGGTCGCCCGCGTGGAAACCGCAGGCCACGTTCGCCGAGGTGACGAGATCGAGCATCGCATCGTCCTCACCGAGGGTCCACACCCCGAAACCCTCCCCGAGGTCGGCGTTGAGGTCGACTGTCATGCCGATCAGCCTAGTTCGACGCGGTGCTCGGCGGCCGCGATCAGCGCGCAGTCGTGGGTGGCGGCCACGACCGTCGTCCCGGCGTCGGCGAACCGGCGCAGGTGGGCGAGCACCAGGCGCGCGGAGTCGGCATCCAGTCCGGTCGTGGGTTCGTCGAGTAACAGCAGCGGGGCGTCCTGGGCAAAGGCCTGGGCCAGCAGGACGCGTTGTCGTTGACCGCCGGAGAGTTCACCCATCGTGCGGTGCCGAAGATCGGTGAGTCCGAGTTCGGTCAACCAGTACTCGACGGTCGCCCGGTCCTTTGTCCCGGGGCGGCGCAGCAGGCCGAGGTGGCGCCAGCGACCCATCATGACGGCCTCGGTCACGGTCACCGGGAACGAATCGGTGACCGCGCTGCGCTGTACGGCCAAGGCGACATTGCGGGTGCCGCGGGCAATGGTGCCGGCGGCCACCGGATGCACGCCCGCCAACAGCTCGAGCAATGTCGACTTCCCGCAACCGTTGGGCCCCGTCACCGCCGTGACGGCGCCCGGTGCGATCGACAGCGTCAAGGCGCGGAAAACTGTTGTGTCGGTATGGCTGAAGTCCACCCCGGACACCTCGATGACGCCGGCGTCCGTCGGCGTCTTATTGATAATGAGTTTCATTACTGATAAGAGTGTACGGCATGACCTCCTGGCTCGCAGACCCCTTCCAGGCGGACATGGTCCTTCGCGCCCTGGCGGCCGGGGTGCTGGCCGGCTGCCTGTGCTCCCTGGTTGGGTGTTGGGTCGTGTTGCGCCGCAGCGTGTTCCTCGGCGAGGCCATGACGCACGGCATGTTGCCCGGCGTTGCCATCGCAGCGCTGCTGGGGACATCGCTAATGCTCGGCGGGCTGGTGGCCGCCCTGGTGATGGCTGTCGGTGTCGCGGCGATCGGACGCTCGTCCAAGCTGTCCTCGGACACCAGCATCGGCCTGCTGCTCGTCGGCATGCTGGCGCTCGGGGTCATCGTGGTATCCCGATCGCAGAGCTTCGCCGTGGATCTCACCGGTTTTCTGTTCGGTGACGTGTTCGCGGTGCGCACAACGGATTTGGTCGTTCTCGCCGTGGCATTGCTGCTCACCCTTGGTGCGGTCATCATCGGTCATCGCGCGTTTGTGGCGGTCACCTTCGATCCCCGCAAGGCCGCCACATTGGGTCTGCGTCCGCAGTGGGCCATCCCGGCGCTGACCGTGCTGATGGCCGTCGCGATGGTCGCCTCCTTCCACGTCGTCGGCACCCTGTTGGTTCTCGGGTTGCTGGTCGCACCGCCGGCCGCCGCGCTGGCCTGGGCGAAGTCGATCCCGAAGGTGATGGCATTGTCGGCGATCTTGGGATGCGTCTCGGTGTACGTCGGCCTGCTCATCTCCTGGTACGCCGGCACCGCCGGCGGCGCCACCATCGCCGGGGTCGCGGTGCTGATGTTCTTCGCTTCGACGCTGCTGGCGGCGCTGCGCACGAATCGCCGCCGGGTCGCGGTGCTGGCCGCCTCGGCCGCGGTGGTCGCCGGCTGCTCGTCGGGTGATCCGGCTGCCGCGCCCACCGAGACGTCCCGGGCCAGCACCGGCGACGGCGTCGCCGTCGAGGACGGCGCCCGCGAGTCCGACGGGCCGTTGACCAGGTTGGTGCTCGTCGATCCCGCCACCGGTGACACCTCGGTGTACGACGCGGTGGACGAGACGGAGACGGCCATCGGCTCCTACGGTCCGGTCACCGGGCTGGATGGCGACGGACGCTTCGCCTATCTTCGTACGGGCGAGCGCACCACCGTCGTCGACGCCGGGGCCTGGACCTTCGACCACGGTGACCACTACCACTACTTCGCCGGCACGCCCGCCGACGTCGCGACGCTCGACCTGCCCGCGGCCTCGGTCGGCTCCAGCAACTCGATGGTCGCGGTGGCATCGCCCACCGGCGCCGTCGAGGTCTTCGACCGGGAGAAGCTGGGGTCCAAGACGGTCGAAGCGCCGGCCGGACTGACCGTCCCGTCCGAGACGGCCGCCGCGGTGCCCTACGGCAGCCGGTTGGTCACGGTCAGCGCCGACGGCCGCATTCACGTCACCGGTGAGGCAGGCACGACCGAGTTGCCCGGTGAATGCACAGGCGTCTCCTGGGCGATACCGACCCGCCGCGCCGTGGTGTTCGGTTGCGAGACCGGGACGGTGCGGGTCACCGGCGGGGAGAACGCCCTCACGGTGACTCCGGCCCCGTATCCCGCGGATGCGCCGGAGCAGCGCCCCACCGCCATGGAGCACCGGGACCGCGCAGATGTCTTCGCAGGCATCGGTGGCGGCAATGTCTGGGTCCTCGACAGTCGCCAGCGGTCCTGGACACTGTTGCCCGCCGCGGATGCCGTGGCCACCAACACCAAGGGCGACGGAACGGTGCTGATCCTGCACCGCGACGGCACCTTGTCCGCCGTGGACACCAAGACCCGCGCCGAAACAGCCCGAATCCCCTTGTTTCCCGGGCCTATCCCGGCCGACGGTCCGCAACCGGTGGTCGACCTCGACTCCGATCGCGCCTACATCAACAATGCCGATGCCAAGGAGATCTACGAGATCGACTACGCAGACGGACTGCGCATCGCCCGCACGTTGTCCACCGAGGTGACCCCGGGGCTGATGGTCGAGTCCGGCCGGTGACGCGCAGGATCTGGCTGTGCCTGCTGGCCGTGCTCGCCGCGCTGCTCACCGCATGCGGTCCGAACTCCGGATCCGGCGGTGGTGAGATCGTGGTGACCACCAACATCCTCGGCGACGTGGTGCGCAACGTCGTCGGTGATGCTGCGCCGGTCCGCGTCTTGATGCAACCCAATGCCGACCCGCACTCGTTCGGGGTGTCCGCGCAGGACGCCGCGGCCATGAACGATGCCGCGCTGATCGTCTACAACGGACTCGGGTTGGAGGAGAACGTCACCCGAAACGTGGAAACCGCCAAAGCGCAGGGCGTTCCGGTTGTCGCGGTGGGCGATCACATCGACCCTGTCGACTACGTCGAGGGTGACAGCGCCGGGATGGCGGACCCACACTTCTGGACCGACCCGCAGCGCATGATCGCCGCCGTCGACGTCATCGAGGAGACTGTTCACAACGAGGTCGACGGTATCGATGGTGAGGCATTGGCGCGTAACGCCGAGCGCTACCGGGCGCAACTGCGCGAACTCGACAAGGCGATGACCGATGGCTTCGCTGAGATCGCGCCGGAGCGACGCAAACTCGTCACCAATCACCACGTGCTGGGATATCTGGCGCAGCGGTTCGATTTCGAGGTCATCGGGGCCGTGGTCCCCAGCGGTACCACATTGGCCGCGCCGAGCGCGTCGGATCTGCAATCACTGGTGGGAGCAATCGAATCGGCCCGGGTTCCAGCCATTTTCGTCGATTCGTCGCAGCCCGACAAGCTGGCCAGGGTGCTCGCCGAGGACGCCGGGGTCCAGGTGCGGATCGTCTCGCTCTACAGCGAATCACTCAGTCCGCCCGGCTCATCGGGCGCGACGTATCTCGACATGATGCGCGCCAATACCGACGCCATCGTCACCGGCCTGCGCTAGTCGCGGGCCAACTCTGTGAAGGGAGCACCTATGGCCAGTTCGACATGGTTCTATCGGGCGGGAGCGCTGACATTCGCGGCGGCAACTCTGGCCGCCTGCTCATCGGGCGGCCAGAGCGCCGATGCCGGGAATCCCACGCCCGCTGACGCCACCTCCGCGGCACCCGGCGTGCCGATCCCCGAGCCGCTGGCGGTCACCTACGACGGCGGCCTGCTGGTCCTCAACGGCGAGACGCTCGAAGTCGCACAAGACATCCCGCTGGAGGGCTTCCTGCGGGTCAACCCGGCCGGTGACGAGGGCCACGTGCTCGTCACCACCACCGAGGGCTGGCGGATCCTGGATGCCGCAGGCGGGCGGCTGACCGAGGACACCTTCCCGGGCGTCGTGGCGGGCCACGTCACTCCGCACGGTGAGAACACCGTGCTGTTCGCCGATGGCACCGGCGAGATCACCGCCTTCGATCCGCACGCGTTGGAGGCGGGCGGCATGCCCGACACCCGGAAGTGGAAGACCCCGGAGCCGCACCACGGCGTGGCGGTCATTCTTGCCGACGGCACCCGGGTGCAGACGTTGGGCAATCCGGACACCCGGGTCGGCGCCGCGGCGTTCGACGGTGACCGCGAGATTGCGCGCAACGAGGAATGCCCCGGCGTGCATGGCGAGACGGTGGCCGCCGACGAGGTGGTCATCCTCGGCTGCGAGAACGGCGTGCTGAAGTTCGCCGACGGACAGTTCACCAAGATCCCCAGCCCCACCCCGTACGGCCGCACTGGAAACACCCGTGGTCACGAGGATTCCCCGGTGGTGCTGGGCGATATGAAGGTCGACGCGGATGCCGAGATGGAGCGGCCCGAGCAGTTCGCCCTGATCGACACCACCGCCGATGAGATGCGCATCGTGCAGATGCCCGCCGGTGTCAGCTACTGGTTCCGCTCGCTGGGCCGCGGCCCGCAGGCCGAGGCGCTGATGCTCGGCACCGACGGTAATCTGCATGTCTTCGACCCGGTCACCGGTGACCTGGTGCGGTCGATCAAGGTGACCGAGCCGTGGAGTGAGCCCGACGATTGGCAGCAGCCCGGCCCGGCTGTGTTCACCCGTGAGGACGCCGTCTACGTCAGCGACCCGGCGACCAAGCAGATCCACCTGGTGGACGTGGCGGCCGGCACTATCGAGACCTCGGTGACGCTGGCACAGACCCCCAATGAGCTCAGCGGGGCGGTTGGGCACGACCACTGAGAGCCGCTCGGGAATCGGCCGGAGGCACCGCCTCCGGCCGATTCTCATGTCAGTGCGAATGTTGTTGGGTCACACCCCAAGCGGGCAGCGGATCGGAGTAGGCCAGCCAGGCCTGTTCGCCTTCGGCGACTTCGTCGTCGGTCAGAATCGCGTCGCCCAACAGGCGACCGACCTTGTCGCGGTCCAGTTTCACGCCGATGAAGACGATCTCCTGGCCGGGGGTGATCTCGGTGTTCGACCAGTACTGTGCCGGTTCGATCACCAGGTTCGGCCCGGCCTGTGACCAGATTGCGGCGATGGTGGGACGGCTGGCGATCCAGCAGAATCCCTTGCTGCGCAACACCCGGGTGGTCTGGGCGAGAGCGTCGGCGAGGCGCTGGGGGTGGAATGGCCGATCCGATCGGAAGGTCATCGAGCTGATGCCGTATTCCTCGGTCTCCGGGGTGTGGCCGTCGGCGATCTCCTCGTCCCAGCCGGGCGACTGTGCCGCGGCGATCGGGTCGAAGAGCCCGGTGCCCAGCACTTCACCGATCTCGACGACACCGTGATCGGTCCTGATGAGCTTGGCGGTGGGGTTGAGCCGGCGTAGCAGGGTTTCGACCGTGCCGAGTTGGGCCGGGCTTGCCAGGTCGGTCTTGTTGAGCAGCAGCACATCCGCGAACTCGACCTGATCGGTGAGCAGGTCGGCGATGCTGCGGGCGTCGCCCTCGCCGGCCGCGAGGTTCCGGTCGGCCAGCACCTCACCCCTGGCGATCTCGGCCAGGAAGGTGGACGCGTCGACGACGGTCACCATGGTGTCCAGCTTCGCCAGCTGCCCGAGTTGGAAGCCGTCATCGAACTCCCAGTCGAAGGTGGCGGCCACCGGCATCGGCTCGGAGATCCCGGTCGACTCGATGACCAGGTGATCGAAACGGTTCTGCCGTGCCAGCGCGCCGACCGCCTCCACCAGGTCCTCGCGCAGGGTGCAGCAGATGCAGCCGTTGGTCAGCTCGACGAGTTTTTCATCGGTGCGCTCCAGGTGGCCCTGTCCGGCGACCAGGGCGGCGTCGATGTTGATCTCGCTCATGTCGTTGACGATGACTGCTACGCGACGCCCGTCGCGGTTGGTGAGGATGTGGTTGAGCAGGGTGGTCTTGCCGGCGCCGAGGAATCCGGACAGGACGGTGACGGGAAGCAGGTGGGGGGCTGCCATGAGGCTCCTTAATGAAAATGATTATCAATAAGTATTGTCCGATGCGGCGTTTACTAATGCAAACGGTTATCGTTATCGGCGTGATGTCGTTTGAGTCCTCCCGCGCGCTGGCCGCGGGTCTGTTGTTGGCCGTCCCGTTCGCACTCAGCGCCTGCGGCAGCGGCGACAAACCGGCCGCCACATCGACGGCCGTCCAGGCCGGCGACTGCCCGACCACGCCGGTCGACGTCGTCGTCAGCGTCGATCAGTGGGGCATGATCGTGTCGTCACTCGCCGGAGCCTGCGCGAACGTGACGACCGTGCTCTCCGGCTCGTCGGTCGACCCACACGATTTCGAGCCGGCGCCGTCGGATGCGGCGGCCTTCGAGGGCGCCCAGCTGGTGGTGCTCAACGGCGGCCACTACGACGAGTGGGCCGCCAAGCTGGCCGAGAGCACCGCCCCGGATGCGGCCGTGGTGGATGCCCTGTCCCTGCTCGGCGGGGACCACGAGGGACATGATCACGAGGGCCACGAGGGGCATGATCACGAGGGTGAAGGCGGCGTCAACCCGCACGCCTGGTACAGCCCGATCGCGGTCACCGATGTGGCCGATGCCGTCACCGCCAAGCTCACCGAGCTCGCTCCGGCGGCCGGTGACTACTTCGGCGCCCGGCACACCGAGTTCACCGAGGGTCTGGCGCCCTACCGCGATCTGATCGCCGAGATCAAGGCCGGTGCGGCCGGAAAGAGCTACGCCGCCACCGAGAGCCTGTTCGACGATATGGCCGGCGCTCTCGGGCTCGTCAATCGCACCCCGCAGGGCTACCAGGTCGCCGCCTCGAACGAGAGCGATCCGTCCCCGGCCGACCTCGACGCATTCCTGCGCCTGCTCTCCGATCGCGGTGTCGACGTGCTGATCTACAACACCCAGACCGAGGGCTCCGTCCCCGAGCAACTGCGCGCCGCCGCGGAGGCGGCCGGAGTGCCGGTGGTCGATGTCACCGAAACTCCTGCGCCGGGGGCCGAATCGTTCGAGGCTTGGCAGGTGGATCAACTCACCGCGCTGGCCGAGGCCCTTGGTGTCCGATAACCCGGCGCCCGACAACCCGGCGCCCGATAACGCGCTCGTCTTCGACGACGTCAGTGTGGTCCGCGGCGGCCGGCTGATCTGGTCGGAAGGAACCTTCACGATTCCGGCCGGTGGCATCGTGGCCGTGATCGGATCCAACGGCTCGGGCAAGTCCACGCTGCTGCAGGTCATCCTGGGTCTGCTGCCGGTGGCTTCGGGCACGGTGCGGGTGCTCGGCGGTCGGCCCGGCGCCCACAACGATGCCATCGGCTATGTGCCGCAGGATTATGTGGCCGGCGCCGGGGAGGCGATCCGCGCGCGCGACGCCGTCATGCTGGGCCTCACCGGCCGGCGGTGGGGCTTGCGCCGCACCACCGCGGCGGACCGTGCCCGGGTGGCCGAGGCGCTGCGGGCGGTAGAGGCGGACGAGTTCGCCGACCGGCGGGTATCTCAGCTGTCGGGCGGGCAGCGGCAACGCATCGCGCTGGCCAACGCGCTGGTATCCCGGCCGCGGCTGCTCATTCTCGATGAGCCGCTGGCCGCACTCGACCTGCGCAACCAGCAGGAGATCGTCGGACTGCTGTCCCGGCTGAATGCGGAATACGATGTGACCATTCTTGTTGTCGCCCATGATCTGAACCCGCTGCTGTCGGTACTGGACAGCGCGGTGTATCTGCTCGACGGGCACGCCCATCACGCGGCCATCGACCAGGTTGTCGATGCTGATCTGCTGACCCACCTCTACGGCACCACGGTCGCGGTGGCCAACACCTTGCAGGGCCAGATGTACATGAGGGCCACCTGATGGGCGGTACCCAGATCTATCTCGCGCTGGGTTATCAGGAGAACTGGTGGCAGATCCTGACGTCGGCGTTCATGCGCAACGCAGTGCTCGGCGGCACTCTGGTCGCCCTGGCCGCCGGGCTGATCGGTTATTTCATCATCGTGCGGAACACGGCGTTCGCCGCGCACGCACTGGCCCATATCGGCCTGCCCGGGGCCACGGGTGCAGCCCTGGTGGGCCTGCCGGTGGTCCTCGGGCTGGGCATCTTCTGTATCGGTGGCGCCCTGGTGATCGGGGCGATGGGTAAGAACGCCGGTGACCGCGAGGTCACGACCGGCACGGTACTGGCGCTGGCGACGGGGTTCGGTCTGTTCTTCAATTCGCTGGCCACCAAGAATTCCTCGACGCTGACCAACGTGCTGTTCGGCAACCTGCTGGCGATCACCCATCAACAACTGCTGACCTTCACCGTGCTGCTGCTGGTGATCGCCGCCACGGTCGTAATCGTCTATCGCCCATTGCTGTTCGCCTCGGTGAACGCTCAGGTCGCGCAGGCCAAAGGGGTGCCGGTGCGCGCCCTGTCGGTCATCTTCATGGCGCTGCTCGGCCTTTCGGTGACGATGGCGGTGCAGGCGGTGGGCACCCTGCTGCTCTTCGCCCTCGTCGTGACACCGGCCGCGACCGCGATCATGCTGACGGCACGACCGCTGGCGGCCATGGCGATCTCCACGGTGATCAGCCTGTTTTCGGTGTGGACGGGCCTCGCGGTGTCGGCGGTCTTCAACATGCCGCCGAGCTTCGTGATCGTCACCATCGCCTGCGCGATCTGGCTGGCGGTGTGGTCGGGTAACCGGATCGGCACGGTCGTCCGCTAGCCTCATGAGGCATGTCCAGAAGTCCGGCGCCGCGACGGCGCGCGACGCTGGCATCGCTGGCCGCCGAACTCAACGTTTCGCGTACCACCATCTCCAACGCCTACAACCGGCCCGATCAGTTGTCCGCCGATTTGCGCGAGCGGGTGCTCGCCGCGGCGAAGGAACTGGGTTACCCCGGCCCTGATCCGGTTGCCCGTTCGCTGCGTACCCGACGAGCCGGTGCGGTCGGCCTGATGATCACCGAGCCGCTCAACTACGCCTTCAGCGATCCGGCAGCCCTGGATTTCGTTGCCGGGCTGGCCGAATCGTGTGAGGAGGCCGGCCAGGGGTTGCTGCTGGTGGCGGCCGGACCCAATCGCAGCGTCGACGACGGGTCGGCGGCGGTGCTCTCGGCGGGGGTCGACGGATTCGTCGTCTACTCGGCCTCCGACGATGACCCCTACCTGCCGGTGCTGCTGCAACGTCACCTGCCGATCGTCGTCGTGGACCAGCCCATGGACGTGCCGGGTGCGTCGCGGGTCTGCATCGACGATCGCGCCGCGATGCGTGAACTCGCTGAACACATTGTGGCACTGGGACACCGTGAGATCGGTCTGCTGACCATGCGGCTGGGGCGAGAGTGGCCGCATGAGAGCACCAAGCCGATGGTGGCCGATCCGCAACGGTTGAACTCACCGCATTTCCACGTCCAGCGCGAGCGGGTGCACGGTGTGTACGACGCGATGAGCGCGGCCGGACTGGATCCGGCGTCGGTGACCGTGGTGGAGAGCTACGAGCACCTGCCGCAGTCCGGCGGCGAGGCGGCCGAGGTGGCGCTGGCGGCGAATCCCCGCATCACCGCGCTGATGTGCACCGCCGACGTGCTGGCGCTGTCGGCGATGGACTACCTGCGCGCGCACGGCATCTTCGTGCCGGGGCAGTTGACGGTGACCGGGTTCGACGGGGTGCCCGAGGCGCTGGCGCGGGGGCTGACGACGGTCACCCAGCCCAGCATGGAGAAGGGGCGCCGGGCCGGGGATCTGCTGCATGCCCCGCCGCGCTCGGGCCTCCCGGTCGTCGAGACGCTGACCACCGAGGTGGTCCGGGGCCGCACCTCCGGCCCGCCCGCCTAGCGTTTGCGCCGGGCCGCCACCACGTCGTCGTGGGTGTGCTGGCTGTCCAGGCCGGCGGGTACCGGGCGCGCCCGGTACCGGTCGATGCTGACCTCCCAGTCCGCGTCGAACAGGGCGACGACATCATCGTGTAGCAGATAGTCGGCCGGGTCGAACCCGTGCGTTCTCGCCATCTCGACGTCGATATCGGCGTGGTGGACCACCAGCAGCAGCCCGCCGGGTGCGACGCTGGCCAGCAGTGCACGCTCGGCATCGCGCTGCGGTGAGTGCAGCAACGCCGGATAGTGCGCGGTGACGAGATCGAATCCGCCGTCGGGCAGTTCCAGATCCTCCAGCCGGGAGCGGACCCAGGTCACCACCACACCGGCCCGTCCGGCGGCCGCCGCGGCGTGCTCCAGCGCCACACCGGAGACGTCGATTGCGGTGACGTCCCAGCCTTGGCCGGCCAGCCACACCGCATCGGCACCCATACCGCACCCGATGTCGAGGGCTGAACCGGTTGGGAGACCGGTG
>Ga0075163_10004352_pt1 | contig 19002 bp, 11 predicted proteins | sample JI1023141ADNA_FD_71478 | JGI IMG/M metagenome (GOLD analysis project Ga0075163, IMG submission 71478) | Wastewater effluent complex algal communities from Wisconsin, to seasonally profile nutrient transformation and Carbon sequestration -... | ecosystem: Engineered > WWTP > Effluent > Algae...
TCGACCGTCTTGTTGGGACTGATGGTGGGCACGATGGCGTGTTTGCCGAAGAGTTTTCCCCAGACATATTGGAGCACGTCGCTGATCTGGACCACGAGGACGAAGAAGAGCAGCAGTTTGGCGTTCTGACCCTCGTAGTCCTTGATCTTGAGCGTGAGCAACGCGGGTACGTGGCTCACGCAGTACACGCAGATCATCAGGGCCCACTGGATCTTGGCCGTGCGTTCGAGAAAATGTTCACTGCCGCCCGCCAGCGCGCTGCGGGTCGGCACGAAAATGAACGCATACACCGGAATGAGGATCGAAAAGAGCCCGTACCAGTCCATCGCCACCAGATAGTACTGCAGCGGCGTGATGATGAAGAACGCCCAGAAGAGAGTGCGATGGTCGCCGGCGCGGGTGGGGGTGAGCGTGATGAATTCCCGGAGGGCGAAGAAGGACATGAAGCCGAACAGGATCACCGAACCGAGACCGCCCGTGGCCAGGGCTACGCCGAAGACGGCGACCATGACCCACCACGCCTTCACCCGGGCGTCGAGGTTGGCGATGACCTTGTTCGGGCCGGCGGCCCGTCGTTTGAGGAAGAAGGTGATGGTGGAGGAGAGGGCGAGCAGGGCCACGATGCCGCCGACGAGCCAGATGAGTTCCTGATCGAGTTTCATGAAATTACTGGGCGAGCGCCTGGATCGCGGCGCGAGCCCGGTCCAAGAACGCGGCTTTGGTCTCCTCCGCGCCGAGTTGGATCGGCGGGCCGATCGACAGGCTGCCGAGCAGCGGCACAGGCAGCGATTCGCCCTTGGGCAGAATACGGCTGAGGTTCTGCAGATAAACGGGCACTAGCGTGACGCCGGGGTGGGCTCGCGCCACGTGGTAGAGACCGGATTTGAAGGGATGCACGGCGCCGTCCGCACTCCGGGTGCCTTCCGGGAAAACGATCAGCGAGTCGCCGGCTTCGAGGGCGGCGACCATGGGGGCCAGCGGATTGTTGGCCACGGTCACGTGCTGGCGCTCAATCAATACGGCGTTGAAGAAACCGCCGGCGATGCGCCGGCGCATGGCGGACTTTTCCCAATAATCACGTCCGGCCACCGGACGGGTGCGGGCCCGCATTGCGCCGGGCAGGGCGGCCCAGATCGTGACGAAATCCAGATGACTCGAATGGTTGGCGAAGAAGATGACCGGACCGGCGGGCAGCGACTCGGCCGGGAGCAGGCGAACACCGCAGATGATGCGGATGAGCCAGGCTGCAAAATCTTTGGACATGGGGCGCACCTGTTTGGTGGCCGAGCGTCCGAGGGCTGTCAAACGCAAGCCCGGGAGATCAATCAGCGCGCCGGACCAAGGCTAAAGCCGAGGTTCCGGACCAAAGTAAGGTCCGGCGCACTGAAAAGTGGTCTCTACTAAAGATAAAGGCCCGGGAGCCTTGCGGCTCCCGGGCCAAAATCGGGGGTGGGCGCTCGCCACGCGCTCTTTCCCATTCGCACAACATTGGGCGCCTCGCTTTCGCGGGCCGTGTGCTTCCCGACGCTACTCACCGCGGCATGCGATGGTCTCGGTCTCATAGCGGGACCGTCCCGGTCATTTCTGCTCCGGAATTTATCGAGTGAGGCCTCTCCGCCCGGTTCGGCGTCATCTGCCGATGACTCGCTCGCCGGACGGGTGTTGGCACGCCTGCAACAGTGCATTTCGCACCAGCACCTTGCCATGGGGACGGCCCCGGCTTTTGGCCGGGCGTTGGCCCCATGTAACGGGTCTGACCTCTTACCTCTCAGGTTGCTTTCGATTTGCAGTTGGGTGACGCGGTTTTACGCGCCGCCCCAATTAGGAGGTTTTGCGAGCTTTGCCAGACTCGCCCGCTCCCCGCTGCGCTGCGTCCCTTTCGCGCCCCGCCTTGTGGGCCGGGCCTTTTGGTGGGGTGGACCCACCGAAACACTGCGCTGCGTCCTGGTTATACAGTAGCAACCATAACCCTCTGGGTAACTGCATCGGTGACAGGGTCCGAAACTGACCCTGGACCTGACTCGGCTGGGACGCGGTTTCTAATGTCGCGCCTGGCCGCACAGCTCCTTTGTCGCATAACTGGAACGGCTGCGACGCCGTCCAGAGGAACTGGTGACATATGCCTGGGACGGCTCGCGCCGTCGAGGGGAGGGCGGCACCAGTTGCCACTCTCCTTTCCCCGGTTGCCCGGGATTATCCCAGTCGCGCTCTCGGCGGGTTTTTCAGGCCACCGCGCTGCGACTGTTCTATCAAGGAACAATGGAAAGATGCGTCCGTTACCGCGCAAAGTCACGGGGTAGTTTCTCCCAACTTATTCACCCGGAGCTCACGATGGATTTGTCCGGGGGCCTGTGAATATCTTGTGCCGACCGGGTTGTTCGCCGGTTGTTCACATGTTCGACTGGCTGGCGGGAAGTGCGGCATTGCGGTGTTTGCTGTTCCTCAGACACAATCATTCATGTTACCCCGCATACTCCTGCAGATAGGCAGCGTGGTTCTTTTGGGCGTGCTGGCGGCCGTCTCCAGAGCTCTGCCGGACTCCGGCGAGGTTCATGTTTGGGAAACTCAGGAGATTATTTTCCGTGCGACGCAGGATTACGCCAATCCGTACGCTGACGTCGACTGCTGGATCGAATTGGTCGGTCCGGGATTCTCAAAGCGGGTCTATGGTTTTTGGGATGGGGGAAGAACTTTCAGGGTTCGCTTTGTCGCCACGGCGCCGGGCGAATGGCGATGGCGCTCCGGTTCCAACCAGCCGGCCGATTCCGGACTCAACGGCGGCAGTGGCAAACTGAAGGCCGTCAGCTGGAGCGAGGCGGAACTGGCAGAGAATCCCAACCGCCGCGGCTTTGTCCGCGCCACAGCCAATGGTCACGCGCTGCAGTATGCCGACGGCACGCCTTTCTTCCTGATCGGTGACACCTGGCTGGCGGCTTCCACCTGGCGCCTGCCCTGGCGCGGGACGCCAGCCACGACAGATTATGTACCTGCCAGTGGCATCAGCTTCGAGGAGGCGGTGGGCTGGCGGAAGCGTCAGGGGTACAATTCCATCAGCTTCATCGCCGCGTTTCCCAATTGGGATGCGGACGCGCATGGCGCCACGTTTGCCGATGCCAACGGAGTTTACCTGCGGAATGCCTGGGAGAAATTTGGAACCTGGGCACCCAACGCCACAATCTCGACCGCGGATGGCGCGACCACGACCGCCAAGGACATGCCCGACGAGGACGGGAACCGGCCTTTCTCCATGATGGCCGGGCGCGAAGATGGTCTCGCCGACTTTGATCACCTCAATCCCGCGTATTTCCGCAGCCTCGATCGCAAGATGCGCCATCTCGCCGAGCAAGGCTTTGTGCCGTTCCTCGAGACGGTACGCCGGGATAACTGCCCGTCATGGAAGGCCTACTTTGATTTCAACGTCTCCTATGGCCGCTTCGTCCAATACCTCATTGCCCGCTATGGTGCCTATAATCTCGTTTTCAGCGGCATCCACCTCGATTGGATTCCGAAGAACTACAGTCTCACGGGGGAAGAGTTCAACGCCGCCCTGACGCAGCACTGGAAAACCTATGGTCCGTTGCCATTCGGGCAGCCCTACACGACCCTGATCGACAGCTCGACCTACAAGGTCTTCGGCCATGGGGAGAGCGCGCCCTGGCTCACCATGCACACGGTGGGTAACAAGCCGCGCAACCACGCGATCTATGCGTCGCTGGAGGAGATTTTCCAACTCAAGCCCGCATATCCCGCGGCCAATTTGGAGCCCTACTACACCGGGTGGAATCACGCCATCAACCGACCGGGCGGCGAGACCCCGGCCGAGAACTCCGACCGCGACAACTATTTTGCCCGGGCCATGATGTATGGGTCGGTTCTCTCGGGTGGCCTCGCGGGACATGTGCACGGTACCGCGGCCTACGACGTCACCAGCACTGGCGAGCCCGCCGGATGGCGCCCACACATCTGGTCAGCGTTGGCTTATGAATCCGGCGCCCAAATGCGGCACCTCCGCGATTTCGTGCTTTCAGAAGGAGGCCGCTACCAACAGCTCGCGCTGGCGTCCGCCGATGTGGAAAGCCGCACGAAGGCGAACCCGCTTGATGATGGCCTGGACGGCTGGACTTTCATGATGCGGACCGCGGACCGTGATTTTGCACTGCTCTATTTTGAAAACAAAGCTAAGGTGACCCGGCTTTCGGGCTTTTCCAAGAATGCCCGCTACCGCTGGACGTGGTTCAATCCCCGCACAGGAAGCTGGACTCAGGACGGACTGGTTGTCGCCGATGCCGTCGGTACGATTCTGTCGCCAGCTTTCCCATCCGGTGACCCGGCGACCATCAATGACTGGGCGGCCAAACTGGTACGTCTGCCGTGAGGCAACCTGGTTCTACACCCAAAATTCTCTCAACATTTGCAATGAGCCACCTCACGCATAATTGGTCCGGTCACCTCGCCTATGGGGCGGCACGCATCCATCAACCGACGAGCGTGGCCGACGTGCAGGCGATTGTCCGACGCGCCACCAAGGTTCGGGTCATTGGATCGCGCCATTGCTTCAATGCGATCGCCGCCACGCCCGGCGATCTGCTTTGGCTGGGCAATCTGGCCATCCCGGTGGAAATCGACCGGACGAAACGCACGGCCACTTTTCATGCCGGCATGACCTACGAGGCGCTGTGCCCCATTCTTCACGAGGCTGGATTTGCGCTGCCCAACCTGGCTTCGCTCAAGCATATCACGGTGGCTGGGGCTGTCACCACGGCGACGCACGGCTCCGGCGACACGCTCGGTAACCTCGCGACGGCAGTTGCCGGCTTGGAAATGGTCAATGCAGACGGTGATCGGATAGAGTGGTCGCGGGAAAAGAACGGAGAGGCCTTCCGGGGAGCGGTCGTCGCTTTGGGCGCACTCGGGGTGGTCACGCGGCTGACGGTTGACCTGGAGCCCGCCTACTGGGTACAGCAGGACAATTACGAGAAGCTGCCTTTCCGCGCCGTGCAAACCGACTTCGATGCGATTATGGCGGCCGGCTACAGCGTGAGTCAGTTTCTCACCTGGCAGAATGACTGGGTTGAGACCGTTTGGGTGAAAAAGCGTGTGCCCGGTGCGAATCCGGCGAGCGTGCCGACCAATCTCTGCGGGGCCCGCCTCGCTTCCTCCCGGCTGTCCGGGGAACTGCCGAAGGATCGCACGCTGACGCCTTTTGCCCGACCCGGCCCCTGGCATGAGCGCCTGCCGCATTACACCCTGCATGATCCCGTCGGCGTGGGTAATGAGTTGCAGAGTGAGTATTTTGTCCCACGGCGGCACGCCGTGGCGGCCTTCGGGGCGATTGCTGCTTTCCGAAAGGAGCTCGCGCCGATCTTGGGCCTGTCGGAGATCCGCACCATCCGGGCTGACGATCTCTGGCTCAGTTCTGCGTATGGAGAAGACACGGTGGGATTTCATTTCAACTGGCTTAAGAAGTGGGATGGAATTGGACCCTTCTTGCCCGCGTTGGAGCAGGCCTTGGCGCCTTTCGGTGCCCGACCGCATCTCGGCAAACTTTTCGCCATGTCGCCGGCCCGGTTGGCAGCGGTCTATCCGCGCTGGAAAGATTTCCGGGAATTGGTTCTTCACCACGACCCCAAGGGCAAATTCGCCAATGAGTTCGTGGAGCGATATGTATTTGGAAAATAGCCGACGACGCCGCCTGAAGCCGGACCAGAATTGCCGCTGCCCAGATCCCGTTATGGCTTGTGCCCTGCCACCAGGCGGCAGGCCAAAACACGCTGCCAGGCGCCTTGGTCATCCACGTCTTCGAGGGGCGGGAGCTCGGTCCAGGTCAGTCCTGCGGCTTGCAGTTTGTCGCGGGTCTGGGCCAGCACGCAAGCGGTGCTCCAGGCGATTTCTTGAAAGAGCGCTGGGCAGGGCCGCTGCAGGCCCAGCAGGTAATAGCCGCCGTCCGTGGCGGGACCGACCACGGCGTCGTGTGTGAGCAGGGCAGCGGCGGCAGCGCTCAGGATTCGCTGGTCTAGGTCCGGACAATCTCCGCCGATGGCGATGACGGTGCTGGCACCACGGGCGAACTCGGTCGCGATGGCGGTGCTCAATCGTTGGCCGAGGTCACCGTCGGTCTGCGGCAGAAAAGCCAATCTGGCGCGCAAGGGTTCCAGCCAGTCTCGCATCAGGCGGTCGGCTTCGTGCGGGGTGAAATGTACGTTGACGTTCCAGGCAGCAGGCAGGGCCGAGAGCTGTTGCTCGACCAACAAGCGGTAGATCCGCACGGCCTCGTCTTCACCTACCGTCGCGGCGAGCCGGGTTTTGACGATGCCGGGGATCGGTGCCTTCAGCATCAAAATGACCGTGGGGGAAGTCATGGGCTGCCTACTTGGCGGCGGTGTCATTCAGGGACCAGTCGTAGGCGAGGTAGTCCACCTTCCATGCGCCCGGGTCGCTTTCGATCGCTTGGCGGATGTTATCCGGAGCATAGCGGGCGGCGGCCAGCAGCGCCGCCTGATCGCTGGCGCCGAAGTCGCCCTGATACCATTTGAAGATGCTGGAAAGGCGGGCGCGCTTGGTGGTGAGGTCGAATTGGTTCTTTTCCGCATCCTGAACGAATTGCCGGCCTTGGTCATCGAGCTGATCCTCCAGCGTGGCTGCCTCGTAGGCTTCCGGGCGCAAAATCGGACAGGAGCCTGAGGCGCAATTCAGCGCGAAGTGGGCCCGCGAATCCTTGAATTTCTCCCGGATGATTGCGTGCTCGATCTCATTCAGCGTGTAGTCTTTTCCGCCGACCTTGGCGAAGCGGATGTCCCAGGCGGTGGTCTTCAGCAGCGAACCGAGCACGATGCCGCCGGTGCCGAGGTCCACGATGCTCTTGGCGGGGGCCCGGTCGACGATGAGCTTGAGGGTGTAGGCATTGTACGCATTCAGCCAGAAAGCCAGGCGTTCTTGGTCGTTTGCGAGGGTGGCGGGATCGGTCCGGGAGAGCTGCGCGAGATACTCGTCGAGCCGCGGATCGGCCTTCAAGGTGGTGTAGTTGACCCGTCCGTCGTGGACATGGTTGGTCAATACCGCGGAGAGCAGTGCGTGGCGGACGGTGGCGGCGCTGCCGGTGATCATGGCGAGACAGAGAATGAGGAAGAATTTCATGCGGAGGGTTCTGCGGGATACTCGGCCGCCAGTCGCTGCGGTGGGACTCCGGCCAGGAAACGGAGCAGGAGCCAGGCGTTGCGGACCTGCTGCCTGATGCGGCCACCCCGTTGGAAGCGGCGGGCGGAAGTGGTGACGGCGGCGGGAAAGCTGACGACGCGGGTCAGTCTGCGGGCCCGTCTCAACAGTTCCACGTCCTCAAAAAGCGGCCAGTGGGGGAAGCCGCCGAGTTGTTGATAAAAATCCTTGCGCACGACGATCGCCTGGTCGCCGAAACGCGTGAACACCGTGTCGAAACGCGTCAGCCAGCTACAAAATCGGAGAAACCTGCTGTCGTCATCGAACTGCAAACGGAAGGTGCCCACCCAGGTGTGTTCGTCGGCGAATGCGTCGGTTACGATCCTGGCGGCGTTTGTGGGCAGTATCGTGTCGGCATGGAGGAAGAGCAGCAGTTGGCCGCGGGCGAGGCTGGCTCCGGCGGCAAGCTGCCGGCCCCGGCCGCGAGGGGCTTGCACCGTGTGGACACCGAGTTGGCGCGCGATAGCCACGGTGTCATCTTCGCTGCCGCCATCGGCGACAATGATCTCGGCCTCGGGCATGGCCAGTCGCACCCGGATCAGCGTCTGGGCGACGCGGGAAGACTCATTGAGGGTGGGGATGATGACGGAGATGTTCACGGTGCGGGATCAGTGTTCACCCAGCGGGGTACCGGGTCGAGGGAGAGTCGAGCGAACCAAGCTTCCGTGCTTTGGCGCGTGTTGTCCGTGTCAACCAGGACGGCGACGGCCGAGATGCAAGTGGCGGCCTCGCCAAAGTACATCTGGTAGTCGGCCAGCACATCGCGGGATTCGTGCTGCCAGACGCCGGCATCGGCATCGCCGGAGCGGAGGACCACCATGCCGACATTGGCGGTGTAGGGACTGGGATAGATCGAACCGACGGGCTCGCGGGCCGACCACACATAGTTGATCGCCCGGGTGCGGAGAGGCCAAAGGGAGGTTTCGAATATCACAAAGACCCGGGCGCAGTAGTCATCGCCTTCCCGGGTGTGCTCGGGCGCAACCGGCTTGAGGACTTCGGCAACCTTCCAGCTCCAGGCCAGGCGGGCCCGGCTCGGAGCGGCGATCGGCACCTTGCGAACCAATGCGGCGTGGGCAGTGTCACTTCGGGCATGCAGAACGGGTCCCATCTCCGGGTCTCGTTCGACCGCATAGGTGGTTGCCTTGGTGAAGAGTTTCTCGACGCGCCAGGCCTGGCGCCAATCTCCGGAAAGCCCGTCAAACACGTCGGGGGCAGCGGAGAGTCCTCCGGCCGTCACGAAACCGGAGATTATCAGCAACCAGAGGCGAGGCATTCTCGTGGGAGCCACGAACGGGCCATCGTATTCCGAAAGGATTTGCCCTCAACCGCCTCGCTCGCACGTTCGACCCTTTATGAGCCCGCGTGAACTGCCCATCTACGAACTCGAGGACCGCCTGCTGGCGGCCGTTCGGGAGCGCGGGCGGCTGATTGTGCAGGCGCCGACGGGCTCGGGCAAATCGACCCAGGTGCCGCAGATGCTGCTTAACCGGGGCTTGTTGGGTGAAGGAGAGGTGGTCGTGCTGCAGCCGCGGCGGCTGGCCGCCCGCATGCTGGCGAAGCGCGTGGCGGAAGAGGTGGGCACCCAGCTCGGCAATCTGGTCGGCTATCAGATCCGGTTGGACTCAAAGATTTCCAAGGCAACCCGCATCCGCTTCGTGACCGAGGGCATTCTGCTCCGGCAGATGACCTTTGATCCCACCCTGCGCGGCATCAGTGCGATTGTTTTCGACGAGTTTCATGAGCGGCATCTGTACGGGGATATTTCGTTGGCGCGGGCGCTGCAGATCCAGCAGAAGCAGCGGCCGGACCTGAAACTCATCGTGATGTCCGCCACGCTTGATGCGGTCCAGCTGCAGGGTTACCTCGCGCCCTGTGAAGTGCTGACCTCGCAGGGGCGGACATTCCCCGTGCGGATCGAATACCTGTCGAAAACGGTGGATTTTGAACATGACCCGGTGTGGACCGTGGCGGCCCGGGAATGCGAACGCGTGGCGGCGCAGACGCAGGGGGACATCCTCGCGTTCATGCCGGGCGCGTATGAGATCAACCGCACCGTGCAGGAGGTGCAGGGCTCCCATGCCCTGCGGGGCTTTGCCTGTTATCCCTTGCACGGGGAACTGCCGCCGGAGCAGCAGGACCGCGCGGTGGCGCGCTACGACACGCGAAAGATCATCGTCTCGACCAACGTGGCCGAAACCTCGCTGACCATCGACGGGGTGACCGTCGTCGTGGACTGCGGCCTGGCGCGCGTCGCGCGCTATGATCCCCATCGCGGCATCAACACGCTGTTGATCGAAAAGATCTCGATCGCTTCCTCCGACCAGCGCGCCGGCCGCGCCGGGCGCACGGCGCCGGGGGTGTGTGTGCGGCTCTGGACCGAGCGCGAGCATGAGAAGCGGCCCTTGCAGGAGCTGCCCGAGGTGAAACGCCTCGATCTGGCCGAGGTGGTGCTGACGCTCAAGGCGGCGGGCATCGATGATATTTCGAGTTTTCCCTGGTTGGAGAAGCCGGAGCCCAAGGCGCTGGAGCGGGCGGAGATGTTGCTGGCGGATCTGGGGGCGGTAGGGCCGGTCTCCGACCGGCCCATTTCCGGGCAGACCGGTCAGAGACCGGCCCTACGAATTACCGAGATCGGTCGCAAGATGCTGCGTTTCCCGATGCATCCGCGTTATGCCCGGATGTTTCTCGCGGCGCAGGACTACGGGTGCGTGCGCTCGGTGGCGCTGATGGCGGCGCTGACGCAGGGCCGGAATTTCCTCCTGCGGAATGTCGACAAACGCACGCAGGAGGCGCGCGACGATCTGTTCGGCGAGGAACACGAGTCCGATTTCTTCCTGCTGATGCGGGCGTGGCGCTATGCCGACAAGGCCAACTATAACGCTGATGCCTGCCGGCGGCTGGGCATCCATATCCAGGGGGTGCGCGCGGTCGGTCCCTTGTTTGAGCAGTTCTTGAAGATCGCCGAGGCCGAGCAGCTGGATATCGCTGAAAAACGCATCGATGGCGTCGCGGTGCGGAAGTGTGTGTTGGTAGGCTTCAGCGACCACCTGGCCCGTCGGCTGGACCAGGGGACGCTACGCTGCGAACTCGTGCACAAGCGGAAGGGAGTGCTGGCGAGAGAGAGCTGTATTGACCAGGCGACGCTGCTGGTTGCGGCTGAGATCACCGAGATCGAAAGCCGGGGTGAGGTGAACACGTTGCTCAATCTTTGCACGGCGGTGGAGGAAGCGTGGTTGAAGGAGATCTTCCCGGATGATTTTCAAGACGCCGGCGGAGTCGGGTATGACGTCAACGCTCGGCGCGTGCTGGCGCGGAATGAGCGGCGCTTCCGCGACCTGGTGCTGGAGTCAAAGCAGACGGCGGAGGAGCCGCCCGCCGGGGAAGCGGCGGCGTTGCTGGCGAAGGAGGTCCTGGCCGGGAACATCGTGCTCACCGAATGGAACGAGGCGGTGGAGCAATGGATCGTGCGCGTGAACTGCCTCGCCAAATGGTGGCCGGAGCTGGAGGTCAACCCGGTCACTGACGCCGACCGGGCGACGCTGATCGAGCAGATCTGCTATGGCAGCTACGGTGCGCGAGAATTGAAGGACAAGCCGGTCATGCCGGTGCTGCGGGACTGGTTGCTGGCGGAACAGCTGGCTGTGCTCGATGACTACCTGCCCGAGCGGTTGATCATGGCCAACGGGCGCAAGGCCCGGCTGACCTACACCAAGGACGGCCCTCCGGTGCTGAGCGCCCGCATCCAGGAGCTCTACGGCGTCAGTTCCACCTTTACCCTCGGCCATGGCCGCGTGCCGGTGAAGATCGAGGTCCTGGCCCCGAACCAGCGCCCGATCCAGGTGACCGACGATCTTTCGAACTTCTGGCGCGATCAGTACCCCAAGATCAAGACTGAGCTATCCCGGCGCTATCCCCGGCATGAATGGCGCTAGTCCGGCCGTGGATTCTTTGGGTCGTTTTGTCCGTCGTTTTTGCTTCCGCCCCGGCACAAGAACTGCGTATTGATCGGCAAGATGGCATCCACGCACGCCCTAGACCAACACGCCAAACTCCGGGCCGAGATTCGCAGTCTCGGTGCGACCTTGGGCCAGACCATTGCGGCCCTGGAGGGTCAGCGGACCTTGGACACCGTGGAGAGCCTCCGCACACTCGCCAAGGAAAGCCGGACCGGGGCGGCCGCGGCGTCCCGTGAGCTGGCCCAGACGATCGGCCGATTGACGCCCGCCGAGGCCTTCAACCAGGCGATGGCCTTCACTCTCTATTTCGAACTGGTCAACCTGGCGGAGGAGAACTTCCGCATCCGGATTCTCAACGAGCGCAACCAGCGTCATCGGGCCGCCCTCGCTGCGGGGCATGGCAGCGAGCCGATGAGGGAATCCATCGAGGCGGCGGTCATCGAGCTCAAGCACGCGGGAGTCTCCGCGCAGAAGATGCAGAAGCTGGTGCGCCAGCTCGCGGTGGAGTTGGTGTTCACGGCCCATCCCACCGAGTCCAAGCGCCGCACGATGTTGGAAAAGCTGGCCACGCTGGCCGGCATGTTGCGGAGTCATTCGCTCGAGGAAATTCAGCATGGCCCGGAAGTGATCCGTCGCGAGATCGTCTCGCTCTGGCTGACCGATCGCAGCCGCACGGAGCGTCCGGAGGTCACGGATGAGGCCCGAACTGGCCTGTGGTATTTTGACCGCACGTTGTACCGGCTGCTGCCCCGTTTGCATGCCGACCTGCAGGATGCCCTGAATCGGCATTACCCAGGTGTGCGGGCGCCGAACCGCTGGTTGTCCTTTGGCTCGTGGATCGGCGGGGACCGGGATGGGAATCCCGGGGTCACTGCCGAAGTCACCGCCGAGGTCCTGCACATGAACCGCCGCATGGCGATCCGGAAGCTGGCCGATGTCCTCTATCAGCTGGCCGGTTCCCTCACGGTATCGGACCGGCGGGCCCGGTTCACGCCCGCGATCCGGCGCATGGCCCAGGAGTGCCGGACGTCGTCCGGGCAGATGAGTCGCATCGGCCAACGCTATCCTCGAGAGCCGTACCGGATCATCCTGAGCAGCCTGCGCGAACGGTTGCTGGCCCAGGCCGATCTGAACCTGGTGGATGAGGCCAGTGCCACCGGGCCCAAGGAAACGGTCGAGCAGGTGCGCTCGATTTTGGCGCAGATTGAGTCGGACCTGCTGCGGGAGCGCGCGGCGCCGCTGGCCAGCGGCTTGTTGCGTGATGCGCTGACCTGCGTGGACGTTTTCGGGCTGAACACGGCCCGCCTTGACCTGCGCCAGCATTCGGGTCCGCACGGCCGCGCCATCGCGGAGCTGTTGCAGCAACCCGGCTACGAATCGCTGGACGAGATCCGCAAACAGGAGTTGCTCACGGCGGCGCTGGCCGGGGCTGCCGTGCTCCCGGATGACAAAGTTGCCGCTTTGTCCGCGGACACCCGGACCGTCATCGAGCCCTTGCGGCTGGCGGTGCGGGCCCAGCGGCAATTCGGACCTGAGTGCCTCGGCATCTATATCATCAGCATGACCAATGAGGTGTCCGACATCCTCGAGGTGTTGCTGCTGCAGGCCTACGCGGGCGTGCGCCTGCCGATCGCCCCCTTGTTTGAGACACTCGATGACCTCAGCCGCGCCCCCACGGTTTTGGCGGCCCTGTTTACGCATCCGGCGTATGCGGCGGAGCTGACGCGCAATCAACGGCACCAACATGTGATGCTGGGGTATTCCGACAGCAACAAGGACTGTGGTTACCTGACGGCCAACTGGGCCCTTTTCCGGGCGCAGGACATCATCATGAAGGTCTGCAACGCGCAGAAAATCCGCATCACGCTTTTCCATGGCCGTGGCGGCAGCATCGCGCGCGGCGGCGGCCCGGCGGCGAAGGCCATTCTGGCCCAGCCGGTGGGACTGAAGGACGGCGGGATCCGGGTGACCGAGCAGGGCGAAGTGCTCTCGACGCGTTACCACGATCCTGATCTGGCCCATCGCGTGCTCGAGCAGATGGCGTACGGCGTGTTGCTCGGCTCGAACGAGGCGCAGCATGGCTCGCTGCGGGTGCCCAAGCGCTGGCTCACCACGATGGAGCAGATGAGCAAGGCGGCCTTGGCGGCCTACCGGGCGTGCGTGCATGACGACCCGGACTTTTTGATTTTCTGGCGGCAGGCGACGCCTATTGACGAAATCAGCGAATTGAACTTCGGGTCACGTCCGACCTATCGCCGCAAGGGCAGCATGAGTGTGGGCGACCTCCGGGCCATTCCCTGGGTGTTTTCCTGGATGCAGAGCCGCTTCAACTTTCCGGGCTGGTACGGACTGGGCAGCGGCCTGCAGGCGGTGCTGGCGCGGAAGGGTGGGGACAAGCAGCTGCGCGAGATGTATCAGCGCTGGCCCTTCTTTCAGACGATGGTGGACAATGCGCAGCTCACGCTTTGCAAGGCCGACATGTCCATCGCACGGGTCTATGCCTCGCTCGTCGAGGATGAGGCCCTGCGAGACCGGATCCTGACCCGCATCATCGAGGAATATCGGCTGACGGAAAAGACCATGCTCGCCGTGACCGGGCAGGCGCATCTGCTGGAGAACGAGCCCGTGCTCGCGAAGTCGATCAAGCTGCGCAACCCCTACGTCGATCCGCTGAATTACCTGCAGGTGGAGATGATCAAGCGTCGCCGCGCCCCGCGCGTGAAGAAGGCGGATCAGGAAGGCATCCGCAGCGTGCTCGAACTGACGGTGAACGGCATCGCCGGCGGATTGAAAAACACGGGGTGAGGGCGGGTAGGACCAGTCTTTGTTTGGTCTAGGCCGGTCGAAGACCGGCCCTACTTGGCTCCGGTCACGAAGACCAGATACAGATTCCCTTCGGTGAGGCGGGTGTCCTCGGTGTTTGCACCTAGCGTCAGGCTTTCGCCAGTCGGGACAGCGCGGCGGAAGAGGGTCATCGGTTGGCCAGCCACGGCGAAGGTGAGTGCGGTGGGTTGGAACTGTTTGAGCAGCCAAGCTGGACGCGGCAGGCGGTTGTCATGGGCGATCCAGACGGTGCTTGGGCCGGTGACGGCCAGTTCCATGAGATCCACGGCGCTGTAGAGGGCGTCGCGATTGTCGACCTGAACCCAATCCGCGCCTTGCAGCTCGGGCGGAAGGGCGGTGAATGGCGAGTCGATGTTCACGTATGCATTCTTGCCGTCGCGGGCACCGATTTCGACATGGACGATCGAGGCGTTCGGGCCGGTGTAGTTCATCGTCTTGATGAACTTGCCAAGCATGAGGGCGCCGGAGCGTTTCGAGGCAGTGGCCGCTACGGGCACGATGTTGCGAACCGGTGCCGAGCCAAGCCGGGTGGCGGGCAGGGTTGGCAAGGCGCCATTGAACGGTTGCGACGGCACGCTGATCGAGGCCGATTGCAGGCCGGCGCTGCGAGCACTGAGCCGCAGGGTGCCGGCGGTGCGGCCGGCGCGAACCGCCACGCGGTTGATACCGGCCTCGAGGTCCAACCACGGGTGGTTGATCGAGTTGATCTTCCCGCTGTTGTAGCCCCCGCGCCAGGTGCCGGGTCCGCTGAAATCAAAGTCAACGCGCTGCTGGAACGTTGGCACGCGCTCTCCCTTGGCATCCACCGCCTCGACATCGAAGAGTGCGATGTCGGCGCCATCGGCGGTCAATCCTTGTGGACCGGTGATCGGGGTCAGCTTCAGGGCGATCGCCGGACCAACGGTGTGTTTGGCAGTGGTGGCGACGCTCTGGCCGTGGCGCGAGGCGACCGCCTTGAGTTCACCCGGGGCGAAAGCGATGTCGGGAAAGGTGAAGAGATAGCGGTCGGATACCTCGCCGTGGCCAAGGGATTTGCCGTTGAGGATGAGTTCGACGTCGTCGGCGTTGGACGCGACGTAGACGGTCTTTCTCGTGCCGGCCGGATAGGACCAGTGCCCGATGATGTGGACCTGCGGCTCCTCGCGCCACATGGTCTGGCAGACGTAGTAGGCCTCCTTGGGCAGGCGCACGCCGTCGACCTCGCCGCTGGTGCGGGCGACTTCCACCGCGACGCGACCGCCGCTGGTGCTGTCGGAGAAGATCCAGTTGGCGCCGCCGGCGTGGTTCTCGGCACCGAGCTTCTTCACGTAATGCCCGACCTGGTGGGCCGCGAACTGCTCCGAGGTCAGCTGGTAGGTTTGTCCCTTGGCCTCGGGGTAGCCGAAATTGGGCGGTGACGCGTCGTCCCAGACGCGGCGCGGGGATTCCTCTCGGTTGTATTCGCCTTCTACCACCGGCAGCCCGGCGATCTCGCGGCCGCCCTCGGTGCCGATGCCGACGTCCATGAACTCGGCGGTGATGGCATCGGCGCGGCGGTGGGCGTAGGCGCGGCCGCCGTACGGATCGTAGCGGTCCATCTGCTCGCGGAGCTCCTTGGCGTGCTCGCGCGAGACCTTTTGATTGCCGCCTTCCCAGATGAAGATCGAGGGGTTGTTGCGGTAGTAAATGATCAGGTCGCGGAAGGTGGCCACGCGGAGGGCCCAGGCGCCGCCGACCGTGTCATGTTCGCCGTCTCCGCCGGGCTGGAGCTGGATGATGCCGAGCTGGTCGCCTGCCGCGATCTGGGCGGAACCGGCCGGAGTGTGGCCCCAGCGGATGAAGTTGCCGCCGGCCTCCCGCATCAGCTGCGAAGTGTAGAAGTGCATCCAGTCGGGCTGGGCGGCGCCGAGCCCGGGCCATTCGTTGGTGGGCTTCTGGCCCCAACCGTGGAGTTTCAGGTGGGCGCCGTTGACGAAAAGACCGTGGTCGGCGTCCCAGCGGATCGCGCGAATACCCAAGGGGACTTCAGTGGTGTCGGCGACACGGTCGTCCGCCCTGACCGTGATCACCACGCGGTAGAGGTGCGGGTATTCGGGTTCCCAGAGACGCGGGTGGGGGATGACTATGCTGGTGCCGGCGGTTTTGGTTTCGCCCGGGGCGAGTTGTGCGGTGGTTTTGACTGCGGCCACGGATTTGCCATCGGCGTCGAAGAGCTCGGCCTTGATCTCGGCGGTGGCGGCGGTGGCCCGCTCGTTGCGAACCGGAATTTCGAGGCCGACCTTGGCGGATTTTTCCGTGACCTCGGCGGCGTAGACGTACGGACCCTCGGTCTGAAGAAAACTGTAGAGTGGCAAGGTGACATGCAGCGGGTCGGTCACGATCAGCCGGACGTTGCGATAGATGCCGCCGTGGGCCGGGTGCCAGTGCGGGTTGTTCCAAGGGATTTGGTCCGCCCGAAGCTCCTCGATGGTATCGGGAATGGACTCCTGAAGCTTGGCCGACAGCTGGGCGAGATTGGGATGGGTTTTTGCGTTGGTTGCCGCCTGGGGGTCGGTGGACGGGTCCAGCGGGTCCTTCATGAAGCGGTTGTCGACCATGACGGCCAGCAGGTTGGCCTCGCCGATTTTCAGGTAGGGTGTGAGATCGAAACCAAAGGGCGTGAAACCACCCTTGGCCGTGCCGAGCAAACGGCCGTTGAGGTAAACCTCGGCGACCTGACGCACCGCTTCGAACTCGATGAAGACCTTTTTGCCCTGCCAAGAGGCGGGTGCTTGGAGGGACTTCCGGTACCAGGTCCGCCCGCTCCACTGGATCTGCTCGCCGCGGTGGCCCGGGGTAGACCAGTTGTCGAAGGTGTCGACGTCGTTGTAGGTGTGCGGAGCCGAAACCGTCGCCCAGGCTGAGTCGTCGAAAGCGCTGGCGCCGGCGCCGGCCGGGTCATCTTTCAGGAACTTCCAGTCGGGATTGAAGTTGATTGTCTCACGTCCGGCCGCACTGGCCGCGGAGCACAGCAGTAGTGCGAAGAGGGCGGAAAAGGTCAGTCGCATGGTTGGGAGCTATTTCTTGGCGCGGGCTCGCAGCAGCGCCTCGAGAAAATAGTAATCGGTATAGTTGATCGGAGTATCGATCTCGCTTTTCTTCGGGTAATTGCCAGTGGCGTGCTTCAGGAGGAAGCCACCGTTCGTGCCCGGTTGCGCCAGGTAGGCCGGCGAAGCGAGGCTGAGGAGCTGTTGTTCGGCGAAATCGGAATAGTTCTGTGCCAGTGAGCCCGTCACATAGTTGCGCAGTTCGAGCAGAGCCGAGCAAATGATGGCGGCGGCAGCGGCGTCCTGCGGTTCGTTGGGGATGCCGGGGGCGTCGAAATCCCAGTACGGCACCTTGTCGGCCGGCAGGCGGGGGTGATGCATGATGAAGGCCGCGATCTTGTTGGCCTGTTCCAGGTAGCGAGGTTCGTGGGTTTCACGGTACATCACGGTGTAGCCGTATAACCCCCAGGCCTGCCCACGAGCCCAGGCGGAATCATCGGTTATGCCCTGGTGGGTGACCCGCTTGATGATCTTGCCGGTGGCGGTGTCATAGTCGACCACATGCACGGAACTGTTGTCCGGCCGGAAGTGATTCTTCAGCGTCGTGTCGGCATGGCTGATGGAGAGTTCGCGGTAGGCGGGCACATTCCCCGCGTGCGCGGCCCACAGCATGAATTCCAGGTTCATCATGTTGTCGATAATCACGGGGAAGTCGTAGGGACCGATGCCGCGATCCCAGGACTTGATGCAACCGACGGTCGAACTGAAGCGCGTACGGAGCGACTTGGCACCGTTGAGCAGCACCTCGCGGTAGGCCGCATTGCCCGTCAGCCGAAGACCGTTGCCATAGCTGCAATAGAGCATGAACCCGAGGTCGTGCGTCTTGGTGTTGAACTGTTCGGGCGCGAGCAACGCGGTGTAGCGTTCGGCGGCCTCACGCCACTGGCTGTCGCCGGTGGCCTCGAACAGGTACCAGAGCGAGCCTGGAAAAAAACCGCTGGTCCAGTCACGGGTGGGGACGGTGACGAGCTTGCCGTGCTCGAACGTGCGGGGCAGCGGCTTGGCTGAGTCGGCCGGGAGATGGTCGAGCATCCAACGGTACTGCTTGGCCGATGTGGCCAGGGCGTCGTTGACCACGGTGGCCAGCGGCACCTCGGCGGCGCCCAGGCCTGAGACCAGTGTGGCGGCCAAAGTGAGTGAACGAAGAAGGAGGGAGGAGCGTTCGGGGGTATGCATGCTTGCCGTTATCTATGCGCGAAACGGGCGGCGCGCCAAATTATTAATTATTAAACGGGACAAAAAGTGAGCCCCCCCGATGGGCCCTGCTTCCAGATTGCAAACAGGCGATCGACGCTCAGCCGGCCTCGTTGAGCGGAAACGCTTGGAGCGTGGTCTTTGGGCGCGTTTGTACGCCGCAGTGCCGAGCCGGCGTGTCCGGCGACGGAACCTGTTCAAGGTTCGGAGAAGAAGCGTGCGACCGTGGCGTTGAAGACGGCCGGCTGGTCACGGCAGACGGAATGCTCGGCGTGGGGGAAGATCGCGAGCTGACCGCGGGCCAGGTTCTTGAAGATGAGGCGCGTGTGTTCCGGCAGAATCAGGTCGCGGTCGCCGGCCATGACCAGCACCGGGATCTTAATGTTCCCGAGCTCGGACGGTTGGATGTCCGGCTGCGTGATCATGAGGTTGGTCCGCTGGTGAATGAGTTCCCAGTCTTGCGACTTGTCGCCTTGTGCGATCATCGCGAGCGCCTGCTGATCATCCTTCATCGTCGCCGCCATGACCTCAGGGGAGACGCAATCGGGAAAGAGGTTGGCCCCGGTGACGGCGAGTTTCGCCACTTTGTCGGGATGCCGCAGGGTGAGCAACAGACCGATGATTCCGCCGTCGCTCCAGCCGATGACGTACACGTTCCGGAGGTGGAGCTGGTCGAGGAGGGCATTGAGATCGTCGGCTTGCTGGATGTAGGTGAGCCGGCCGGCGCC
>Ga0075163_10004353_pt1 | contig 19002 bp, 9 predicted proteins | sample JI1023141ADNA_FD_71478 | JGI IMG/M metagenome (GOLD analysis project Ga0075163, IMG submission 71478) | Wastewater effluent complex algal communities from Wisconsin, to seasonally profile nutrient transformation and Carbon sequestration -... | ecosystem: Engineered > WWTP > Effluent > Algae...
GTCTCGAGGCCGTTCTCCTGCAGGTCCTCGCAGGTCGCCGGCCCGGTGCAGGTGTTGGTGCACGCGTCGTCGTCGACGAGGTTGGCGTCGTCGCAGGCCTCGACGCCGACGTGGGTGTAGCCGTCGCCGCAGCTGGCCAGCGCGCAGGTGTCGAGGCAGGCGTCGCTGTTGTCGACGTTGCCGTCGTCGCACAGCTCGCCGCCGGCCGCGAACACGTAGCCGTCGCCGCACTCGGGCAGCGTGCAGCCGACCAGGCACTCGTCGCTGTTGTCCTGGTCGCCGTCGTCGCAGAACTCGACGCCGGCCTGGACGTAGCCGTCGCCGCACTTCGCCGGCTTGCAGATCGTCAGGCAGCCGTCGCTGTTGTCCTCGTCGCCGTCGTCGCACTCCTCGTCGAGCCCGACCACCCCGTCGCCGCACTTCGCCCCGACGCACGCGTTGGTGCAGTCGTCGGCGTCGTTGCGGTTGCCGTCGTCGCAGCCCTCGCCGGGCCCGACCAGACCGTCGCCGCAGACCGCGAGCGTGCAGCCCGCCGTGCACGCCGCGTCGTCGGCGTTGTTCGCCCCGTCGTCGCACTCCTCCCCGAAGTCGAGCACGCCGTCGCCGCATTGCCCGGCGCCGCCGGTGGTCGTGACCTCGCCGGTGGCGGTCGCGGCGCCAGTCGTCACCTCGTCGCCCGACGAGCTGGAGCCCGGCTCCGCCGCGCTGCCCGGGGCCTGGTCGTCGCCACACGCCGCCACCAGGAGCGCCGCCACCAGGGTCCGGAGTTGTACTTGCAGTTGCATCGTCTTCCTTCGCGCCGCCCGCGGCGGTCTCGGTGCGTGCCCCTCATCCCCCGGACCGATCCATCGGCCTGACGACCGGTGGGTGGATTCGGGGGTGCGGAGCGGGAGTGTTTACACCGACAGAAATTCTTGTAATGAAACCCGCAAAGTTTTGGGTAGACAGGCCCCGGTGACAACGCTGCAGCCTCTGTGACCAGTCCTGGATCCCTCACATCGCCGCGCGAATTGTGCGTTTCTGGCGATTGCGGTCTCATGCCCCCAGCGCCTCGCCTGGCCCCGGGGACAGCCGGCGAGGAGCATAGCCGCAGCCCCTGTTCCGCGCCGGATCACGTGGTCCGAGCGGCGTTTTTGCCGTATCGTCGCGGCCGACGTCGCTGGGGGTGGCCTGCGCTCGCGGGCCTGAGAGCATACCCCTCGAACCTGATCCGGCTCGCACCGGCGGAGGAAAGCGCATGGACACCAAGACAGTACCGACCCCGCCCGCAGGGCCCGCCACCATTCCGCCCGCAGGGGCCTCCCCCACCCCGCCCACGCCCTCCGCAGGCGCCGCACGAGCAGGTTTGCCCGTGGCCGGCCCCGAGGTCACCCCGGTCCGCCCGATCGCGCCGCTCGCGGACAGCTTCCCGAATTCGGCCAAGTTCGAGGTCGGCGAGCTCGGCGTGCCGTTTCGCCGCATCCAGCAGACCGGGGGCAACCCCGACGTGGTCGTTTACGACACCACCGGCCCGCAGGGCGTCGACCCGCGGGCCGGCCTGCCGCGCCGCCGCCAGCCCTGGATCGACGCGCGCCTCGCCGGAGCCGACGGCAACCTGAGCCAGATGCACTACGCCCGCCGCGGCGTGATCACCGAGGAGATGCGCTTCTGCGCGATCCGTGAGCACGTCGACCCGGAGTTCGTGCGCAGCGAGCTCGCCCGCGGCCGCGCGATCATCCCCGCCAACATCAAGCACCCCGAGCTCGAGCCGATGATCATCGGCCGCGGCTTCCTGGTCAAGATCAACGCCAACATCGGCAACTCCGCGGTCCGCTCGTCGATCGAGGAGGAGGTCGAGAAGCTGCAGTGGGCGACGCGCTGGGGCGCCGACACGGTGATGGACCTGTCGACCGGCAAGCAGATCCACACCACGCGCGAGTGGATCCTGCGCAACAGCCCCGTCCCGATCGGCACCGTCCCGATCTACCAGGCGCTGGAGAAGGTCAAGGGCAAGGCCGAGGACCTGAACATCGACGTGTTCATGGAGACCCTCGAGGAGCAGGCCGAGCAGGGCGTCGACTACTTCACGATCCACGCCGGCGTGCTGCTGCGCTACATCCCGCTGACCGCGAGGCGCGTCACCGGCATCGTCTCGCGCGGCGGCAGCATCATGGCCAAGTGGTGCCTCTACCACCACAAGGAGAACTTCCTGTACACCGAGTTCGAGCGCATCTGCGCGCTCATGCAGCGGTACGACATCAGCTTCTCGCTGGGCGACGGGCTGCGCCCCGGGTGCATCGCCGACGCCAACGACGAGGCCCAGTTCGGCGAGCTGCGCACGCTCGGCGAGCTGACGCAGGTCGCGTGGAAGCACGACGTCCAGGTGATGATCGAGGGCCCCGGCCACGTGCCGATGCACAAGATCAAGGAGAACATGGACGAGCAGCTGCGCCTGTGCCACGAGGCGCCGTTCTACACGCTCGGCCCGCTGACCACCGACATCGCCCCGGGCTACGACCACATCACCTCGGCGATCGGCGCGGCGATGATCGGCAGCTTCGGCACCGCGATGCTGTGCTACGTGACGCCCAAGGAGCACCTCGGGCTCCCCGACCGCGACGACGTCAAGGACGGCGTGATCGCCTACAAGATCGCCGCCCACGCCGCCGACCTCGCCAAGGGCCACCCCGGCGCCCAGGACCGCGACGACGCGCTGTCGAAGGCCCGCTTCGAGTTTCGCTGGCACGACCAGTTCAACCTCTCGCTCGACCCGGAGACCGCCAAGGACTTCCACGACGAGACGCTGCCCGCCGAGCCGGCCAAGGAGGCCCACTTCTGCTCGATGTGCGGCCCGCACTTCTGCTCGATGAAGCTGACCCAGGACGTCCGCGACATGGCCGCGGTCGAGGCCGGGCTCGCCGCCAAGGCCGCCGACTTCCGCGCCGGCGGCGGCGAGCTCTATGTCCCCAAGGACAGATCCGACCCGCCCCCCGACGCGTTGGAAGGCGCCGCGGAGTGAGCGAGGAGCGCGACGACAGAGAAAAACCCGAGATCGACCCGACCGGCGATCCCGCGGCGACACGCGCCCCCGCGGCGGCCGGCGATGGCGCCGCCCGCCGACCTTCCACGCCGCCCGGCGATGGCGCGGCCCGCCGACCTTCCACGCCGCCCGGCGATGGCGCGGCCCGCCGACCTGCGACCGCGCCCGGCGCCGAGGCTGGCGACGCCGCGGCCGTCGCCGTCGAGTCGAGCGGACGGCACGCGCCGGGCGCGTCGGCGCCGATGCTCAAGCTCGGCGAGAGCAACCTGCCGGACGCCGACATCCGGGCGACCGCGCCGGACCAGCCGGGCCTCGGGCCGCTGCTGCGCGGCGGACGGGGTCGACGCGTGCAGCCGTCGCGCGGCGTGATCGCCGGGCTGACCGTCGGCCTCCTCGGCTCCGCGCTGATGGTCCCGCTCGAGCTCCACGCGCTCGCCACCGACGACATGCAGGTGGTGTGGGTCTGGGTCTCGCTCGCGCTCGGCCTCGGCGCCACGATCGGCACCACCATCGCGATCAGCGAGTGGCTGGTCGCCCGCCTGCGCCCGCGCCCGCTGCGGGCCGCGGCCCTGCGCGCCGCGACCTGCCTGCCGGTGCTGATCCCCGTGTCGCTGCACCTGTTCGAGGGGGCGTTCGCGCAGACCCTCCCGGGCGCCCGGCTCGCGCCGGTGCTCGTGCCGCTGCTCGGCTGGCTGGCGCTGACGCTGACCTTCTGGCCGGGCAGCCGCTGGCTGCAGTACCCGCGCCCGGAGGCGATCGGCGCGGTGCCGATGAGCGTCGGCGGCCTGCCGCGCTTCATCCTGCGCCGGCGGCTGATCGCGCTGGCGACCCTCGGCGCCGCGCTCGGCCTCGAGTACCTCAACCGCAGGCTGTTTCGCAGCGAGTACCCCGACGTCCACACCCTGCTGCTCGTGTGCAGCAGCGTCGGCCTCGGCCTCGGCGTGTGGCTCGGCCTGACCCGCCCGTGGCGCTACGACCAGCGCGTCGAGCGGCGCCCGGACGTCGCCCAGTCGCGCGCCCTCGTGCTCGCCCTGCTGATCTCGACGGTGCTCGTGGTCGCAGCCAACCTCGCCGCCTGCCTCGCGCTCGGCCTGCCGACCAGCGAGTCGCGCTGGGTCGTCGCCAACGGCGGCCTGCACACGCGCCTGCTCGTCCGCGTCGCCCGCGGCGTCATCGACCAGGACCGCGACGGCCACTCGCCCGCGCTCGGCGGCGCCGACTGTGACGACCGCGACCCGACCGTGCACCCCGGGGCGCGTGAGCTGCCCGGCAACGACGTCGACGAGGACTGCGACGGCTACGTCGCCCAGGAGGACCTCGCCCAGGGCGTCGCGCAGGCCGAGCGCGCGCAGCAGGAGCAGACCCTCGACTGGTCCGAGACGCCCGCGGTGCAGGCCGCGCTGGCGACCGCGCGGACCGCCGACGTCCTGCTGATCTCCGTCGACGCGCTGCGGGCCGACATGCTCGCGCCGACCGAGGAGAACCGGGCCGCCTACCCGCGCATCTTTCAATTGCTGGCCGAGAGCGCCGTGTTCACGCGGGCCTTCGCGCCGTCGGCGGGGACCGACCTGTCGCTCTCGGGGATCTTGACCGGGCGCCTCGACCCGTTCGCGCGGGTCGACCAGACCCTCGCCGAGGGCCTGCACGCGACCGGGCGGGTCAACCACGCGGTGATCCCGAGCGAGGTGCTGCGCTACGTCGGCAAGACGCTGATCACCCGCGGCCTCGACGCCCACGACCGCCTCGTCAACGACCTCGGTGCCCGCGACGTCGGCAGCTACAGCACCAGCGCGCGGACCACCGAGCTCGGCCTCGCGTTCCTCGACCTGCGCGCGCAGGCGGCCGCCGGCGGCTCGGACGCGCCGTTCTTCCTGTGGCTGCACTACTTCGACGTCCACGAGCACGACGAGATCGAGGACAGCGACCGCAACCTCCGCCGCCACCTCAACGACCCGAGCCCGCGGCTCGACCGCGTCGGCAAGTACCGCGCGACGCTCGGCCTCGTCGACGCGCAGGTCGGGCGGCTGATCGACGAGCTGGTCCGCCGCGACCTGTGGGCCCGCACGATCGTCGTGTTCGTCAGCGACCACGGCGAGGGCCTCGGCGAGGACCCGCGCCTGCCCGACAACCACGGCCGCGTGCTCTACAACCCGCTGATCCACGTGCCGCTGGCGATCCGCGTGCCCGGCCAGCCCGGCCGCCGCGTCGACGACCCGGTCAGCGTCCTCGACATCACCCCGACCCTGCTCGCGCTCGTCGGCGCGCCGCAGCCCGCGGGCATGCACGGGCGCAACCTGCTGCCCTACCTGCTCCCCGGCGCCCCCGCGGCGCTCACCAGCGGCACGCGGCCGCTGGTCCTCAACGAGAGCGACCAGTACGGCGTGATCGCCTGGCCGTTCAAGCTGATGGTCCGCCCCGCCGACAACCTCACCGAGCTCTACGACCTCGCCGACGACTTCGCCGAGCGCAACAACCTCGCCGAGTCCGCCCCGCGCCGCGTCGGCGAGCTGATGCAGTACTACCACGCCGCCCCCGACGTGAACCTCGACCGCAGCGCCCGCGGCCGCCGCCTGCGCGAGCGCGCCGCCGCGGCCGAGCCCTGACCCTCGGGGCATGTCCCTACCGACATGTCTCAGTGGTCATGTCCCGACGGACATGCCCCCGCGGACAGGCTCACAGCCGGATGTCGATGTGGGCCTTGGCGACCAGGCCGTTGCGGAACTCCTCGGCGGCCTTCGTGAAGGCCTCCTCCTCGAGCGCGGCGCGGATCCTCTCCTTGGCCTGCTCGAAGCTCAGCACGTCCGAGGTCATGTGCTGCACGATCTTTAGAACGAGGTAGCCCTGGCCGGTCTCGAGCGGGCCGACGACGGCGCCCTGGGCGGCGGCGAAGATCGCGTCCTCGACGACCGGGGCGACCTCGCCGCGGGCGACCGTCTTGCGGGTCTTGCCGGCCAGGCCGAGCTCGGTCGCCACGATCTCGACCGTCTCGCCCGACCGCAGGCGGCGCGCGGTCACCTGGGCCTTGGTGTACGCGGCGTCGCGGGCCTGCGCGGTCGCCTCGTCCGAGGTGAACAAAAACCGCTCGATCTCGACCTTGGACTCCTCGCCGCGGGTCATCTTGCGGTACTGCTCGCGCACCTGCGCGTCGGTCACGGCGAAGTTCGCCAGCGACTGCGTGGTCTTGTAGACGATCAGCTGGTCGCGGATGTCCTGCTTGTAGTCGGTCCAGGTCCCGTACTCGCCGGACTCCTCGACCGCCTTCTTGAGCTCCGCGGTCGCCTGGAAGCCGTTGGCCTTGGCCATGCTCGCCAGGTAGCGCTCCACGTCGCCCTCGCTGACCTCGATCTGGAAGCGCTGGGCCTCCTTCTTGACCAGCATGTTCTTGACGAGGTCGTTGAGCGCGTTGGCCCGCTCCTCGCGCACGATCTGGTCGACCTGCTGCTGCGTCGCCGTCTGGCCGAGCTGGTTGATGCGCTCCTGCAGCGCGGGCGAGCCGCGGGCGGCGACCTCGAGCTCGCTGAGCAGGATGACCTCGTCGTTGACCACCGCGACCACGCGGTCGAGCAGGTCGCCCGCGCGCGCGGGGCTCGCGGCGAGCAGGCACACGGCCAGCGTGACGATCGTGCGGCGCATCGCCGATGGCATACCAGCGCGCCGGGCCCCGAGGCAAGCGCGGCGCACCCGGCGGCGATCGGCCCACCGCCGCAGTCGCGTCCGCGTCGGCCTTGCGCGGCCCTGCGGCGCGATCAGCCGGTCCGCCGCCGCGCCGGCATGCGCAGCTTCGCGGGCGGCGGCCGCGAGCCCGAACCGGAGGGCGTGGCCGGCCGCGAGGTCTGCCCCGCGTGCTCCGCGGGCACGCGCCGGGCCGCGGGCTCCGCCGGCCGGGACGGCTCCACCGGGGCCCGCGCCGGCTCGGGCGGGCGCGCGGCCTGCCCGGGGCTCGCGCCGGCCTGCGCCGGGCGTCCAGGCTTGCCCAAGGTACTGCCGCCCTTCGGCGCGGGCGCCTCGGCGAGCGCGGTCAGCTCGGCGAGCGCCGCGACGCAGATGCGCAGCTGGTTGCGGCGGTCGGGCCCGCTGGGCTCCGGCACGATCGTCGTCACGCGCTCGCCGCCCTCGAGCTTGAACTTGCCGCCGGTGCGCTGATTGAGCCGCGTCGCCAGCTCCGCGGAGATCGGCGTCTCGGGCCCGAGGCGCACGCCGAGCTTGGTGCGCGTCAGCTCGAGCGCGAGCGCGCCGAGGCGCCGCCCATACGTCTTGCAGGTCATCAGCAGGCCGAGGTGCTCGGCCTCGAGCGGCGGGTCGCCGAAGCGGTCGACGAGCTCGGCCATCACGTCGTCGACCTGGTCGCGGTCGCGGGCGGCGGACAGGCGGCGGTAGAAGTCGAGGCGCTGGCCGACCTCGGACACGTACGACTCGGGCAGGTACGCGGGCGCGTCAAACACCAGCTCCGGGTCGGTCTCGCGGGTGATCGGCTCGCCGCGCAATTCGGCGACCGCCTCCTGCAGCACGCGCGCGTAGGCGTCGAAGCCGATCGCCTGGATCTGGCCGCTCTGGCGGGCCCCGAGCAGCTCGCCGGCGCCGCGGATCTCGAGGTCGTGGACCGCGACGCCGAAGCCCGAGCCGAGCTCGCTGTGGCGCTGGACCGCCTCGAGCCGGCGGCGGGCCTCGGGCGACAGGCGCTCGAGCGCCTGGACCATCAGGTAGCAGTGCGCGCGCTGCTTCGAGCGCCCGACGCGGCCGCGCAGCTGGTAGATCTGGGCCAGGCCGAACTGCTCGGCGTGGGCGATGAACATCGTGTTGGCGCGCGGAATATCGAGCCCGCTCTCGATGATCGCCGTCGACACCAGGACGTCGGCGCGGTGCTCGACGAAGTCCAGCATCGTGCGCTCGAGCATCTCGTCGGGCATCTGGCCGTGGGCGACGAGCACGCGGGCGTTGGGGACCAGCGCGCGCACGCGGTTGGCGTGCTCCTCGATGCCGAGGATCCGCGGCACCACGTAGAACACCTGGCCGCCGCGCGCGAGCTCGCGGGCCACGCCCTCCTCGATCACGGCGTCGCCGATGCGGGTGATGTACGTGCGCACCGCGAGCCTGTCGACCGGCGGCGTCCGGATCATGCTGATCTCGCGCAGCCCGAGCAGCGACATGTGCAGGGTCCGCGGGATCGGCGTCGCCGACAGCGTCAGCACGTCGACCTGCGACTTGAACTTTTTGAAGCGCTCCTTCTGGGCGACGCCGAAGCGCTGCTCCTCGTCGATGATCAGCAGGCCGAGGTCCTTGAACCGGACGTCGCGGCCGAGCATGCGGTGGGTGCCGATCACGACGTCGATCGCGCCGGCGCGCGTCTGCTCGACGATGCGCTTCTGCTCGCGGTCGCTGGCGAAGCGGTTGAGGCACGCGACCTCGATCGGGAACGGCGCCATGCGCTCGCGAAACGTCAGGTAGTGCTGCTGCACGAGCACCGTCGTCGGGGCGAGCACGGCGACCTGCTTGCCGGCCATCGCCACGCGAAACGCCGCGCGCAGGGCGACCTCGGTCTTGCCGAAGCCGACGTCGCCGCAGACCAGGCGGTCCATCGGGCGCGCGCGCGACAGGTCGCCCTGGACCGCGTCGATCGCCTCGGCCTGGTCGGGTGTCTCGGCGTACGGGAAGGTGTCGGCGAAGGCCTCGACCTCGGCGGCGAGCGCCGGGTAGGCGACGCCGGGCTGCGACTCGCGCTGGGCGTAGATCTGCAGCAGCTCCTCGGCCATCTGCCGGACCTCCTGCTTGACCTTGCTGGACTTGACCAGGAAGGTGCTGCCGCCCATCTTGTCGAGCTTCGGCGGCTTGCCCTCGGCCGCCACGTAGCGCTCGATCTCGTCGAGGCGGTAGACCGGCAGGTACAGCTTGTCGCCGCCCGCGTACTCGAGCAGCACGTAGTCGCCCGGGACCCCGCGCAAATTGAGCTGCACGAGCCCGTCGTAGCGGCCGACCCCGTGCGTCAGGTGGACCACGAAGTCGCCGACCCCGAGCTGCGACAGGCTGGCGATGCCGGTGCGCCGCCGGTTCGTCGACTTGCGCGTCGCCTTGCCGAAGATGTCGGTCTCGGCGAGCACCATCACGCGGTCGGCCGGCGACGCGAAGCCCTCGCTGAGCTCGCCGACCGCGACCTGCACGCGCGTGGGTCCGCCGCTCGGGGCGCGCAGCGCCGGCGCCTCGCCGGGGGCCAGGGCCGCGGGCTCGAGGCCGTAGCCGGCGAGCACGCCGCGCAGGCGCTCGACCTGCGTCTGCCCCGGGACCACGAGGATCACCGCCCACGGCGCGAGCCCGGCGAGGTCCGCCGCGGCGACGTCCTCGGCCGGCGTCAGCTCGCGGATGCGGTCGACCAGCGGGCGCAGGGCCTCGCCGTTGCGGTCGGCGCGGGCCGCCTCGAGCCGCGAGCGCAGCGCGCGGTGGCGCTCGAGCGCGAACCACACGATCGGCCGGTCGGTCGGCACGCCCCAGCGCGCCGCCGCGTCCGCGCCGAGCACCGCGCCTGTCCCCGCGGACATGTCCCCCGGGCCAGCTTGACCTGTCCCGGGGGACATGTCCCCCGGGCCAGGCTTGCCTGTCCCCGCGGACATGTCCTCAGCCTCCGCCGCCTCGGGGTCGTCGGCGATCGCCAGGCGCGAGCCGACCACCGGGGCCGCGGCGAGCCGGCGCGCCAGCAGCTCGGGCTCGACGAAGAACTGCTCCGGCGGGGCGACGAGGTCGCGCTGGGCCAGGCGCTTGGCGTGCTGGTCGACCAGCGCCGCGTGCTGCTCCTCGGCGAGCCCGGCCAGGCCCTCGGGCTCGTCGACGAACCACCGCGTGTCCTCGGGGAGGTAGTCCCACAGCGGGACCATCCCGGCGTGAAACACCGGCGTCAGCGCCTCCTCTCCGAAGAAGTCGACGCCGCCCTCGAGGTTCTCGAGGATCTGCCGGGTCTTGCTCGACGGGGCCCCGATCGCGTCGGCGAGCGCGGTCAGGCGCGGGCGCAGCGGCCCGGGCACGGTCGCCACGGTCTCGCGGACCGGGTGGATCGGGCAGTGGTCGATCGGCCGCAGGCTGCGCTGCGTGTCCGGGTCGAACAGGCGCATGCGGTCGATCGTGTCGTCGTCGAGCTCGACGCGGACCGGGAAGCGCAGGCTCGCCACGTAGACGTCGATCACGCCGCCGCGGACCGCGTAGGTCCCGGGGTCCTCGACGACGTCGACGCGCAGGTAGCCGGCGTGCTCGAGCGTGGCGATCGCCGCGTCGCGCTCGAGCAGGTCGCCCTGGGCCCAGCGCGCGCACAGCCCGAGGAACGCCGCCGGCGCGATCACCCGCCGCGCGAGCGACCGCAGGCTGGCGACGATCAGGCGCGGCGGGTCGCCGCGGGTGTCGACCAGTCGGTGCAGCGCCGCGAGCCGCAGCGCCACCGCGCGCGGGTCGGCGCTGGTGTCGGCGTACGGCGAGACGTCGATCTCCGGGACCACGAGCACCGGCCCGGGCCCGCCGACATCGCGCTGCGACGCGCCCATGAAGAACGCCGCGTCGGCCGCGAGCGCGCGCGCGGCCGCGTCGTCCGGCGCCACCGTGAACACCGGCCCGTCCGCCCGCGCGTCGAGGGCCGCCTGCGCCAGCAGGTGACCGCGGTAGCCGCCGACCGCCCCGACGACCCGCAGCGGCCGGCCCGCGCGCAGCGCCGACAGCACCGCGCCCACCGCGTCGCGCTCGCCGGAGGAATTTGTTTCGGGGTCGGTGCGGCCCGGGGCAGGTGGCTTGCGCATGAGAGCGTGGGGTCCCGGAGGGTAGCCGGCGGCGCGCCCGGCGGGGTAGGCTATGCCGGTGACTCGCCAGCGAGACAAGTCGAGGCCGTGGGAGCCCGCACACGCCTCCACACCGCCACGGGGGTCGCGGAGCCCGCGAGCCCCGTCCGCCGCGCTGGCGACCGCCGCGGCGCTGGCCCTCGCGGCCTGCAGGCCGGCCCCCACCGCGCCCCCGGCCGGCCCCGACGCGCCCGCGCCCCCTGCCCCGACGGCGTTCGCGAGCGGCCCGCGGCCCGCGCCGGGCGACGGCCTGGACCAGGCCCGCGCCGAGGTCCAGACCCGCAAGATCATGGAGGCCGTCGCCCGCGCCCGGGCGTTGCCCGTCACCGGCGAGGTCCAGGTCGCGGTGATGCGCCGCCCGGAGATCCGCGCCTTCGCCCGCGACTCGATGTACGAACACCACACAAGAGAGCAGCTCGCCCTGTTCACCCGCCTCGAGGCCAGCATGGGCGTGCTGCCGCTCGGCGCCGACGGCGAGGCGATCCTGCTCGACATGCTCGAGACCGGCGTGATGGGCCTCTACGAGCCCAAGCAAAAGACGCTCTACATCGGCACCTACGTGACCGACACGCAGCTCGACATGGTCGTCGGCCACGAGATCGTGCACGGCCTGCAGGACATGCACTTCGACCTCCAGCGCCTGCAAAAGCCGATCAAGGGCGACAGCGACGCCGAGTCGGCGCGCACCTACCTCGTCGAGGGCGACGCGCAGGCCGCCTACCTCGCGTGGGTCAGCGGCGAGGCCGGCCTCGCCAGCATCAGCGACGCGGTGTTCCTCGCCACCGGCAACCAGGCGCTCGACCTCGCCGACCTCGTCGACCACCCCGTGCTCGCGCGCTCGCTGCAGCTGCCCTACGCCGACGGCGCCGCGACGATCGCCGCGGTCGTGCGCGAGAGGGGCTGGAGCTTCGTCGACGCGCTCTACGCCGAGCTGCCGACGACCACCGAGCAGATGCTGCACCCCGCCAAGCTGCTCGCCCGCGAGGCCCCGCTCGCGGTCGCCGTCCAGGCCGACGCGCTCGCCGGCGCGCTCGGCCGCCGCGCGGTGTGGGAGGACAACGTCGGCGAGGCGTCGCTGCTGGCGATGCTCGCCGACGTCGAGGCATCCACAACGGCCCGCGCCGCCGCGGCCGGCTGGGGCGGCGACCGCTACGTCGCCCTCGACCGCAGCCCCGCCGAGGTCGCCCCGCTGATCGTCGGCCTCGTCGCCTGGGACAGCGAGGCCGACGCCGCCGAGTTCGAGCCGGTGTTTCGCGCCTACCTCGAGAAGGCGATGCCCGGCGCGTTCTTCCTCGAGCGCCGCGCCGACCAGGTCGTGTTCGCCACCCAGGTCCGCGACGCCGCCGCCCGCACGGCCGTCGCCGCCCACGCCTGGACCACCTTCACCGTCGCCGGCCGCCCCGCCGGCAAGCCCGCCAAGCCCGCCAAGCCCGCCTGACCTTTCGGACCTGCCCCTTCGGACCTGTCCCCAAGACCACGCTCACCTGCCCCTTCGGACCTGTCCCCAAGAACACCCGCACCTGCCCCTTCGGACCTGTCCCATGCGCCATCCCACCTCGACGCCCCAGGAGCCGCTGCGATGAGCCTGCGCGCGGTGCATCGCCTGGTCCGCGCCGTGCAGCGGCGCGAGCGGCTCGCCGAGGCGACCGCGCTGCTGACCGGCGTCGCGCTGCCGCTCGGCCTGCTGATCGCCGCCGTCGGCGTCGCCGCCACGCGCCGCTACGACGCCCCCGCGTGGCTGCCGTGGCTCGGCCTCGCCCCGGTCCCGCTGGCGCTGCTGTGGGCGGCCCTGCGCCCGCGCCCGGCCCGCGGCGCCGCGCGCCGCCTCGACGCCCACTACGGCCTCCACGACCTGATCGGCGGCGCCGCCGAGCTCGCGCACGGCCCCGCCGGCGACGACCCGCGCAGCGCCGATCTGGTCGCCCTGCTCGCGGCCGACGCCGAGGCCGCCGCGGCCACGCTCGACCCGCGCCCGGTCGTCCCGCTGCCGCGGCCCGGCGCGCGCGAGCTGCTGCTCGGCTGGGCCGGCGCGCTCGCGGTGCTCGCGGCGATGTTCGTCCCGCCGCCGCCGCCGCCCGAGGTCGAGGGCGGCCTCGTCGAGCCCACGGCCGGGGCGGCCGCGCCGGTCGCCTCGCGGCCCGCGAGCGAGCGCGCGCTCGCGGAGCCGCTGCGCGAGGACCTGCGCACGCTCAAGGACGGCCAGGACAAAGCCGCCGCGATCGCCGAGGCGATGCTCGAGGTGCTCGACGCGTTCAGCCGCGGCGACCTCGATCGTGCCGCCGCGTTCGCCAAGCTCGAGCAGCTCGAGCAGCAGCTCGCCGAGGCCGAGGCCGAGCTCGAGGCGACGCAGGACGCCGACCCGACGATCCTCGCCGAGGGCATGCGCGAGCTCGCCGAGGCGCTCGAGCAGGAGGAAATTACCAAGCCCGCCGGCGAGGCGCTGGCGCAGGGCGACGCCGAGCGGGCCGAGCAGGCGCTCGCCGAGGCCGAGGACGCCGCCGCCGCCAACGAGGCCGACATGCAGGCGATGGAGCGGGCCATGGCCGCCGCCGAGAAGGCGCTCGGCAAGGCCGCCGGCGAGAACACCGACACCGCCGCCCAGCTCGCCGAGGCCGAGCGCCGGCTCAAGCGCCAGCAAAAGCAGCCCGCCGCCGACCCCGAGGAGCAGGAGCGCCGGCTCAAGAAGCAGCAGGACCGCGTCGAACAACTGCGCCGCCAGCACGAGCGCGAGAAGGAAGCGCAGCGCCAGCTCGACCAGCTGCGCCGCGACGCCCAGGACGCGAAGAACGGCAGCAAGGGCAAGGAGCAGCAGAAGCGCGCGCTCGAGAAGCTGCGCCGCGACGCCGGCGACGCCGCGCGCAAGGCCCAGCGCTCGCGCCGGCTCGGCCAGGCCCGCGACAACATGGAGGAGGCCAAGAGCTTCATGCGCCGCGCCGGCAACGGCGGCGAGCAGGACCAGAAGCGCAAGCAGCAGATGCAGCGCTTCGCGAAGGCGGCGAAGGGCAAGCGCGGCGAGAAGGGCAAGGGCCCGACGCTGCTGGTCGAGGGCGACATCGGCGACGGCGACCCCGACCAGACCATGGAGATGGACAGCGGCGACGGCGACAGCCAGGGCGACGGCGAGGGCGACAGCGACAGCGACGGCCAGGGCGACACCCCCGGCAAGGGCCAGGACGGCGCGGGCCAGGGCATGGGCGACGGCATCGGCACCGGCACGCAGGACCCGCTCGGCGACCCGACCGGCATGAAGGTCAAGACCAAGGGCATCCGCGTCAACCCCAAGCACGGCCAGGGCGCGACGCGGGCCGAGGTCATCCGCACCGCCAGCCAGGAGGGCTTCGCCAACGCGTCGTACCGCGACGTCTTCACCGACTACAAGAGCTTCGCGCAGAGCAGCATCGACAACGAGGCCGTGCCCGCCCCGCAGCGCCGCCGCATCAAGCGCTACTTCCAGATGATCCAGCCGCGCCGCTGAGCGCCCGCGCCCGCGCCGTGCCCCGGCGACGAGCGTCCGTGCGCACCGGGGGCGCCCGCCCCGATCTCGCCCCACGCACGCGCCTGCGCCGACATCGGATATCCTGCGGCCATGCGTACGACGTTTGGCTTGCTCTCGACCGTGACCATGGGCCTGCTCCTCGCCTGCACCTCCGGCGGCGGCGACGACACCGGAGGCTCGACGAGCGCCCAGAGCGACCCGAGCGGCGACCCCGGCGGCGATCCGAGCACCGCGGGCACCGGCAGCGCCACCGAGGTCACGCCGACCGGGACCGACCCCTCGGCGGGCACTGTCACGATGACCGACCCGAGCGGCGATCCGACCGGCGACCCGAGCGGCGATCCGACCACCGACTCGAGCGAGACCACCGACACCGGCACCACCGACCCGACCGCCGAGCCCGGTCCGCTGGTCGAGCCCGGCGACCCCGGCCCCGGCGACGTCACCTTCACGATCCGCGCCGACGAGGACCGCCACCCGATCAGCAAGCACATCTACGGCAGCAACCAGCCGGGCTTCTTGACGGGCATGGGCCTGGTGCGTCAGGGCGGCAACCGCATGACGGCGTACAACTGGGAGAACAACGCCTCGAACGCCGGCGCCGACTACATGCATCAAAACGACGGCTTCCTCGAGACCATCCTCGGCGTCGACGGCGACAAGCCGGGCTCGGTCGTCGGCGCCCTGACGGAGCAGACGCTCGACGTCGGCGCCGACATGATGGTGACGATCCCGATCTGCGGCTACGTGGCCGCCGACAAGGACGGCGGCGGCGACGTCAACCAGACCCCGAACTACCTGCAGACGCGCTTTCACCCGACGATCGCGGCCAAGGGCGCCGCGTTCGCCGACCCGCCGGATCTCGAGGACGGCAAGGTCTATCAGGACGAGTTCGTCGCCTGGCTCAAGAGCCATGTCCCCGAGGGCTTCAGCGGCGACCGGGCGCGCGTCCTGTTCTCGATGGACAACGAGCCGGACCTGTGGAACAGCACGCACCCGCGGATCCACCCGGCCAACGTCGGCTACGCCGAGCTCGCCCAGAAGAACCGCGAGTTCGCGAGGGCGGTCAAGGCCGTCGCCCCGAACGCGCTCGTCACCGGCATGGTCTCGTACGGCTTCGCCGGCTACCAGTCGCTGCAGGACGCGCCCGACAAGATGGGCAACGCGATCGACTATTACCTCGCGCAGATGAAGAAGGCGGAGGACGAGGAGGGCCTGCGTCTGATCGACGTGCTCGACCTGCACTGGTACACCGAGGTCTACGCCAACGGCCAGCGGATCACCGGCGAGGACACCTCGCCCGACTCGGTCGCCGCGCGCGTGCAGGCCCCGCGCTCGCTGTGGGACCCCGCCTATCAGGAGAACTCGTGGATCGCCAACGACGTGCTGCAGGGCCCCGTCCAGCTGATCCCGTGGCTTCGGGCCAAGATCGACGCCAACTACCCCGGGACCCTGATCGGCTTCACCGAGTACAACTACGGCGGCGGCGGCCACATCTCCGGCGGCATCGCCCAGGTCGACGTGCTCGGCATCTTCGGCCGCGAGGGCGTCGCCGTCGGCGCGTACTGGGACCTCGGCGGCGCGCACACCTACATCGACGCGGCGTTCCGCGTGTTCGTCGACTTCAACGGCGTCGGCGCGCGCTTCGGCGACACCTCGATCCGGGCGATCACCAGCGACGTCGAGCGCACCTCGGTCTACGCCAGCGTCGACGCCGGCGAGCCCGGCCGCACCGTCATCGTCGCCATCAACAAGACCGGCGCGCCGCTGACCGCCGCGGTCGCGCTCGCCGCCTACGCCGACTACGCCAGCCTCGAGGTCTGGCAGCTCGGCGAGGGCGGCCCGAACCTCGCCGAGGTCCCCGCCCCCGCGCTCGCCGACACCAACGCCTTCGTGCTGCCGATGCCCGCCTACAGCGTCTCGGTCGTCGTGCCCAGGGAGTGACGTGAGCGGCGACAAGAAGCTGGCCAAGCGCCTCGACGACCCGATGTTCGGCGACGCCTACGTCGCCGGCTTGGTCGCGACCGCGGTCGTGGCGATCGCCGGCGGCTGGGGCGCGCTCGCCGGCGTCGCGCTCGGCGTCGTGATCGGCGTCCCGGCGGTCTTCGTGATCGCGATCGCCATCGCCGTGTGCACCGGCGGCGACGACCGCTCGCTGATCGGCCGCGTGCTCGCGTGCGGCGTGCTCGGCGTGGTCCTCGGCGAGGTCGGGCGCCAGCTCGTCGGCTGGCCCGGCCTCGCCGTCGGCGCGCTCGGCTTCGCGTACACCGGCGCCCGCGCGGCCTGGCGTCACGGACATGTTCTCAAGGACATGCCCCATGCGCCAGCCGCCCTGCCGGCCGCCGTCACCGACGCGATCGAGGCGCTGCCGGCCGCGCTCGGCCCCGACCTGCGGGCCCGCGTCGACGTCGCGGTCGAGGACTTCAAGCAGCTCCACGAGGTCCTCGGCGACCCGTCGCTGGCCGGCGCCCCCGGGGTCGACGCCGCCGCGATGCTCGCCGAGGCCCAGCAGATCCTCCAGGCGCTGCTGCGCGACGCGCCCCGCGTCGCGCGCGTGCAGGCGCTCGCCGATCGCCGCGAGGACGACGCCCCCGCGCGCGAGGCCGCCGCGACCGCCTTCGCCGCGCTCGGCCAGCGCGCCGACGCGCTGCATCAGGCCGCGTCCGCCGCGATCCGCCTGGCCGCGGCGCTCGCCGCCGGCGACACCAGCGCGCTGCAGGAGCACACCGCGAACCTGCACCTGCTGTCGGCCGCGCACCAGGAGCTCGGCCCGCCGGGCGGGTGACGCCCGGCCCGCGCCCGCCCGCGGCGCATCACGAGCCCGGCGCGTGAACTACAGCCCGCGCGCCCACTCGGGGCGCAGCTGGACCTCGCCGGCGAGCGCGTTGTCGATGGTCTCGAGGATGCGCTCGCGGTCGACCGGCAGGTGCCCGCTGAGCGGCAGATAGTTCGAGGCGTGGTTGGTGCGGAACACCGCGTCGGTCGGGCGCGCGCGGTCGACGATCGTGCGCAGCTCGGCGAGCATCTCGTCGACGGTCGGCAGCGCGAAGCGCCCCGTCGTCTGCAGCCGGTGCAGCGGCGTCGCGGGGATCACCGTCGTCGTCAGCGCCGCGACGTACTCCGGGTCCATCTCCGTGATCAGGTCCGCCGTCGCCTTCGCGTGCTCCTGCGCGCGGGCGGTCCCGCCGACCCCGAGCAGCACGATCATGCTCAGCTCGATGCCGGCCGCCCGCGCCTTCTGGGCCGCGAGCACGTGCTCGGCGTGGGTCGCCCCCTTGGCGATGCGCTTGAGCGTCGCGTCGTCGCCCGACTCCGGCCCGATGTACAGCCGCGTCAGCCCGCGCTCGCGCAGCGTCTGCAGCTCCTCCGGCGTCTTCTTGAGCAGGTTGCCCGCGGTCGCGTAACAGCTGACCCGGCGCAGCAGCGGGAAGCCGGCGCGCGCCGCGTCGAGCACCGCCAGCCACGACTCCGTCGCCATCCCGAGCGCGTCGCCGTCGGCGACGAAGACCTTGTCGATGCGGCCCCTGGCGACCGCGACCGCGGTGCGCAGGTCCTCGAGCACGTCGGCCAGCTCGCGCTCGCGGTACACCTTGTCGCGGTACATGTCGCAGTAGGTGCAGCGGTTCCAGGAGCAGCCGATGGTCGCCTGGAGGATGTACGCGTCGGCCTCGGAGGGCGGACGATAGACTTTGCCTTCGTAGCGCATGGGCGATGCCGACCTGGGCTTCACGCCTCGCAGACGGCGTTTCGCGGCGATCATACCCGCCCATTCCCGGGCCGGTACCGCGGCCTACATGGGGGACCTCACGCGCGAACGAAACCGCGCCTCGTCGCCGCCGAGCATCCTCGCATCTGCAAATTTTCGGCAGCGCCGCAAACTCCGGGTTATCCGCGGCGGTCGGACACAGGTCCGCGTGTATGCTTCCCCCAACGCCCCGCGACATGACGCTCTCCCAGACCCAAGCTCAACTCGACGCGATCCGGCAGAGCCTAGAGACCCTCGTCCGCGAGGTGCAGACCGTCATCGTCGGGCAGGACGAGGTGATCCGCGGGATCTTGACCTGCCTGCTCGCCGGCGGGCACGGCCTGCTCGAGGGCGTCCCGGGCCTCGGCAAGACGCTGATGATCCGCACCCTCGCCAGCGCCGTCGACCTGTCGTTCGCGCGCGTGCAGTTCACGCCGGACCTGATGCCCGCCGACATCGTCGGCACCTCGGTGCTCGTCGAGACCCCCGGCGGCGGCCGCGAGCTCAACTTCCAGCCCGGCCCGGTGTTCGCCAACATCGTCCTCGCCGACGAGATCAACCGCGCGACGCCCAAGACCCAGTCGGCGCTGCTCGAGGCGATGGCCGAGAGCCAGGTGACCGCCGCCGGCAAGACCCGCCCGCTGCCCGAGCCCTTCCTCGTGCTCGCGACCCAGAACCCGCTCGAGATGGAGGGCACCTACCCGCTGCCCGAGGCCCAGCTCGACCGCTTCCTGTTCAAGATCGACGTGCCGTTCCCGGGCGAGGCCGAGCTGCTGCAGATCCTCGAGCGCACGACCGGCACGCGCAGCGCGACCGCAAAGCCGGTGCTGTCCGCCGCCGACCTGCTGGCGATCCGCGGGTTCGTGCGCGCGATCCCCGTCGCGCCGACGATCAGCCGCTACGTCGTCCGCGTGCTGCGGGCGACCCACCCCGA
>Ga0075163_10004354_pt1 | contig 19000 bp, 15 predicted proteins | sample JI1023141ADNA_FD_71478 | JGI IMG/M metagenome (GOLD analysis project Ga0075163, IMG submission 71478) | Wastewater effluent complex algal communities from Wisconsin, to seasonally profile nutrient transformation and Carbon sequestration -... | ecosystem: Engineered > WWTP > Effluent > Algae...
TACGACTGCTGAAGTTGTGTCGGGTGTTTGGAACGCTGCAAATGGTACATTCAACACGTCGGGAACGATGGGCTGGCTAGAGAATCGTATTTCATCGAAGGCAGATGCCGGCGCTCAAATGTCTTTGACAGCTACAGAAAGAGGACTAATCGTCAGCGGTGTCTGGGACGAACGCATCAACTTGCATGTAACGTCGGGTTCAGCTGGAGATACGCTGTACAGCGCGTCGAACATTGCTAGTGCTGTGACTGTTGATGTTGCCGCAGTTGTGTCGGGTGTTTGGAATGCAACGACCAGTACATTCAATACAGTGGGTACGATGGGCAGAGCATTGAATGTTGCATCTGCGGGCGGTGTTGACTATGATCTTCTCGTTTCGGGTGTCTGGAATGCGACGGGATTCAACACGTCAGGTACGATGGGATGGTTACAGAACAAGAGTTCAAGGATCTCAAGCTCCGTTGAAGATGTGAGAAATGTTGAATTTGGCCGTTGGTTGATCTCTGGATCACAACACATATTCTATGACACAAGTGGAAACATAATAAGAACGTTCAATCTTTTTACTTCTGGTGGAATACCGTTCTATCATGATGATGATGCAGTTGTTGAACGCGTACCGACAAATTAAGCGGGGAAAATATGGCATTCATTAGAGATTGGGCAACATCAGAAGTAACAGTAAACCTATCACATGTAACTGCATCGATGCCTACTCACGTTACGAATGATCTACTACTTTGGATCTTGTCGAAAGATGATTCAGTGGGACCCTATGTTGCAATATCTTCTGGATCTGGCTGGGCAGTCTTGAATAGACAAGTAGCCAATGCTGCTGTTGGTTCCGCGATAATGTGGAAATTTGCCTCATCAAGCAATGAGGCCGCACCAATTGCATCGTCATCTGATGCAGATGCACATCACACTGTGATGTTATCTATTGGGGATGCTCATCCAACACTACCATTCAATGTAACTGCTAGTACAAGTAATGCACCTCAATCACAGTTTACATCTTCTGCAGTTACAACAACTACAAATGACTGTCTCATGATCTGGGCAGTCTCTTCCGACGGTGCAGTGACGAGTGCACTACCAAATCCTGGTGTACATCACCTTATGTCACAAGACTCAGCGACAGTTAGCACTGCGGTTGCATGGGGCTTTCAGCGTAATTCTGGATCAACACCCAGAATAACATGGACTCAATCATTGAGCGAGGATACAAATAGGATGACATTAGCGATCGCTAATGCAACAAATGGTAGAATTCCTGCTTATATTGATCGATCTATTAATCCAGCAACAGTCATAACGCCACTTCATCATTTTAGTACATTAAATGGTATTATTTTTCCTGGAACATTAGCAGGAATTTCAACAATTGGTAGCAAGAGCACATTTTTTCGTGCAGCCGTGGCCACCGCGGACTTCGGCATAAATCCATATTCTAGTGCTATAACTTTGTCCCCGACGCTTACACCAGTGACGTCGTCATCGGGATTTAGGTTGGGATTTACGACACCAAGGACATACAGCTCTGGTACTATAGCATGTTCATTTGGGTGTGCGACACCTCGTAACGCACTTACAAACCTTGCAAAAACATCACAAACGGGAACGATAGTGACGCTTGTTGACGGTACATCTGCATCGCTCTCGTATCACATTGCAGCGGCCGATTCAAACCCAGACAGCGTCAGTCGTTCTGTGTTTGCAATCAATCCTCGCCAAAGGACTACAACGATCACCGGCTCAGCAACATTCAATTCAGCTGTTGTAACTGGCGTTCTATTTACGACATCTACACCCAAGGGTGCCGCATCATTCTATTTTTCTGAAATGGTGCACATTGATAAACTAGTCGTTGCAGGGGGCGATACGAATTATCCCGTTGATGTTGATGGTCTATATTCGATCGGTAATAGTTATAGACTCCCAGTAATTCAGCAAACTGGAGCATCTTCACTGTTATCATATACACCGATTCAGATCGGTGGCGGCGACCAAGTAAATTTTGCGTTGTTGAATTCAACATTACAGTTTCCAAGAATTTACGACGCGTCAAAGAGACAGTTGTCATATCACGCATCACCATATGATATTGGAATTTCTTACTATGGAAATCCACTAGACGTGATATCACACAAGGACTCGATCATTTCAAGTCCTAGTCCATACTATTGGGACATACACGTGTCAGCATCTTCAAGTGCATCATACGATTTTTCTGGATTGACGATCGTTGGTGCAGGTGTAACACTTCGTAATGTTACGACATTTACATCGATGAACTTTATCGGAGCGAGTTATATCTCTGCAAGCTCGTGTGCACTCAATGAGTGCATAATATCAACTGTTCCATCGGGAGGTGCGTCGTTTGTCGTGAATTCATCTTCGTCAATACAGAATTGTACGATAAACGTGTCGACATTAAATGCAGGTGAAGGATGGTGTTACACAACAACACCGAATATATTTGCGAATAATTCGTTTGTAAGCACTGGTACTGCTGGTCATGCGCTGGTGTTGCTCCAGACTGGCACATATTCATTTACAGGGAATACGTTTACTGGATTTGGCTTAAGCGGAAGCGTTAACGCTGCATTATTCAATAATTCAAGCGGCTCAATTACGTTGAACATCGTCGATGGCGATGTACCAACCTATCGTGACGGCATTAATGCATTGACAGTCATCAATAATGCGAAAACACTGACGCTCACCAATATTGTTGAAGACAGCGAAATTCGAGTCTTCAGATCAAGTGATAATGTAGAACTAGCTAGCACCGAAAGTTCAACGACAACATTTGAATATCAGTATAATTACGTCAACGATATCGATGTTGATATCGTAGTTCTTCATATTAGTTATGAATATTTACGTCTTAGTTCAATAACGCTCGGATCTGAAGGCGTGTCAATTCCGGTCCAACAACGACTTGATCGCGTTTATAGTAACAGCTAGTGAAAGATAGATTATGGCAATTATAGTAGATCCAGACAATATTGATAGAAATCAAGTCATTTACGGAACGCTTAATAGTCGAAAGATTTCGATCTATCCAGTAGGAAACGTGCGTAGCTTTTTGTCTGGTACATTGGGCGTCGCATCTGCATCACTGCAGGTGTTTGCTCAAACCGGTGCTACATTCATCACTTCGGGTGTTGCAGCCGGCGATGTGCTATCACTTTATACCGGTCAAGATGCAGGTCACTATGTGATCTTGTCGGCGAGTTCACAAACTCAATTAGTTTTACAATCTGCATCGTGGCTGGGAAATGCAACGCGAACAAACTTTAGTGGCTCATCAGGTATAACTTGGGAAGTAAGATTTCCGTTGACTGGATCCTTAGTCGACGGTGTTACAAAGCAGGCACTATATTCGTTCACAAAAGAAGAATGGCGATCTGACAGTGCCACCTATGGTGGTGATGATCTTATTAGACACGAGTTTCCGTATGAGGCAATCACTTCTGAACAGTTCGAATTAGGCGGTGGTCTATCTCATGAAAATTGGGATTACCATAACAATTACACGCGAAAGAAGATTCGTACTGGCGGGTGGGCAAAGAAGAATGAAAGCTCAAACACGCTTGAAAATTACACCGGTATCATCACGCTTGGTAGTCTTGACTCAGATTCACAAATCTACTATCAACCGCTTAGTGAAAGTTCTGATCCAATAGATTTCACATTTACTGGACCGGTGAATGAGTCGATCCTTGTTTCATCTTCATATAATGGATTTGACACACGCTCATACTTAAAGCTCTTTGCAAGAAAGAAGGGTAGAACATATTCACAAGCTTCTCTCACCGATATCGGTGTTACTTCGATTCAAACAATTGTCAATCGTTTCCCTCTTGCACATGTGCCAGATGCAGCTATTGTTTCTTCAGATGCGGAAATTTCTGGATCATCGCCGTTTAGGAACAATCGTCAATTAGTCTCAAATACAAACGGTGTAACAGCAAATGTTGATGGTGATACTGGTACATTCACGTCTTCTGGTGCGACATTTCTCTCTTCTGTAAGAGTTGGTGATCTACTGTATATCACAGCTGGTACAGATACAGGGTTTTTTACTGTTACAGCTGTCGATAGTAATACACAATTAACAGTTAACACTAGTGAACAAGCATTTGTCGGCGGCACCGGTCACACATTTACAGTACGTACAACGATTATAATTCCATCTGGATCTGACGGAGTTATCTCTAATGTCAATGGAGCGACCGGTCAATTTGTTTCCGCTGTAGGTGGTTTTCAAAATGTCGTTGATACAGACGATATACTAATATTGCGTGGCCCGACGACATCGGGATCATTCATCGGTGCATATAAGATTGTCACATCATCGAACAATACAACACTGACAGTTGACACAACAGATCAACGTTGGCCAACACCTGCATCTGGTGGGTTGAGTTTCTACATAGTAGAACCTGGAATGTACTTACAGTATAAGGAAGACAATCTGGGACCATTCAATGCTGGTACTTTGGTGTTCACAGCATCGACCCCGCCGCAAATTAGAAGAAATACTGGCGTATGGACGTCCAACGGACTAGATTCGGGTTCGATTTTAACAATTGTTGGTAGCACAAATAACGATGGCACATATACAGTTGGTAGCATTAATGCTGCAACCGCATCTCTCATTACAACCGATGTGCTTGTCAATGAAGGTCCAGTAAGTGCATCAGTGACAGGATTCAATGCATTCAAGCGGGTAATTCAGGGCACAACATATGGATTTCATTGGCGACTATTTGGAAATGACGCGACGCTGGCGGATCATTATGAGTTTGTACAGCATCAGCTACGCAGAACATATGACATAGATTTCAGTAACAATTTGCACCGCGGCGATGTTACAGATCTTTTGATGCAGTTTGCATCACCAACAGCGACAACATTTGACATGTATATTGATGATCTAGACGTTGCAGATTTCAATAACGTTACATACACTGATGTAACTGATGCGACTCGTATTAACGCATTCGTTGCAGCTGGAACAATTTCATTCAATGATAATTTGACAAGTGATGCAGCAGCAATCTATAGGATGTTCTTTACAACAAATCCTACGGGTGACTATGGTACAACGAATGCAATAATAGTACAGAATGACGCTGGCGTTCCAATTACCGGCAGTGTTAGTGCACAGTCGTCTGTGTCGTTCACGTTCGATTACGATAACAATGTACAAGGTGGCAGAACACCTGCAACAGATGCTGCAGTAACTGTGGTTGCAATTGGGTTGTCAACAGCACAATTCGTATTAGCTCAAGCTACGATTGCAAGATCGAAGTCAAATAACATCTCGCTTGTTGCTGCTTTGGAGAGAAACTATAGCAATACGTGATGATATAATATGAACATGCAAGAAAATACTGCTCAAGAAGGCGAACATGTTACGCCTGAAATGGCGCAATTGATCTACAAGATTGCAAATGCAATGTTGACTGTAGATCAGTTTTCAAAACTTGAAAACCCTCAAGAACATGAGAGAATCAAGCTTAAGCAGGCAAGGACATTGATTCGTGACGAACGGCGCAAAATACGATATCGTCTTTTTAGAATTAGAGACGCTGTAAAGAATGGAGTAGCTGTAGATCCACAGTATGACATGGGATTGAAGAATTGGATTGAGATTCAATTTCAACAAGACATGACATGGGCAAGATGCACACAAGAAGGTGTGTGTATCGGTGGATTTACATTTGAGTGGGATATTGCGTCTAAGGAACCACTCAGGGCTGTTAAACAGTTCGCATGGGACGGCAAAATAGAAAAAAGATCAATCCCAGAAGTAAAAAATGGAAATCCAACAGGTAAAATTACGGCAATAGACGTATGTGATCCACCCGCATTTACACAGCAACCGTGAAATGAATAGTGTTACATGGCTGTTGAATTTGATGGTGTAAACAAGCTTATATTAATACTGTCTGGAACGACAAGTATTAATGTTAAAAATGACATATATTCACCGTGGAAGCAGTGGTCATTAACGGGATCAAACTTAGAATACCAACAAGCATTACGCGCAATTGGTGGTGATCCGACTGTTTCTGGCCAATTTTTGGGATCAACGTTTTTCATGCTTAATGATTGGCGAATTCGTTCATGGGAAGGTAATCATGAGCTTACAATCAACGGCAATTTATATGTTGACGGTGGAGGCAATCCATTTATACCTCCGACAGGATCTCACACGATAACTTATACACGTGTTGTCTCTAATCTTGTTGATGCAGTTGGATCGACGAGCGAATCTACATCGTCATTTACGACTGCAGATAGAACAATACTAGATAATGTCAATACGTCGGTGAATCGTATTGTTGATGCAATTTCCTTCGAAGAAGGAACGATACTGAATAATAATTCAACGCATGACACAATCTACACAACGTTATCATCACATGCTAATAATCACTACAATAATGATTTAATTGGAATTAAATCGGGCTCAACGTATATTACACGACGAGTTAACAAGTATACTCAACACGAAGGCACATTTCAGTTTCTGAAACATTTGGACTTTATTCCAACATCAGGGACTATTGTGCGTCTATTTGTAGAATCAGCATAGCAATGTACTTCACAAAATCATCACAAACGTTTAGAGGGTGGTTTCATGTACAAACTTCATTGGGTACGTTGCGCACCGGTGCTCTAGGTGATGATTTTGTTGTAACAATTGTCACAGCTGATGATTTAGGATCACATGTTTCACACGTGACTGAATCAACGCAAAAACCAGGATTATACTACTTCAATATACCTACATCATTTTTGGTTGTATCTGGTGCTGGATCATATGGAATCAGTGTAGAGACAAGCATAGATGAATATCCATCTGTGTTTGACTGCAAATCACATGTTTTGAATGTCACACAAAACGATGTTGACTCATTGAGCGGATCAATGTGGACAACATCGGCTGCAGCATTTAATGTGTCTGGATCGATGGGGTGGTTACAGAATAGAAATGCAAATTTAGACGTTGCAGTATCAACAAGGGCAGTACCTGGTGACCAGATGACATTGTCATATGTAGCGCTACAGCAAGTAATTTCTGGCGTGTGGAATGTATCTGATTCTGATCTGAACGCCTCTGGTACGACGGGATGGCACCTGAATAAGCTGTCACAAATTTCATCATCAGTTGAGACAATAAGAAATGTTGAATTCGGAAGATGGATAATTACAGGATCACAACAGGTGATGTATGATCTACGGGGAAATGAGTTAGTTAGATTCAATCTACTAAAATCAGATGGGACTGCATTTGTACATGATGCCGCGGCAGTTGTTGAACGTATACCAACTGGTAGTGCATAATGGTCGGAAGTAGCATAATCACACGAGGATCTGGGTTTCAATATACGCCCATAGTAGCTCGTGGATATGGTCAATTAGTCGAGATTGAATCTGTTGCACTTACACCAATTCGTGGTAAAAGCGCAATCATTACACGTGGATATGGATACAGACGAAGTACAATAATAACGCGTGGATATGCACGAATAGCTCAACTCATAGAAGAAGCAGTTGTAGAAACAGTCTCTCATGCTAGATTCGTAAGAGGTAAAAGTACAAAAGCTACTCGGTCACGGTTTATACCTGACTACATTTTACCCGACAAGAACCAGTACAATGATGAGAAAATTTCATGTGATATTATCACTGTCTCTGTTGAGCTAGTTGGACTTCATGGTAAAGATGTTTTTGGTGAGCTTCAAAACGAGATAACTAAAAGTTTCACAAAGAATGCATTGCATGTACATGTCACCGACATGTCTGTCGCTCAACGTGAAAATACAACACAGGTCACAATTACACTTGTTGAACACAATGAAATTGAGCGCAACATGATTGTAACAGCCAAACTCAAATAAGTAGTGTTATGACTGATCGAATAGTCTTAAATTTAAATGAGTCAAACGATGTAAGATTCGATGTAAAAATTACTTCGTCAGAGCGGTTCAGCAACACTGATGGTCCGCAAGTAAGACTTCGATTAGTTTGTGAAGCAAACGATATTGAATATTCGTTTAGAGGTACCTCGTTGAGTGATGGAACTGTTCAAGTAATTGTTCCTCCAATGAAGCAAACGATCACAGAGGGCACCTACGATACTCGTCTTGAAGTAATCGTTGAAGACAGATATTTCGTACCACTTGAATTTGCTGTTGAATTCAAGACACCACTTAAAGTTGTTGCTGAAAGTGTACGTGTTGTTGGAAAAACACAACATGTTGAAAACAACACGAACGTTGTTGCTGCTGTGAAGATAACAGAAAGACCAAGGGTACAGCAGGCACAACATATACAACCTGCGCAGTCAATACAACATGATATCCAGATAAGTAAAAAACAACCGAGTATCCATGATATGGATGTGCTGCTTAGGGAGTTGACATAAGATGGCAACGTTCGAAGCGACATTGAATCCGACTCCCTTTGGAATCTTTGATTCCGAAGCGTCATTCATAGCTGATGCGAACAGCATGGATGTGTTTGTACGCAGGATGTTAGGTGATGACGTTCTCTCCGTTGAACTTTCGAAGAAACAGGTATGGGCATGTTTCGAGCGTGCAACACTTGAGTGGGGTAACCTTGTCAGTCAACATCAAGCAAAGTCATTATTGACAACATTTCTCGGTCAACCAACAGGATCCGATCAGAGTACAGCATATCCACGTCAGACGCTCGAATTCTTAATTAGACAGGCAGAGCCATATGCGGTAAATGCAGGTCTTGGAGGATCATACATCCAGATCCTTGGACGTCTACCACTCGAAGTAGGACGACAGGATTACGACCTACACACTGAATTGCTGAACTCTTCTGGCAGTTCTGTGTTTGATATGCAGCCGTCTGGATCTAGACAGCGCCTTCGTGTCATCGAAGTGTTTCACTTCAATCCAACGACTGCATATCGTTTTTTCGATAGCACCTCGGCGATCAACTTCTTGAACAACGAGTTTCAATTTGAGTCATTCACACCAGAGACGATCTTCTACGTTTTGCCCGTGTTTGAAGACATACTTCGCGCTCAGCAAATGGCGACGTCATTCAAGGTAAGACGTTCACATTTTAACTATCAGATTTACGGTAATGGTAAGCTTCGCATCATGCCGCTTCCAACACGTGCTCCTGCTGGTAACATGTTCGTACGAGTTGCTTTTGCACAGAATGCAATGGGCACAGAGGATAGTCCAGGTGCAGGTCACGGTGATATAGATGACACCACGAGCGGCGTGAATAGCATATCAAATTTTCCGTATAATGTGATCCCGTATAACTCGGTTACGGGTATAGGAAAGCAGACAATACGTGAACTTACGTTAGCATACTCAAAGGAGTTACTTGGTCTCATTAGAGGTAAGATCCAAGGAATTCCAATTGCTGGTGAGACTGTGACGTTAAACTATGAACAGTTAGTCTCACAGGGACGTGAAGATGCAGATAAGATAAAAGAACGTCTGATCACCCTGCTTGATGATACAACGTATGATAAGCTACTAGAGAAGGAAGCTGCAAAAGCAGACAACCTGATCAAACAGCTTAGATTAGTGCCGATGCCGCGCGGCAGTTCGATAACTATCGGGTGAAGCTGATTTGATGAAGCTGTTGCCATAGATATCCTTGATGTCTAGGCTATTCATTGGAAGTCGCGAGATCGACTTCATCAACGACATTGCGCGCGAGGTCATGAAAGACATCGTTGGAACGACGGTAAAGTACTACTCTGTAGACTATACAAAGACGATGGTTCATGAGATTTATCAAGAATCAGCTGCAAAGTTCACTTCACATCCGATAGAAATATCTGCCCGTGTCGACTGGAAGTCGACAGAACAGAAGACGAATGAGTTCGGTCATGATGAGATACGAACGATGGACGTGTATATCCATGTTCGTGACATGATAGAGAAGAAAATCAACATTCGCACGGGTGATTACATCTCATATGGTGAGACGTTTTACGAGATTACTGGTGCAGTTTTCAATGACATCATGTTCGGACAGGTCGAGTATAGGATGTCATATAAGTTGACATGTGTACAGGCAAGAGAGGACGAGTTCATTGCGAAGATAATAGGACCAACGTGGGAAGGTCATGCAGACGAAGATGCTGTACAGAAGAATTTCCATCAACAGAGGGGATTTGAGACGAATCGTGAAGGACCGACAGGTGATGTACGAGACCTTGTCAGAAAAGGTGTGCTTGAGAAGCCGCTGGGTGGTCCAAGAGAGGTGTCTGAACGAGGGTCAGATGTGAACTACGATAGTTCGTTTTATTCAGAACCAGATGAGGAGCCTGAAGAGTCATGAACAACAGACGTACAGTTGACTCTAGACCATTCAATCGTCGTGAGGTTCCACCGACTTTGCTCGGCCGAGCAGAAGTGATCACTCAGGGATATGAAGGTCAGAACGTACCTGAAGACTTCTCTATTCCATCTGCGAACATCGAAGATGTTGACATTGCATTGTTCAATTTCTTCAATGTGTCGTTGAACATGCAGGTCAATTACAGAAATCGTACGAGGAATGTGCCAGTCGTATTCTCCGGCGGTGAGCGTTACGCAATGACAAAGAGTGATCGCCCGATACGAGATAAGTCAGGTGCAATCATAACACCGATTATCGCAATTCACCGTACAAACATTGTGCAGGGATCTGACCCAGCACTTGCATTTGGTACAGACACCGGTGACCTCGTCATAAGACGTCGTCTTGATCCGTCAGACAGAGAGTATCAACAGGTTGTGAATCGTTTCAACCTACAGAATCAAGACAATGTTGCAGGACTTAGAAACTCACTGGAGAATTCGACTAGACCGCGTGTATCTTCACGTCGCCGCCGCGGCGGAACTTCATTACAAACTGCACTTACCAATCCGTTAGATGACAATATCTACGAGATAATCGCAGTTCCAACACCTAACTTCATCACGTTGAAGTACACAGTCACATTCTGGTCTAGTTATGTTGTAGAGATGAACCAGATGATTGAGAGGTTTATAGCTGGACAAGACATAGGTTCAACAGGCGCTGTCAATGCTGCACGTATAGAGTCGAATAAGGGCTACTGGTACGTTGCATTCTTCGACGAAGACATCGCAATGGACAATAATTTCACCGACTATACAACACAACAGAAGATGGTCAAGTCGACCATAAACATCAGAGTACCAGCATATACATTTGCAACGATGGGTCCAGGTGATCCATCACCATTCAGAAAGTTCATATCTGCACCTACACTAGAATTCGATGTTTGTGAGCTTGATGCAACAGTTGAACGAATGAATGTACAGATGCCAATGCTTGGTCCTGAAGATGTTGCATTTGTGAGGTCTGATGTTGAGCGTGTTCCAATTGACGGTCGCATGCCAGATGTCGGCGATGAGGGATTAGCTACACGAGATTACATTTTCAATCCATTTGCTACATCACAAGCACAGAACAACCCAAGATTCTCAAGAATTGTCTATCGTACATCAAAAGGCGAGAAGGTCGGCCGTACGACAGATGCAATAATATTGGAACGCATTACTAGACCATGAAAATGCGATACATTTGTCAAGCTTAAGCTTTTGACAACCGCGACCCATATTTAGGGTCTGAGTCGTCATAGGACAGCATTAGGAGTACCGTTAGATGGCACGAGAATTCAGCTTCCGCTCGCCGGGATTTTTTGAGCGAGAGATCGATCTCACGCAGCGTGTACAGGCGCCTGTTGGGACACCTGCAGGTATCATTGGTACTGCTGAAAAGGGACTAGCCTTTGTTCCTATTACGTTGGGATCATTCGTAGATTTTCAAACAAAACTTGGTACACTTGATCCGACTAAGTTCGGACCATATGCAGTAGATCAGTATCTAAAGAATAGAACAGCTGTAACATACCTTCGCGTGCTTGGTGCTGGATCTAATGATACACTAACCGACATAGAAAAGACACGTCTTACTGATCAAGTAAAGAACGCAGGTTTCGTAGTCACAGGATCTGCTGCAGCTGGAAGTTACCATGTCGGTGCAGTGCAGATGCTTGTGGCGACACACGATCTACAGGCAAATGAGCTTCTCGGTATGCCGATGTTCTCGGACAACGACAGCTACGGAACAAGTCTGGGATCCGGTTCTGACATCAATCTTGTACGAGGTGTCATCTTCACAGCTAACGACACACGTATTCACGTGTGGTCAGGCGATGCATATGTCTCAGGTTCTGCATTGGCAGTAAGTCCTGACGTCGCTCAGCTCGGTTCAGCTGCTGAAGGTACTTTCAAGCTGATCATATCTTCATCTGACACGACATTTGATCAGACAGACGGGTTCCTCGGCTTGAGGATCCTCACTGCTTCGCTTGATCCTGACAGTTCAAATTACATCGCGAAGGTATTGAATACTGATCCAACTAAGTTTGGAACAGAGAAGCATCTTCTTTATCTTGATTTCGCAGTTGATGATGCTGTTGCACAGGTATCTAGAGGCTCGGGTTCACACGTTGCAATCGCATCAGGTTCTGCAGCAGTATCACGTACATCTGGTGACACATCTATGGTGTTCAGAAATGTGTTCGGACACTTCGATACACGTTTCACCGCGCCTAAGACTCCATGGATCATCTCACAACCTTATGGTTCAGCAGAACATAATCTGTTCTACTTCGAGTCGCTTGACGACGGTGAGTACGCAAATACAAGATACAAGGTTTCGATCGCTCAAGTTCGCAAGAGCACAAATCCTGCAAACGAATATGGAACTTTCTCAGTTCAGATTCGTGCATGGGATGACACAGATCAGGATCCGAAGATAATCGAACAGTTTCCTGAACTGTCTCTGAACCCACGCGCAGAAAATTACATTGCAGCTGCGATCGGTGATAAGCGCGCCCGCTTCAACTTCGATGCAGAGAGTGACGATGACAAGAGGATCATCATAGACGGTACATTCTCGAATAAGTCGAATATCGTTCGTGTTGTAATGAATCCTGCAATCGATAGGGGAATGATTCCAGCGACAGCGCTGCCGTTCGGATTCAGGGGTGTTCCAGCGATCAAGACGAATGATACTGGCACAGACTACAACGGAGATCAAGCACCTTCGACGTCACGTCTTACGTTCTCTGGTTCGCTAGCTGTCTCTGGATCGTCGCCGGGTTCGATGCCTCTCTCGGGTGCCATCGTTCCACCGCTCCCATTCAGATTTAAGGTCACTCGTGGTAATGCTGACAGCTCAACATACGCTGGATCACCGGGTGTGACTGAGATTGTTGACTCGCGCCTCTACTGGGGCGTCAAGCTCGTGAGGAACACAAGCGCACTCAATCCAAATCCCGTGAAGGAGAAGAACAGGATTGCTGCTACATACTCGAAGCTACAGGGTCTTACGAAGCTAGATGCAGTAACAACTGGTACGTTGTCTGATACACAAAACAACAACAAGTTCACTCTTGCTCGAGTTGCATTCTCGAACACAGTATTGACAGACATAACGACTGGTACAGTCAATTCACATATGGTCGAAGCTGCGTACATCAGAAATGGTGTGCCTGATTCAACTGAATACAGAGTTTCTGACGGTGTCATTACGAATAGGATTACGCTTGGAACTCTTGCTGCACTTACAAGTTCGGTTGAGTTCAACAGGTATGTTGACTTCACGAAGTTCACGACGATCCTATACGGTGGTTTCGATGGTGTCAACATTCTTGACCGTGACGCAAAGAGGATGAACGACAAGAGCGCAAGCTCAGACACAGGCGGCGGTGCAAATACGTCGTTCACACCTACGGGTCTGAGCAATAATCCTGCGGGTACTGGTCGTTTGAACAACGCGATCTCAAGCTACAGGACAGCAGTTAGGATCATGACGGATGAGTTGTCTGTCAATACAAACCTATTAGCGATCCCAGGTATTAGGGATACATTCATCACTGACTATGCTTCGTCACGTACAAAGCTTAATGGTTTGATGATGTACATCATGGACCTTGTCCAATATGACGACAGTGGAAATCGTTTGTTTGACGGTTCTGAAGATAAGCCCGACGTTCGAAAGACGACTGACAACTTCGTCGGGCGCGCTATCGACAATGATTGTGTCGCAACATACTTCCCAGACATCAAGATCGATGACACTGTCAACAACAAGCGCGTCACTATTCCTGCATCGATTGCAGCTCTAGCTGCACTTGGATTCAATGACAGAGTTGCATATCCGTGGTTTGCACCAGCAGGATTCAACAGAGGTGCACTTGAGTTTGTCAACTCGTTAGACGTCAGGGTCGACAGCGAAGACAGGAACATCCTCTACGAAGCAAGGATCAACCCGATTGGAAGGTTCCCTAAGGAGGGTATTGCGATCTTCGGTCAGAAGACGCTTAAGTTCGCCAAGTCTGCACTCGATCGTGTCAACGTTCGTCGACTGATGCTTGAGATCAAGCGTCTGATCGTCGACGTCGCAAGAAGAATCGTGTTCGAACAGAACACGGCGGAGACACGTGGACGTTTCGTATCACAGACAACGACGTTGCTTGGTCTTGTACAGGCACAGGCAGGTATCGAAGGATTCAAGGTCATCATGGATGACACGAATAACTCACGAGCAGACGTTGAGGCCAACAAGCTGAATGGTAGGATAATCGTCATTCCGACACGTGCAGTTGAATTTGTCGCTCTTGACTTTATCGTCACTCCAAGCGGCGTTGAGTTCGTGCAGTGATTCAATATGTACGAGATAGTAACATTGTGAGAAGGAACGTACTAAATGGTTGAACTTACATTCAAGAGCGCCGGCGTATCAACCAGGGAGATTGACCTCACTGGTCCTGCTGCTGTAGTACCGATTGGAATTCCTGCGGGTATCATTGGTACTGCGGAACAGGGACCTGCATTCGTTCCTGTTACGATGGCGAACATAAATCAATTTCGTCTGAAATTCGGTGAGAGTGGCAATGCAGGTAAGTTCGGACCACTTGCAGTAAGCGAGTGGTTAAGGAATGCACAAGCAGTCACATATCTGCGTGTCCTCGGTGTGGGATTGGGCGAAAAGCGTACGACGTCTGGCAATAATGCTGGTCGTGTTGAGTCTGCTGGGTTCGTGGTTGGCGCACAACTTCCTGATGCAGACGGTTCACCTGATGTTAATGAATATGCGAACGCCGGCGGCGCTCTGGGAAGAGTACACTTTCTCGGTTGCTACATGTCAGAGTCTGCAGGTTCAACGATATTCAGTCGATCTGGACGTCAGTCGAGTGGTGTTCCTGCACCTATACTTCGTGGTGTGATATTCGCACCATCAGGTGTGGTACCGACACTTGCAGCATCAACGAATGCATCACCTCCGCTAGCGTCGACAGTCGGTGCATCACCACTCGGTTCGATCACGGGAACTGTCGTTCTAAGTCAGAACAGCATCGCGAAGCAGGAGTTCGTGATGTTCCTGAATGGTCACATCGGTGCTGACTCGAAGTATCCGAGAGTACTCACGGCCAGTTTCGATGTCACAGCGCCGAACTACTTCGGTAATGTGCTCAACACAGATCCTGCACTGATCCAGCAGGCAGGTCACTACCTCTACACAAGGTATGACATTCATCCTGCATTCGCAGCTGTGACAGGATCTGCACTTCTAAGTGCGTCGTTGAGCACGACAGCACAGAACATCGCATTCTTGACGACAGGTGCACTTGCAAGGAACTCTGGTTCTGCAACTGCTCCAAGCTTCGAGAACTTCGAAGATCGTTTCCGTACACCCAAGACTCCGTACTTTATCTCACAGCGTTTCGGTGGCAAGAACCTGAACCTGTTCAGGATCCATGCGTTAGCCGACGGTGCATATTCAAACACACGTATCAAGATCTCCATCGACAGCGTTGCTAAGTCGAACACTGAGACAGATCGTTACGGTACGTTCAACGTCGTCGTCCGCGACTTCTACGACACCGACGAGAGCCAGGTCGTACTTGAGCGATTCTCTGGCCTGTCACTGAACCCACGTTCAGACCGTTACATCGCTAGGATCATCGGCGACCTTCACCTCTACTTCGACTTCGACAAGAATGTCGGATCACAGAAGCTTCGCCAGGACGGTCTGTTTCCGAACCGCTCGAACTACATCAGGGTCGAGATGGACCGTGCCGTCGAGGATGAGGAAGTAGATGCAACGGCACTACCGATTGGATTCAGGGGACCTGCACACCTTGTCCTATCTGGTACTGCTCCGTTGGCTACGAACACGATCGACACGAACCAACACCAGGTTGCATCTGGTTACGGATTCTTGAACAACGTTGCAGAGCCACCGGTCCCATACAGACAGTCGTTGGCTAACGGGTCTGGTGTCAAGAAGGATCCGAACTCTTCGTTGTACTGGGGTGTTCAGTTCGAGCTTGCTGACGATGTCGCTGAGCCTAACAAGGGTAAGCGTAAGGACAAGACGATAGAGTCGTTGACGAAGTACTTCCCGAACTTCGCATCCTCGTGGCAGTCAGTTCTCGCAGAGAACAACTCTGGAACTGTTGACACTTCTGCAAATGGTGTGATCGACGCAGACAGGTACAATGCGAACCTCTTCTCACTTGAGAGGATCAGGGTTGTCACTGGATCTGACGGCCTTGCATCGACGAAGTTCCTACAGAACTGGGAGTACGTCAGAAACGGCGTCATATCGACAGATGCATCGACACAGACGAGAGCGTTCAGTGCAGATACTGATCTCGCTAGCTTGGCAGTCAGAAATGTCGCCAAGTACACTGTCTACCTACAGGGTGGATTCGACGGTGTCAACATCTTCGACACAGATGCAGCTGCATTCAATGATCGTGCTGTCAAGGAAGAGATGGATTATCCAGCTCGTGGACAGAACGATGGTCCAACTGTGCGTGCATATCTCAAGGCCCTAGAGCTGATGGGCAATACTGCAGAAGTTGACGTCAAGCTCATGTCGATACCAGGTATAAGACACGAGGTGATCACAGATGAGGTGATCAACACGACTGAAGCACGCTTCGATGCTATGGCTGTCCTCGACATCGAAGAACGTGACGTACTCAACAACGTCGTCACGTCGTCTGCAGAACAGCAGATCGGCGTCGGTAATACTGCGAATGCATTCTCGCTTAGAGGACTAGACACCAGCTTTGCAGCTGCATACTTCCCAGATGTCGTCATAGTCGACCCGTTCTCCAACTTGGAGACACGTGTTCCACCGTCTGTTGCAGCATTGGGTGCATTGTCGTTGAACGACAGCATTGCACGTCCGTGGAATGCGCCGGCTGGTATCAAGAGAGGTGCACTCGAGACGACCATCGATGCAACTGTGAAGTTGTCACGACAGAACATGGACGACCTATATGAGGTCGACATCAATCCGATCGTCAGCTTCCCAGGTAGCGACGGTGTAGTCGTTTGGGGACAGAAGACGCTTCTACGCGATCAGTCTGCACTCGATAGGATCAACGTGAGAAGACTGTTGATCGAGGTCCGCAGAGAGGTTCGTCAAGTCACGAACTCGCTCCTCTTTGAGCCAAATCGTGCAGAGACACTCGCACGCTTTAGTGCACTTGTCGGTCCGGTCCTCAAGAGGATCCAAGACCAGCAAGGACTTGATGGTTTCAAGGTCGTGATTGACGCGTCGACAACATCAGAAGCCGACGTCGAGAACAACACGTTGCGTGGCAAGATATTCTTGATACCAACACGTACAGCAGAATTTGTCGATCTTGATTTCGTACTTACAAACACAGGCGGCTTTGCAGCTGCGTGAGATATAGATAACAACAGGAGATAGCGCTCATGAGAATCACTAGAACACAACTACGTCGCATCATTCGTGAAGAGAAGGCAAAGCTTGACAGGCAGGCGCGTCTCTCAGAGGCGGGTGCTCTAGACAGGGGTATGCAGTACCTAAGCAAGAACGTCCTACAGAATCCTGATGAGTGGAAGGACGATCCAGCAGTACAGGAAGTTGTTGCTGCGGGTCAGGCTGCGAAGTCGGCTGGAATTCCAGTTGGTGTCGTTGTTGACTTCATCAAGCGCGCGATGCGATAACACAGTAGGTTACCCTTCGCCAGAGGTGACACGTGACATCACGTTATCACTTCTGGTATGTCTAGGGTAACCTATTTTAGTCATACTTGTGTGTAACAGGAGTCAACGTGAACAACACAGAACGTAAATTGAGACAATTAGTACGTCAGCAGCTCATAGAGGGTAAGAAATCTGCTGGAAAGTGTACGCCAGAGAGTTTCCTAAGCGAGGTGCAGAGCATGCGTTCTGACATGGAAGATCTCGCACATCGAATGTACACTGGTGGATGTGCTGAACTTGCATCCCTGACTGAACAGGCGATCGAAACATTCTCTGATCTGATAAAGACGATTCGAAGCCGCAAGGCCGGCTCATCTGACTCGCTTGAAGATCCGTCAAAGTTGTAGGAACTTCGATATGCTGACCGAGAAGAAACTGCGTCAGATCATTCGTCATGTGATCGTCGAGCACATTTCATCACTTGATCGAGGTCAAAATTTACAGCAGCTTGCTGATGAACTTGTTACACGATCATATCGTGAACATCTTAACATGTGGCTTGATGCAGTCAACAATAATGCACCACAAACTCTATATAGGGAAATTCCACAGATCTATAGCGTTGAAATAGATGATATTGTTGCTGGTGATGAAGAGACAAGAAAGCAGTTCATGAATAGCCTGTTTGCCGAGATTGGTAATAGACATCAAGTTGAAGTTGCTGGCCGCGGCCCTTATTATAAGGGCGGCAAAAGAAGATAACATATGCTAACCGAGAAGAAACTGCGTCAGATCATTCGTCATGTGATCGTCGAGCACAGCGGTCTACCTGCAGGTGGTGAATTTGAAGTTCCAGATAACTCAAATGCAGTCGAAGAACTTGCACGTAACTTAGTGAATAGATCTGTGTATGAAACCGATATTTG
>Ga0075163_10004356_pt1 | contig 18987 bp, 9 predicted proteins | sample JI1023141ADNA_FD_71478 | JGI IMG/M metagenome (GOLD analysis project Ga0075163, IMG submission 71478) | Wastewater effluent complex algal communities from Wisconsin, to seasonally profile nutrient transformation and Carbon sequestration -... | ecosystem: Engineered > WWTP > Effluent > Algae...
GGCGAACAGGTCGTAGCTGTCGTAGGTCTTGCGCCGCATGCTGGTGCGCACGAGCTGGGACCAGAACTTCGGGTAGCCGCCCCAGGCGATCCAGTCCGAGCTCCAGCGGTTCTTGACGTCGGAGGTCCAGGCCACCGAGGTGCCGGCGCCGTGGCGCCACCGGGCCAGGAGCGGCTCGCCCAGGTCCGAGACCAGGATGACCTCGGCGGTCGGCTTGGGCTTGGTCGTGACGTAGCCGCGCAGCGGCGGCGCGCTCTCGATCGCCACGCCCTCGATGGCCTCGACCCGCTTGGCGACTCGGGCGTAGACCGCGTCCTCGACGAGCTGCGACTTCTGCGCCTCGGTGGTCTCCTTCATGAAGATCCGCGGCAGCGCGCCGATGTCGTCGGTCATGTACAGGCGGCCGTCGCCGTTGTCGGCGATGATCGACAGGAGGTTGCGGTCGGCGCCGGTGACCCCGACCGCCGACACCGTGATGCGGGCCGAGCGCATGTCGGTGACCAGCTCGGCGATCCCGTCGTAGGGCGCCTCGCCGTCGGACAGGAGGATGACGTGCTTGACCTTGGCGTTCACGCCCTCGAGCAGCTCGAAGGCCAGCTTGAGCCCGGGGTGGATGTTGGTGCCGCCGCCCGACTGCAACCGCGAGATCTCGGCCGAGATGCGCATCTTGTTGGCGGCGCGCTGCGGCCGGACGTAGGTCTGAGCCTCGCTGTCGAAGGCCACCACCGCCAGGAGGTCCGACGGCGACAGCGCCTCGGCGGTGGCCCGGGCCGACTCCTTGGCGGCCTCGAGCTTCTGGCCCTGCATCGAGCCCGAGCGATCGATCACCACGCACACCGCGATGTCGGGCTGCTCGCGGGTCTTCTCGGCGTCGAACCGCACCGGCATGATCTGCTCGATCTTGGTGGCCTGGTAGCCGCCCGAGCCAAACGAGTCCTCGCCGCCGGCCATGATCAGGCCGCCGCCCAGGCCGCTCACGTACTGATCGAGGGCCGCCATCTGGCCGGCGCCGACGAAGTGAGCCGGCACGTCGGACACCAGCACCAGATCGTACTTCTCGAGCTCCTTGGCGGTGGCCGGCAGGCCGCGTGGGCCGCGGACCTCGACGTCGATGTTCTCGTGCTCGAGGGCGCGCTGCAGATAGCCGGCGGCGCCCGGCTCGCGCAGGACGCCGCCCTCGACGTACAGCACGCTCGGCTTGCCCTTGACCGGCGTGGTCATGACCGCCTCGTTGTTGGCCTTCTCGGTGTCCTGGCCGTACTTGCCGAGGCGGAGCCGGTAGGTCGTGGCGCCGGCGCGCTTGGCCTCGCTCTTGAACTTGACCCGGTTGACGCCCTCGACCAGCTCGATGGTCTTCACCGGATCGAGCGGGTTGGGGAAGGCGTCCTGGCGCAGGTTCAGGGTCACGGTGTCGGCGTGGGTCGACCAGATCTCGGCGGTGACCTCGAAGGGCTGCCCGACCTTGACCTCGTCGGGGAGGTGCAGGCCGACCACGCGGATCTCGCGGACCTGATCCTCGGCGAAGGTCCGCCACGACAGCTTCACGCCCATGTCCTTGGCCCGGTAGGCCTCGCTCACCAGATCGCCGCGGGTCTGATTGCCGTCGGTGACCACCACCATGCGCGGCAGGTAGCCCGGCGGGTACAGGCCGTAGGCGAGCTGGATCGCGGCCTGGACGTCGGTGCCGGCGCCGCCCTTGGCCGGGCCGGCGGCGTGGCGCGCGATCACCGGCGTCCCGCCGTCGACCTCGGCGACCTTGGGCTTCTCGGCGAAGGTCACGACCTTGAGCCAGCCGTCGCCCTTGGCCTTGGCCAGCGCGGCGACGTAGGTCCGGGCCGCGGCGAGCTGGGCCTCGGACACCGAGTCCGACACGTCGACCAGCACCACGGTCGCGACCTTGGAGTCGCGGGTGATCCAGGTCGGGCGGGCCAGGGCGATCGCCGCGGCCGCCACCACCGCGGTGCGCAGCGTCGCCTGCACCACCTGCTGGGCGATCGACAGGTCGGTCAGCGACCACCGCCGCACCAGGTAGAACAGCGGCGCGATCGCGATGAGCAGGAGCCAGCGCGGGGCCAACAGCTCGATCGGGCGCGCGGTCAGGCCGGTCACGGCGACGATCGGGCGGTCGGCGATCCAGGCGTCGACGCCCAGGTACAGGCCGACCGCGGCCAGGGCGGCGACCGCGATCGCCAGGAGGTCGCGGCGGGACGGGCGGAAGCGAGACAGCCGGGCCATCACACGGTGATCCTTCGGTGGTAGGTGATCCACTCGAGGGCGAGCAGGGCGATCACCGCGAGGACGACGTAGAGCCACAGGTCGCGCCGCGCGCTGACCGCGAAGGCCGGTGGCGCGGCCAGGGTCTGACCGCCCAGGGCCAGGTCGGGCGCCGGCTCGATCTGCGACTCGGTGGTCGACGCCAGGTTGGTGGCGACCTCGAGGGTGGCCAGGGGCGGCGTCTCCGGGGCGGGCGCGCCGGCGGTGGGCGCGCCGGTCGACGGCGGGTAGGCGATGAGCTGGTGGACGCCGACCCGGTGGGCGACCAGGGTGACGGCGCCGTCGACCACCGGCGCCTGGCCGCGCTTGCCGGTGGGATCGACCACCGTGACCTCGCGCAGGCCGGTCAGGCCGTCGAGGGGGATGCGCAGGCGTTGCCCGGTCGGGTAGGTCGTGACCAGGTCGGCGTCGTCGCCGGCGAACCAGTCGAGGCTGTTGACCAGGAGCAGCGGGAACGCCACCCGCAGCATCAGGTCCGTGCCGGCCAAGGACCAGCCCAGGCCGATCAGCTTGCGGCCGCCATCGCGCCGGGCCACCGCGATCGGATCGCGCACGCTCTTGGCCAGGGCGACCTCGCCCTTCGTGCGATCGATCGCGAAGACGTTGGCCTGATCGAAGTTGACGTCGGACATCGTCAGCCAGCGCATGACCGGGTGGTCCTCGGCCAGCTCGGTGATGCGCGGCCGGGGCAGGACCCCGCGGATCGCGAACGGGCTGTTGTCGCCGTCGGGGTGGAACAGGAGCACGTTGGACGGCGGCGGTGGCAGGACCGCTGGCGTGTGGTCGTCGAACACCACGGCGTCGAACGGCTTGCCGGTCGTGATGTTCACGACCGCGGCCGCCGGCGCGGCGTCGTACTCGGCTGGGGTGGCCTTGAACACCTCGATGTTGTCGTAGACCAACATCGCGCCCTCGAGATACAAGTTGTCGTTGGTGACCAGGAGGACGTGCTGCTTCTTGCGCGCCGGCAAGAGCGCCCAGGCCTCGTCGTCGAGGGGGAACGGATCGGTGCCGCCCGGGCCGTCGACCGGGCGCAGGGCGGCGCGGAGCTGGCTCTCGCCGCCGGGGAGCTGGCGGTAGATCTCGCGGCGCCGCTCGCCGGGCGCCAGCTCGAGGGGCTTGACCTCGATCGGGGTCTCGCCGTTGTAGAGCGTGAGCTGGCGGCGGGCCGGCTCGGCGCCGAAGTTCTGGACCTCGATGAAGACCTCGTAGCTGGCCTTGTTGGCGATGTAGCGGCGGACGTTGAACGCGACGATGCCGACGTTCTCGGCCCGGCTACCGACGCCCAGGTAGTGGACGTCGATGCCGGACAGATCGACCGCGGCCAGCTCGGCGTCGGCGAAGGCGGCGCCGGCCTCGGCCTCGGGATCGGCCGGTCCCGTCGGCGGGGCGCCCGGCGGCGGCGCGCCCGTCGGCGGCGCCGCCACCTCGGGGGCCGTCCACCGCACCTGGCCCTTGGCCAGCTCGGAGTAGGCGCCGTCGGACACGATCACGATCATCGGGTTGGGGCGGCCGCGCAGGGCGTCGGCCGCGGCCGACAGCGCCCGCGGCAGGTCGGCGCCGGTGTCGACCGGGGTCACGCCGTCGAGGGCCTTGCGCAGGAGCGCGGCGTCGGAGGTGAACCGCGACAGCGGCGTGGTCTGGGCGTCGACCCGCATGATCATCGCGCGATCGCCGCCGCCCATACCGTCGATCAGCGTCAGCGCGCGCTCCTTGGCGCGGTCGAAGCGGGTCAGGCGCGGCCGCTCCGGGTCGCCGTCGACCGCCCGCATCGACGCTGAGGTGTCGAGCAGGATGACGACGTTGCGGGCCCGGTGGTCGGTGGCGCCCAGGGTCGGCGCCGACACCGCGACGACGATCAGCCCGACGATCGCCAGGGTGAGGAGCAGCGACAGGAGGCGCCGGAGCTGCTTCCACAACGAGTTGGCGTCGCGCTGCTCGAGGACCCGCTTCCACAGGCTGGAGAACGGCACCTCGAAGCGGCGGCGCCGCATCTTGAGCAGATAGGCGATGATCACCAGGACCGCGGCGGCCAGGGCCACCATCGCCACGGTCCGGGCGGCGAGCGGGGTCAGCCAGGTCACCGGAGGAACCCTCCGGCGCGGAAGATGCGCAGCACCAGCTCGTCGAAGGGCACGCCGGTGTGGGTGCGGAAGAACGGCACCGCGCGGGCGGTGCAGAAGCTCTCGAGCTCCTTGCAGTAGCGCTCGTGCTCGCGGGTGTAGGCCTCGAGCAGGGACTTGCTCACCGTGACCTCGCGCAGCTCGCCGGTCTCACAGTCGACCAGGGCCAGATCGCCGGCCAGGTTGGGCGCGGCCTCGCGTTGATCGTAGACCTGCAGCACGAAGGGCTCGAACTTGTTGTAGCGCAGCGTGTTGATGCCCTCCTCGAAGCCGCGCGGATCGTAGAAGTCGCTGATGAGGACGGCCAGGCCGCGCCGCTTGTGCTGGGCGACGAACTGGGTCATCGCGGCGGCGACGTCGGTCTGGCCGCCGATCTCGCAGCCGCGCAGGAACTCGAAGACCCGGAAGATGCGGTTCTTGCCGCGCGACGGCGGCAAGCGGCCGAGCAGGCGCGACGCGAACGGCACGATCGCCACCCGGTCGAGGTTGGCCAGGCCGACGTAGGACAGCGCGGCCCCGACCTTCATCGCGTAGTGCAGCTTGGGCGGCGTGCCGATCGCCATCGAGTCCGAGCAGTCGATCAGGAGGTAGATGTGGAGGTCCTCCTCCTCCTCGAACAGCCGCAAGAGCAAGCGGTCGAGCCGGCCGTACAGGTTCCAGTCGATGTAGCGGAAGTCGTCGCCGCGGGCGTAGGTGCGGTGGTCGGCGAACTCGATGCCCGAGCCGACCTTGCGGGTCCGACGTTCGGCCCGCAGGTTGCCGGCGAAGACCTTGCGCGACACCATGTGGAGGTGCTCGACGGTGCGCAGGAAGCGCTCGTCGAACAGCTCCGAGCGGTCGGCGGCCCGGCTGGCGCCGCTGGTGGCGACCGCCGGCGACGAGGTGGCGGCGGCGCCGGCCACTACACGGTCTCGCGGGTGGACTTCAGGATCTCGGCGATGATCGCATCGGCCTTGACGCCCTCGGCCTCGCCCTCGAAGTTGAGGATGAGGCGATGGCGCAGCGCCGGCGCGGCGACCGCGCGGATGTCGTCGATCGCGACCGCGTAGCGGCCCTCGAGGAGGGCGCGGATCTTGGCCGCCAGGATGATGGCCTGGAGGCCACGCGGCGAGGCGCCGTAGCGCAGGTACTTCTTGCTCTGCGCGGTGGCCTCCTTGGTCTCCGGGTGGGTGGCCTGGAGGACGCGGACCGCGTAGTCCTGGATCGACCGCGCCAGCGGCACCTTGCGCACCAGGTCGCGCAGCGCCATGACCCGGGCGCTGTCGAGGACCTGCTGCGGCTCGGGGACGTGGTCGCTGGTGGTGCGGTCGATGATCGTGTGCAGGGCGTCGTGGTCGGGGAAGTCGACCACGAGCTTGAAGAAGAAGCGATCGAGCTGGGCCTCGGGCAACGGATAGGTGCCGTCCATCTCGAGGGGGTTCTGGGTCGCCAGCACGAAGAACGGCTTCTCGAGCTTGTGGGTGGTCTTGGCCACCGTCACCGAGCCCTCGGACATCGCCTCGAGCAGGGCCGACTGGGTCTTGGGCGTGGCGCGGTTGATCTCGTCGGCCAAGATGATGTTGGCGAAGATCGGGCCGCGCTGGAACTCGAAGCGCTTGCCGCCGTGGCCGTCCTCGACGATCACGTTGGTGCCGACGATGTCGGCCGGCATGAGATCGGGGGTGAACTGGATGCGCGAGAAGCTGGCGTGGATGGTCTCGGCCATGGTGCGGACCAGCATGGTCTTGCCCAGGCCGGGCACGCCCTCGAGCAGCGCGTGGCCGCCGCCCAGCAGGCAGATCAAGACGCCCTCGACGATCGCGTCCTGGCCGACGATCATCTTGCCGATCTCGTCCTTGATCCGGCGCAGGTCGGCGGTGAAGGAGGCGACCGAGGCCTCGATGTCGCGGGGGGTGGCGGCGGCGGCGGCTTGGGTCATCGCGGTTCCAGGGTGCGGGTGGGGCGCGCGGGTGGCGGCGCGGGTGCGGCGGGGGGAGCCAGCGGCGGCGACGGTCAGTTCATCGCGTGCGGCTTGATCTTCGTGAAGTACTTCTTCACGTAGTACTTGTAGCTGGCGGGGACCTTCTCGGACTTCATCGCGTCCTCGACGATGTCCTTGTACTTCGCGTAGACCTCGCGGTACGCGGTGGAGGCGTAGCCCTTCTGGGCCGCGGCCAGGATGGTCTCGCGCTTCGACGGGCCCTTGCGGCCGTGGACGCCGGACACGCTCTCGTCGGTGGTGTTGCCCGACGTCGGCGTGGCGTCGCCGACCAGGTTGGGATCGTGGCCGTCGCCGTAGGTGTCCGACGGGCCGTTGGGCTGGTCGCCCTGACCGCCGTTTTGGCCCTGGCCCTGGCCCTGGCCCTGTTGGCCCTGACCCGGTTGACCCTGGCCCTGACCCTGGCCCTGACCCTTCTGGCCTTGGCCCTGGCCGGGCTTCCACGCGCCCTTCTGGCCCTGGCCACCGGCGGCGCGACGGGCGAAGTCCTGGTTCTTCTGGTTGTTCTTGCCGAAGGGGCTGTTGCTGCCTTGCTTGCCGCGCTGCTTGGCCCGGCGCATGGCCTCGCGCAGATCGTCCATCTGCGACGCCATCTTCTTCTGCGCCGCCTGCTTGCGCTGATCCTGATCGACCTTGCCGGTCTCGTCGGCGACGTCGCGCAGCGAGCGCGAGGCCTGCTGCTGGTTCTTCTCTTGCTGGTCCTTCTGGCTCTGCTGATCCTTGGGGTCGCCGGACTCGGGCTTCTTCTGGAGATCCTCGGCCGACTGCTTCATCTGCTTGTGCAGGCGCTCGAGGGCCTCGCGCTGGGTCGACTGCTCGCGCTCCTGGCGGTTCTTCTCGAGGCGCTCGAGCTCGTCCTTCTTCTTCTCGAGGCGGCGCTCGGCGTCGGCGCGCTCCTCCTCGGTCTTGGCGTCGTCCTTCTCCTTCTCGAGCTTGCGGACCTGCTCCTCGAGCTTCTCGGTCTGGGCCTGGTCCTGTTTGGCCTTGGCGTCCTGCTTGGCCTGGTACTTCTCGGCGGCCTGCTCGAGGGCCTGGGCGAGCTTTTCGGCCTGCTTGGGATCGAGCGCGCCTTGCTCGAGCTTCTCGGCCAGCTTCTCGAGCTCGGCCTTGGCCTGGGCCAGGTCGCCCTTGGCCAGGGCCTCGCCGACCTCCTTGGTCAGCGGATCGTCGGCCAGCTCCTTGCCGGTCTCGGCCAGGTCCTTGGCGATCTGCTCGGGGTTGGGATCGGCGCCGGCCTCGAGCTCGGCCTGGGCCTTCTGCAGCTCGGCCAGGAGCTGTTCCTTGGTCAGCTTGCCCTGATCGGCGAGATCGAGCAGGGCCTCGACCTTCGCGGCGTAGTCCTCGAGCGCCTTGACCTCGTCCTTCTTGGCGGTCGCGCGCACGTCGGCCACCAGGTCGCGCAGGTAGGCCTCGTCGTCGGGATCGAGGGCCACGGTGTCGGGCGCGAAGTTGCGCGGGTCGTCGTCGGCGGTGACCTCGAAGGGCACCGCGCCCAGGCGCTTGCCGCGGGCCCACACGACCAGCTCGGTGGCGCCGAGCTTGGCGCCGGCCGGGATCGCGAGGGTGATCCCGCCGCCGGTCCACGCCTCGATCGGCGCGGCGACCGCGGCGCCGCCGTCGCCGACGTAGACCAGGGCCGAGGGCAGGGCGCAGGTCCGCTCGGGGGGCGCCTTGGGGCCACACAGGCGCTCGCCGTCGATCGTGACGATCGCGCCGCGCGGCGCGGCCGCCGGTCGTGCGCCGAGGAGATGAGGATCGCGCGGCGGCGTGGCGACGCCGAAGGCGGCGGCGAGGGCTGCGATGGCGGCGAAGCCGAGGGCCGGCTTCAGGTCCCGGGGCGCGGCCAGCGGGGTCGCGGCCTTGACGTTGGCCCGGGGCGCGACCGCGGCGGCGTCGCGCATCGCCGCTTCCATGAGGGCGACCGTGTCGGCGTCGGCGTCGGCGGCCGGCGGGGTCCGGGCGAAGGCCACCGCCGACGACAGGCGATCGGCCAGGCCCGAGGCGCGGTCGATCCGGCGGGCCACGGCCTCGTCGTCGTGGCGGCCGAGGGCGCCCAGGAGCGCGCCCAGGCCGACGACCCCGGCCGACGCGGCCAGGAGCGCGACGCCGGTGGGCTCGGGCAGGACCTCGGTGCGGACCAGGAACACCACGCCCAGCGCGCTGGCCGAGGCCAGGATCGAGGAGGTGGCGGCGCCCTCGAGCGCGCCCTGGAGGCGCAGGCGGGTGCGGGCGGCCCGGACCAGGCCGTGGACCCGACCCAGATCGACGGTCGCAGCGGCGGGCACGGCGGGGGTCACGGGGTCGGCCATGGGTCCTCGGGGCAGAGGGAGAGAGTCGAGACGATCGACCGCTGGCGGTCGGCCGGCATTCCTCGCGTCGCGGTCACCGTGCAGATCCTGGCACCTACAACGCGGAGCATAGCACCTTCATTCGACGCACCGAGGTGGGCCCGGGTCTAACGACGGCGCGCGGGGGCATCGGCGATTGGACACCGCCGGCCGGGTGAAGTTTCGCTGGCCCGAGCGCGCTGCGGTCGGCGCGCGGAGCCGGCGCGCAGGAGTCAGAGCTGGAACCGGGCCAGGGAGAACTTGTTCGACGTGGTGTCGATCACCTCGACGGTCTCGCGGGCGGTCTGGGTCGGCAGGATCGTGCGCAGCGCGCCGGTCCGGCCGGCCTCGGTGACGATGTAGAAGGTCCGGCCCTCGGGGGCCAGCTTGGGATCCTTCAGGTACTGCAGGAAGGCGACGTTGTCGGTCTCCTTCATGGCGGTCTTGAACTCGGGCAGCGGGCCCCAGATCTCGTCGCCCGACCAGAAGTTTTCGCCGCGCCAGTAGAGCTGCCAGGCGATCAGCCGATCGGCGTCGACCAGGCGATAGGGACAGGCGACCCGGCCCGGGCGCGGCCGCGGCGCACACGACACCCGCTTGGCGGTGCGATGGCGCTTGACCGCGGCGGCGATCGGCGCCAACTCGCCGGCCGCGAAGTCGATGCGCAGCGTGTGGGGCCCGACCTTGCGCGCGGTGCCGCGGGCGACGAAGGCGGCGTCCTTGGCGGTCGCCGCCGTGGTGCCCTGGACCTCGAGCCGGACCGCCATCGGCTGGCCGTCCTGGAAGCGCTCGGGGATCACGGTGTCGAAGTCCCAGCTCGGCTGGGTCGCGGCGATGACCGGCGCCCAGTCGTCGGCGAACTGGCGAGGGTTGGCGTAGACCAGGAGCTGGCCGTAGATCGTGCGCTCGCGGTAGTAGCGGGCGACCGCGTCGCGCATGCCCCAGTGGGTGCCGGCGATCGGCATGTAGACGTGCATCGCCCACAGCGCGGTGCCGAGGGACACCGCGGCCAGCCCGGCGACGGCCAGGCGGCGCCACGCGGTGCCGAGGAGGAGCCCGGCGGCGGCGCCGGCCAAGCCGATCACGAGGAACGCGTCCGAGGCGTCGACCCCGTAGGGCGGCGCCGACGGCCACGGCCGATCGTAGCGGTAGATGTACATCTCGACCCACTGCTTCTCCTCGTGCATCATGTCGCGCGCGAGCAGGAGCGCGACGCCGGCGACGAAGCCGCCGATGACCCACGAGGTCCGGACTCGGCCGGCCCACAGATCGTCGAGCCACAGCGCCACCAGGATCGCCAGCGGCGGCACCGCCGGGAAGATGTAGTGCTGGAACTTGGTCTGCGACAGCGAGAACAGCGCGGTCGCGGCGATGGCCCAGGTCGCGATCAGGAAGCGGGCCCGGCTGGCCGCGGTGGTGCGGGCCGGGACGAAGGCGGCGGCGGCCAGCGCCACCGGCACCAGCGCGCCCCACAACATCATGCCGTAGCCGACCTGCGATAGGCAGTAGTCGAAGGTGCCGCGGTCGCCGTGGACGCCGGCGGCGGCGCGGTTCAGGTTGTGCGTGAAGATCCACTCGCTGATGAAGTGCTGGCCGTCGCGCAGCCACATCGCGACGTGCCACGGCAAGACGATCGCGAGCAAGAGGACGACGCCGCGCTTGATCTCGAAGCCGCCGTCGTAGAGGTGGCGCCAGCGGTTCTGGAAGATCACGAACAGCGCGCAACACACGCCGGCGATGCCCAGGCCCGGGATGCCCTTGCCGAGCACCGACACGCCGATGAAGGTCCAGAAGAAGATCATGTAGACCGCGCCGGTGGTGGTGAGCGGCGCGACGTCGGCGTAGCGGCGGGCCCGGGTCAGCGCGGTCGCCCAGCCGTCGCGGCTGCCGGTGGCGGCCATCCAGGCGTAGATCGCGCCGGCCACCGGGTAGGCGAACAGGCTGGGCTGGGCGAGGCGCCAGGCCGCCGGCCACGGCCGCGGCTCCTTCGCCAGCGCCAGCACCGGCCAGATGACGGCGGCGCGCGCGACGGTGAAGGCGCGGGGCACGAGCACGTAGAGCGTGGCCAGGATCATCGGCACGCCGATCGCGAAGCCGGGCTGACGGATCGGCGGCACCTTGAACGGCATCGCGAAGCGCGCGACCTGGAAGTACCAGAGGTAGTAGAAGGCCTGGACGAGGAGGAAGCCGCCGACCACCGCGAAGGCGACCCAGCGCAGGTCGATCGTGAGCTGGACCCGCGGGCCGAACCGCCACAGCCGGGCCCACGGTCGGATCGGATCGGCGCCGTCCTCGCTGGCCAGGAGGAACATCGAGAACGCGCCCAGGAGCATCGCCACCAGCGTCATGTCGGTGATGCCCTGGCGCGCGATCATGAAGAAGAAGGGCGAGGTCCCGACGGTGAGGAGCGCGAGCCAGGCCGCGCGTCGACTGACCAGGCGGGCCAGCATCAGCCAGGTGAGCGTCAGGCCCATGACCGCCAGGAGGACGAAGGGCAGGCGGATCGCCAGCACCACCGTCGGCGACGAGGTCATCTCGCCGGAGAACCCGCCGTCGTCGCCATGGCCGAGCGCGCGCAACGACGTCGCCATGAGCCAGAAGGTCAAGACTGGCTTGGAGCGGAAGCCCTCGTTCTGCCAGTCGGTGTGGACCCAGTCGTGATCGGCCAGCATGCGCCGGGCGACCTCGCCGTAGTGGGTCTCCCACGGATCGATCAGGCTGTAGCGCCAGACCCCGGGCAAGAGCAGCGCGGTCGCGACGACCACGACCAGGGCCAGCTCGTAGCCGAGGGCCAGGCGGCGAGGCGGCCGGGCGGCGGGCGTCAGCTCGGAGGCGGGAGTCGGGTCCATCGGCGGCGCGACCTTACCACCGGTCGGCGGCGGTCGCGGCGGTCGGCGACGTCGGGCACAATCGCGGCGATGTCCGACCCGCGGGCTGCGCTGGCGGCCGAGCTGACCGCGGTGTTCGCCGCGGCGGTGGCGGCCTGCGATCCGCGGTCGGCGGTGGTCGAGGCGCTCGGGCCGCCGCCGCGCGGGCGGGTGTGGCTGTGCGCCGCCGGCAAGGCGGCCGCGGCGATGGCGGATGGCGCCCTGGCGGCCTGGGGCGACGCGATCGTCGGCGGGCTGGTGGTCGTCCCCGACGGCGTCGCGGTGGCGCCGGCGCTGGCCCGGCTCGACGTGCGGCGGGCGGCGCATCCCGAGCCCGACCTTCGCAGCGAGGCGGCGGGACGGGCGGCGCTGGCGCTGGCGGAGGCGGTGGGGCCGGGCGAGCTCTTGCTGGCGCTGATCTCGGGGGGCGCGTCGGCGCTCCTCGCGGTGCCGGCGCCGGGCCTCGACCTGGCTGGCAAGCGCCAGGCGATCGGGGCGGTGATGCGCGCGGGGGCGCCGATCGCGGCCATCAACGCGGCGCGGATCGCGCGCTCGGCGATCAAGGGCGGCCGGCTGGCCGCGGCCTGTCGCGGTCGGGTCTGGACCCTGGTCGTGAGCGACGTGCCCGGCGACGATCCGGCGGTCGTCGGCTCGGGCCCGACGGTGGGCCCGCTGGCCGCGTCGCGCCCCGGCGATCGACTGGCGGTCGTGGCGGGCCTCGGTCGCCTGCGCGAGGCGGCGGCCGCGGCGGCGACGGTCCGCGGCGCGGCGGTGACGGTGGCGCCGCGCGAGCTGTGCGGCGACCTCGCGGCGGCGGCGGCCGAGGTCGAGGCGGCGATCGCGAGCCTGGCCCCGGGCGGCTGGTGGATCGCCGGCGGCGAGTGGACGGTGGCCCTGGGCCCGCGGGTCGGGCGCGGCGGCCGGGCCAGCGAGCTGGCGCTCCGGCTGGCGCGCGGCTTGACCGGCGACGTCGTCGTGCTGGTCGGGGCCTCCGACGGCGTCGACGGCACCGGCCCCGACGCCGGGGCGATCGTCGACGCCACCACCTGGGCGGCGGTCGGCGATGGTGAGCGTGCCCTGGCCGCCCACGACAGCGGCGCGGTCCTCGCCGCGATCGGTCGCGCGCTCACCACCGGGCCGACCGGGACCAACCACGCCGACCTGGTCATCGCAGCGCGGCCGGTGCCGAGCTGTGGTACGTGAGGCGACCTTGACCACCTGGACCACCGCGGCGGTGCTCGACTGGACGATCAAGCGCTTCACCGAGGCGCAGATCGTCGGCGCGCGGCTCGAGGCCCAGGTGCTCCTGGCCCACGCCCTGGGCTGTTCGCGGATGCAGCTCTACACCGGGTTCGATCGGCCCCTCGACGAGGCCGAGCTCGCGGCGGCCCGCGGGCTCATCAAGCGCCGGCTCGGCGGTGAACCGTTGGCCTATCTGGTCGGCGAGCAGGAGTTCTGGTCGCTGCGGTTCACGGTCAGCCCCGACGTGCTCATCCCGCGGGCCGACACCGAGACCGTGGTCCAGGTGGTGCTCGACGCGGTCGGCGGCGATCGCGCGGCCGCCCGGCGCGGCCTCGATCTGTGCACCGGCTCGGGCGTCCTGGCGATCACGCTGGCCCACGAGCTGCCGGGCCTGACGATGATCGCCACCGACGTGTCGGCGCCGGCGGCGGCGATCGCGCGGGCCAACGCGCAGCGCAACCGGGTCGAGGATCGGGTCGAGGTCCGCGTCGGCGATCGCTTCGCGCCGGTGGCCGGCGAGCGGTTCGACGTGATCGTCGCCAACCCGCCGTACCTCCGGACCGCCGAGCTAGCCGAGCTCCAGCGCGAGGTGACCCGCGAGCCGCGCCTGGCCCTCGACGGCGGCGCCGATGGCCTCGACTTCTACCGGGCGATCGCGGCGGCGCTGCCCGCGCACCTGGCGCCCGGCGGCTTGATCGCGGTCGAGCACGGCTTCGATCAAGGACCGGCGGTGGCCGCGATCCTCGACGGCAGCGGCGCCACCGCTGCGAGCGCGACCGTCGCCGATCTGGCTCGCCACCCGCGGGTCACCTGGGCCCGCGCCCGCGGCGACGCCTGAGGGCGACGGCGACCAGCGCCAGCGGCGCGAACCCGGCCGGCGTCGGGGCGCCGCCACAGCCGCAGCCTCGCGCGGTCAGCGGCAGCCGTCGCCGGACCGCCGCCGCGGCCCGACACCCGGTCTCGACCCCGGCGCCACACGCCCGGTCGTAGGCGGCGACCGCGCGATCGCCGTCGGCGCGAGCGGCCCACGCGGCGCCAGCGGCGAGGCAGCCGGCCGGATCGCGGCCTTCGCAGGCTCGGTCGTACCAGGTGCGGGCGGCGGCCTCGTCGCGGGCGGTGCCGATGCCATCGGCGTGGAACCGGCCGAGCAGGTAGGCGGCGTAGGGGTTGGCCTCGGCCTCGTCGCGGGCGAGGTCGAAGGCCCACTGGCGGAGCTGGGCGACGCGGCTCGGGCCGGCGGCGGTCAAGGTCGCGGCCAGCGCGCAGCCCTCGGCGTTGCCGGCGTCGCAGGCGCGGGTCGCCAGGGCCAGGGCGCGCGGCCGATCGCGGTCCACGCCGCCGAGGCCCGAGACGTGGGCCGCCGCGAGCCGGGCGCACCCGGCGATCGCGACGTCGTCGCACGCGCGCTGGTAGAGCGCCACCGCGGCGGCGGGGTCGGGCGGTGCACCGACGCCGAGCTCGTCGAGCTCGCCGAGGTTGGCGCAGCCGAGGTCGTCGCCGGCGTCACATGCGCGCCGGTACAGCTCGCGGGCGCGCGCGACCTCCCACGGGGCGCCGCGGCCGGTGTAGGCGGCGTTGCCGAGGCTGGTGCAGGCGGCGGCCAGGCCGGCGTCGCAGGCGCGCGCGAACAGGCGCGCGCCGTCGACCGGACGACCGTCGTCGTAGAGCAGGGCGCCCAGGCGCCAGCACGCCGCGACCTCGTCGCGATCGCACAGCGCGGCGTAGCGCGCGCGGGCCGCCCCGGGGTCGGCGACGACGCCAGCGCCTTCGGCCAGGGCGTCGGCCAGGGCCAGGCACGCGCTGCCGCTGCCGCGCTCGCATCCGCTGGCGGCCAGGGCCACCGCGCGTCGCGGCGCCGGCGCGGTCAGGTAGCCGCCGCTGGCGTAGAGCCCGATCGCGGCGGTGCAGGCGGCCTCGACGGGTGGGCTGGCCGCGCAGCCGGCGGCGATGGCGTCGAGGGTGGTCGCGCGCACCGTCGGGCTGGCGGCGGCCGCGCGGGCGCGCTCGTCGAGGCCGGCGCAGCTCGCAGCGTCGCCGAGCCGGCACGCGCGGGTGGCCGCGGTCAGGCCAGCGGCGCCCTCGCGGGCGGCGGCCAGGGCCGCGCAGGCCGCGCTGTCGGGGGTCGGCGCCTCGCAGCCGCGGGTGAAGGCCGCCTCCGCCGCTGCCGGATCGTCGTCGGCCGCGACCTCGCCGAGCAGGGTGCAGGTCTCGCCGCGGCCGAGGGCGCAGCCCGCCGACAGGAGGGCCCGCGCGGCCTCGCCGTCGCCGCCGTCGAGCCGCTCGAGGCCGGCGTCCTCGCAGGCGGCCGCGCTGCCGCGCAGGCAGCCGACCTCGAACAGCCCCTGGGCGCGGGTCCGATCGGCGGCGATCAGGGCGCCGTCGCGGTAGGCGATCGCGGCCTGGAAGCAGTCGCCGCCGGCGCCGGTCGCGCAGGCGCGCTCCCAGATCTTCACCGCCAGCGCGCCGTCGGCGCGGGTCCCGGCGCCGTGGGCGATCCGGGTGGCGGCGGCCGAGCACGCGGTCGGGTTGCCGGCCTGGCACGCGGTCAGGTAGGCGGCGGTGGCGCGGGCCTCGTCGCGCAGGCCGGCGGCGCCGGTGGCGAACAGGTACGCGGTCAGGTCGCAGCGCGCGGTCGACAGCGCGCACGCGCGCTCGCCGAGGGCCGCCAGGCGCGTCGGATCGCCCCCCGGGCGCTCGGCCAGGATGCCGCCGGCGGCGTGGCAACCATCGGCGTTGTCGTAGCGCTCGCAGCTCTGCTCGAAGTAGGCCAGGGCGCGGTCGCGCTGGTTGGGGCCGAGCTGCCCGTCGCGGTACAGCTCGCCGAGGGCCAAGCAGGCGGCGCCGGCGCCGGCCTCGCAGCCGGCAGCGAAGGCCCGGGCCGCGGCGACCGCGTCGGCGGCGGTGCCCCGGCCGTCGCGCTGGGCCACGCCCAGGTCGTAGCAGGCCGGTCCGGAACCCGGACACTCGGCGGCCAGCCGGGTGACGGCGCGGCGGTACAGGTCGCGGGCCCGGGCGGCGTCGTGGCCGACCCCGAGGGCCGCGTCGTACTTGCCGGCGAGCGCGTAGCAGCCCCGGCCGCTGCCGAGCGCGCAGGCGCGCTCGAGCGGCGCGATGGCCTTGGTCGGGGCCGGGTCGCCGACCAGCCCCAGCGCCCAGACCGCGGCCGCGGCCAGGCACCCGTCGACGTCGCCGAGGTCGCAGCCGCGCTGGTAGCGCTCGACCGCCGCCGCCGGATCGGCGGCGCCGCCACGACCGCGCTCGAGGACGAAGCCGAGCAGGGTGCAGCTCGCGGCGTGGCGGGCCGCGCAGGTCGCGGCCAGGGTCCGACGCGCCCGCGCGATGTCGTCGGCGCGGCCGCTGTCGAGCCCGGCGCTGGCCTCGTAGTAGCGGGCCGCCGGGCTGGCCTTGGGGGTGGCCTGACGAGCGACGCAGGCGCCGAGGTTGGGGCTCCAGGCCTGGCCGGTCGGGCACGCGCGATCGATCGCGTGAGCCTCACCGAACAGCGCCAGCGTGACCGCCACGATCGCAGCGGCCCGGAGCACCGCCGTCCTCACGGCGCGGCCCGGTTGCCGTCGGCGGCGCAGCGCACGCCGAGCTCGGGGTCGGCCTTGTCGGGCGGCACCGCGGTCCGCGCCGCCACCGTCGCGTACCACGGCTGGCTCGCCGATACGGTGTACGAGGCGCCGCGCGCGATCCGCGCGGACGCGGTGCCGTCGCTGGTCCACTCCATCACGTTGCCGAGCAGATCGCACACGCCGTCGGCGGTGCAGTCGGCCGGATGGCTGGCCAGCGGCGAGGGCTCGCCGTCGCTCTGTTCCTTGAGCGCCGCGCCCTGGGGATCGAGGGAGCCGCGGCGGGCCGCGTACTCCCACTCGGCCTCGGTCGGCAGCCGCTTGCCGAGGGCGGCGCAGGCCCGGGCCGCGTCGTGCCAGGTGACGCCGCGCGCCGGCTGATCGGGGCGGTCGGCCGGGGTCGGTGGCCGACCCAGCGCGCTGGCGAAGGCGATCGCCGACAGCTCGGTGCGGTCGAGCAAGAAGCTCGCGACCTCGGTCGGGGCCAGCGGTCGGGCGTCGGGGAACTGCCGCACCAGCGCCGGCGGCGAGCCCATCATGAACTTGCCGCCCGGCAGGACCGCCATCCCGGCCAGGGTCCCAGCGTCGGGGGTCGGTGGCGTGCCATCGATCGGCCCGGCGTCGACGGCGATCGGCCCATCGATCGGCGCGGCCGCCCCGGCGCCGCCGCCGCCGCGCACCGCGACCACCGCCGACACCGCCGCCGCCGCCAGGGCGCCGGCGATCACGAACAGCCCGCGGTTGGGCCGGCTCCGCGTCGACGGGACCGCCGCCGTGCCGTCGACCGAGGCCGCGGCCGCGCGCTCGCGTCGGCGCTCGGGCCCGGGGGTGCCGGCCGCGGTCGCCGCCGCCGCCGTCGGCGCCGAGGCCAGGTCGCCGCCGCCGCTGCCGCCGCCGAACCGCGGCACCGGCCCGTCGCGCACCGCCGCCGGCGCGGTCGCCCAGGCCGCCGCCCAGGCCTCGCGCAGCGCGTCGGCGTCGGGGTAGCGATCGCTCGGCGCGTCGGCCAGCGCGCGATCGCAGAGCTGGTAGAAGGCCTCGGGCAGGCCGGCGCGGACGCTGCGCAGCGGCGCCAGCTCGCGGGCCAGCACCTTCGACAGCAGCTCGGTCATCGAGTCGGCCTGAAACGGCGCGGTCCCGGCCAGGAGCTCGTAGAGGATCACGCCGGCGGCGTAGACGTCGGTCCACGGTCCAACGTCGCCGCGGTTGCCGGCGATCTGCTCGGGCGCCATGTAGGCCGGCGTGCCCATGAGCGCGCCGGACTGGGTCAGCGTCGTGGCCGCGGTGGTGCGGGCCACGCCGAAGTCGAGGAGCTTGGCGACCTCGCCGTCGTCGGTGGCGGCGAGGAACACGTTCTCGGGCTTGAGATCGCGGTGGACGATCCCGGCGCGGTGGGCGGCGCCGAGCCCGCGCAGCATCCCGTCGAAGGCCAGGTGGACGCGCGCCAGCGGCATCGTCGCCGGCGGCCGCGCGATCTCGCGCCGCAGCGTGTGGCCCTCGAGCAGCTCCATCACCAGGTACAACGTGCCGTCGACGTCGGCGCCGAAGTCGTAGATCGACACCACGTGGCGAGTGCGCAGCGCCGCCACCGCGGCGGCCTCGCGCTGGAACCGGGTCCGGGCCTGCTCCTCGCCCGCGGCGCCGCCGTGCAGGAGCTTGACCGCGACCTCGGCGCGGGTGTCGGGGTTCTCGGCCCGGTAGACCGCGCCCATGCCGCCGGCGCCCAGCAAGCGATCGATGCGGTACTTGCCGATGGTCGGCCCCGACAGGAGCTGGGCCTCGTCGGTCGGGCACCGCTTCCATCCCGCGGGGTACTCGGAGCGACAGGCCGGGCAGAACACGCGACGACGATTGTACGCGGGCCGGCGCCCGCGCGGCGCCCCGCGCGTCACCAAGTCCCGGTCGCGGTTCCGATCGCGATCGGGCCCAGGTACGATGCCGCGTGGTCCGCCGCTCGCTCGCCCTCGCGCTCGGCCTGGCCGCGAGCCTCGCCGCGACGGCGCGGTCGGCCCCCGCCGATCCCGCCGCGGCGCCGACCGCCGTCGACCCGCTGGCCGGTCATCCGGCGCTACGCGGCGCGGCCCGCGCGGCGATGCGCCAGGCGTGCGCCGCCCGCGCCGCCGACTGCGACGAGGTCGGCCTGCTCGGTGGCCTCGAGCGCGCCGCCCTCGCGCGGGCCCTGCGCCAGCGCGGCCTGCGCCTGGTCCGCGCCCCGGCCGGCCGCACGATCGGCGCCATCCACGTCGTGACGCTGCCGGTCCTGGGCGACGAGGTCGGCTTCCTGCGGATCGCCAACGCGCTCCACGCCGAGAGCCGGCCGGCGGTGATCCGCCGCGAGCTGGTGTTCGGCCCGGGCGAGCCGTGGGACCCCGATCGCATCGAGGAGTCGGTCCGGCGCCTGCGCGATCCGCTGACCACCTCGGTCGCGGTGGTGGTGGCGGTCGCGCCGGTCGACGGGCCCGCCGATCGCGTCGACGCCCTGGTGGTCACCCGCGACGTCTGGAGCCTGCGCACCAACTACAACGGCGAGCTCCAGGACGGCACCTTCACGTTCCTCCAGATCTCGCTGTCGGAGAACAACTTCCTCGGTCGACGCAAGCTGGC
>Ga0075163_10004357_pt1 | contig 18986 bp, 13 predicted proteins | sample JI1023141ADNA_FD_71478 | JGI IMG/M metagenome (GOLD analysis project Ga0075163, IMG submission 71478) | Wastewater effluent complex algal communities from Wisconsin, to seasonally profile nutrient transformation and Carbon sequestration -... | ecosystem: Engineered > WWTP > Effluent > Algae...
GTAACAAACCTAACTTTAGCTTGTGAGAGGTGCAACTTAAAGAAGGGTACTAAAACTGCTACTGAATTTGGTTTTCCAAAAGTTCAAGCACAAGCTAGACTGCCATTAAAAGATGCTGCGGCTGTTAATTCAACTCGCTATTGTTTATACAACAGGCTAAAAGCAACTACTTTGCCAATAGAAACAGGTAGTGGAGGTTTAACTAAGTTTAATCGCACAAAACAAAACTTACCTAAAGCACATTGGATAGATGCTGCTTGTGTTGGCAATAGTACACCAGAAACACTAGGTATTAATAAAGTTACACTACTACAAATAAAAGCTACTGGACAAGGCTCACGTCAAATGTGCAGTATGGACAAGTTTGGTTTTCCTCGTACTACAAAGAAAGCAGGTAAGAAGCTTTTTGGTTTTTCTACTGGAGATATTGTTCGTGCTGTTGTCACAAAGGGCAAAAAAGTTGGCACTTATATTGGTAAAATTGCTGTTAGGGCTACTGGTTCTTTTGACATTTTTACTTCTTCTGGCAGAGTTATAGGCATTAACTATAAATACTTGAAACTTTTGCATTCTTGCGATGGCTATTCTTATTCTTACTTAGCACAAAACAAGACCGCAATTCCTCCCACGCCTAAAGTCGTGGGCTTCCTTGCGGGGGATCTGTGAAAAAAATACTTTCCCTATTACTAATTTTACTACTGTCTATACTTGCTTTTGGACAACAACCAAATAATGAAGATAACGCATCCCGACCTAGAAGAACTAGCATTATAGGTGCTCCTCGTAGTATGGAAGATGTTAGAAAATTTGAACAAGCACTAAATCGCAATAAACAATTAGTAAGTTTTATTTCTTACTACTTTGATGGATGTTATAACTTAGCAGCACTTAATGCTTTATTAGGAAATAAAACAGAAGCCTTAAGATGGTTAGAAAAAGCTATAGATCGAGGCTTAATAGATTCTGAATTAATTAATAATGATCCTGACCTAGATACAATAAGGACAGAACCAAATTTTAAGGAACTATTAGAGTCAATAGATGCTAGAAAAGACAAGTTATTTAAAGATCCTCCTTTTATTAAAATAGATGGCCCACAAACAGATGGAAAGAAAAAACTTCCTTTATTAATAGTGCTACATGGTGAAGCAGAAAATGCTGGTAGTATGTTTGACATTTGGAGTCCACTGGCTAAACAACATGGTCTAGTATTAGCAGCACCACAAGGCGAATATGCTATTGGTGAAGGGCATTATCAATGGGGTAGACGTTTAGAGGTTCAAGAGGCTGTATTAAAAGCTATTGAGCAAGCCCAAAAAAGTTATTCTATTGATCCAGAAAAAATTTATTTGATGGGGTTTTCCCAAAGTGCTGGTTATAGCTTAACTATTGGATTAACTAACCCTGAGCGTTTTGCTGGAATTATTGCTATTTCGCCTAGGTATTTACACAGACTAGTAGACAAATCTTTAGAAAAACCTAAAACACGTCAGATAGCTGTTTATATTGCTAATGGAGAAAACGAAGATCCTCATATATTAGCAAATAACCGTTTAGCTAAAGAATCGCTTAGCAAAGCAGGATTAAAAGTAGAGTTAAAGTTTTATCGTGATACTGGACATGCTTTTCCTAATAATTTAGTAGTAGAGATGGAAAAAGCATTTCTTTGGATTGAGAAAAAATAGTTTTCTGGAGGTCAGATAATTGAGTTTTAGATTAAAATATTTTTTTGCTTTGCTTATTTTATTAGTTTCTATTTTTAGTCTTCCTGCATGTAAAAAGAGTAAACCTGTTGATAATCGTATGGTGACTCCATTAGAAAAGCCTTTAGAAAAAGTAGCTAGTAATTTTGGTATAAAATCAGGGGAATTTCTAATACCTGAAACTATTTTAATACCTTCAGGTAAGTTTATGATGGGAAGTAAGCCAGGGGAAGAAATTCCTAAAGAGGAACAGCCTCAACATAATGTATCCTTAAAAGCCTTTGAAATAGGGCGACTAGAAGTTACTAATGCTCAATATGGGGAATTTATTAAAGCAACTGGTTATAAAAATGAAAAATGGCAAGAAAATAAAGCTGCTGGCATAGAAAACTTTCCTGCTACAACAGTAAGTTGGCAAGATGCTCAAGAGTACTGTAAATGGCTTTCTGAGATTACTAAAAAAAATTATCGGTTACCTTCAGAAGCTGAATGGGAATATGCTGCGGGTGGAGCACAAGGGGTTGAATATAGCTGGGGTAATCCTTGGCAGCCTAAATTAGCTGCTGTTGGTGGAGAGCAAAAAGCAACTACTTATGTTGCTAGCTTTTCTGCTAATGCTTTTGGTCTTTATGATATGACAGGAAATGTTTGGGAATGGTGCCAGGACTTTTATGATCCTGAGTTTTACCAAAAGAGTCCAGAACAAAATCCAGAGAATACAACCGAAGGAAAATCAAGAGTACAAAGGGGAGGCGCTTGGAATAGCCCAGAAAAATATGCTCGGATTAAGTTTCGTAGTCGTAATGCACCAGAATCACGAGTACAAACAACAGGATTTCGTGTTGTAGTAACACCTTAAGGTTTTTCTTTAGGAATAAAGTAAATTCTTAAATTTTCATCTTCATAGTAAATTTTTACTTCTGGATGAAATTCTCTATAAGTTTCACATAATGTTAAAGCTTGTTGTTCTAGGCTAGCACGCCCGGCAAGAGAGCGGTAGTTTTTATAGCTTGCATCACTAAGTGTAGAAAATGGAACATATTGCGCTTCTTGCTTAAAAAATGCAAAAGGCTTTTTTTCTACAAAAATAAATGTGTCTAAAGAGAACAAAAATCTAAACTCACTATTTTTAACTTTATCCTGATATTTACTAGTAAATATAGCTAAATCTTCATACCAGCCATAGCCATAACTTATTGCTAATTCTTCTGTTGGGGCAATTATTAACCATTGTTTTTTAGGAAACTGTTGAGCTATCTCTAAAGTTTTTCTTGTACAAATATCATATTCTAAATATTGTTTCCTAGGCTGCTCTGGTAAAAACACTAGAGAAATAGCTACCATTAGCACTGTAATAATAGGCTCTCTATAGTAAATTGCTATAAATCTAGTAGAGTAAATAAAAAACTGACAAACAGCAGCAAACAATAATGTTAAGGCAATTGGTAAAATAAATTTAACCTCTACAACAGTTAAATTATTTACTTGGTTTATTTCAAAAAATAATACTAGCATTATCAGACTAATGCTAAATATTAATAATGTTAATGATGGTAAGATAGTTAAAACTATCATTGTTAGAAAGGTTGGTAAGAGTAACAAAGGAAAAGATAGCCCTACTAAGATTAAGCAAATCAGAGTATTAACTAAAGTTCTATTAAAATTATCCCCTCTTCCCTCTTTTAGAATTTGATTCCAAAAATTAATGGCTAATAGTAAAAATATAAAGGCTAAGGTATTTTCCTCGCCAAACAAAGGCTTAGATAAGACTTGTTGAAAAATATTATACATAGTCTCTAACAAAGAATCAGGTAACTTATTTGAATTCAAGGTGTTATCTATTGGCCAATAAAAAATATTTGTACCTAAAAGATAAATAGCTACTAGGCCAACACCTTTATAATTAGTTACTCTCCAAATAGTTATTCCAACAAGAAAGACTAATAAGCATAATAATAAAGGAGAAAAAAACCTTACAGTGTGTAAAGGATCTGTTGCGGCTAAAGAGCTAATTGCGGCTATAATAGCAGGCAAAAACATGATTTTACTCTGATTTGTTTGGCCTAATAATATTTGCCAGGTTTCTAATAAGGTTTGATAGCCTTCTGTAAAAGGAAGTCTAAGCTCTTTAATAGGTTCAGAAAAATTTAATATAAAAATAAAACTAGTAGTTATTAGAAAAAAACTTAAAGCTAAGATAGTAATAGGGTTAGAAAAGTTTATTTTGGTGATATATATTTTTAGCAATGAAGAATATTGTTCTTGTATATCAAATAAGTATTTAGAAAAAGCTTTTTGCAGATTATCAAACTCTAGTAAATCAAGTAGTTGTAGATATTTACTAATTATATATTCTCTTAATAAGCTATTTATATTTTTAAGGTTTTTGCTTAACCAATAAATAGTAGGCCAAACAAAATAGCATAATAGTAAAGTAACCCAATTAAATAAGTGAAATTTAGATAATAAATTAGCTGCAAGTATAATGACTAGACTAGTATAAATAGTATTATTAAATATTTTATTAACAAAATTAGTGTTTATTGATGAGGGAAATAGTTTTTGTGGTAATAAAAAAAACAAAACTACAAAAACGATTAATATCCAACTAAGAGTTAATAAACTGATAATTTCCATTTACAAAATTTTGGCAAAACTTGAGTTAAGATGCTAAGCTAAAATAGCTTAAGGTTTGGCTTAAAATAAACTTTTGTTTAATTCTAACTTACTGTGTGGAAAGTTATGAGAGTATTTTGGCATAAAAAATTATTCTACAAAGCTTTAATAAGTTTCTTACTATTGATGTTAATAGCTTGTTACCAAGAAAGTTACTCAATTAATAAAAATGAGCAACTGCCTTTACCAAAGCAGTTAGCCATATATTATGGTTTTCCTAGCCTAGTTAATGGGGCTAGAGGCAACTTAAATATTGCAGTAAATACATTTGCTGAGTATGACATAGTAGTATTTGGTGATGGGCTAGAATTTCAAGATGTTATTCAAACCCGTCGACCTACTGGTGCTGGACTAGTAGAGCATGAAAATACTAAGAAAATAATTAACTTACTAAAAGAGTCAACCCGCCAAACTTTAGTATATGGTTATATAGACTTAGGTAATACACAAAATCTATCTCTAGCAGAAATAGAAAACCGAGCACGTTTATGGTCAGACATGGGTGTAGCAGGTATTTTCTTTGATGAGGCAGGTTATGATTATGGTGTTACTCGTAGTAGACAAACCCAAGCAATCACAATTGTTCATAGCCTTGGACTACAAGCCTTTCTTAATGCTTATAACCTAGAAGATTTATTTGAAACAAAAGTCATCCCACTTAATAGGGTTGGAGGCGGAAACCCTAATGGAGAGGGCGCTATATTAGGGGTTAATGACCTAGTTTTACTTGAATCATTTCAAATTCGTAATGGTCAATATGATGATAATTATCCTAGTCGAATTTCTCAGGCAGTAAGATATCAAGAAAAATTTAAGGTTAAATTACTAGGAGTAACAACAGTTTTACCTAATCAGTCTTTTAATCAGGCTCAATATAATTATGGATGGTGGAGCGCTACACTTTGGGGATTAAATGGTTTTGGTTGGGGAGAACCAAGTTATGCTAGTTCAAATAATCTCTTACCTAAACGCGATTTACCCTCTTTACCTAAAGAAGGTTTAGGAGAAAAATTTATTTCTGATGTAGTTAAGAAAGAATCTAAATATTTAAGAAAAACCAGTAATGGAAAAATATTTATTGATTTAGAAAAACATATTGGTTATTTCAAAGAAAATTTAAAAACCCAGCAAGATTAGTGTTGGGTTGTAGTTACATCTTATTTTCTTCTGCCTGTGGTTTACTATCGATACTACCAAGCATCTTTTTGAAAAACCATTGAACACCAACTAATAAATAAATTGGGTTAGAGAAAAATGCAGGCATATTTCCTTCAAAAGCATGACCAATAAATTGAAGTATCCAACCAATCACAAATAAGGCTAGACCTATTTTCCAATTAAGGAAAACTACAACTAAAGAAACAACAATCATTGGAATACCAATACTATGAGTTAGTTTATTCATTGGGTGTTGATGTTTAGCTTTATATTCGTCTATAAATGAAGCCATATTAATTTTCCTTTTTACTTACATTAAATTATTTATTATTGGTATTTAAAAAATTAAAAACAAATAGGGTTTTGTTAGTATAAAATCATCCCCTATTTGATGCAAGAGACTTGTTGGAAAAAGCTAGTTAAAGCAATATTTTTAGTAAGTAGGAAAATTGTTATCTAAAGCTAAAACTTGGTGTAGTTCAACTGAATTGCCGTTTTCATCAATACCTGAACAGTTATAAATAATCTGTCCATACCAATCTTCAATACATCGACCTGTCATTCTAACAGCCATACGAAATTGAACAGACCCATTTGCATCTAATTCTTCCCCTAGCAATCCAGAAACAATACTATTATCACCTGAATAAGTACTTTTACGTGCAGAAGTATAATTCCATTTGACTTTAACACCATTTAACTCTTTAACTACAAGATCAAATTGATAGACATATCCATTAGGAGTTTGTAAGCGTGATTTGTTAACTACACTAGCGGTAACTTTAGCTGAGACACGTCTAGGGGATTTCATTTGTCCAAGTGCAGGACTGTCCCAAGGTTGAGAACGTGATAAAGTAGGTTCTGTTACTTTTGGAGAGACTTTTCTTTGTTGATTTGTTTCAGAGTTTTTACTTATTTCAGTGCCTTTATCAGACTTTCTATTATTAGTAGTTTGACTCTCTTTACTATTACTAGTCTTTACTTTAGCTATATCTACAGTAGGTTTAGAATTAGAATTAGGCTTAGTCTCTTTAGTAGAAAGCTTTGTAGCTGATTTATTATCTATTTTTGTTTGTACATTTGATTTACTAGAAACTTTGTTACTAGCAGTTTCTAGTTTAGGTTTTACTTGGCTAGATTTAGGCTCACCTTTAAGTTTATTTTGTTTATCTGTAACATTTGCAAGAGATGGTTTAACCTGAGGATACTGGATTTGTTGAACAATGTCTTTTTCTTCTGAAGATGTAGCCGTTTCTATAGCTACAGGCTTTTCTACAGGCTTTTCTACAGGGATAGAAGCATTTGGTTCTAGTAAAGCAGGTTGGTTATCAGATGAATTTGGCAAAGAAGAAGTTTTTGGTTGTGTATCAGCAGATACTTTTGGCCATTGTACTGCATAAGGAAAGCTATAAGCAGCAAAACCTGCAACAGAACAAACTACTATAAGCGCTATAGCTATTAAGAATTTACGATCAGCAGAAACTTGGTCAACTGCATATTGCCCTAAGGTATCAAAAGGTAACACGGCTGGAGCAGTTAAATTTTTTGTGTCAGCAGCTTTCATTACCTCTTGATTAGCAACTTGGTTAGTCTCAATAGATGGAGAACTTACAGGTAAATTTTCATCTAACTCACTTACTTGGTTAAGCTTAGCACTTTGAGCAGATAAATTATCTGTTCTAATAATTTCTTCTAAAATAGTAGCTACTACAGGAGAAAGATTTTCTTTACTATTAGATAAACTAGATAAACTAGATAAAAGTTTTGGGCTATCAGAGGGTTTGCTAGAAGATTGTAAATTATTAACCTTTAGTGCTATGCCATGTATTGGACAATTTATATTTGTAGGTGGGTAATATTGATTGCATAGAGTACAAAAACTAATAGGTTCTATAACTTTAGCTTGTGCAATTAGTTCTAGGTTATGTTCTGGGCATCTATTTATATCTTCTGGAAAACTTAACAAGCATTCAGGACAAGAGTTTAATAAGTTTTCTGTTTGTAATTTTGTACCATCACGAGTGCAATATCTCATATGCTCTGCATAATCACGCTGACAAATAGGGCATGTTTTCATTCCAAACTCCTAGCATATAACTCAATTATTTGGTGAAAAAATATTGATAGCTTTTGGCTACTCAACAATTGCTGTGCCATAGAAGCGCGGAGCAATAAGAATTTAAAGCATTTGGTAGCTTGCTATTAGAGATTCCTAGGAATCAAACTAAGTTGCAAATAAAACTATTTATACCAAAATGTATAGTTATAAACCGAAAAGGTGTAGTTAAATTTTTTGTGAAAGCTCTACTAATATTTCATGTGGGACATTAATACGAAGGCTCAGATTACTAGAAATATGTTGTTGAACTAAGCAATGACGTTCAGCCAAAGTATCAAGAAGGTCACATAAAGATGTTTGACCACTACTAGAAGTAAATGTTAGAGGTGTTATTTCTTTAGCTACTCTTGATAAGGAACGTGGTAGTTTGGTGATTACTTCTCTAAGCAGTAGTTTTATGTTTTCTATTTCTATACCTATAGGTAATTCTTTCCAATCTACTTTTAAGTAGCTAGGTAAATTACGAGTCAATTGAGCTAATAGATTAATTAATAAAGGACATCCTTGGGTATGTTCAATTATAAAAGCTGCTTCTTCTGCTAAAAGTTGGTAATTATAAACTTTAAGAAAATATTGTGATAAATCTTCAACATCAAAACGTAAATCAACTTGAGTTAAGATAGAAACGCTTGTACGTTGGCGGCTACTCCATCGTAAATTAGGTAGTTTCTTTGTAGCTATAATTAGTCTTGTAAAAGGTGGTAAGTCTGTTACTAATTGCTCTAGTAGTGAATTAATTGGTTCTGAGCCAGCAACTAACTCAAAATTATCTAAAATCACTACATTAATAGAAAGCTCACAAATTGCACCTAGAATTAACTCAACAGCCTTTTTTATATTTAGTGGGTTTATTTCATCAGGAATAAATCGACCATAAATAGCTTGGAGTAAATCTTTAACAAAACAATTTAGGGTATTATCTGAGCTATCTAAAGTTAGCCAACGTGAAGAAAATCCTTTAGCAACAAAAGATAAAAGTGTTGTTTTCCCATAACCACGATCTGCTTCTAAAACTACTAAAGGGATATCAAAAGAATTAGCAAAAAAACTCTTTAAATATCTACGTTCTAATGCCCGTGGATGAGCAACTACAGGTAAGTATTTATGAATATTTGCCAACGGTTGCATAAGTCGTTAGGTTTACGGTTTAAATTAAATCAAGGGTATTACTTTAAAAAACAAGATTAACAGGAGATTTAATAATATTGAAGATATTTCTTGCTTTTATTAGCTACAAACTCATTATATATATTTAACAAAGATTTTAAATTATTAGTAAATTTATATGGATCAATCAATCATAAAGTTTTGGCAAGCTCTAATTACTTTGGGTAAGATTTTAACTCTATTAAAAATACTTGCCTTAGTAACAGTAATTGGTTTGCTTATTTGGTGGTTAAGAGGATAGTCTAATAAATAGATATTTATAAACTAGTTTTACACTCTAAGAGAATTGCTTAGTCATATTAATCTGATTAATTATCTTGCTCTATCTACTTTTAGTTGCAGGATATTAAGAGCTAGCCTAAAATCTTATTATCTTCATTCTCTTATCTATCGATAAATCTCATGCCAGCTAAAAAGACACGGATTATCTCGTTTGGTGTTTGGGTAGTCTTACTATTTGCTTTAGCCACTATGTTAGGTGCTGGTGGCTTCTTTTACCATTTTGCTAAACAATTTGAGTATGAAACTTGTGATCGTTACAATGACAAACAACTTGAACATGTAAAAGCAGTTGCTGAAGACCTCTCTCAATTACTTACCCGTATAGAAAGCGACTTTACTTATCTAAGTACAATAGATGATGTACAAGGAATTGACACGAAAAAAATCTGGCCACATTTAGCTAATTGCTACAAACGTTTTAATGGTCGTTTAACAGATGTAATACGTATTGATGCTCAAGGTAACTATATTACTACCTACTTAAAAGAAACAGAACTTACTGGAGAAAGTGCCCTGTTTCGCCCTTCTACAGTACAGGCACTAAATACTAAAAGAATCTCTTTGGCTGGGCCTTATATAACGCATGATGGTACTAAAGCTATTGCTTTTGATATGCCAATTTTTGCTAAGGATAAAGATGGCAAACAAATTTTTACTGGTACAATCTCTGGTCGAATAGATATAGAGAGTTGGCTTAAAACCTATGTTGCCCCTTATGATATTCATCTTGGATCTTTTACTTGGATTATTAATCAAGATAAAAAAATAGTTGCTCATTCAAATTCCACATTAGTTGGTCAGTCTTGGGATATGATTTCACAAGGCTCTTTTTTAGACCCTAATCCTAGTAGCACAGACCGAAGTTCTGACTATGCTTTTTTAACAATGGCTTTATCTACTCCATCAGGAAAAACACAAATCAAACTTGGTAGCTTAGGAAATGGTGAGCAATTAGTTACTTTTGCTTCTAGTAGATTTCCTTCAGCAAAATGGGTTGTAATGTCTAATGCTCCTCGTAAGGCAGTACTAGCCCCTTTTCATGAAAATTTAAGAAAAGTTTGGGTAGTAGCAGTTCTCTTTATTGGAACATTTATTGTAATTGCAATTTTTGCTTTATATAGCGAACAGAAAAAAGTACAAGTTGAACGCGATTTACGTTATAGCTTACAACAGTCAGAAAAAAAATACCGTACCCTAGTAGAACGAAGTAATGATGGTATTGTATTAGCCTCACCAGATGGGTTTATTAAGATTGCTAACCGTCGTTTTGCTGAAATGTTAGATAAATCAGAAAAAGACTTATTAGGCCAAAATCTATTAGATTTTATTGCTCCTAACCAACATGCTTTAGTTCAAGAAGAATGGAAACGTCGAGAACGTGGAATAAGCGGTAGTTATGAAGCTGAATTAACAAACAAAGACAAAACAAATATTTTTGTTATTTTTTCTGAATCTCCTGTTTTTAGCCTTAATAATGAACATACAGGCAATCTAGCAGTCCTAACAGATATCACAGATCAAAAACGTGCCCAAGAAGAAATAAAACGCCAGAATGAAGAGCTTTTTGCAATTAATGCTATTGCTGAAACTACTAGCCGCTCTTTGATTTTAGAAGAAATTTTTTCTGATGCAGTAGAAAAAATTGTAGAAACCTTACGTCTAGATGGTTGTGTAATACTTACTATTAATGAAAAAACTAAATCTATGCTTGTAAGAGCTAGCTCTGGTGTTTCAGAAGAGTTCCTTAAAGATCCAAGTATTAGTAATGTTTCTGTTGGAGTAAGTTATATTGGTAAAGTCGCAGAAACAAAAGAACTAGTTGTTGTAGATAATTTATCTATTGATAATGGGACTGTAGGCCCAAGACCAACCCTTGAGGCAGTAAAAAAAGAAGGAATTGTTTCTGCTGCTTTTATTCCTATAAAAGTTAGAGATGAATGTTATGGTATTATTGCCTGTGGTAATCGCACCGCTCGTGTTTTTACCAAACAAGATATTAGACTCTTAAGTACTATTGGGCAAACCATAGGAATTGCAGTAGAAAAAGCCTACCTTTATCAAGATGCTCGTACTCGTGCAATGAGACTAGAAACCATCTATCGTGTAGGTGATAAGCTTACTGCCCTATTAGAACTAGAAGAATTGCTGCCTGTTGTAGTAAAACTTATTCATAATACTTTTAATTACTATAACGTTAATATTTTTCTTTATGACAAAGAGACAGATAAACTTACCTTTACTGCTGGATTTGGTGGTTTTCAATCTCCAGAACCTTTAGGTACACAGCTTGACATAGATGAAGGAATTGTTGGCCGGTGTTTTATAAATAAAGAACCTTGTTTAGTAGATGATGTAAGTAAAGAAGTAAATTACTTCCCTGTTGAAAGCTTACCTGAAACTAAATCTGAATTAGCTATTCCATTAATTATTCGTGGCAATGTAATTGGTGTATTAGATGTCCAAAATAATATTACTAATGCATTTGATGAAGAAGATTTGCTTACATTACAAGTATTAGCTGAACAAATTAGCGTAGCTGTAGAAAATGCCCAACTTTATGAAAAAATTAAACATTCCCTAGATGAAGTAAGAAAATCACAAGCATTCTTTGCAAAAATAGTATTAGAATCTCCTCTAGCTACTTTTATTACTGACTCAGATGGTGTATGTATTTTAGTTAACCAAAGTGCATTGTCTTTAATTGGAGCAAATAATAGCTATGATGAAGTAATTGGCCAATATAATCTTTTAAAAAATCCCCCTTTTGCTAATACCCCTTTGCCAGATAGTTTACGTAGGGTATTAAAAGGAGAAGTAGTACATTTAGCTCTTGATTTACCAGTACCACCTCAAAATACAAAACACCTTAAATATGACACTATTACACTAAAAGCTACTTTATTTCCTTTAGTAGATGACTTTGGCAAAGTAGGTAATATAGTCGCTAAGTTTGAAGATCTAACAGAAAAGAAAATTTTAGAAGATGCTCTACAACAAGCACAAAAGATGGAATCTATTGGGACTTTAGCAGGTGGTATTGCTCATGACTTTAATAATATTTTAGGTGGAGTATTAGGCTATACTTCTTTTATAAAAGGTAAAATGCCTAAAAGCGATCCTCTTTATCGCTATATTAATATTATTGAATCCTCTGCTCGTCGTGCAGCAGATTTAACCCAACAATTACTAGCCTTTGCTCGTGGTGGTAAATATCGAGTACAAACACTTAATCTAAATCATTTGATCAAAGAAGCTATAGAATTAATTGAAAGTACTATCCCTAGCCATATTAAATTAAAGTTAACGGTTGCACCTGAAGCCTTAGCAGTAGAGGTTGATGGAGGACAAATTATTCAAACTATTGTTAATATGTGTATTAATGCTCGTGATGCAATGTTAGAAGGAGGCATGTTAAATATAAGTACTTCACGAGTAACCCTAGATGAACAATTTACTTATAAACATCCTGGTTCAAAAGTAGGTAAATATGTCTTACTAAGAGTTAGTGATACTGGGATGGGGATGTCAGAAGAAACAAAACAAAGAATTTTTGAGCCTTTTTTTACCACTAAAAAAGATAGAAAAGGTACTGGGCTAGGGCTTGCAATGGTTTATGGAATTATTAAAAATCATCATGGCTATATTGATGTTGAAAGTGAAATAGGTGTAGGAACAACTTTTTCAATATATTTGCCTGCTTCAGATAAACACTTAGAAGATACTGATAATCAAACTACAAAAGAAGGTAGTGAAACCATTTTGGTTGCTGAAGATGAAGACATAATGAGAGAACTACTTATAGAAATGCTAGATAGTGGTGGCTATCAAGTAATTAGTGCAGAAAATGGCCAAGAAGCCTTAAATATTTATCATGAACGTTTTGAGCAAATAGACTTAGTAATCTTAGATATTGATATGCCTGAATTAAGCGGAAAAGAAGCTTTTAGACGATTTAAAGAAATTAACCCTGAAGTAAAAGTGCTACTCTCTAGTGGATATAGCCAAGAAGGATACTCACAAGACATACTAAACGAAGGCGTATTAGGCTTTTTACAAAAACCCTATGGTGTCAATGATTTACTAGATAAGATAAAAAATGTAATTGGTTCAAATTAAAGTTATGAAAATAGTAATATTTATTTTAATTAGTTTTTTAGTTATCCCACAGTTTGTTTTAGCCCAAACCCCACGTCAAAAAAATAAACAACCTCCGATTAATCAACAAGCTAAAGAAAAACAAGAGTTAGGCGAAACTCAAGCAGAAATTGCTTCTCTTTTACAACGCCTTGTTCGTGATGAAGAAGACATTAACCGTACAATTAACCAAATTAAATCAGAACTACGATTGCGAGAACTACGCTGGCGTACTCTAGACCGTACTGCTGGCGTAGTAGATGAGCCTTTTGTTTTCCATCCAATAAAAGTTGAATTATTTGGTACTTATGAGCGTTTAACTGATATGCTATTAAGTCTAGCTGCTTTTAACTACTTAATAATCATTGATGGTTTAGAAATAAGACGTGCTAAACAACCAGCCCCTTTAGTATCAATAGAAGCAGAATTTAGTATTTTACTTTATAGCCTAGATGAAAAAGGCCGCGCTCAATTACAAAACCCTACTGGGGAAAATACTATTGCTCAGTTAGAAACAGCAAAAAAATCCCTAGCCTTACTTAATTCACGATTTGATGAAAAGGTAGCTTGTTGGTCTTCACTACGTAGAGTAGGAAAGCGTTTTCCTAAATCTTTAGAGACAGTATTAACAAATGTGTCTATGGATGCTCGAAAAATAAAAATCTCTGGAGTCTCTCGCTCAGCCGAAATTATAAAAAAACTAATTGATGAAATTAGCCAAGCAAGAATTTTTACTGAACTTGTCTCAGAACTAAATGGCCCTAATTTTACCCTAGAAGCCCTAATAGATGTCCCACAAGCTTATCAAGACTGGTTAAAAGGTATTGATACTAGTGATCAAGATACAATAGCTCGTGATCCATTTACTACTATTTATAGTATTGAACAGCTTACTCAAGGAAGTAATGCTAATGCTAATTATCCTGACCTAGAAAAACGGCTTGAAGAATATTTACAACTAGTTAATTTACCTAATACTAAGCGACCTGATCGTAGTAGTCCTTATCTAGTTTCTGAATTAGCATTAGCAGGGATTTATTTTACTCCAACTACTCAAGGAGCAATTTTTAAGACACCTAATCAAAAAGAGTTTTTTGTTTCAGCAGGAGCACGTTGTTATAATGGTCGTTTTGCTGGTATTCAACAAGGTCGGGCACTTTTTGACGAAACTATTATTGATCCAAATGGTAAAGCACAAGTTTCACAAATTTCTAAGTCTATAGATTCCCCTAATTGTTCTTCTATTACACTTGCTCCTCAAGGACAAGAAACTTCTCTATCTATTGAGCTTGAAAAAACAGCAAAAGCAAAACTACCTAATTGGGTAATGACATTAAAAGTTAATAATATAGAGCTACGTTCTTTACTACTTCTTTTACATGAATTAAGTGATTATCAATTTGGTTTTGTCCTAGATCAAAGCATCCCATCTTTATGTGTCTCAATTAGTCGGGAAAGAGTTCCTTTTGATGAATTTGTTGCAGCTATTTTACATTCAGTAAATTTAACTATGGTTGTTGAAGATGGAGTATTTCGTATAATTACTTTTGACCAAGCCTTAGATGCTAATTCTTTAGCTTTAGCAGTTAGTTTAGAATCAGTTCCTCTAGCAGGTAAATTTGGTAGTAAAGATTTTCAGGCTGAAACTCTAACATTATCTATTACAGGAGTAGAGCTAGGAGAAGTATTAAAATTTTTTACTAGTAAATATGGGGTTAAATTTGCTTATACCCCTACAGCCAAACAAACCAAAATTACCGCTTCAATAAAAGATTTAGCTTGGCCACAAGCCCTGCAAGCAATTTTACGAGCCAATCGCTTAGGTGCACTAGTAGAAAATGAACGGACTTTGATTTTAACTCGAACAGATTTATTACAAATTCATAATAGCGGTAAAACAAAAATAAATTAATGTCTGTAGGAATAATAAATTTAGAAATAAGAACGCCGTAAAATAAATAAAAACAATAAGAAACCTAAAATTGCAGCTAAAGACCCACAATAAACGGCTATATAAGCAAAACTTTCTCCAGAAAGTGTTTCAGCACTATTTCTAATACGACCTAATGCACGTATGCCTAAAATAGCTGCAATAATGCCTAAAAATAAACCTATTGGTGGAAAGAAAAGCCCTGGAACAAAAGCTAATATACCTAAAGAGGCTGCCCCTAGTGCAGTAAAATCTAGAGAACTTTGAGTTATTGCTATTTGATATGGAGGGAGTGGAGTAATTTGTTCTATTGGTAGTGGAATATTTTCGCATCGCTGGCATTTACCAGTGTTTGAATCAAATAAATCTGATTGATGACATATCTCACAACGAGTAGGACGATTTTCTTTACGAATAGTAAGTCTTGGCATAAAACGACCAATAAGCTAAAGGCTACTTTAATTAAGAGTGCAACTGCTTGAATCCCATAAAACTATGTATTATGCTAACACGCGTCTTAGTGTGTTTTAATTCCTATGTTATCAAAGCTATTTGTAAGTATTGTAGTATTTTTCTAAATCTGATACCAAATAATCTTATCAGCTAAATTCTGTTTATTGTTTTAATAAAATCATTACTAATTTATGCCTCACCTGTTCTAGATCAGTAGTTAGTTAATGATTACGTTTTTGAGGAGACACTAAAAAGGTATGCCGAACCAACCAACGGATCAGGAACATCTGGATACTCTTGCAGGTAATGAAGAACAATTAAAAATACCTGAAGTACTACCAGTGTTACCTCTACGCGACATTGTAATATTTCCTTTTATGATCGTGCCGCTTTTTGTGCAACGTGAAAAATCTATCCGCGCAGTTGATCAAGCACTAGCAGAAAATAGAATGATAATGCTTGTCTCCCAACGCGATTTAGATAAAGAAGAACCTTTAACCCCAGATATTTACGAAATAGGGACAGTCGCTGTAATTATGCGAATGCTTAAACTCCCTGATGGTCGTATCCGCATTCTAGTACAAGGACTTTCTAGAGCTAAATTAGCTCGTGTTGATGAACATTTACCTTATTTACAAGCTCGTATTTCAATATTAGCAGAGCCTAAGCTTGAAACATCTTTAGAATCAGAAGCTTTAATGCGTAGTGTTAAATCAGCAATGGAAAAAGCTGTTGCTTTAGGTAAAAATATTTCTCCTGAAGTTATGGCTATTGCCGTTAATCTAGAAGATGCTGGTCGTCTAGCTGACTTAGCAGCTTCAAACTTAGATCTAAAAGTAGAAGATGCTCAAAGTGTTCTTGACCTAACAGAACAAAATGCCCGCTTACGTAAAATCAATGAGCTTTTAACTAAAGAAATTAGTGTCTTAACTGTACAACAAGAAATAAACTCTCAAGCAAAAGGTGAAATAGATCGTTCTCAACGAGAGTTTTACTTGCGCCAACAGCTAAAAGCAATTCAACAAGAATTAGGAGAAGGTAACGAATTTGCCGAAGAAATTAATGCTTATAGAGATAAAATTGCTGAAGCAAGTATGCCTGAAAAAGTAGAAGAAGAATCTCTTAGACAACTAAAAAAACTAGAACGAATGCATCCAGATGCCGCAGAAGCTGCAATGCTACGTAACTACTTAGATGTTTTAGTTAACTTACCTTGGTCTAAATCTTCTACTGATAACCTAGACTTAAAACAAGCTGAAAAAGTTTTGCATGAAGACCATTATGGCCTAGAAAAAATAAAAGAACGTATTATAGAAGCTTTAGCTGTACGTAAACTTAAGGAAAAAGCTAAAGGCCCAATTTTATGTTTAGTTGGCCCTCCTGGTGTAGGTAAAACATCTTTAGGCCGTTCTATTGCTCGTGCCCTAGGCCGCAAGTTTGTTCGCCTTTCTTTAGGAGGTGTACATGATGAAGCTGAAATTCGTGGTCATCGTCGTACTTATGTTGGCTCTATGCCAGGTCGAATTGTCCAAGCTATCCAACAAGCTAACACTAACAACCCTTTAATAATGCTAGATGAAATAGATAAAGTACATTCTGATTTTCGTGGTGATCCATCTTCAGCTTTATTAGAAGTACTTGATCCAGAACAAAACAATAGCTTTAGAGATAATTATCTTGGCGTACCTTTTGATCTCTCTAATGTAATGTTTATGACTACGGCTAATGTCTTAGATACAATCCAACCAGCACTACGAGATCGTATGGAAATTATTCGTTTGTCTGGTTATACAGAAATAGAAAAACTAGCCATTGTTAAAACCCATGTACTAAAAAAACAAATGGAAGAAAATGGTATTAGCCCTAAATATTTATCATTAGCTGATTCCGCTATTAAAGCCTTGATAAATCAATACACTCGTGAGTCTGGACTAAGACAATTAGAAAGAGAAGTTGGCTCTATTTGTCGTAAAGTCGCTAGACGTGTAGCAGAAGGCCAAGAAAAACAAGTTAGGGTTTCTGGTAAAAATGTACATGAATTCTTAGGCCCAGCTAAAATTGTTCCTGATGAGATTCTAAAGAAAGACCAAATTGGTGTAGCAACTGGGCTAGCCTGGACACCTGTAGGCGGTGAAGTCCTCTTTATTGAAGCTCTTTTAATGAAAGGCAAAGGCGGTCTAATGCTAACAGGGCAAATGGGAGATGTAATGAAAGAGTCAGCCCAAGCAGCCCTTTCTTATGCAAAATCCAGAGCTAAAGAATTGCAAATCAATGAAGAGCTTTTTAATACTCATGATATTCATATCCACATTCCAGAAGGTGCAATCCCTAAAGATGGCCCTTCAGCAGGTATTACACTCGTAACTGCTCTAGTATCTGTACTCTCTGGCCGAGCTATTAAACGTAGTGTTGCAATGACTGGAGAAGTAACATTGCGTGGTAATGTATTACCTATTGGGGGCTTAAAAGAAAAAGTTTTAGCAGCCCACCGAAATAAGGTCACTACAGTTATTATCCCTGCAACAAATAAAAAAGACCTTGAAGATATACCAAAAGAAATTGCTGAGGAACTTGAGTTTGTCTATGTTGATAATGTAAAACAAGTGCTTAAAGTTGCTTTAGTATAAAACCAAGCTCAAATTAATTAATGCTCTAAATATAAGGAGATAAGATGTCTAACCAAATACATATTGTAGCAAGAATAGTTGCTCAAGCCGATAAAGTAGCAGAAGTTAAAGAAATTCTTTTAGGTTTAGTAGACCTAACACGTAAAGAAGAAGGATGTATTAGCTATCAATTATTAAATAATAGCGCCGATCCAACAGATTTTACTTTTGTAGAAGTATGGGCGAGCCAACAAGCAATAGAAGCCCATTTTGCTACTCCTTATGTACAAGAGGCACTAGCAAAAGTCCCTGCTTTTGTAGCCAAAGCACCTGATATTCAATATTATTCCGTTCTTAAGTAAGATCAATATATAAAGTTACAAAAAGGTTACAATAGTTTTATAAATAAGCTGTTGTAACCTTTTTTACTTATTAGCCTTAAATACCTTACCTTTGCCAGCCAATAAAGATTAAAGAGGGCGAACACCTTGGTCACTGGTGTCAACTTAAGTAAGCTATTGAAAAATAAGAGAGTTAATGCTCTTAGCCCCGTAGGGGCGTAATATCTGTAGCGTAGGGCATAAACCCATGTGCGCCAGGATAAGCAATAAGATCTCTGTAATCAATAGGTTGATAAATCTTAGCCCCGTAGGGGCGTAATATCTGTAGCGTAGGGCGCAAGCCCTATGTATTGAATAGTTTACAGTTAAAGCCACGTAGTGGCGAAAGAATAAAAGGACTAGCTTATTTTATTTCAT
>Ga0075163_10004358_pt1 | contig 18986 bp, 11 predicted proteins | sample JI1023141ADNA_FD_71478 | JGI IMG/M metagenome (GOLD analysis project Ga0075163, IMG submission 71478) | Wastewater effluent complex algal communities from Wisconsin, to seasonally profile nutrient transformation and Carbon sequestration -... | ecosystem: Engineered > WWTP > Effluent > Algae...
CTTATATGTTACCACCAAAAGTAAACATGTCTGTACCGCTTGCCACTTATCGACTAATAAAAAAACCCTACGATTTACTTACAGAATGCTATAAAGAATATGGTGATATTTTTTCCTTAAAGAATATAACAGGAAATTTTGTTTTTGTTTCAGATTTAGATTTAATTAAAGATATTTTTTCTAAACATAGTAAAAAGTTTAATACTGGTGAAACAGTATTATTTCTTGAGCCTTTTGTAGGTAGACATTCATTATTATTACTAGATGGGCCAGAACATGCGAGACAACGTAAACTCCTTACCCCTCCTTTTCATGGGGAAAAAATGAAAATGTTTACAGATTTAATGCGTAATTGTGCACATCAAATGGTAGACCGTTGGAGGTCAGGACAAACCATTATGATGCGTCAAGAAATGCAGGAAGTAACCTTGCGTATCATTGTTAAAAGCGTTTTTGGTGAGGAAATGAGCCAACGCACTCCAGAAATTATTGAAACGGTTAGAGGAGTTTTACAACTCCCTACTTTTCTTACTTTCTTGCCATTTTTACGCCTTAACTTAGGTAAATGGAGTCCTTGGGGACAATTTCTACAATGGCGAGAAAAAATAGATAAGTTAATTTATGCAGAAATTACTAGACGTCGTGCTAATCCTCGCTCTCAACCTGAAGATGTAATGGATATGATGATGCTTTCTCAAGATGAGTCTGGTAATTTAATGACAGATAAAGAAATTCGTGATGAAAGCCTAACCCTTTTGTTTGCTGGACATGAAACTACAGCGCTATCACTTACTTGGTTTTTTATTCCACTATTACAAAACCCAAATGTACTAAAAAAATTATTAACAGAAATTAATTCTGTAGTAGGAGAAAATCCTATAGTAGCAGAAATGATTCCTAAGCTTACTTATTTAGATGCAACAATAAAAGAAAGCATGAGGGTTAATAATCTTTTCCCAATAGTAGCACGTAAAACTATTGAACCTTTGGAGTTAAAAGGCTATGAAATCCCTGTTGGATCAACTGTTGCGCCTTGTAATATGATAATTCATCACCTAGAGTCAATTTATCCTGAGCCTTTAGTATTTCGCCCAGAGAGATTTTTAGATGAATCTCAACATCATCCTTATAGCTGGATGCCTTTTGGCGGAGGCAATCGGCGTTGTATTGGTATGGCTTTTGCGCAATATGAAATGAAGATTATCTTAGCTAGTATCTTACCGCGAATAGCGTTAGAATTAATCCCTGGCCAAGATTTCCGGGCACAGCGTATGGGCTTGGCATTAGCACCTCCAACAGGAGTTAAAGCAAAGGTGCTTTCTGTAAAACCTGCTCCAAGTGAAGTCCTAGAATTAGTTCATTAATTTTTGTCAAATTATTTAAGGAGTTACCGTGGCATTACTAGTTAATAAAACTGAGTTATTACTAAAAGCTGCTTTTCAAATTTCAAAACCAAACGATGGCGAAAACTTTGATAATGCTTATGACTATTCTATTGAGGATCAACGTTTTGCAATTGCTGATAGCACAAATAAATCTTTTTTCTCTCATCTTTGGGCTAAAAGCCTAGTAACTGGACTAGTAGCTACAGCCCCTTTTCAATTTTTAGAATCAGAACAAGACTTGGTAGAATGGTTAGAACCTCTACAAAATGCATGGGGAAAAATTATTGAGTGGGAACAATCACCACAAATTGCTTCAACTCAACTAGAAATAGGTGCATTTTCTAGTCTGTTAGGAATGCAGCTTTTAGATCCAGAACCTGTTTCATTGCTACCAGAAACAAAACCGGCTGACTCCCAAATGCGTTGGCAAGCTATTGCAATAGGCAATAATTGTTTATTTCAAATACGTAGAGATCATCTTAATTTTGCTTTTCCCTTAAATAATTCTGAGCAGTTTAAAACCCAACCAACATTAATTTCTAGTGTTGCTAGTAAAAACACTCAGATTTGGCGACATTTTCATCAATGTCAAGAAATCTGTTATGAAACAGATCTATTTTTCTTAATGACTGCTTCTTTAGCAGAATGGTTTTTACTTGAATATGAACAGGGGAAAAAACCTTGGGCAGACCTTTATCATTTAGAAAGTCAAGAAGATTTTCAAATGTTTATTACTAGTTTAAGAAATTCCGGCAAAATACGTAGTACAGATATTGCTTTACTAACATTTCAAGTAGGTAAAGAAGAAATTAGTATTTCCCTAGATAATTATAGAGCTGAAAATATCGATAGTAATTTAGTTACTACTCTTTTAGACAATACAGGTACAGATCAAAATGCCACTTCCTCTGCCACAGACTCACAAAAAGGAACAACCTTTTTAGTTAAAGAATCTTCAAAAGGTAAAGATTCTGAGACAACTAAACAACATAAATCTGTAAAACAAGGTGTTAAGCCACCTCAATTTAGTTCTTTAGATCAACCATCTGTGCTTAAACAAATTGGCAAATCCATAATTGGTTTATTAGGTAAAAAAGAAAAAGAAGATGAGGAATAAATAATAATTCATCTAACTACTATCAACCTAACCTATTACTTGGTAACTAGAGGAGAAATATATGTATTGGCCAAATATATCTGATTATCAAGAAGCGCTTCAAAACCCTAGCCTATGTTTTCAACTGCCAGAACTGCGTGCTGGGCAAGTTAGCTTAGCATCAGATGGTCGCCCAAAAGTTATATCAGGTAATACTGCTAGTGTTTATCAGCTTAATAATAGTATTCAGTCTTGGGCAATACGTTGTTTTCTTAAACCAGTTACAGATCAACAACATCGTTATCAATTACTTAACCAGCAATTAACAGTTTCTCGTCTCCCAGCAATAGTAGATTTCGAGTATTATCCTCAAGCAATTTTACTAGGTGCTCAATGGTATCCTATTATTAAAATGCCTTGGATAGAAGGAAAGACTCTTAATCAGTTTATTGAAGAATCCTTAAATAACCCAAAACAACTACTAGACATAGCAAGTAAATGGCGTGATCTAATTAATAGTCTACAAGCTAATCGACTAGCACATGGAGATTTAGAACATCGCAATATTATAGTTACAGCTCAAAATACTTTGCAGTTAGTTGACTATGACACAATGTTTGTTCCTGCCTTAAGAGGTGAAAAAAGCCCTGAATTAGGTAATGAAAATTTTCAAAACCCAAAACGTACTTTAGATGAGTTTGATGAAAAAATAGATAATTTTTCTGCTCTAGTTATATATCTTAGCTTACGTGCCTTAGTCTATCAGCCTAATCTATGGCAACAGTTCTACCAAGGGGAGAATTTACTTTTTACCCGAAAAGATTATCTTAACCCTTATCAATCATCTTTGTTTTACCAATTAAAAAATAGTTCTGATGAGGCAGTACGTCAACTAGCAGGTATTTTAGAAAATATTTGCCTAAGCACTAGTGCTACAGCACCAGACTTTGAAATGCTACTAAGCAACTTACCTATTACTAATACCCTGCTCACCTCTTCTAATCAGGGGCTTAACACAATGCCAGAAACCAGAGTTGCCCCACTTAGCAATATACAAAGCCAGCCTGTGGTTTTACCTAGCTGGCAAGGAACACCATCACAAATTAATCCTATGGCACAAGGACAAATTAATCCTAATTTTCCAGTTATGAATAATATGGTTAATCCTTTAGGGGTGCCACTTGGCCAAGTTCAAGGTGTTCAAGGTGTTCAAAGCGTTCAGGCTATAGGTAATAATCCATTACCTAACACAATTGTAAAAACTAAATCACCCTTATGGTTAAAACTTCTTGCTATTGCTAGTACTGTAATAGCATTTTTTTCTATCTGTTTTTCAGCTTATCAAATGTATCAAGCTTCTTATCTTCGTTCAGATGTCTCTTATTACAGTGATCTACTAAGTTCTGAGCGAGAAAAGACCGCTAAATTAGAACAAGAATTAGCTCAAGAGAAAGAGCTTAGAGAAAAAGCCAGTATAAATAGAAACCAAAAAGATATAACAGATATAACATCTAATATATTTAAAAAGGTTATTCTTGGTAGTGGAGAAATAAAAAAAATCAATGCTAAGGTAGACTCGATAAAATTTTTTGAAGGGGGTTCAGATGGTACAGCTAGAAACTTGCGCTCCTACTCAAACATTTTTACTACTGCTAGTCGTTTTGTTTACTGGGAATTAAACCTTACTCACCCTACACGTGCTTCTAAAACTAATTTTGAGGTTCAACATATTTGGTATAAAGATAATCAAGAATGGGCAAGAGGAACATTAAATACTTTTCTTGAACCAACCTGGGGAAGTAGCTATCACAATGATGGTAGAGGCTGGCCAGAAGCCTATAAATGGACTCCTGGTAGTTATCGTGTTGAGCTATTTGTAGATGGAGAAAAAATTACTTATGGAACTTTTACCATTCAATAAAATAAATTTGCTTTATTTTGGAGGTTAAATGGTTCAGACCAAACAAGATAAGCGCGTTTGGGTTGCAGTAGAATCTATTAGGATTAGTGAAGTAATTACTCTAAGAGGAACAATAGCTGAAATGGATTTTCTAGCCATTTTAGCAGGAGAATATAAAAAACCTTTTGTAGAATTAAAACAATTACACTGGACTGAATCCCACTGGAATGAAGAAAATAATTATAATCAAGTTAAGTTTGTAGTACATGGCAAAGATAGCCATTGGAAATGGCATACAGGGTCTTATTACCTTCAAACAAAAAGCATTTTTGCTATTGGACTTTTACAAGATTGCTCAAAATATCTTAAAGAACCTGTTGAGATTGAAGATATTAGTTGGGCACAATAAAATATTTTATAAATATGTAGATATTAAAATAAAATTCAAGCTACAAATAAACTTAAAGTTATAGTTCTAGATGAGGTAAAGAATGTCTGAAAATCATTCAAAAAAATTTATTACTTGGTCTTTAGATCGTCCATCTGGATTAAATTGGATAGTATTTCAATTAGATGAGTTAACTTCTGAACCTCCTAACCAAGGTATAATCCCTTCAGGACAAGAGCTTGGTGAATATGCTAGTTATGTGGAAGCAAGAAAAGCTCATCCTGATGCTCGTATTACCAATGATGCAGCAGAAGCAATTAAATATGGTAATATCTAAAATTGCCTAAAGAAAATCACTAGGATCTTGTTTATTTATCTTGGTAAATTAACTTAACTTGGGATCTTAAAGTTATTGGAAAAAATGCAATCCAAGAAACGGGCTTTTAAGAAAAATCTAATGCTTTACTTATGTTGCTTTTATCTAGGCTTAGTACTAGCAAGTTGTACTGATAAAATCGAAGCAACCTTACCACCTTTACCAGCACCTACACCACAAGAAGCTAATGAAGTTCCTCTACATTTAAGAAATATTTTTCTAGCTCGATGTGCTAGTTGTCATGGTACAAAAGGCGATGGTGCTATAGCAGGAACAATTTATCAAGCTCGTAGTCGTAGTCCCAAAAATTGGGCAGCTTTTTTGAAAAATCCACAATCTGTTGATAAAAAAAGTAAAAAACAACCTGTGAAAGACTTAACCGAAGCCGAATATGCTGCTTTTGGTGAATGGTTATCTCGAATCACAAAAGAAAATCGTCCAGAAACAGTGAGTAAATAACTTATGGAAAAACTATTTAAGCCTCTATTAAATATCTGCTTGTTATTCTTTGTATTTACCTTTTTTAGCCTAATATCATTTGCACAAAATAAACCTTTACCTACAGAACCTACAAAAGAAGAAACCAAACAAGCAGATTTATCAATAGTAAAATTTGATGCAAATCGAGCATTTGAACATGTGAGAAAACAAGTAGAGTTTGGCCCTCACTGGGCAGGCTCTGTTGGAATTAAACATGTACGTAACTACTTGGTTAATCAACTATCTAGCTATAACTTATCAATTAAACAAGATATATTTCAGGCTCAAACTCCTAACCCTAGATTTCCTATGGTAGAAATGGTTAATCTAATTGTAGAAATCCCTGGTAAAAAAGATGATATTGTGATTATTAGCAGCCATTATGATAGTAAGTGGTTTGCTGATGAACATTTTGTAGGTGCTAATGATGGTGGTTCTAGTACAGGAGCATTAGTAGAATTAGCAAGAGTTCTATCTAAATCCAAGCCTGAATACACATTATGGTTAGTTTTTTTTGATGGTGAAGAAGCAATCAATGGTGTATGGCAAGGAACAGATCACACTTATGGCTCAACTCATCTAGTAAACAAGTTACGTGCTGAAGGTAAGTTACATAGTATTAAAGCTATGATTTTGTTAGATATGATTGGGGATAATAATTTAACAGTTCGTCGGGATGGAAATTCAACTGGATGGCTTAAGGATATAATTTGGAGTACTGCCGCAGAATTAGGTTACAATAAACATTTTCTTAATGAGCCTGAAGATATAGAAGATGATCATATACCATTTTTACAGGCAGGGATTCCATCGGTAGATATTATCGATTTTGACTATGGCGAGGATAATGAGTTTTGGCATACTGAAGCAGATACTTTAGACAAAATAAACCCAGAAAGCTTAAAAATTGTTGGTGAAACTATTTTAAAAAGTCTTCCTAAGGTTTTTATTCATCTAGATAAGATCCATCGCTAAAAGTATAAGGTTACTATAGTCTATTGGTTGCCCTTTTAGGGCTGTAACAAATTAAACATAACAATAAAATTTTAATAATTATTTTGGAGGACAATGGTGAAACATATAGCAATTATTCCAGGAGATGGTATTGGAGTTGATGTTACTCGTGAAGCAGTAAAAGTTTTAGAACGTGTACAACAAGTTTATGATTTTAAACTAAAAATGACCCATTTTGACTGGAATGCAGATACATATTTATCTACAGGGATAACTCTACCAGCCGGTGCAATGGACATGTTCCGCAATGAGTATGATGCAATTTTTGTTGGTGCCTATGGTGACCCTCGTGTACCTGATATGAAACATGCAGCAGATATCTTATTAGGATTAAGGTTTGGATTAGATCTTTATATTAACCTTCGCCCTATTAAACCTCTTCATGACAACTTAATACCATTAAAAGGCAGAACTAGCAAAGATATTAACTTTACTGTATTTAGAGAAAATACTGAAGGTATGTATGTTAATATTGGAGGTTGTTTTAAAAAAGGTACCCCTGATGAAGTAGCTATTCAAGAAGATATGAATACTCGTAAAGGAGTAGAGCGTATTATTGTTGCTGCATTTGAATATGCTAAAGAAAATGGTCGTAATCGAGTAACAATGACAGACAAGTCCAATGTTTTACGTTATGGACATGATTTATGGCAACGTGTATTTGCTGAAGTGGCTACTCGTTATCCAGGTATTGAAACTAATACTCAATTTGTTGATGCCCTAACTATGTGGATGGTGCTAAATCCAGATCAGTATCAAGTCATTGTAACTAACAATATGTTTGGCGATGTAATTACAGACCTAGGAGCAGCATTACAAGGCGGGTTGGGAATGGCCGCATCTGGAAATATACACCCTGGAAAAGTCTCTCTATTTGAGCCAGTTCATGGTAGTGCACCTAAATATGCAGGTAAAAATATAGCTAACCCTCTAGGAGCAATTCTTACTGCTGCAATGATGTTAGATTATGTTGGCCATAAAGAAGTAGCTAAAGGAATTGAAAAATCAGTAGTTAAAGCCCTTAGCCTAGGTGAAATGACACAAGACTTAGGTGGCAAATTGTCTACTACAGAAATGGGCGATACAGTTTGTAAATACTTAGAGCTTTAAGATTATAAATTCTTTTCCATAGCCTAGATAGGCGACTAGATGGGCAACTAAGCACCAGTCCATTACTTATTTAGGGCTGGTGCTCTATATATTAACTATATGTTTTACATAGTCTTTATTGCCTTAGCAATGGTAGTATTTTTTATTTTTCGTAACACTACACGTAATTACCATTCTTGGGATGTAATTAAAGAGCGGTGGTTTCAGGTAGGGTTAGATAATGCAATGCTTTATAGCAGTGGGACACCTCAAACAGGCAAAGAATTAATTCGGCTAGATGGTGAACATAGTGGTTATACAGTTGCTTTAAGTGTATTAAAAGATTCTCATTCCCATGTAATAGCAGAAGTTTTTTATCCAGAAGAATTAAAAACTCGCTTACATAGTTATCCTGTTATGACTTTTAGTAATATTAATAAAATACTTTCAGGGCAAGTAAAATCTGTAGATGAAAGCTTAGAGCCAATTGCTCAGGAAATAAATAATCGTTCATTTAAAAAACGGCTACATCCCCAAGTAATAGAACAATTGCTACTTTTACAAGAAGAATATAGGCGTTTAGGGAGAAGATTTGAGATGACAAATGAAAAATTAATTTATCATCAAGATAGTTTATTACATGACCCTACAATGCTTTTTCCTGTTTTAGATGAAATGGTTGTTACAGTTAAGTTACTTAATGAACATATAGAGCACTTATTAGTACAATAACTTGTTTAATAGTAAAGGGTTAAACAAAAAGGAGAGGGTTAGTAACCCTCTCCTTTTAATTTTATATTCTAAGTATTTTACTAAACTAGAAGTTATAGCGAGCAACAAATTGAATAACTCTAGAAGCACCAGCAGTGGTAGAAACACCAAATAATGGGCTACCTAAAGTTGTGTTTGGTATGCCAAGATTAACTCGGTTAAACAAGTTAAAGAAGTCGGCACGAACTGAAAATTGATTTTTCTCTTTAATACTAAAACCTTTAATAATAGAAAAATCTACTTGGTTAAATCCTGGAGAAACAAATGCTCCACGAGGGACATCGCCTTGATTACCATCTAATAAAGAAACAGATGCTGGTAAAAATAGGCTAGAAGATGGGCCAGTTTGGAGTCTTGGATTAATACCTGTTGCAGGAGTAATACCAGGTCTACCATTAGCAAAACGACCTCTAGCGCTTAAACCTGTGCCTTGAGTATCAAGCCCATTGTAAAACACACTATATGGATTACCATCTTGAGCTTGGAAAATACCAGACATGGAAAAATTACTAACTATTTGGTTAAGCACTTTGTTAGATGATTTGAATGGGAAGTCATAAATAAAGTTCATTACAAAGCGGTTACGAGTATCATTACCAGACTCACCACGTTCTGCTGCTTGACCCCCAGCAAAACCAGAAGAGTCACGAGGTAAAGAACGTCCACCAGTGCTAGGTACTAATGGATCATTACCATCATCAATTGCATGGCTATAAGTATATGCACCTTGAATTTGACCAGTACCAAATCTAGTATCAGTTAAAGTCTTAGTTACTCTTACTGTTAAAGCATGGTAGGTAGAGAAAGCTGAAGCTAAATTCAAGAAAGCAATATTAAATGCTGTGTTTAAGGAGCCATTTAAGTAATTGGTACGCAGGCTTGTGCTGATATTACGGTTTGCACCAGTAATTGTGTTTTTACGTTTTACACTAGTTAAGTTGCCATCAACTACATTTAAGAGGTTAGTACCTTTAGCTCCAACATAATCGACTTCTAAAACTAAGTTACGAAGTAATTCTTGTTGGATACCAAAGTTAAAATTTTGTGAGTACAGATTACGGAAGTCTTTCTTAAATGGGTTATTGCTTGCGCCATTTTTAGCGGTAACTGGGAAAATTACTGGAGCAAGTTCATCACCATCTAAAACTATATTAGTAGACCTAATACTTGGGGTACGAGGAATATTCTCTAAGATTGCATCATTTAAGTCATTGAGTGCAGGAATGTTAAAGAATAAAATTTCAAATGGTGGGTTACCACGAGCATTGGTAAAGAGGTTACCAAATACACGATCATAAAATACTCCATAACCACCACGAACTGAGGTTTTACCTTTCTTAAAAGGATCCCAAGCAAAACCAAAACGTGGAGCAAAATTGTTAAAATCATCATCATAGAGTTTTGTTGATGTTTCATTAGCAGTATTATTACCAACTGGTGTAAAGATAAAACCACCTTTAGGGGTAAAACCACCAGGATCTTGGCCTACTAGAGTAGTAAGTTGTCCATTAACTTCAAAAGGAACGCCCTTAAATTCATATCTAACACCATAGTTAAGAGTAAAGTTAGAGAACAGTCTCCAAGTATCTTGGACATAAAAATCTAGTTCTCTTACTCTAAAACCACGTTGGTTATTATCAGTACGCTCACCTCTAACATTAAAAAACTGAGTTTGTGTTTGAAAATCAACTAAGCCATAAAGAGTACTAGCAAAGTTGTTAAATGTTCCACCAACTCCAGTTGTAGGGATATCATTACCACGAGAATCTACTATAATTGGAAAACCAAAAGTAGTTGGTAAAGCAAAGGTAATTGCTTCAGAACGACCAAAATTAGTATCACTATTAGAGTAAACAAACCGGCTTTCAATACCAAACTTAAAGGCATGTTTACCACGATTATAGGAAACATTATCAGACAGGGTAGTTGTACCAGTAAAACGGGTTTGTGTATCAAAACCACCTAAACCACTAATACCACCAAAACCAAGGTTAAGAACTTGACCATTACGAGTACCAAAAGGTAAGAAGTTAGTATCTGCTCCATTAGATTTGAAAGCAGCACGAACTATATCATCTAATTTAGTAGAGTTCCCCCCCGAACCTGGGCCGCTAAATGGAGCATTAACCCGGTTAGCACCAAGCTTAAATTCATTAACTAGGTTAGGAGTTATTACAGAAGTAAAAGTAAAGGCAGCTAATTGGCTACGTTGTAAAGTATTACCTTCATCTTCAGTACCTGGGAAAGTGGGTCCGCCTAATGGCCCTTCAAAGCGAGTAAAGCCATAGCGTGCTGAAATACGGTTTTTATCAGATATTTGATAGTCAACACGAGTAGCTATGTCTTGTTGGCGATTTTCAGTAGTAAAGTTAAAAGCAAATGCATCTAAAGTGCCTGGGAATGGTGAGTTTACTGGATCATTACCTAAAGGATAGATTTGATTAAGTAGTTGTAAGATTGTTGGGCTAAAGCCAAAGCCATTAGGGTTATTTGTACCATTAGGACGAATATCTAAACGGCCAAAAGGAGTATTATCTAAAATACCCATTCTAGCATTAGCAGAAGGAACAATACGTATTTGGCGAGAACCTATATCAAAAATATCTGCTTCATAATTAGCAAAAAAGAATAATTTATTCTTAATTATTGGGCCGCCAAAAGTACCACCAAATTGATTACGTTTTAAGTCTCTTTTTTCAGGGCCATCAAAGAAGTTACGTGCTGCTGCTGCACCATCACGGTTATAATAATAAGCCCCACCATGAAACTCATTTGAACCGCTCTTAGTAGCTACATTAATGATTGCACCAGTATTACGACCATATTCAGCATTAAAATTGCTGGTAATAACGCGAAATTCTTGTGTAGCATCAATGCTAGGTGTAGTAACACCACCAGGAATTCCTGGTACTTCAGTATCATTATTATCAACACCATCTACTTGGAAGTTATTATTACGTTCACGAGAACCATTAACAGAAAAACCACCTAGACCAGAGTTTGCTGGAAATACACCTGGAGAAAGTAAAATTAAGGCATTAGGGTCACGTGATAACAAAGGAAGTTGTAAGATTTTCTTATTATCAATTAAGGTAGAAAGCTGTTGATCATTAAGGTTAATTTGGGTTAAAGCATCGCTAGCATTAACATCTACTACAATATTGTCACTACCAGGTTGTAAGTTAATATTTGCATTTGTGACAAAAGAAACTGACACTTGAACATCATTAGCTGTAGCATTGCTAAAGCCAGCAGCAGTGACAGTTATAGTATAGACTCCTGGATCAAGGCTAGTAACATTATAGCTACCATCTTCTTTTGTAGTAATACTACGTTTTAACCCTGTTTTAGTATTTTCGATTTCAACTGTTGCTCCAGCAACTACTGCTCCAGTAGAGTCTTGGACAGTGCCAGCAATCCCGCCTGAAGAGGATTGGGCATATGATAAGCTAGTCATACCCATCAATAGCATGAGGGCAGCTTTACCGGTTAATTTTGATATGTTTTTAAACATCTCTCCTCCTATAAAATTTATCTATCTATCTGTTTGTACACTAGAAGTAATGTAGATTTAATCTACAAGTTATTATGTAACGGTTGCTTATTTGATTAGATAACCGCAACTAACACGGCGAAAAACACTAAACAGGTACCAATATTATTGCTTTATTTATAATTGACCTGTCATTAATGCAACTGTAATGCCAACAAAAAAGAGTTTATTGACTAGCTATTAACTGTTTAAGAATAAATAAGTTAATAAGCTTTATTTTAAATTAATTTAGCAAAAACTAATTATTTTTTAACAAAAAAATGGATTTAAACCCGGAAAAATGGATTTAATGATTTAGTTTTAGAAACTAAAAAGCACATAAACAAAGAATTGTTTATGTGCCTTCCTAACGAGAAAAATTATAAACTAGTTCGCAAGAGCTACTACTTTTTCAGCAGCATCTTTCATACCTGTAGCATTAGTAAAATTTAGGCCGGATTCTGAAAGTAGTTCGCGGGCGCGTTCTACATTGGTTCCTTCTAATCTAACAACAACTGGTATTTTAATACCAAGATTTTTTGCAGCAGCAATGACCCCTGCCGCCACCATATCACAACGTACAATACCACCAAAAATATTAATTAGCACTGCACGGACTTTTTTATCAGCAAGCAAAATTTGAAAAGCACTTTCTACTCTAGCTTGAGAAGCACCACCGCCAACATCTAAGAAGTTAGCAGGTTCACCACCACCTAGTTTAATAATATCCATTGTAGCCATTGCTAAACCAGCACCATTAACCATACAACCAATAGTACCATCTAGTTTAATATAGTTAAGGTCATGTTTTGAAGCCTCTATTTCTAAAGGTTCTTCTTCATTAAGATCTCTAAGTGCAGCAAAATCTTTATGGCGATATAAAGCATTATCATCAAAATTGACTTTAGCATCTAAGGCATAAAGCTCTCCATCTTCAGTAAGTAAAAATGGATTTATTTCTAATAGTGAAGCATCTAAATCTACAAAGGCTTGATAAAGAGATAAAATAAATTTACTTGCTGAAGAAATTAACCCTGCTGGAAGACCTAAACCAAAGGCTATTTTTCGGGCTTGGAATGGCTGCATCCCTACAGCATGATCAATATATTCTTTTAAGATAGCTTCTGGATTATGTGCTGCAACCTCTTCTATATCCATTCCTCCTGCAGTAGAAGCCATAAAAACCAGTTGAGAAGTAACTCTGTCTACAACCATACTTAAATAAAATTCTTGTTTAATTTTTAAGCCTTCTTCAATAAGTAAAGTCTGTACTTCTCGACCTTCTGGGCCAGTTTGATGAGTTACCAAATGCATTCCTAAAATTTGGCTAGCTAAATTCTCTGCTTCCTCTAAACTACGTGCAAGTTTAACCCCGCCACCTTTACCACGGCCACCAGCATGAATTTGTGCTTTTACCACAACAGGCAAACCTAATTCTTCTGCGGCAGCACGCGCTTCTGCAGCGGTCTTAACCATTTTGCTCTTTGGTACTTTTACCCCATATTTAGCTAATAATGCTTTTGCTTGATACTCATGAATCTTCATTAATCAATCCTCATTGGTTATGTATTAAGATTTTAGAAATAGATATTTATAAACGGCAAAATTAAGTCAAGCCAGTGTAAATGTCAAGCCTTATATATGACATTGCATGCTTGTTTAAGTTGATACCTGTGACTGCTGTATCTACCCTTACTTAATTTGACTTACCAAAACTATAGCTTATGGCAAATTGTACTGTCCTAGATGATAGGTTTGTGTTTACACTTGAACCAAACCCAGGCGACTCTAAAATTCTTACTGGTACACCAAAATGTGTTCTATTAAATATATTAAATACTTCTACTCGTAGGTTAATTTTATGTTGCTCTACTATTTGGATTTGTCGTGATAAAGCTAAATCTAGTGAAGCAATTCCAGAACTACGAAAAGAGTTTCTCCCTACTGAACCATTATTACCAGGTAAAGCTAGCAAAGAAAAAGAAGAAACACTAGTAGGTAAACTTAATCTAATACGACCTTGGTTAGAAATTATTAAATTGTTTAGATCAAGACGATCAGACAAATTACCATCAAAATTAACATCTGAACTAGAATTTACTGTAAAGGGCTGCCCTGTTTGTAATGTTAAAATACCAGAAAGATTAATATCTTTTAGCAAGTTTCCTAATTTATTATTGCCTAATCCACTAAATAACTCATACTGAAAAGCTGTAGTAAAACGATGTCTAACATCAAAATTAGCACTAGCTCTTTCTGCCTTTAACCCTGCGGCAAACTCTCGTTCATCTTGAGCAGCATTAAAACTTCCTGATGTGTCAAAAATATCTGACATTTCATCTATTGTATGAGAATAAGTATAAGCTGTTTGGAAAAATAAATTATTGCTAAATGTTTTATTTAGTGTAACTTGTAAAGAATGGTAATTAGAATTAGCAGAACTTTCAAAACTAGTAACTGTATCTAAGGCTGGATTTGGCCGTTTTAATAAAGCTAAAACCGAAGGAGCTATTCCAGAAAGAGTTCTTATACCTACAGTAGTAAATTGTCCTCCATTTGGAGTACGTACACGAATTAACTTTTTACCTAATGTTCCAGCATAAGCAAGTGAAAGAGTATATTGATTAAGAAAAGCATGCTCAAAGGACAAAGAAAACTGTTGAGTATAAGGCGAGCGCAAGTTTTTTTCTGGTAAAGTAACCCCTGCTCCAAAACCTGCTCCAACAAAAAAACCACCTACAGAAATTAACCTACCAATACTACCTACAAATTGTGATGGAGGAAAATTTAAAGTATTAAGGCTACCAGGAACAATAATTGGCTGACTATTATTTTGAGTGCTAAGGCGTAAAAAAGCAGGATTAGCTGATAAAATTTGGGGAAAAAGAATAGCTGAGCCAAAATTAATAGGAATAAAATTTGGAAAAGCATTTCGTGATTGATTAACTACTAGTCCAAGTATTGGATCATAAAAAACACCATAGCCTGCCCTAAGTGAAGTACGTCCATTTCCTCGTAAATCCCAAGCAATACTTATACGAGGAGCAAAATTATTATTATCAGAGTTATAAATTCTTTCTCGCCCAGCTAAAAAGCTACGCTGGGCATTTACTGCGGTAAAAAATCTATCAGAAAAAACGCTTTGAGGGTCAAAAACAAGTGAGTCAATATCTTTAAGGCTTAAAGAGCGTTCTAGCTGGCCAGTTGCATCTGTTGGCACAGTATTACGTTCATAACGTAAGCCTAAAGAAAGTGTAATTCTAGGATGTAAGCGAAACTGGTCATGAATAAAAAAGTTTAGTTCAGTAAACCGTAGTGCTAGAGATGAATTTGGATTAACAGCTAGAGCTTGAAAAATACTAGCTGGTAGCCCAAGTGCAGCAAAGTCTACACCTGTACCTAAACTAGTTCTTCCATTAAGTCCAGCAGCAATAAAGCCACTAGTAAAACTAATTTGAGTGCGATAGTTACGATCTAGAAAACTATTTAACTGAACTCGTCTTAGGTCTAAACCAAATTTAATGGTATGTCGTCCAATATCAAAAATAGCAGTATCAGCTATTTGGAAAGTGTTATTTACTCGTCCTTGAGGAAAAATAGCTGGGTCAATTCCTATTGAGCTAAAAGGAGCAAATAAAATCCGGCCTATTGGCCCAGTGCTACCATCAGGCAAACCATCTCCAGTACGGTCATTTTTTCCCAAACGAGATTGAAAAACTAATGGACTTCCCATTACTTCAGCAAAATTTAAGGCTGTACGACCATAAGAAAATCTAATTTGGTTAGAAATATTATCAGCTAAAGATAGATTTAAGGCTAAAACTAAGTTTTGAGTACGGGTAAGCGCTTTAATACTTGAATTAAGAGCATTATCAACCGTTGGGATAAGGGTTTCATCATCAGTAAAATTATAGCGAGTATTAAAAGTAACAGGCTTTGAAAAAAGGTTATTTTTCCCATCTAAACGTAGACTAAAAAGCCTCCCTTCCCCATCAGCAGAAAGCAACCTAGTTAAAGTATTGCTTTGATAAGGCCCTCCAGGGTTATTAGGTAAAGGGTAAAACTCTGGGTCAAGAACATCTCTACCTAAACGACTATTATTTTTAGCAAATCTAAATGCTTGGGCACGTTCAAAAATAGTAGGAACAACAAAATGTGTTTCTTGTGTTTTATTAATATGTTGTAATTCAAAAGAGCTAAAAAACTGTAAACGGTTTTCTTTTATTGGAAAACCTAAAATCCCTCCAAATTGATTACGGGTAAAAGGGTTTTTTTTAGGGTTATCTTGACCACTGAGGTCAAAAAAATCTCTAGCATTAAGACTAGAGTCTGTAAAATAGTTATGAAGTTGACCTTGAATAAGATTCCCACCAGTTTTTGAGACAATATTTATTTGTCCACCAGTGTTTCTACCTGCCTCAGCATCAGAAAGCAAAGTAGAAATCTGAAACTCTTTGATTGATTCAACTGATTGAGAAGTAGTTGGAGTAAAACCTTGACGACGGACACCTATATCTTGATCATTATTATCTGACCCATCAATAGTAAAATTATTAGTTCTAGCTCTACTACCATTAACAGAAAACTGCCCTGAGGTGCCAACACCAGCACCAATTCCTGGCCCATTTGCGCCTATAGTAGAGGGTGCAGGTAAAACACCAGGTAAGAGTAAGGCTAGACTATCAAAGCTACGGATTCCTGAGAGAGGTAAGATAGAAATTAACACCTCTGAAAAATTACCTCTTAACGTAGCATCAACAATATTTACTTGTAGCGGGCTAATAGCAATAGTTGGTGTAGGGGTAGGGGTGTTTGAGGTATTAGGGTTAGGGCTAGTATTAGGACTAGGACTAGTTGCTAAGTTAGGTAAAGGGGTTAGTTTTATTGGAGGGGGTTTAATTACTTTTGGTCGGTTTACTTCAATCAAATATCTAGAGATTTCTGTGGTCTGATAGCCTATTTTTGAAGCTGTAATACGGTATTCTCCAGCAAGCAACAAGTCAATTTTATAGAGTCCTTGAGAATCTGTTAGTTTTGCGTAATCAAAGCCAGTAGTAAGGTTATAAAGTCGTACTAGAACACCAGATAAGGGGGATTCTTGTTGGTCTATAACTTTTCCTTCTAGGCTGCCTGTAATTGTTTGTGCATTAGCTAGAGAAAAACCACAGGCTAGCAAAAAGAATAAAAAAAATACTCTAAAGAAAGAAGATAGTTTTATTTTCATCACAAATTAATACCAAGTAGGGGCGAACTGTTCGCCCTCTTTATTCCTAATTTAAGAAGGGCGAACAGTTCGCCCCTACTTGGGTTATTACAAAATTTCCAACGACATTAAAGCACTTAAAATTAATTATCTTGCAGCTAATTTTACAAAACGAACTGCATTAAATTCTATTAAGTCATTAACTGTAATAAACAAATTACCTTGGCTATCATTAACTAAAACTCTAGACCTTGATAACCCAGCATTTAAGGCTGCTTTTCCATCACCAAAATAATCATCTATATCAGTACCAGCAATGGTAGTAATTATTTTAGTTTGAGCATCTATACGTCTAACTTTCACTGCTGTAGTTTTTGAGTCAAAAACAAGGATAAATAAATTTCCTGCATTGTCAAAGCTTAGTGACCCTACAGTACCTAAACCAGCATCTTTAGCTAATCCGCCATCACCAGAAACAACTTCTTGATCATTACCAGCAATGGTTATAATTTGCCCTGTAGTAGGATTTAATTGATTAATAATTGTAGCGTTTTTTCCAGAAGCAAAAATTATGTTTCCAGCTTTATCTACAGTCATACCAAAACCATAAAACTCATTTCTTAGGAAAGTAACTATTCCTGTATTAGCATCAATTCTACGTAGAGTTCCTCCTGTAGAAGTAGTGAAAGTATAGATATTGTTTTTGCTATCTACTGCTATTTCAAAAATAAAGCTAAAGCCTGCTTTTAAGGCTGGTCCATTATCACCAACATCTTGAGCATCTCCATTACCAGCAACACTAGTAATGATGCCTGTTTTAAAATCTACTTTTCTAACACGGCTTCCAACTCTAGCATTATCTCGATTGTCTGCAATAAGTAAGTTATCTTGATTATCGATTGCAATAGAGTATGGAAAACAAACAGCATTAATAGCTAAGCCACCATCACCATTACCTACTGTATTACTAGTATCCTTACCAACTATAGTAGTAATTTGTCTTGTATTAGCATCTATTTTTCTTACTAGACCATTGCTATAGTCTGCAATATAAAGGTTATTTTTTGAATCTAGAACAGCATCTTCAACCGTACCAATAGCGGCTTTTTGTGCCAAAATATCATCACCAGAAAGGTTAAAGTTTTTATTACCTGCTACAGGTATTGCTTCAGCAGTTGTAAAGTTAAAGCGGTAAGCAAAATTTGGCACTGCTGTAAAAAATAAATTTCCAAGCCCATTTAAGCTAAGTTTTCCAACAGTCAAGCCTGGAGGATAAACATCAAAATTAGTAAATTTTACTGCTTTACTAGTTAAAATACCTGTTTTTAAGTCAACCTGTAAAATTTCATTTGTTAAGGAATTACCATTACTTCTTGTATCTCCTCCAAAATCTGAGATAAAGAGTTTTCCATCTGGAGAAATGGCTATTCCATCAGGGATAAATAAACCAACTTGAGTAGCAGGTTTACCATTTCTATTAATAGAATCTTCTTTTCTACCATTACCAGCTACAGTAGTAATAATGCCTTGAGAGTCAATTTTTCTTACTCTTTCACTAAAAAGCTCACAAATAAAGATATTATTTGCATTATCTAAAGCAAGAGAGTTAGCACCTAAAAAACTAGCTTGTTGTGCTGGGCCATTATCACCAGCAAATTTTTCTTCACCATTACCAGCAATAGTATTGATAATGCCTGTTTTTGAATCAACTCGACGTAAGCGAGTAAGTTCTAAAATTAATAAATTACCATT
>Ga0075163_10004359_pt1 | contig 18986 bp, 18 predicted proteins | sample JI1023141ADNA_FD_71478 | JGI IMG/M metagenome (GOLD analysis project Ga0075163, IMG submission 71478) | Wastewater effluent complex algal communities from Wisconsin, to seasonally profile nutrient transformation and Carbon sequestration -... | ecosystem: Engineered > WWTP > Effluent > Algae...
CTGGATGAATTGGGCAAAAAACTAGGATTACTAATTCTAATAATCTGCGCAATCGTGTTTCTGATAGTTGTTTTTCTGGTTGATGAGGCACGTGACAAGGAGATGCTACCTAGGATTGTATTTGCGTTTACGGCGGCCGTGGCGCTGGCAGTAGCGGCTATTCCAGAGGGTTTAGCATTTGTTGTTCGCATTAGTTTAGCTCTCGGTGCCCGTAGAATGGCTGCAAAAAACGGCCTAGTGCGCAGACTTAGCGCAGTTGAAGCACTTGGCTCCACAGATGTGATTTGTTCAGACAAAACAGGTACATTGACACGTGGTGAAATGACAGTACGGGAACTAGTAGCGGGTGGCGTATCGATTTCTGTTACCGGTGAGGGCTATTCTACTACCGGCGAATTTTTAGAAAACGGTAAAAAAACAAGCCTACCTGCAGTCGCTGAGCAACTGTTACTTGTAGGAATTCTTTGCAACAATGCTCGACTCAAATCAGAAACAGTTCTAGGTGACCCGACAGAAGGTGCATTACTTGTGTCTGCAGGGAAGAAAAACATGGAATATGAGTCTCTACAGAATACCTATAAGCGAGTTGACGAAGTGCCGTTTAGTAGTGACCGAAAATTTATGAGTACGGTACACGTTACTAAATCTGGTTTCATAGTCTGTTCTAAAGGTGCCGTAGAGGCAACTCTAGACCGATGTAGCTATATGCTCGATGCCAAAGGTAGACAAGTAAAACTCACTGCTTCAGATAAAAAAGCAATTATAAATAGAACAAACGCTCTTAGTTCTCAAGCTCTTCGAGTCCTTGGTTTTGCACAAAAAGAAACATCTGCCCAGCCAGCGGGAGAAGCGATTGAAAGCGATCTGACATTCGTAGGCTTGCAGGCGATGATGGACCCGCCTAGGTCAGAAGTCATAGAGGTTATTCACCGAGTCCAGGCAGAAGCTGGAATGCGCGTTATCATGATTACTGGTGACTATATCGAAACAGCCAAAGCCGTCGCAGAAGAAGTCGGTATTATAGGCGAGGCAATCAGCGGTGTTGAGCTAGAGGCCATGAGCCAAAAAGAATTCGAGACTCGTGTCGAAGAAATTTCTGTCTATGCACGGGTGAATCCAGAGCACAAAATTCGCATTGTAAAGGCGCTGAAGGCTCACGGTCACCAAGTTGCAATGACGGGCGACGGTGTCAACGATGCGCCTGCAATCAAGGCGGCTGACATTGGTATTGCTATGGGTATTACCGGCACGGATGCCGCCAAAGAAGCTGCTGACTTAATTCTGCTAGATGACAAGTTCGTAACTATTATTAATGCAATAGAAGAGGGAAGGGGGATATTTGATAATGTCCGCAAGTTTGTAAACTTCCTGATTAGTTGCAACATCGCAGAGGTCATGGTAATTCTGTTCGGTATTTTGTTCTTCAACAACCTATTGCTAACGGCCGTACAGCTACTATTCATCAACATTGTCACGGACGGCCTACCGGCAATTGCGTTAGGCAGTGACCCGTCACGGGCTGACGTACTGCAGGCAAAGCCAAAGCGTTTCCAGGAAGCAATACTTACCAAGCGTGTCTGGACAGAGATATTCATATTTGGATTTCTTATGACCATCACCATGTTAATCCAATATTGGTACAACCTAAATAATGAAAGCAAAATTGCCGCTGTATCTGCTGCCTTCACCGCCATGGTCGTATATGAGCTAGTGCGACTTGTGGATATTAGGACAGACTACAAGATTCGTTGGTTCTCAAATCCAATGTTAACAGTCGCAATGGTAATCTCTGTAGTGCTACAATTCTCTGTTCTATACATACCATCTGTTGCTGATTACTTTGGGGTAATACCGCTAGCATCACATGACTGGATATTCATGGCTGTTGGTTCAGTGTTTTTGTTTACAACTATGAAACTCCTAAACCCACTACTTGACAGGGTAGTAGGCCTTGAAAATCATCAACATACAGCGCAATAACTAGAGTAATTAGTAAATACATACTAAAATAGTATTGACAAAAAACAAAGCATAAGCTATAATAGTGCTCAGTTGATAAGAAAACAAAAATCAACAAAACAAACATAGCTTTGATCGGAACGAGCACGTTTTATAAAAATGTTTTTTTACTAAAACAAAATAAAACTGCTCGCAACCCATCAAAAATCAAAATACTGCAGTATTTTGATCTAAAAAAAGAAAGGAAAAGTAGTATACAGTGAGTTACGAACAGCTAGAAACACAAAGCAAAATGGTTAAATTATTTGACCGATTCTTTGAAATCTAAAAAAGCACAAAATATATTTGCAAAAATATATACACAAAAATAGAAAAATCTGCAGACAATAAAAAAACTTCTTTGGATGGACCAATATATACGGTCAGTCATCATCCAAAGAAGTTTTTATTTTTAGAACGAATCATCGTATAGTTTATTGATATGAATTACATTGCCCGTCATTTTGCGAATGTTCTTTTGATTTTAAGCAGAATCTTTCTGTTTATTGCATTTTTTGGTCTAGGCTTTATTGTCATCAGATTTTTGTTTGTTGGTTTGTACCAAGATGATAGGAACTCAGTTATTGCTCTGCTTTTGTTGTGGGCTTTTTTGGCGTATATCTATCTGCCTCAAGTACATCGCAGGTTGTCAAGTTTGTACTTGCCAGATTATTTTATTGGTCGTGTACGCACAACAGACGGACTTTTGGGCGATCCGGTAAATCTTGCAGTCATCGGATCAAAGAAAAACCTAATAGATGCATTCACAAATGCCGGGTGGAGTATAGCCGAGGAGCTTAATTGGAAAACAACAATTAAAATGACAAAGTATTCTATATTAAAGAAAAGTTATCAAACTGCTCCGGTGAGTTCACTTTTTTTGTTTCAGAAACGACAGGACATTACATTTCAGATCGAAGTTGCCGGAAACCCACATGCAAGACATCACGTCAGGTTCTGGAAAACTCCAAAAAACTGGTGGCTTCCAGGTGGCCACTACACTGATTGGTTGGGGGCAGCAACTTATGACAGACGTGTTGGTTTTTCGTTTTTTACCGGCCAGTTTACTCACAAAATTGAAGAGAATGTTGATTTGGAAAGGGATTTTGTAGTTGACACTATAGTTAAAGCCAATAGAAATGCATCATCCGAACGGGCAGAGCATTTTATGACCGCATTCAGGAGTCGAAACGGAGGTGGTGACCGAATAACGACCGATGGTGCACTTTTGTTTTTGTTATTAGATCAGTCGATTTAATTTGTTGACAGGGCTAGAAGTAGACCAAACATAAACGCAAACACAAAAATGAAGGCAATGAATATAAAGCCAATGTAGTTGAGTATGTGAGTCTTTGGTGTTGCTTTGCCCAGTTTGTCATAGGCAGTGAGTTGTTGTACGCTCATGGCCATACCAGATGCAGCAACGGCTGAACCTATGAATGGAATCAACCCACCAACTGTTGAAATACCGAAAGCTTCCATTAGGTGATTGCGATATAGATCTTTAGAAGACTTAACAGCATTAGAAGCTGATATGTCTTTGTTCTGCATAATAATGTAAGGCGTTGATAAATACCGAAGCTGGGCACGTATACCTGGGACTATAAACAAAAGCATGCCACCAATGATTCTAAGAGTTGTGTTGAGTTCTGCGCTAAATAAAACCCCAAAGCGACTCCCCATTTCAGAAAATGCTTCACCAGCGGTAATCTTTCTGCGCTCAACGGCAGCTACGGCGCCAGCCGCAACAAAGCCTTTATACGCAGCAGAAATAAGAACAGAAAATGCTATTGCGACTACTGAAATTCCGATAACTAATGTTGCTATGCCGGCAACCATGCCCCAGTTAATTGGATCAGCACTGGCAGTTGATGAGCCCGAAATTGAGGAGCTGTTAGTATTATTGTTACTTGGGATATAACTGGCCATGTTGACTATAAATCCAAAGAAACTAAAGATTAATATTGCTATAAATACACCTTTTGCATAGTCTACAAGTAGCCCAAATCCTTTGAATGAAAGCGTAAAAGGGTTTGAATCATACTCTGGCGTCTCAATTTCTTTACTGCTCATTAATCTTCTCTCCTTATATTTATTATTATTCTACAGTCAATTCGGTAAAATATACAGTCTACGGGCCTAGAACTTTCAAGCTTGCGAACTAGTCGCAATACTGAAAGATTCTCTTGCAAAAGTTCACTGGACTTTTTCGCTCACGACCTTTACGGAGTACAAACATTCGTACTCTTTATCAAATTCAAAACCCCACATCTTGTGGGGCATTAAATTTGGTAGCGGGAGTGAGATTTGAACTCGCGACCTCAGGCTTATGAGTCCTGCGCTCTAACCAACTGAGCTATCCCGCCACGTTGTTGCCGTGTGATGATAATCTTGCCGTACTGCCCACAAAACAAGTTTGATGAACAGTAATGGCAACTTTATCAAGCCGGCTCCTACAATTTTTGTGAATCCTCTCACAAAAATGGAAAGCTACAATCATGTAACAGGGGTAAATTGTAGCAGAATTTAGCATACAATGCTAGAACTATATCAATTTTACTACCTGGGCATTGTCGTATGGTTTAACAGGAGCATCGTAGGGTAGGCCGTCTATGACTCGCTGTAATGAACGAAGAAACGCTCCGTGGCCAACAACCAAAATGTTATCTTCAGGTCTGGATTTTAGGTATTTATAAACTTCCTCAGCCCTTTTATGCAATTGTTGTATTGTTTCAACGTTTTTAATATGATCCACAGAAGTTGGGTTTTCATAATAATAACTCAAATCAATACCATAGTCCTTAGTCATATTTTTGCCTTCTAGGTCACCAAAATCTCGTTCTTTTAGATTTTCATGTAATTCAATTAGTTCTAGTGGATGATCAATGCAAGATGCAACATGTTGAGCTGTATGATGAGCTCTTTGAAGCGGAGAACTGATTATTGCATCAAATTTAAGCCCCTGATTTTTTGCATTTTTTCCTGCGTTCTTTGCTTGATCTATTCCGGTTTGAGTTAGTGGAGTATCTGTATGGCCTGAAGATAACCCCTGCGTATTCATAACTGATTCGCCATGTCTAATAAAATAAAGATGTTTCATCAGCTACCTAAAATTCTTTTCTAGTTATATTGTGATGTTTGTATTTATTATCAACAGCTATCCCAACAATTACTTTGCGGAGTTCCATAGCGACTTGTTGATCATGAGCGAAACTCAGCTCCATAGCTTTATTACGCGAAGTTACTGAATGCTCGAATGCAACCGGGTCATCAAATCCTTCATTTACTGCCTTATTATCGGTAAAATAGTGAGTAACGGCTGGTAGAGATTTATCTAACGTTTTGATAAACCTAGCTTCTGGGTCATTTAACGATTCGTAAGCTTCAATTGTTTGGTGAATCCACGGAAAAGTTGTGCCGAATTTATGTTTGATTTTTTCTAAAGCCGCTGATTCGGCTTTTTCTTTGGCCTTCACATCAATTGTGTTGAAATTAATTGTATTAACATCACCAGCATAGACCTCCACCAAGTCATGTACTAGAGCATACTGAGCCACTTTTCCTAAATCATATTCTGGATGAAATTTTGCAGCGACAGCGCAAGCGATAATCGCCAACATTACAGTATGATCTGTGTCAGATTCTCGGTCATGCCTGGTATTTAGGTATGTTGCCCTGTAAACGGTCGCAAATTCTAGCAGAAAACCACCAAGTTCTAGGGTTTTTTCTACTACTTCATTAGATACTTTTTCGCTCTTCACGTTAATATAATATTACATGAAAGAAAAGCAGACGTATATTGTGGCGGTTTCTGGCGGAGTTGATTCTGTTGTTTTGCTACACAAACTAATGTCAAAACCGCAGGATGGAGCCAGCCACTCACCACTCACCACTCACCACTCACCTTCCTACGTAGTAGCCCATTTCGACCATGGGATTAGAGAAGATTCAGGCTCGGACGCTGAGTTCGTGAAAGAACTTACAGAGCAATACGGACTAACTTTTGAACTCGGAGAAGGCAAACTAGGGCCGGATACTAGTGAGGCGACTGCTAGAGACGCACGTTATGAATTCCTACGTGAGGTTAAGGAAAAGCACAATGCAGACAAAATAATTACCGCTCATCATCAAGACGACGTGATTGAATCGATGGTTATCAATATGATTCGTGGCACTGGCGCTAGGGGTTTAAATCCAATGAGCGGCAGTCCAGATATATTGCGACCGCTAATACACAAAACTAAACAGGAATTATTAGAATACGCAGAAGAGCACGACCTGGTCTGGCATGAAGACAGTTCAAACATGGACGCAAAATATTTGCGCAATTACGTACGTATAAATCTACTAGAAAAACTCGAACCTGCCAGAGGCCAGTTACTAGAAATTCAAAAGTTAGTCGACAGTATCTATCACGATGTCGATATGCGCATATCTTCAATGCTTCCTAGCAAAAACGTGTTATCACGTAGCTGGTTTGTTAGTTTACCCTACATAGTGCAGAAAGAAATAATCCGTGCTTGGCTGATACGCTTTGGGGTAGAAGATTTGGACAAGATAACCATTGAAAGAGTGGTTATTGGCTGTAAAACACTGCCCATAACTAAGCAAATTGATATTAACGGAAAATTATGGTTAGTATCACAGAAACAGAATTTGTTAATTACTTCTAAATAACACTGCACGCTCATGTATAATTTCTAATATATGGATCCCTTGAGAGTTTGGACAAAAATTCTTGGGTCAAAGTATGAATCTAAATAAAATAGTGAAGGAACTTTAAGCGGGATGGATAAAAAACAACGAGGAAAATTGCCAGCAGGCAACAATAAACGCAACTACAAGACAGTTATATTTGTTATTTTACTATCGTTTTTTGGATTTGTCGCAGTATCTAGCTATACAAAACCCGCAGAAGAGCTTGAGACAATACCGCTTTCCCAGGCCATAAACAAAGGGAATAGTGGAGAGCTAACAGAGATTCAGGTCAGTAACGATGATTTGAAACTTACTGTTACTGGATCAGATAAACCTACTTTAAAATCAGTTAAAGAACCAGGATCTTCGCTGTATGAACAAGGGTTAGAACGAAATGAAAAGAACAAAAATTTGGTTGTTAGCGTAGTACCCCCAGACACATCTGGTAAAGTATGGCAGGATTTAGCAGTTGGTTTGTTGCCGGTGATCATAATTGGTGGGTTGCTGTTCTGGATGCTTAGAAGCGCTCAGGGGCAAGGCAACCAGGCTATGAGCTTTGGTCGTAGCAAAGCCAGACTATACGGTAACGAAAAAGACAAAGTAACATTCAAAGATGTTGCTGGTAATAATGAAGCTAAGGAAGATTTGGCAGAAATTGTTCAATTCCTAAAATTCCCAAAGAAATTCGAGAGTGTTGGAGCAAGAATCCCCAAAGGAATGTTGCTTGTGGGTCCTCCTGGAACCGGTAAAACTATGCTTGCACGTGCAGTTGCGGGTGAAGCAAACGTACCGTTTTTCAGTATATCGGGATCAGAATTTGTTGAGATGTTTGTCGGTGTTGGTGCTAGTAGGGTACGAGATTTGTTTTCTAAAGCCAAAAAGAATGCACCATGCATAATTTTTGTTGATGAAATAGATGCAGTTGGTCGTCGTCGTGGTTCTGGAATGGGTGGTGGGCATGACGAGCGTGAACAAACTCTTAACCAGATTTTGGTAGAAATGGACGGATTTGAACAGGGTGTTAACGTGATTGTGTTGGCTGCTACAAACCGCTCTGATGTTCTTGACCCAGCTCTTCTGCGCCCGGGACGATTTGACCGACGGGTTAATATCGATTTGCCAGACAGAAAAGACCGTGAAGCAATCCTAAAAGTTCATTTTTCTAAGAAACCCCTAGAAAAATCAGTAAATCTTGACGCTCTTGCTGCAAAATCAGTCGGTAGTTCTGGTGCAGATTTGGCAAATATTGCCAATGAATCAGCAATTGTTGCCGCCAAACATAACCGCAAAACTATAACCAGTGAAGACGTTACGGCTGCATTTGAAAAAGTAGCAATTGGCCCTGAACGCAAGGGCAAAATCATGAATGACAAAGAAAAAGAGTTGACCGCCTACCATGAAGCTGGACATGCAATTGTTGGCCACGTGTTGCCTGACAGTGACGATGTACATAAAGTGACAATTATCCCACGTGGCGGTACTGGCGGTGTGACCTGGTTCATTCCACCAGAGGACAAAAGCTACCATAGTATAGTTGAGTACAAAGATATTTTGGCACGCATGCTAGGCGGGCGAATAGCCGAAGAAGTTGTCTATGGCTCTGACCGTGTAACGACAGGTGCCGGCAATGATTTGCAGAAAGCAGCAGAACTAGCCCGCGAAATGGTTATAAATCAAGGAATGGGCAAAAAACTACGCAATCAGGTCTTCCATGTGGAAGACGGTATGATGATGGACAGACTGGTGCATGAACGCCAGTATTCAGACGAGACAGCAAAAGTAATAGATGATGAGGTTGAGGCGTTAATTTCCGAGTCAGCTTTGCGTGCCAGGGAAGTAATCAAAGCCAATCGTGCAAAATTAGAAGAACTTAAAGATGCACTATTAGAAAAAGAAACAATCGAAGACGCCGAAGTGAAGAGAATATTCGAAGGCACGGTCATGCCGAAGTCCGTCGCACTGTACTAGTTAAGATATAGGTCGTATACTCTAAGCGTATGAACGTGAGGAAAAACATCCCTGAGTTTAGTCATATGAACCGGGCAGTCGAATACGCCGTTGATCGACTTGTTAGCGACGGTAATGCAATGACGACAGTCACGTATTCAAGCCCCCAAACATTAGTAGAACTAAGTAGTGAAGTCCATTCTCGAGTCAATAGTTGGCCAACAAAACACCTACTCCGAAATCACGGAGAGGGCGAAGAAGACGGCTGGGTAAACGTACAGAGAATGACATTTCTAGGTCCCAATAATGCAGAAACTGTTGGACAGAAGATTGCCAGTATAATTCTTCCAGCTAACAAGTGGGTTCCAAGGATGCATCAATTTGGGTATAATTTGCAATCTAGGATTACGGCCAGCGGTAAAGCGTTTGGTGTTTCTACACTTGCAGATTGGAGTCCAAATAGATATGGAATTAATGTGTTAAATGGAGCGCCGGGACTCCCTGCGATAGTTGCACCGCACACTGATGTTAGTACTGAGCACGGTGTTGTAGTTGTGCTTGAAATTCCTGAGGATAATTTTTCTACTGAAAGAGTGATATTTGGCAGTGGTAATTTGTCGTTTATATTTGGCCGAGATACATGTGATCAGGCAGGTATTGCTCAACGAGTGCATAGCGTCGAGTCTGAGACGAGACGGTTGAGTATAACGTTTGCAGATTTACGTCCAAGCCTAGGGGTGTAGTAAAATTTTTAGTGGTTCTATTTCCGGGCTCAAAAGCTTATACTGTAGGAGTAGATGAAGCAATTTTTAAAGAATAGTTCCAAGCGAATTTCCCTTCCAGGAGCAGCCACATTACTTGTATCAACAATGCTAATTTCACAGGTGTTGGGTTTTTTGCGTACCATGATGGTCAATGGAAATTTTCCGACAGTTGGAGCAGAAAGTACTGATTCATATTTTGCTGCCTTCAAAATTCCCGACTTGTTTTTCTACGTTATTGCCGCCGGTGTTTTGGGCGTGGTTCTAATCCCAGTATTGTCTGAGCATATGGTCAAAAACGACCGAAGGGGTGTCTGGGCACTTTCTAATAGTCTCATGAACTTGATGGCTCTGATCATGTTTGGCATTGGTATTATAATTTTCATTTTTGCAGGACAATTGATGCACATAGTTGCACCAAATTTAAGTCCAGATCAACTACACAATGCAACTACAATTATGCGGTTTATATCATTCAACCCGCTATTTTTTACTCTTGCCGGGATATTAACGAGCACACAACAAGTATTTGGTAGATTTTTCTTTTTTGCAATTTCACCGATTGTTTATAACCTAAGCATCATAGCTAGTATCTACATTTTCAAAGATAGCTTAGGCTTGATTGGGCTTGGAGCTGGTGCGCTGATTGGTGCAGTTTTGCAGTTTGGTGTTGCGGCAATTGGAGTGTTAGGACTTAATTTTCATTGGCGACCTAAAATTGACTTCAAGAGTACAGATTTTTGGCGTATTCTTCGTCAGTTGCCAGCCAGGTCATTAGACCAGGGAATTGATTCGATCAACTCGATAGTTGAAACAAACAGGGCTCGAGCGTTAGGAGAGGGTTATGTATCAGCCTATGAAAACGCCTTCACACTGCATACTGCACCAGTTTTACTAATTGGGGCCTCTATTTCTACCGCCGCATTTCCACGTCTAGTTGAAAGGTTATCTCAGGGTAGGCCTGATCTTTTTAGGAAAGACTTCAAAGACGTTCTAAGGGTACTAATGTGGTTATCGTTGCCGGTAATCGTGTTGACGTACTTTACTAGAGGTTATTTAGCCCGACTTATTTTTAAACGTGGATCTCCAGAGATTGCGCTTATATTAGGTCTTTTGGCGATTGCAATATTCTTTAGGATAATCTACACGCTATTTTCGAGGTATTTCTATGCTCATAAAGACACAATTACACCACTTATTGTATCTGTCTTTGCTATTGGTCTAAACATTATTTTGGTATTCGCTCTTGCTAGAGACGATACCTACGGACTAGCAGGATTAGCACTTGCTCAATCGATTGTTTCAGCATCTGAGGTTCTAATTATAGGGCTGGTTATCATGTCTCGTGACCGCAAAATGTTTGACAAAGAATTTTGGCAGATGACGATGCGGCTTATGTCCGTCACAGGGTTCACTATAGTTGCTGCTTTTATCATGATTAGGTTGTTACCACTTAATCTGAATGATACTGGATTTTTTGTATTAGGCGGTAAGCTAGGTGCTATTACCCTAGTTACTTTTTCTACGCACGTTTTAGTTTCTGCAATGTATGGCTTTAACGAAGGCAAGAGCGTGTTGCGTAAAATTAGAGATTTTGTCTACCGACCAATCAAAGTTCAATAAACATTAAATTCTACCTCTGTTAGGCGCAACAGAGACAAACCTTGCGGTACTCCACCCCATGAAGTATGACTTCACGGGGACCCCGGTTTCTCGTCGTTCCGGGCGCAAAACAAGTTTGACGCTCGGACTGCTCTTTTCCCTTAGCTACAATAATCATTAAATCTACCCCTGTTAATTTTGTTATTTTAATGATATAATTTGACTAATGAGTCAAGAAAAAATTCGCAACTTCTGTATTATTGCCCACATAGATCACGGAAAAAGCACCCTAGCCGATAGGTTATTGGAAATAACCGGCACGGTTCAAAAGCGTGATATGAAAGCGCAATTGCTTGACCGGATGGATTTGGAGCGTGAAAAGGGAATTACAATCAAACTTGCGCCTGTTCGTATGGAGTATAAAGATTATCAGTTGAACCTTATTGACACTCCTGGTCACGTCGATTTTAGCTATGAGGTATCAAGAAGTTTAGAGGCGTGTGAGGGTGCAATATTGGTTGTTGATGCCAGTCAGGGTATTCAGGCTCAGACATTAGCCAACGTGTATCTTGCGATGGCTGCTGATTTGACAATTATCCCTGTACTTAACAAAATTGATTTGCCAGCAGCAGACGTTGAACGAGTCAGCGCAGAGGTAATTTCATTACTAGGCTGTGCAAAAGAAGACATACTGCTTATCAGTGCCAAAACAGGCGCAGGCGTCGAAGCGGTTCTAGATACGGTAATAGAAAAAGTGCCGTCGCCCAAAGGCGATACAGAAAAACCTACCCGGGCGTTAATATTCGATAGTTATTATGACGATTATCGTGGCGTTATACTCTATGTTCGTGTGATTGATGGCCATGTCCAAAAAGGTGCAGGAATACACATGATTAGTGCCGGTAGTGACGGTATTGCGCTAGAGGTTGGTGCTCTACGACCAGACATGAAGTCGAACGCTGATTTGAAAACCGGAGAAATTGGCTATATTGTTACTAACCTCAAAAGTACTAGAGAAGCCCGTGTTGGAGACACTGTGACGCTAACCAATAACCCGGCTACCCAGGCACTTGATGGCTACAAAATCGTAAAACCTTTTGTCTATGCTGGGTTTTTCCCGGATAGTAACGAAAACTACATTGCACTCAAAGAAGCAATTGACCGTTTGAGTTTGAGCGATTCTGCTCTGCAATACGAACCTGAAAATTCTCCAGTCCTTGGGTTTGGTGTGCGTATTGGGTTCTTGGGTTTACTACATATGGACATAATACGTGAACGATTAGAGCGAGAATACAACCTAGATTTGGTGGTTACCAATCCTAGTACTGATTACGAAGTTGTCATGAGTAATGGAGATGAAATTGATATCAAATCGGCTAGTAGTTTGCCCGACTCAAGCAAAATAACAGAGATTCGTGAACCATGGATTAAGGGAGAAATTGTCTGTCCCAAAGAATATGTAGGTGCTGTCATACAGCTGATTGTTAGCAAACGTGGATTACAGAAAAACTTAAGTTTTGTTGATGCTCAACTCGCACTAGTCACCTTTGAAGCACCGCTTGCTAATTTATTAACAGATTTTTACGACCAATTGAAAAGTCTAACAAGTGGTTACGGAAGTTTCAACTACGAACTCGATAACTATCGGGTTGAGGACTTGGTGCGATTAGATTTTTATGTTGCTGGTGACCGGGTAGATGCGCTAAGTATTATGGTTCACCGCAGTGAGTCAAATGGTATGGGTAGAGATATCGTCAAAAAACTAAAAGACGTAATTCCACGACAAAACTTCCAGGTCGCATTGCAAGCTGGAGTGGGTGGGAAATTCATAGCTAGAGAAGATATTAGTGCCTACCGAAAAGACGTCACAACCGGGCTATATGGTGGTGATGTATCCAGAAAGAAAAAAGTTCTTGCCAAGCAGAAAAAAGGGAAAGAGCGCATGAAGCGATTCGGCAAAGTCGACATACCCTCAGAAGCCTTCACGGTCTTGCTTAAAAGAGATTAGAATCTGTTTGATTACTATCATGCCAATAATAGTAGCCACTTAGATTACAATAGTATTAATGGATAAAAAAGATTTTATCGAGTGGACGGAAAAGCTCCAGCACACTTATCGGCCATCTGACCATACAAACACTGTTTTGGCCCAGATTGACCTTGTCGCAATTGTTGGTCCTACAGGTGTTGGTAAAAGCACTATAATTGACAAACTAGGGCTACCATATGTATTGAGCGATGTTTCAAGAGAATCCAGGTCGGACGAGAAAAATGGAAAAAATTACAACTTCAGAACAGATTATCTAAATATAATTCAAGAAATCAAAAACGGCGATTATGTACAGTTTCTAGTTAGTAAATTCGGTGAATTCTACGGTACAAAGTTAAGCGCATATCCAGATAGTGGGCTATGTACTATGGCAATAATAGCCAGCGAAATGCCAAATTTTCGCAAGCTCGGATTTAGAAGTGTGACTTCAATTTATGTCATGCCTCCTAGTTACATTGAATGGATGCGTAGGATTGGTGGGGTGCGTACAGCTGACCTGCTCGGTAGAATCGACGAAGCTCGTCAATCAATACTGATGGCTCTTGATGATGATTCCTACCACTTCGTGTTAAATGATGTTCTAGACCTTGCGATTAAAGACGTTCAAGCAATTATCAACGGGTTGGAAGTTAATCAGCATCGTGCGCAATTGGCGCATGATACTGCCGACATTTTACTAGAACGTATTGGTGATAATCTCTAGTTTTTAGACGCTAGAACGAAGAGCTGATCAATTATATCTGCAGTCACTACTTGTTTGCCAGGTCTACCGTCGATTTCCAAAAGTATTCCTAGTTTTCGGTATTCTTCGATTACTGGAAGGGTTTTATCTTCAAATTCAGCAAATCTTTTTTCTAGTATGTGTTCAGCGTTATCATCATGTCTTTGGCGCTTGTTATTTGTCCATCGTTGCCATACTTCTGTCTTTGTAATGTTCAGCAATATAACGCACTTTATTGGATGGTTGGCAGATTCAGTAGCCTCTAGCACGCTTTTTTCCTCACCTATCCAGCGTCCGACACTACTTAGTATTAGTGGTTTACCTTCATATTTTTCTTGTGCCAAGTAGGGCAGTACTATTTCTTTGTATTCATCAGTTGGCGCAAGATTTCCTCCGTTAATAGCGTCTGTGACGTGTTGCGGAACCAGTTTGCTCCTTAGAATGTCACCACCACCTATTAGCGGGCCGTCAAACATAGTGGCAAGTTCAGTACCGTGTGTGTCTTTTCCAGAGAACGGTAATCCAAATATATTAATTGACCCACTTCCAAGCCATTCTTTTATAAGTCGAATTTTTGCTGTTTGATCTTTCATTTATCTATTGTAAAATACTTGCTTTATAAAAGCAAGTTTTGGCAATCTTGCACTTTGAGTGCCAAAACGCTATAATAGCTTAAGTTAAAAAGGAAAAAGAGCAACCAGAGTGCCGGATATACTCCGCTACCTGTGTGATGAGAAAGACGTAGTTTTTTCTCACTTGCGAACCGATATTATGACCGATAGACAGGATAGAATCCTAAGAGCCGTTGTTGAAGAATACGCAGAAGTTGCTAGCCCAGTCGGGTCACAGCTTCTTGCAAAGCTATTCAATGTATCTAGTGCAACTATCCGTGCAGAAATGGCGGATTTAGAACGCCAAGGCTACATTCAGCAACCCCACACCAGTGCCGGTCGTATACCGACAGACAAAGGCTATAGATATTACGTAAACGCCGCAACAGAAGAAGAACACAAAGTAGCTGCAGGTGGTGCCGAACGGGCGTTGACAGCACGTATTGGTGGTGGCAGTGTTCCTGACAGAACTATCCGTAACACGGTTGATACTCTAGTGGAGTTGACGCAAAATTTGGGTTTAGCAACAATCGGCAACCAGTTATATATGAGTGGTTTATCTAATCTTTTTGGACAGCCAGAATTTATGAATGCTGGGCAGGTCAAAGAAGTAGCTCTTTTGTTAGACAATCTAGAACCTTGGCTACGTGAAGCCGCTCCGAACAAACCACTCAGTGTGTATATTGGCAAAGAAAATCCGATAGGTCGCAACAGCGGCTGCTCCTTGATTATTAGTAAATTCCGCAGTCCATATTCTGACAAAAGCTTCATTGGTGTTCTTGGGCCAACACGCCAAAGCTACAAAGAAGTCATGGGGTTGGTAGAAAACGCCGGCCAAATGCTAGAAAGGGCGCTTTATGCGTAGTTTTATAGTTGACACTCGTATGTTTAACCAACCTGGCTTTGAAGTGCTTTATGACGCATGGAGAGATGTGTTTGAGGTTGATGATGACGGAAAACCCAAACTGGATGCTGAAAAAGCAGTCGAAAAGACGATTTTAGCTCGAAGAGAAGTTATTGAAACAACAGGATTGGACCAATCCACAGTTACTACCCTAGAGAATATCGCATGTAGATATGCTCAAGTAATGCCAGTTTTTTTAGAGGAGAGACTATATGTCTAAATCATACGAAGAACTAACTGCTGGTTTTCTGAAATCTTGGGCAATAGACAATCAAGAAGTAGACAGCGATAGATCATACGCAGTAGCAAGCTTAAGACACACTTTACTCTTTGTAGAAGGCGTACCTGTCGATAATGTTAATCGTGCTTGTAATGCTGCGGCACTGATTGCTAATGATTTTTTTGCTGGCGTGGACCGAGGACCAAGATAGAACATGACTAAGAAAAAAGAAGAAATTGACTATAAGAAGTTGGCTGAAGAGTTAGCATTAGAAAATGCTCAACTGAACGAAGCTATGTTGCGTGAACGTGCGGACGCCATGAACGTACGTAAACGTGCAGATGACGACCGTGTCAAAATGAGCGGTTACTACAAAGCAATGGTGGTCAAAGAGTTGTTACCGACAATTGATAACTTTGAACGAGCGCTCAAATCTTTGCCAAAAGATTTAGAGGGTAATGATTATATAAAAGGCATCGAGAAAATCGTTAAGCAGTTTGCTACAACTCTGAACAAACTTGGCGTAGAACGTATCAAAACTGTTGGCGAGCACTTTAATCCTGAACTACACGAAGCTGTAACCATGGAAGAAGGCGACGGGGCACACGAAATAGTATCAGAAGAGTTACAAAGTGGTTACATCATGAACGGAGAAGTTCTCCGCCACGCCATGGTAAGAGTTACTCTACAATAGTAGGCAAATATGGATACACCAGATAACTAACCTGGACACCATAGAGGAATATAGATAGCATATATATGCTAAGATATAGAGGATAAGAAGAGAATATATGAGTTTTGAGCACCTACCAACCCTTGCAGATACAAATCCAGTAGTAGATGGTGATTTTTTACTTCGCTATTCTCTTGCAAACGCAGCGCTCGTTCAAAAGCTGAGGGATAGTGGTACATATCCACCTAAACTTCCTCCATACACTCCCGCAACCGGTCAAGAGCTATGGGACTCCAGTAGGTATTAGCACAAACGCAACGAATAATTGGTTAAAATTAGCACTCTAAGCACTTGACTGCTAATTTTTCATTTGTTACAATTATTGGCAGAAGCACCCATAGAGTGCTAACTAACAAGATAAATTAACAATTTGTGCCTTTTTGCTTCTCTGGTGCTTGCGTGTAGATGATATGACGCAGGTGATAGTGAAGCGCGCAATCAGACGTATATGAAATACGGCTGTGAGCACTGGAGCTGGCAACGCGTCAGATCGCTACAAGCGAGCTACGGGTCAATGGCTCCGACATTGAGCAGGTAGCTCGAGGCGCAAGTAACAGAGGAGTAAAAAGTGGGAAAGATTATTGGAATAGACCTAGGAACAACAAACAGCGCAATGGCTGTCATGCAGTCTGGAGCCCCGGAAATTATTGCAAACAGTGAGGGTAATAGAACAACTCCATCTGTTGTAGCTGTTAACAAAAACGGCGAACGACTAGTTGGGCAAGTTGCTCGTCGACAGCAAGTAACTAACTCAAAAAACACTATTTATGAAATGAAGCGACTCATTGGTCGTAAATGGACAGACAAAGAAGTTCAAAAAGATATCAAATTGATGGGTTACGAAATGGTCAAAAGTGGCCAAGGTGTCAAAGTCAAAATGGGCGACAAAGAATTTAGCCCTGAGGAAATGAGTGCAATGGTATTAAGCAAGCTCAAGGCCGACGCAGAGGCTTTCTTGGGTGAACCAGTATCAGAGGCAGTTATTACTGTGCCTGCGTACTTTGACGATTCACAGCGCCAGGCAACCAAAGACGCCGGTAAAGTTGCCGGACTAGAAGTTAAACGTATTATTAACGAGCCAACAGCCGCCGCACTTGCCTACGGACTAGACAAAAAAGGTGGCAAAGACGAAAAAATCGCAGTCTACGACTTAGGTGGCGGTACGTTTGATGTATCTATCCTAGAGCTTGGTGACGGAGTATTTGAAGTTAAATCTACCAACGGCGATACACACTTAGGTGGTGCCGACTTTGACCGTAAAATCGTAAATTACCTAGCCGGCGAGTTCAAAAAAGAACACGGTATGGATATCACAGACGACAAAGCAGCAATGCAACGTCTACGTGATGAAGCAGAAAAGGCAAAGATTGAACTATCATCGTCTCAGAGCGTTGACATCAACCTACCATTCTTGACAGCAGACGCAGATGGTCCAAAACACTTTGAACACAAGCTATCCAGATCAAAATTAGAAAGTTTAGTTGCAGATCTAATCGACAAGACAGCAGAACCATGCGTGAAGGCACTCAAAGATGCAAAACTAACCGCAAAAGACATCGATGCAATTGTATTAGTTGGTGGTATGACCAGAATGCCAGCAGTGATCAAAAAGGTTAAAGAAATCTTCGGCAAAGACCCAATGCAGGGTGTCAACCCGGACGAGGTAGTGGCCGTTGGTGCTGCAATTCAAGGCGGCGTGTTAGCTGGTGACGTCAAAGATGTATTGCTTCTAGATGTGACTCCACTTTCTGTAGGTATTGAAACTATGGGTGGAATCGCAACCAAACTGATTGAGAGAAACTCCACAATTCCAACCAGCAAAAGCGAGACATTTTCAACCGCTGCAGATAACCAATCACAGGTAGAAATTCATGTGGTTCAGGGTGAACGTGGCATGGTTGCAGATAACAAATCACTAGGGCGATTTATCCTAGATGGTATCGCTCCAGCTCCTCGTGGAATGCCACAAATTGAAGTGACATTTAACATTGATGCAAATGGTATTTTGAATGTGTCGGCCAAAGACAAAGGTACCGGCAAAGAACAGTCAATTACGATTCAGAACAGTGGTAACCTAGACAAAGCAGAAGTAGAAAAAATGGCCAAAGAAGCCGAAGCTCACGCAGAAGAAGACAAGAAAAAGCGTGAAGCGGTAGAAGCTAGAAACTTGCTAGAAAACGGTGTCTACCAAGCAGAAAAATTCGTGTCAGAGAACAAAGAAAAGCTTGCCGAAGAAGACGTGAAAACTTTAGAAGAAGCTATCAAAACTGCTAAAGAAGTTCAGGGTAAAGAAGATGCAGACAAAGATGTGCTTGAAGCTGCAGCCAAAGAACTATCAGAGAAAATGATGCCAATCGGAGCTAAAATGTACGAGGCTGCGGCTGAAGCTGAGAAAGACGAAACAGGAAAAACGAAAAACGAAGAGGATGCGTCATCATCGACTGATGAACCAGTAGAAGGCGAAGTAGTCGACGAAAAAGAAGACAAGTAAAACGAAACGGGGCGAAAGCCCCGTTTCTTGATATTGGAGGTAAAATGTCCGTTTTAGGTAAAGCAAATGACTCAATAGAACTCGTTAAGAAAGCCCTCGATGCGAAATATGCCCTAGCAAGCGCAGAAGATAAAGAGAATCTAGCAAATGCCAAGGTTGCATTAGCGGATCTGAAGATACTCATCGCCGATTTAAAAGAGGAGAATTCCCATCTTTTAACTGTTTCAAGGCAGAAAGATGAATTGTTATT
>Ga0075163_10004360_pt1 | contig 18983 bp, 11 predicted proteins | sample JI1023141ADNA_FD_71478 | JGI IMG/M metagenome (GOLD analysis project Ga0075163, IMG submission 71478) | Wastewater effluent complex algal communities from Wisconsin, to seasonally profile nutrient transformation and Carbon sequestration -... | ecosystem: Engineered > WWTP > Effluent > Algae...
CCCGACCACCGCCGCCGCCGACGACGCCACCGGCACCACCGCCGACGCGAACGCCGACACCAGCACCGGCGCGCCGGCCTGCGGCGCGGGCGGCATCGATGACTGCTGCTGCTTCGGGGTCGAGGGTCAGCCCGGCCACGAGATCCTCGCGATCGGCTGCGTCGGCGACGCGGCGGCCTGCGCGGCCCCGCAGGCGACCTGTCCCGAAGACCAGGTCGAGTGCGGCGCGGCCGAGCTCGAGGTCACCAGCGCCGACGGCCTCGACTGCGTGCTCGAGGCGCTCGCGCAGCGCCAGCCCGGCGTGGTCTCGTGGGGCATCGGCGGCGCGGGCGGGCTGACCGGCAGCAGCCACACCCTGTTCGTCCAGGCCGACGGCACCGTCTTCGTGTCGAGCTACACCTACGACGACGTCGGCTACGCCTACACCGCCGTCGAGCGCCGCGCGCTGCAGCCCGCCGCGTTCTTCGGCGACTGCGCCGCGCAGGACGCCGAGGCCGACCGCTTCGACTGCCTGCAGCACGCGACCGCCGACGCGGCCACGGAGACCTGCGTCGACGGCTTCGAGGGCACGATCGGCCGCCGCTGAGGCCGGCCGCCCCCGTCGTTTGTGAACCGGCCGTCGCCGCGTCCGCGCGTCCGCATGTCGTCGCGTCCGCGCATCCGCGCCCGCATCCGCCGGTGGAACTTCGCCGAGCTTCCGCGCGATACTCCCGGCCCATGCACAGCGACGACGCTCCCCCGGTGCACGCCGATCCCCTCGCCGACCTGCAGGCTCGCCTCGACGAGACCCGCCGCGCCCTCGACCAGGAGCGCGAGCGCGGCGACGCCGTCACCCGCGAGCGCGACGGCCTGCGCAGCGAGCTCGGCGCCGTGCGCAAGCAGCAGGACGCCGACAGCCAGGCCCACGCGCGCGCCCGCCAGGCCCACGACCTGCTGCAGAGCCGCGTCGCCACGCTCGAGGGCGAGGTCGCCGAGCAGCGCCGCGAGGCCGCGCGCCAGGGCCAGCGCGCCGAGCAGTCGACCCGCGACATCGACGCGGTCCGCCGCGACCTCGCGCGCGAGCAGGCCAACCATCGCGCGACGCAGACCCGGCTCGCGGAGCTGCAGGACAGCCAGCGCGGCGCCGCGGCCGACCTCGCCGCGGAGAAGGCCGCCGTCGCGGTCGCGCAGGAGCGGCTGCGCCGGGCCGAGGCCGAGGTCGCCGCGCTGCAGCAGCGCCTCACTGGCGATCAGACCGCCGCGCTGCAGGCCAGCGAGCGCAGCGAGGCGCTCGCCAAGGAGCTGGCGATCCTCGGCGACCGCGTGACGCTGCTGCGCCGCCAGCTGCAGGACGAGACCGACGCCCACACCGCGACCCGTCGCGAGCACGAGGCCCAGCTGCGCGAGGCCGAGGAGGAGCGCCGCCGCGGACGCGGACGCGGCATCGTCAGCGCCGTCGGAGGCGCCGCCGCCGTCGGCCTCGCGCTGCTGCTGCGCCGCCGCTGAGCCGCCGCGACGTCGTGCTCCACGGCGTCGGCGGCGCCAGAAGAGGCCCTCGCGCGCCCAGGCGCCGCACGCGGCGACGACGACGTTGCGACCGCGCCGGGCCCCATGTCGGCCGCTGCGGTGTTCGGTCGCAGCCTCCTCGCACGCGGTATGCACCGTTGCAATCAATGTTCCGCAGGGTCTCGCAGCCCCCTGTCGCGCGCCTCGGATCTTCGCAGCGCGCGCGCGCTTCGCCGGCTCCATCGCCGCCGACCTCGCCGTGCGCCGGCAACTTCTTCGCGTCGCAAGTTTGTCCGTGATCGCCGACGCGACGCGATGTACCGTGCCGGATGTGCCCACCCCCGTGGGCCGTCGGGGCCGATGTGGCGGCGCCCGGGTGAAGGACCCATGGCCGATATCATCAATCTCAATCAGTATCGCAAGGCCCGCGCGCGCGCCGAGAAGGAGCGCCTCGCCGAGCAGAACCGTGTGCGCCACGGACGAACCCGGACCGCGAAGGAGTCCGTCCGCCGCGAACAGGACCGCCAGGTCGTCGAGCTCGACGGCAAGCTCCTGCAGGGCAAGGTCGACGACCCGACCTGACCTGAACTTTCGGCCAGGTCATCCCCTGGCTCGGCCCCCGGCTCATCTCCCGCGGCCGGGTCGCGCCGGCCGCCCGTCCAGCGGGTGGGCCGCGAGCCACGCCAGCGCGTCGGCCTGCTCCGCCGCGTGCACGCCCTCGCCGCGGCCCAGCAGCTCGATCGCCTCGCGCATCAGCGCGTGGGCCCGCGGCCGGTCGCCGCCGCCGTCCCACAGCGCCTGGGCCAGCGAGCGGCGCAGGGTCGCCGCGAACACCACCGGCGTGCCCTCCTGCTGCGACGCCCGCAGCGCCCGCTCGAACAGCGGCACGGCCTCGGCGAGCCGGCCCTGGCGCTGCGCGAGCACGGCGAGGCCGTGCAGCGGGAACGCGAACTCGCGGTCGTCGGGCGCGAGCGTCCGGCCGTAGATCGCCAGCACGCGGCGCTGCAGCGCCTCGGCCGCGGCCAGCTCCCCGCGCGCCTCGAACAGCTCCGCGAGGTTGTTGAGCACGTCGGCGACGTCGGCGTGATCGGGCCCGTGGAGCTTCTCGCGGATCCGCAGCGCCCGCTCGTACAACCGCTGCGCCTCGGCGTACTCCTTGCGCTCATAGTGGACGACCGCCAGGCCGTTGAGCGCCGTCGCGATGTCCTCGTCCGCGTCCTCGGACCCGAACCGGAGCTCGAGCAGCGCGAGCGCCCGCTCGTACAGCCGCTGCGCCGCCGCGTGCGCGTGCCGCTGGCTGTACATGCGGGCGAGGTTGATCATCGTGCGCCCGACCAGCGGATGATCGCCGGACACCGCGCTCCAGATCACGACCGACCGCTCGTACAGCCGCTGCGCCGCCACGAGGTCGCCGCGCGCCTGGAGCACCACCGCGACGTTGTTCAGCGCCCGCGCGACGTCCGGGTGCGCCGGCCCGAGCGCCCGCTCGCGCAGCACCAGCACGCGCTCGAACAGCCGCTGCGCCTCCGCCATGTCGCCCTGCCCGTGATACGAGGTCGCGAGCGCCGTGAGCACGTCCGCGACCTCCGGGTGCTCCGGTCCCAGCGCGCGCACGCGGATCGCCAGCGCCCGCTCGTACAGCCGCCGCGCCGCGTCGACCTCGCCCTGCGACGCGACCACGCCCCCGAGCGCGATCAGGTCGGTGGCGACGTCCGGGTGCGCCGGCCCGAGCAGCCGCTCGCGGATCTCCAGCGCCGCCGCGGCCTCGCTCCGCGCCTCCGCCTGCGCCCCCACGCGGCGGTGCAGGTCGCTCATCACGGCCTGCAGCGTCGCCCCGCGCAGCCCCTGCGCCTGACCGAGGTGCTCGAGCCGCGCCTGCGCCAGGCGACCGAGCCGCAGCCCCTCGACCGGCCGCGCCTGCGCCCCGCCGACCTGCCGCGTCAGCGCCACCTCGACGTCCGCCGCCAGCAGCTCCTCGCCCGCGCGCGTCGCCAGCACCCGCGCCTCCTCCAGCAGCGCCTCGCTCCGCGCCGCCTGCCCCGCGCGCCCCGCCAGCGCCCCCGCGACCAGCCGCACCCGCGCCGCCAGCGGGGCCCACGTCAGCGCGTCCGCCCGCCCGAGCAGCGCGCGCGCCAGCGAGGCCCCGTCGGCGTAGCGCCCCGCGGCCTCGAGCGACGCGGCGCGCTCGAGCAGCCGCCCGACCTGCGCGAGCTCGACCTGCGCGGCGGGGTCCTGCGGCGGCGCGGGCCGCAGCGCCAGCGCGCGCGGGTCGAGGCAGGGCGCGAGCGCCGGGAGCCCGGCCGCCGCCTGCGCCGCGCGTCGGCCCGCGCGCTCGTCGGCCTCGGCGAGCACCGCGAGCAGTCCTTCCAGCGACCAGCGGGCCGCCTGCAGGCACGCCTGCGCCTGCTCCGACGTCGCCTGGTCCCACGCGCGGTCGACGAGCCGCAGCCGACACGCCTGCGTGCGCGCGCCGGTCCACGCCGTCGCGAACTCGTCGATCGACCGCTCGACCCGCGCCGCCGTGGCCTCGACCCCCAGCGCCCGCCGCAGCGCCGCGCGGGCCTCCTCGTGCCACACCCCGCGGATCCGCTGCCCCTCCGCCTCGCAGGCCCGCGCCCGCCGCCCGCGCTCGAGCGCCACCAGCCCCGCCGCCGCCCCGAACGCCGCGAGCGCGGCCAGCAGCGCCAGCAGCAGCAGCCGTCGCCGCCGCCGCCCCGCCCCCTGCCCGAGCGCCTGCAGCAGCGCCGCCATCGTCGGCCAGCGCGCCTCGGGCTCGGTCGCCAGCCCGCGCTCGAGCACGCGTCGCAGCCACGTCGGCACCCCCGCGCCCGCCGGCGGCTCGCGCCGCAGCCCCTTCGTCACCTCGAGCACGATCTCCGCGATCGACTCGCCGCCGAACGGCCGCTCGCCGTACAGCCCCTGCCACAGCGCGACGCAGAACGCGAACTGATCGGCGCGCGCGTCGGCCGGCGCCCCGTGCCACAGCTCCGGCGCCACGAAGATCGGCGTGCCGATGATCGTCCCCGCCTGCGTCACCGCGGTGTTCAGCGCGACCCCCTGCGGCCGCGCCGGCGCCGTCATCGGCGCGTCCTCCCCCGGCTTGCCCGCGCGGGCGAGCCCGAAGTCCATCACCCGCACGCGCCCGTCCGCGCCGATCATCACGTTGTCTGGCTTGAAGTCGCGGTGCACCAGCCCCGCCGCGTGCGCCGCCCGCAGCCCCTCGCCCGCGCTGTAGAACGCCGCCACGACCTCCTGCCACCCGCGCCGGCGCTCGCCGAGCCACGCCGTCAGCGTCTGGCCCTCGACGTACTCCATCGCCAGCCACACCTGTTCGCCGAGCGTCCCGACGTCGTGCACCGCGACCACGTTCGGGTGCGACAGCTGGGCCAGCGCCTGCGCCTCGCGCAGCAGCCGGGTCCGCGCCCCGCTCGAGCTGCCGCTCCCGCCCGCCAGCAGCAGCTTCAGCGCGACCCGGCGATCGAGCTCCGGGTCATACGCCGCATAGACCACCCCCATCCCGCCCTGACCGAGCAATGTGATGATCACATAACGACCGACCACGTCGCCGCGCAGCAGCGGCGCGGCCACCCCGGCCGGCGGCCGCTCGCCGGGCGACGCCCCGAACTGCGTCGCCCCGGCCAGCGTCAGGCTGCGCGACTGCCCGAGCGGCCCCGGCGACGCGCGGACGACCTCGGTCCCGACCGACGCGCGCGGCCCCTCGTCTGTCCCCGATCCCGCCACCACGCCTCCGGAAAGCCCGCCCATGGTACGAGCCCGCGCTGGCGCCAGCAACCCGCGCATCCGCGAGCGCGCGCGAACCCGTGTGCTTGACCACGTACCCCGCGCGCCCCGGCCCCTCGCCGCCGCCCAGCGTGCGTGCCACGCTGCACGGGCCTTGCGCAGCCGAACGCACTCGCACCTGTCTATTTGGCCGCCCGATCCCCGGCCACGGCGACCCCGGCGCCGCCCTCTCGCGCTCGCCGCCGCGGCGCTCGTCCTCGCCGGCTGCGGCGCCCTCGAGGACGAGGAGGTCCCGCTCGGCGACCCCGAGCCGCGGACGATCACGCACGCGTTCGGCGAGCTCGCCTTGCCGCCCCTCGAGGACAACGCCCGCCGCTGCGTCTCGTGGCGCCTGGACAACGAGCGCGCGCTCTACGTTCAATCGGTGCAGCTCGCCAACGAGGGCTCGTTTCACCACTCGAACTGGCTCGTCGTCCCCGAGGACAGCTACCCCGGCGCGGACGGCTTCTGGGACTGCGACGCCCGCGGCTTCGAGGAGGTCAGCGCCGCCCAGAAGGGCACCGTATTGTTCGCCCAGTCGACGCAGAGCTACGACGAGACCCAGCGCCTGGCCGACGGCGCCGTCATCAAGATCCCGCCGCGCCACAAGATTGTCGGCCTCCTGCACACCCTCAACGCCGCCCCGCGAGAGACCCGCTCGCGCCTGTGGCTCAGCCTCGAGCTCATCCACCCGCGCGCCGTCACCACCGTCGTCACCCCGCTGTCGATGCAATACAAGGCGCTCGACATCCCCGGCGAGCGCGAGTCGCGGTTCACCGGCAACTGCGACCTGAGCCTCGCCCACAGCGCCCTCACCTTCGAGCCGCTCGACCTGCGCCTGCACTACATCCTCCCGCATTACCATTACCTCGGCAATTACTTCGACGTGCAGGTCGTCGGCGGCGCGATGGACGGTCAATCGGTGTACCGCCTCGAAGGTTTCAACGGCGAGGGCAACGGCCGCACCTTCGACCCCCCGCTCGAGCTGCCGGGCGCCACCGGCCTGAAGTTCACCTGCGGCTACGACAACTGGCGCGACCAACGGATCCGCTGGGGCAACGGCGAGGGCGAGATGTGCGTCATGCTCGCGCTCGTCGAGGCCGGCGCCGTCATGGGCTCCAGCGTCGACGCCTACAACCATATCGTCGCCGTCGAGGACGGCATTTATTACAACGAGGGCCTGTGCCTCACCGCCGCCGCCGCCCGCAGCCCGCAGCAGGGCCCGCCGACCGGCGAGGAGCGCCGCGCCCCGATGTACCTCCCGCCCGTCGACCCCGCCGACGAGGAGCTCCCGCCGGTGCCCGCCTGCGTCGACGTCGACCCCGCCGCCCCGGCCGAGGCGCCCGCGACCCTGAGCAGCGTCCGCGACGCCCTGTTCACGCCGAGCTGCAGCTTCTCCGCTTGCCACGGCGAGACCGCGGCGGGCGGCCTCGACCTGCACGCCGCCGACCTGCACGCCGAGCTGCTCGGCCACGAGGTCGCCGGCGCCGACCTCCCCCTGATCGAGCCCGGGGACCCCGACAACAGCTGGCTGTACCGCGTGCTGTCGCGCTGCGAGCCGACCGACGACGCCGGCGGCGTCGGCCGCCACATGCCCCTGAACGCGCCGTTTTTGCTCGACGCCGCCGTCGTCAACAAGGTCCGCGCCTGGATCGCCGCCGGCGCGAAGGACAACTGATCGCGCGGCGGCTCGCTCCCGCGCCCGTCGTCCTACCTACATATGCTCGGCGCGAAGCTGCGCGCGCCGTCGCCTGCGAGGGGGCAGACAGCGCGAGCGAAGACCCCTACGCTGATCGTGCGCCGGCCTGCGTGGGCGCATCGAGGCACCGATCATGGCCCAAGACGATGTCCTGTCCCCTGCGATCGATCCCGCCGTCGACGTCCAGGCGCTGCTGGCCGAGAACGCCGCGCTGCGCGCCCGCTGCGACCTCATGCACGCCGTCATCACCCACGCGCCGGCGGTGATGTTCGCCAAGGACCTCGAGGGCCGCCTGACCCTCGTCAACCGCAAATACGAGCAGCTCTTCCCCCACGTGCAGGGCGGGCTGCTCGGCAAGACCGACCTCGAGGTCATGGGCGGCGCGGCGGCCGAGGCGATCCGGGACAACGACCGGCTCGTGCGCGATGGCGGCGTCCCGCACGAGTTCGAGGAGGTCGTCCCGCACCACGACGGCACCCATTACTACATCTCGATCAAGTTCCCGCTGTACGACGAGGCGGGCGCGTGCACCGGCGTCGCCGGCGTCGCCACCGACATCACCGAGCGCAAGCGCGCCGAGGACGACCGCGCCGCGCTGCAGCAGCAGATCATCGAGATCCAGCGGACCGCGCTCAGCGAGCTCTCGACCCCGATCATCCCGCTCGCCGACGGCGTGATCGCCATGCCGCTGGTCGGCGCGATCGACAGCGAGCGCGCGCGGCAGATCATGCAGGCCCTGCTCGACGGCCTGTCCGCCACGCGCGCCCACACGGCGATCCTCGACATCACCGGCGTCCGCGCGGTCGACAGCCACGTCGCCGGCGCCCTCCTCCAGTCGGCCCGCGCCGCCCGCCTGCTCGGCGCCCGCGTCCTCGTCACCGGCATCCGCCCCGAGGTCGCCCAGGCCCTCGTCGGCCTCGGCACCGACTGGGCCGGCATCGAGACCCTCGCCACCCTGCAAGCCGCCGTCGCCCTCGCCCTGGCCCGCGCCGCCCGCTGAAATACCCGCACGCTCAGAACGGCACGGGTCCGGCCATGGCCGGCGTCTCGTCGTCGCCGACCGGAAACTTGGAGCCGTACCCGAGCTGCCCGGAGAGGTTACTGCCCCAGCAACGCACGGTGTTGTCCGTCAACAACGCGCAGGTCGAGCGCCCGCCGTGGCTCGCCAGCATCACCGCCTCGCCGCCCAGGTCGACGTCCGGCGGCGGAAAGTCGGCCGCCGTATCGATGTTGCCGAGCCCCGGATATCCGACCTCCGGCGCGCGCCCCCAACATTTCACGGCCCTGTTCATCAGCAACGCGCACGAGTGTTGCTCACCCGCGACGACCTGCGTCGCGCCCATGCCGAGGTCGACGTCTTTCGGCGGCATCTCGCCGGGCGCATCGCCGACGGCGCCGCCGACCACGCCGAGCTGCCCCGCGCCGTTGGACCCCCAGCAGCGCACCTTCCCGCTGAACAGCACGGCGCAGCTGTGGCCCGCGCCGGCCGCGATCGAGGCCACCGCGTCGCCCGGCGATCCGACCATACTGGCGACCGGCGGCATCTCGCCGGGCCCGTCCCCGATCGCGTTGATGTGCCCGAGCCCGAGCTGCCCGAAGTTGTTGTTGCCCCAACAACGCACCTCTGCGCCCAGCACCAGCGCGCAGCTGTGGCTCGATCCGAGCGCGATCTGCTGGACCTCGATGAGCCCCGCGAGGTCGATCCCGTTCGGCTCGTTCAGCGACTTGTTGCTGCCATATCCGAGCTGCCCCTGCGCGCCGAGCCCCCAGCAGCGCACCCCGCCCGCGGTCGTGCGCACGCAGGTGTGCCCGTCGCCGCCGTCGACCTGCAGCACCCCGTCGAAGACCTCGACCTCCGGCGTCGGCAGGTCGCCGAGCTGGGCGCCCAGCGACTTCGCGCCCATGTACCCGAGCTGCCCCTGCCCGCCGGACCCCCAGCAGCGCAACGCGTCGCCCTCGACGCGCGCGCAGGTGTGGAGATTCCCGAGCCCGACCGCCGTCACCGCCGCGCCGACCGGAACGTCCCCGGTCGGCAGCTCGCCCGGTACATCGCCCAGGTTCGCCGAGCTGCCATAACCGAGCTGACCGAAGCTGTTGTCGCCCCAGCAGTGCATCGCGCCGTCCGCGAACACCACACATACATGGCGGCCCCCCGCGACCAGCTGGACCACCTCCGTCGGCGTGCACCCCTGCGAGCACCCGTCGCCGCCCTGCACGTTCGCGTCGTCGCACACCTCGCCCGCCGCCGCGTTGACCACCCCGTCGCCGCAGGCGCGCGCGCTGCAGTCCGCGTCGCACTCCGCCGACTCGCCCATCGCGTCGCACTCCTCGAGCGCCGCCGCGTTGACCACCCCGTCGCCGCACGTCGCGAGCGAGCAGTCCGCGTCGCACCCCGCCGACTCGCCCCTCGCGTCGCATTCCTCGCCCGCCTGCACCACGCCGTCGCCGCACACCACCGGGAGCGCGCAGGCGTTCGAGCACGCGTCGTCGTCGACCGCGTTCCCGTCGTCGCACACCTCCCCGGCCGCCTGCACCCCGTCGCCGCAGCGCGCCTCCGTGCACGCGTTTGTGCACTCGTCGGTGTCGACGACGTTGCCGTCGTCGCACTCCTCGGCCCCGTCGACGGCCCCGTCGCCGCACACGCCCACCACGCCGCTGGACCCGGACGTCGACCTCGACGACGACCCGCTCGGCGCCGCCCCGGACGTCCCCTCCGTGGGCAGCGCCTCCGAGGTCGACGCGTCGAACGTCGAGTCGCCGCCGTCCACGCTCCCGGTCGGCGCATAAAAACACCCCGCCAGCGCGAGCGACCCCGTGACCGCCGACCACCTCATAGCGGCACCGGCATGACCGACGCGGGCGTCTCGTCGTCCCCGACCGGGCTGACGTTCCCGAGCCCGAGCTGCCCGTCCGTGTTGCTCCCCCAGCAGCGCACCGCGCCGTCGCCGAGCAGCGCACAGGTGAAGTCGCCGATATGGCTGCTGACGCTCGCCACCTCGCCGCCGAGGTCGACGTCCGGCGGCGGCATCTCCTGCGCGGTGTTGATGGCGTCGAGCCCGGGGTAACCGTTCGCTCCCCCCTTTCCCCAGCACTTGACCTTGCGCGACTTCATGAGCGCGCATGTATGGGCTTGCCCGGCCGCGATCTGCACCGCGGGCCCGCCGAGGTCGACATCCGGCGGCGGCATGTCCCCCGGCTTGTCGCCGACGCGCGGATCCGCGAAGTATCCGCCGACCTGCCCGAAGTTGTTATAACCCCAGCAGCGCACCTTCCCGCTGGTCAACAGCACACAATTGTGCCGCGCCCCGGCGACGATCTGCTGGATGGGGTCGTCCTTGGTGTCGAGCTTGATCGCCGGCGTCGGCAGCCCGCCCCACTGGCCGCCGACGTTGTTGGCGTTCTCCAGCCCGAGCTGCCCCTCCGCGTTGAAGCCCCAGCACCGGACGGTCCCGTCCGCCAGCAGCGCGCAGCTGTGCGAGTCACCGAGCGCGAGCTGGACCGCCGACGCGACCCCGACCACCGTCTTCCCGTCGGGCTTGTACTTACCGGCCGGCTCGGTGTAACCGAGCTGTCCCCACATATGATAGCCCCAGCAGTGCACCGCGCCGCCCGTGACGATCGCGCACGTATTGTTGCCACCGGTGTCGATCGCGAGCGCCTTGGCCCCGAGCGCGATGCTCGGCGGCGGCAGCTCACCGGGCACGTCCCCGAGCGAGTTGTCGTCGCCGGTCCCGAGCTGGCCATATCCATTGTAACCCCAGCAGCGGACGTCCCCCGTGTCGAGGCGGGCGCAGGTGTGATTCTCGCCGCTGCGGAGCTGGACCGGCGTCCCCCCGACGTCGACCGCCTTCGCCGGCAGCTCGCCGGGCTGATCGCCCAGGTTCAGCTTGTTGCCCTGACCGAGCTGACCCCAGGACGCGCGTCCCCAGCAATGCACCGACTTGTCCGCGTACAGCGCGCAGACGTGGCCCGAGCCGGGCGCCAGGGAGATGGGCGTCGCCAGACACAGCGGCGAGCACGCGTCGCCGAACACCGCGTCTCCGTCGTCGCAGACCTCGCCGGCCGCGGCGTTGGCCACCCCGTCCCCACACGCCGGCGCGGTGCAGTCCGCGTCGCAGCTCGCCGACTCGCCGCCGTCGTCGCACAGCTCGCCGGCCTTCGCGTTGAGCGTCCCGTCGCCGCACTGCACGGCGCTGCAGTCCGCCTCGCAGGTCGCGGTCTGGCCGGCCTCGTCGCAATCCTCGCCGGCGGCCGCGTTGACCTTCTCGTCCCCGCACATGGCCGCCGTGCAGTCGTCGTTGCAGGTCGGCGACTCACCCGCGGCGTCGCACGCCTCCCCGGCCGCCGTGTTGGGCACCCCGTCCCCGCACTTCGACTCGGTGCAGTTGTCGTTACACTCGGCAGTCTCGACCCCCTCGTCACACTCCTCCTCGCCCTGGATCACCCCGTCTCCGCAGGTGATGGCAATGCACGCGTTCGAGCAGTCGTCTTTGTCCTCGTCGTTGCCGTCGTCGCAGCCCTCCCCGGGCCCCTTGATCCCGTCGCCGCACTCCGAGAAGTGACAAGCGTTCGTGCACTTGTCGCTGTCGATCCCATTCCCATCGTCACAATCCTCGACCCCGACCTGCACCACCAGATCGCCGCACACCGCCAGCTCGCAGGTCGGCAGACACGCGTCGCTCGCGTCGAGATCGCCGTCGTCGCACGCCTCCTCGCCCTCGACCACCCCGTCCCCGCAGACCGCCGCGCCGCCGCTCGACTCGCTCCCCGTCGACCCGGAAGTCTCCCCCTCCGTCGGCGTCGCGCTCGAGCTGCCGGTGACCACGACGGCCATGGTCGTCGAGCCCTCGCCGGACGTCCCGGTCATCCCGGGCATCGTCGTCGCGCCCGCGCTCTCGCCGGCCGTGGGCTCGCCACAGGCGCTCGTCGCCAACATGCACCCGGTGACAATAACGCCGAATATTCTCATCAGCTCGCGGCCCTCCCTTTACGTTTATCACCACATGCGCCCGCTGTACATCCCGGGGCAGCGGCTGTCACAGCGCCACCGGCATCGTCGACGCGGGCGTCTCGTTGTCCCCGATCAGGTTGACATTCCCGAGCCCGAGCTGCCCCTCCGCGTTGTTCCCCCAGCAGCGCACCGTCTTGTTATTGAGCAGGGCGCAGGTGAACGGGCCGGTGTGGCTGCTGATGCTGGCCACGCTGCCGCCCAGGTCGACGTCCGGCGGCGGGAGCTCGATCGCGCTGTTGATGTCGCCGAGCCCGGGATATCCATGGGTGACGGCGGAGCCCCAGCACTTGACCTTGCCGGTCTTCATCAACGCGCAGGAGTGGATCTGGCCGGCCACGACCTGGACGGCGAGCCCGCCGAGATCGACGTCGGGCGGCGGCATGTCGGCGGGCTGGTCGCCCACGCGCGTGTCGCCGAAGCTCGCCCCGACCTGCCCCTTCGAGTTGGATCCCCAGCAACGCACCTTCCCGCTGACCAGCAGCGCGCAGGTGTGCTGCGCTCCGGCGGCGATCTGCTGCACGCCGTCGTTCAGGTCGCCGACCTTCGTCGGCGGCGGCGGCAGCGGGCCCCAGATGCCGCCGACGTGGCCGGTGTTGCCCAGGCCGAGCTCCCCGTTCGAATTGAAGCCCCAGCAGCGCACCGTGCCGTCGTCGAGCAGCGCGCACGTGTGTGCATTCCCCAGCGCGATCTGGACCGCCCCAGCGATGCCGACGACGTCCTTGCCGTCGGGCTTGGTCTTGCCGCCGAACCCGGCGTACCCGAGCTCGCCGTAGCTGTTGCTGCCCCAGCAACGGACCGCGCCGGTGTCGATGAGCGCGCAGGTGTGCGTCCCGCCCGCCTCGACCTGCAGCACGCTCGCGCCGACCGCGATGTCGAGCACGGGCAGCTCGGCCGGGTTGTCCCCGAGGTTGTTGGTATGGCCCTGGCCGAGCTGACCGTAAGCGTTGTAGCCCCAGCAGCGGACGTTGCCGGCGTCGAGGCGCGCGCAGCTGTGCCCGCCGACGCTCATCTGCGCGGCCTTGCCCCCGACGCCGACCGCCGCCGTCGGCATCTCGCCCGGGGCGTCGCCCAGCGACATGTTGTTGCCATAACCGAGCGAGCCGTTGGCGCCGCTGCCCCAGCAATGCACGCTCTTGTCCTCGTACACCGCACATACATGACCGAAGCCGGTCGCCAGGCCGATCGGCGTCGCCAGGCACAGCGGGGAGCAGGCGTCGCCGAACGCCAGGTTGCCGTCGTCGCAGCTCTCCCCCGCCTTCGCGTTGAGCTTCCCGTCGCCGCAGGCCGACGGGGTGCAGTCGCTGTCGCAGGCCGCCGACTCCCCGCCGTCGTCGCAGGCCTCCCCCGCCGTCGCGTTGAGCTCCCCGTCGCCGCACTCGGCCGCGCTGCAGTCCGCGTCGCAGGCCGCCGACTCGCCCGCCGCGTCGCAGACCTCGCCCGCCTTCACGTTGACCTCCCCGTCGCCGCAGCCCGCATCGGTGCAATCCACGTCGCAGCTCGCCGACTCCCCGCCGTCGTCGCAGACCTCCCCGGCGGCCGCGTTGACCTTCGCGTCGCCGCACGCGGCGGTCGTGCAGTCGTCGTTGCAGGTCGGCGACTCGCCGCCCGCGTCGCAGGCCTCGCCGGCCTTCGCGTTGGGCACCCCGTCGCCGCACTTCGACTCCGTGCAATTGATGTTGCACGCGGCCGTCTCGACGCCCTCGTCGCAGTCCTCGCCGGGCTGGATGTCGCCGTCGCCGCAGGTCGACAGCACGCACTCGTTGGTGCACGCGTCCTTGTCGACCTTGTTGCCGTCGTCGCAGCCCTCGCCCGGCCCGGTGATGCCGTCGCCGCACACCGCGTACTTGCACGCGTTGGTGCAGTTGTCGTCGTCGGCCTCGTTCCCGTCGTCGCACTCCTCGACGCCGACCTGGACCGACAGGTCGCCGCACTTCGCCAGCGCGCAGCCCGGCAGGCACGCGTCGTTCGCGTCCGCGTTGCCGTCGTCGCACGCCTCGTCGCCCGCGACCACCCCGTCGCCGCACACCGCCTCGCCAGCGCCGGTCGTCGGCGAACCGGAGGTGTCCTCCATTTCGGCGGTCGTCTCGCCGTCCGCCGTCGTCGGGACACTCGCGCCCGCGGTCCCCGACGACGACGTGGTCGTCGCCGCTTCCGTCGCGGTCCCGCTCGTCGCCATCGTCTCCGACTCCATCCCACCCGGCGAGCCGCACGCGCTCACCGACGCGAAGATCCAAACAGCGCCCGACGCCCCCCCGAACCGCCACATACACCCTCCATCCGCCGCCACGACTCAAATAGCGCCGACGATGCTAACACCGCCCATCCTCGGGCACAACCGCCTCCGCGAGGTCCCGGGACGCAGACGGTCGATCGCCGCCGCCGCCTCCCGCGCTGCACGGTGTCGTCCCCTGCAGCACGCAGTTCGGCAGCTCCCCCGGGAGTCGCCGAGGTTCGTCACGTCACCCTTGCCGAGTTGCCCCTGGGCCCCCGCGCCCCAGCAGCGCACGCCACCGCCGACGCTCCGCGCGCAACTGTGGCGAATCCGAGGGCGAGCTGCGCCACCTCCCCGCCGCACGCGGCCCCGAGGAGCATCAGCGCCCAGCCCCGACTTCGCATGAACATCCGCATCGATCTCCTCCGTCCGTTTCAAAGCGGCACCGGACCGACCGAGCCCGGCGTCTCGTCGTCGCCGATGAAGTCCTTGGTCCCGATCCCGAGCTGCCCATTGTCGTTGCTACCCCAGCAGCGCACCGACTTGTCGATGAGCGATGCACAGGTGAAGGCCCCAATATGGGCGCTGATGCTCGCCGCGCCGCCTCCGATGGCCACGTCCGGCGGTGGGAGCTCCGCCGCGGTATTGATGGCACCGACACCTGGATAGCCGTGCGCCCCCGCCTGCCCCCAGCACCGGATCTTCCCGGACTTCATGAGCGCACACGAGTGTCGCCATCCGGCCACGACCTGGACCGCGGGTCCGCCGAGGTCGACGTCGGGCGGCGGCATCTCGCCCGGCTTGTCGCCGACGCGTGTGTCGTCGAAGCTCGCCCCGACCTGACCGGCGTCGTTGAGACCCCAGCAGCGCACCTTTCCGCTCTTCAGGACCGCGCAGTTGTGGCTGTATCCGGCGGCGATCTGCTGCACGGGGTCGTTCGGGTCGCCGACCTTGGTGTCCGGATCCGGCAGCCCGAGCTGCGCGTCGGCGTTATACCCCCAGCAGCGGACCGTGGCGTCGGCGAGCAGGGCGCAGCCGTGATAGTAGCCCAGCGCGATATGCACCGCGGAGGCGACCCCGACGACGTCCTTCCCGTCCGGCTTGGTCTTGACGCCGCCGACACCTCCCGTTCCCAGGGCGCCGTAATTATTGTTGCCCCAGCACCGAACCGTACCGCCCTCGATGAGGGCGCAGGAGTGCTCGCCCCCTGCCTCGATCTGCAGCGCCTTCGCTCCGATCGCGATGTCTGGCGTCGGCAGCTCGCCGGGCTGGTCCCCGAGATTCGTCATGTTCCCCTGACCGAGCTGTCCGTACGCGTTATATCCCCAGCAGCGCGCCCTCCCGTCGTCCAGGCGGGCGCATGTGTGGACGTCGCCGTTGCTGAGCTGCACGACCTTTCCACCGACCGCGACCGGCGCTGTCGGCAGCTCGCCCGGCTGGTCGCCCAGGGTCATGGTGTTCCCCTGGCCGAGCTGACCGCTGACGTTGTATCCCCAGCAATGCACGCTCTTGTCCGCGTAGAGCGCGCAGCCATGGCTCAGGCCGAGCGCGAGCGAGATCGGCGTCGCCGCGCACAGCGGCGAGCACTCGTCGCCGGGCAGCACGTTGCCGTCGTCGCAGCCCTCGCCCGCCTTCGCGTTCTGCACCCCGTCGCCGCAGGCCGCCGGCGAACAATCGCCGTCGCAGGCCGCGGACTCCCCACCAGCGTCGCAGACCTCGCCCGCCGCCGCGTTGACCTGCCCGTCCCCGCACTTCGCCGCGCTGCAGTCCCCATTGCACGCCGCGGTCTCCCCGGCCTCGTCGCACCCCTCGCCGGCGGCCGCGTTGGCCTTCCCGTCCCCGCACAGCGCGGCCGTGCAGTCGTCATCGCAGACCGCCGACTCGCCCCCATCGTCGCACGGCTCGCCCGCCGTCGCGTTGACCTTCCCGTCCCCGCACTCGGCCAGCGTGCAATCGTCGTCGCAGGTCGGCGACTCGCCGCCGGCGTCGCACGCCTCGCCGGCCTTCTTGTTGGGGATGCCGTCCCCGCACACTGACTCCGTACAGTTGAAGTTGCAATCGTCGGTCTCGATACCCTCGTCGCAGTCCTCGGGCTCCTGGATGACGCCGTCGCCGCACAGCACCGAAATGCACGTGTTCGTGCACTGGTCGTCGTCGACCGCGTTGCCGTCGTCGCAGCCCTCCCCGGGCCCCTTGATCCCGTCACCGCACACCGCGAATTGACACATGTTCGTGCAGTGATCCGTGTCGACCCGGTTGCCGTCCTCGCACGCCTCGCCGCCCTCGACCACCCCGTCCCCGCACGCCGCCTCGTCGTCCCCGGTGGTCACCGCCGCGGTCGAGCCCGACGAGCTCTCCGCCATATCCCCCGACGTCCCGCTCCCGGACGACGACGATGCGCTGGCCTCCGTCGGCGCCGCGCTCGACGAGCTCGCCTCGCCCGCGCTCGACCCCCCGTCGCTCACCCCCGTCGACGACGACCCCTCCGTCCCCGCGGTCTCCGGCGCGGCGCAAGCGACCCCCAGCAGCATCAGCGCCCAACCTCGACTCTTCACGACTATCCGCATACGACCCCTCTTCCGCCCACCAGCCCCCGCGCCAGGCTCACAGCGGCACCGGCCCGACCGAGTCCGGCGCCTCGTTGTCACCCACGGGGTTCACGTTGCCGTACCCGAGCTGCCCGGAGGCGTTCTCGCCCCAGCAGCGGACCGTATCGTCGACGAGCACCGCGCACGTGAACAGGCCCAGATGTCCGGAGAGGCTCGCCACCGGGCCGCCGAGCTTGACGTCCTGCGGCGGGAATTCGTTGGCCGCGTTGATATGATCCGAGTTCGCATACCCGTGGCGAACGGAGCGACCCCAGCACTTGACCGCCTTGGACTTCATCAGCGCGCACGAGTAGTCCTGGCCGGCGAGGACTTGGACGGCGGGCCCGCCCAGATCGACCTCCGGCGGCGGCATCTCGCCCGGCCCATCGCCCACCTGCTGATCGGCGAAGGCAGCCCCGACTTGACCGTACGTGTTGTCTCCCCAGCAGCGGACCTTGCCGCTCTGAAGCAGCGCGCAGTTATGATAAAATCCGCCGGAGATCTGCTGGACCGGGTCGTTCAGGTCGCCGACCTTCACTACCGGCGGCGGCATCTCGTTCAAGCTGTCGCCGAGGTGCTCGACGCTGCCGACGCCGAGCTGACCGGCTCCATTGTGACCCCAACACCGCACGCTCCCGTTCATGCCCAGCGCGCAGGTGTGGTAGGCGCCGGGGGCGATCGCCTTGACACCGGAGATGCCGACGACGTCCGCGCCGCTCGGTTTGAGCAGATTCGACGCGTCGCCGTATCCCAGCCGACCGTACACGCCGTTACCCCAGCAACGCACCGTACCCCCGGAGATCAACGCGCAGGAGTGCTCGGCCCCGACGCCGACCTGAAGCACCTCCGCGCCGACCGCGATGTCCGGTGTCGGCAGCTCCCCCGGCGCATCGCCCACGTCGCCGGTCTTCCCGTCGCCGAGCTCGCCGGAGCTGCCGTGCCCCCAGCAACGCGCGCTCCCGGTCGCCATGCGAGCGCAGGTGTGCTGCGTCCCGATGCTGAGCTGTAGCGGCTCGCCGCCGACGTCGACGGCCAGCGTCGGCAGCTCGCCGGGTTGATCGCCCAGGTTCACTTTATCGCCGGTGCCGAGCTGACCGTAAAACCCCTGCCCCCAGCAATGCAGCGACCCATCCTTGTAGATCGCGCACACATGATGATATCCGGTGGTCAGCGCCAGCGTGGCGGCGCAGGTCGACGAGCAGGTCTCGTTCGCTCCCTCTCCCGGTTCGTCGCAGGTCTCGCCGGCCTTCGCGTTGATCTTCCCGTCGCCGCACTTCGCCAGGCTGCAGTCCGCGTTGCAGGCCGCCGACTCGCCGCCGTCGTCGCACGCCTCGCCCGCCTTCGCGTTCATCGTCCCGTCACCGCACGAAGGCAGCGTACAGTCCGCGTCGCACGCCGCCGAGTCGCCGCCCTCGTCACATACTTCACCCGCGGCCGCGTTGACCTCCCCGTCGCCGCACCCGGCCAGCGTACAATCGTCGTCGCAGGTCGGCGACTCGCCGCCGGCGTCGCAGTCCTCGCCGGCCTTCTTGTTGGGGATCCCGTCCCCGCACACCGACTCCGTGCAGTTCAGGTTGCAGGCCGCCGTCTCGACGCCCTCGTCGCAGTCCTCCGGCGCCTGGATGACCCCATCGCCGCAGTCGGTGGTGATGCAGGTGTTCGAGCATTCGTCCGAGTCGACGTCGTTGCCGTCGTCGCACAGCTCGCCGGGCTTCTTGACGATCCCGTCGCCGCAGATCGCGGCCTTGCACATGTTCGTGCAATTGTCCTGATCGTTCAGGTTCCCGTCCTCGCACTCCTCGACCCCGATCTGCAGCACCAGATCGCCGCACCGCGCGAGCACGCAGCCCGGCAGGCACGCGTCGCTCGGGTCCGCGTCGCCGTCGTCGCACTCCTCGTCGCCCGCGACCACCCCGTCGCCGCAGACCGCCTCGCCGCCGGTGCCGTCGCTCGTGGAGCTCGACGTGACCGCGGAGCCCGTCGTCGGCTCGAGCGTCGTCGACCCCCCCGTCGTCGGCTCGAGCGTCGTCACGCCCGTCGAGGACCCGACCGGCCCGGCCCCTGTCGACGACGCGGCGTCCGTGTCCCCCGCCGTCTCCGAGCCACACGCGGCGCCGAGCAGCGCGAGCACGACGCTGCGACTCCACCAAGATACACGACGACCATATCGCATATACCCCTGCACCTCTCCCACCCGCGAGCGAGCCC
>Ga0075163_10004361_pt1 | contig 18982 bp, 20 predicted proteins | sample JI1023141ADNA_FD_71478 | JGI IMG/M metagenome (GOLD analysis project Ga0075163, IMG submission 71478) | Wastewater effluent complex algal communities from Wisconsin, to seasonally profile nutrient transformation and Carbon sequestration -... | ecosystem: Engineered > WWTP > Effluent > Algae...
GCGGCTCCAGGGGTACACCCTCGTGTGCTGCCACGCGGCGACGCCGCTGGTCCCGGCGGCGGCCATCGAGCAGTGCGCGGAGGCGGTCCTCGGCGGCGCCACCGTGGCCCTGACGGTCAAGCCGGCGAAGGCCCTCGTCCCCGCCCCGGGGCAGTGGTCCGAGGCCGAGGTGCCCGTCCCCGTCCAGGGCGTCCTGGCGTTCGACGCCGGGCTCAACTGGGACCGGTTCCCGGCCCGGGTGCCGGCCGACAAGCTGGTCTTCGTCCCCGTCACCCGCAAGCAGGCCCTGTCCCTGGCCGACGACGGCGACCTGGAGCTGCTCCAGGCCCTCGAATTCGCCGGCCGCATCTGAGGAGGCCCCGTGGGCCAGCTCATCTCGTGTCTGTGCGTCTCCCGCCCGTCCCGCTGGGGCCTCCTCCAGCGGGCGATCCTCGACTTCAAGCGTCAGACCTACGCCGACCGCGAGCTCGTCGTCGCGGTGAACAGCCCGCAGTACGCCGAGCAGGTCCGCGGCTTCGCCGCCGCCGCGGAGATCCCGGCCCCGGTGACCGTCGTCCGCCGCGACCAGCGAGATCAGGCGGCGCTCCTCCTCCACGCCCAGGCGGCCGCCCTCGGCTCGCTCCTGGCCGTCTGGGACGACGACAACCTCAACATCCCGGACCGGCTGACGTTCGCCGCCGACGCCGCCGAGGTGTTCCCGGACACCGCCGTCATGCTCGGGGAGGCGCTGTACCACTTCTACGACACCGGGGAGGTGTTCGCCGTCCGCTTCGAGCACCCGGGCGCCCCGCTGTCCCGGCGGGCCGCGGTGACCTCCCTCGTCCTCCCCCGCCGCCTCGCCCCGGCCTGGACCTTCGCGGGCAAGTCCAACAGCTCGATCGCCGCCGCCGCCGACGCGATGACCGCCCAGCGGGTGCCGACGATGGTGATCGCCGGGAAGCTCCCCTACGGCCACCTGATCGGCGTCAGGGGTGACAATCTCCGCGGGGAGGTGTACCATCGGAACCTCGCCACCAGCCTCCCGCTGACGAAAACCGCCGAGTGGCTGCGGGAGCGGAAGGCCGACGTGACCGAGTGGTTGAACCAGTACGTCTGGGACAACCGCACGCTCGCGGCGAGCGGCCCGGACGGGGTGGCCTTCGAGTGCCAGCCGAAGTTCGTCTGGCCGGCCAACCTGTTCCCCATCGGCGGCCCGGACGACGGAGTCGTGCGGACCACCGAGCAACTGGTCTGACAGCATGGGAGCACAAGCCGTGGCGGAACGGACTCTGACACCGCGGGAGATGGACGTCCTGCGGCTGATCGTCGCCGGCCTGAAGTACGCCGAAATCGGGGCGAAGCTCGGGATCGCGTACGACACGGTCAAGACGGTCACCAACCGCATCCGCGCCAAGGCGGGGCGCAGCAACAAGGCCCAGCTCATCGTCTGGGCACTCGAAAACAAGGTGCTGTCGTGAGCTGGACCAAGCTCGCCGCCCCGGGCGACTGGGCCGCCTACAAGGCGCGGCTGTCGGCGGAGTTCGGGGTAAGTGGCCTCAACACCCGCTGGGGCGACGGCCCGGCCGCCTACCCGTGCCTCGTCGCCTCGACGCGGCACGGCGACCGGGTGCTGAGCTGCTTCGTCCTCCCGGAGGACGCCCGGGAACTGCTGGGGGTGGAAGGTGGCGGGGCGGCCGGTGAAACGGTGGTTGGGGGTCCGGCCGCCCCGCGGGGAGATGGCTCCGACGATACCGAGTTCCGCCGCTACGTCGTGGCCCACCTGCTCGCTCTTGTGAGCGAGCTGCGGAGCGTGAGCATCACGAACGAGGAGCGGTACGAGCAGAAGTTCCGAGCCTTCCTCGCCGACGTGGACCGGGCGACTGTCAGCCAAGCGGCCAACGTCTGCCCCGAAGCGATCTTCGGTCGCGAGTCGGACAGCCCTCATGGCAGTTGACACCGCAAGTCTCACGGGGTTCGGTTCCGCTCTGCTCCGCAAGGCGTATCCCGCCTTCCGGCTTTTACAGGTGCTGAGGGAAACGAACTCCGCAATGCTCGTGAGGTACGGTGCCGTGGGCCATCCGTCCGATGTCAATTACGGCGCCGGTCCTACCGGCGGGTGTGACGACATTGACGACCGCTTCTCAGGCAAGTCGGGTGCCAACCCGGCGGCCGACGCCGGAATGGTCAGAAAGACCTACCACGGCGGGGTCCGGCCGGACCACATGGACTTCGCCAGCATCGCCCGCGAGAAGGCGCTTGCGCAGAAGCCGGTGATCTGTTGCCCGAACTGCCACAACCCGGTCAAAGAGCTGGACAGCGCCCAGCCGAAGTACGTGAAGCCGGAGGGGGTCGAGGAGGAGGCCCCGCTCCACTTCGTCCTCCACCCGTGCGGGTGCAAGGTCCACCCGGAGTGGGCCGGCGCCTTCACGAAGGAGGTGAACCGACGCATCGAAGGGGAGGTGCCGCTGCCCGTCTGCGCGTTCAAGCCGGAGGAGCTCGACGCCAAGACGCGGGAGCTGGAGGAGAAGATCACCACCATCATGGCCGAGCGGGACGAGGCTGTGGGGACGGCCCGGCAGCGGTTAGAATACTATCTGGTCATCGCCGTGGACGAGCTGATGCGGCTGCTCCCCGGCGCCCACAACCGCCTGCCGCAGATCGACGCCCTCGACCCGGAGGTCGAGGTGTGGGCCGGGAAGAACAAGATGCAGAAGCCCCCGGTGAAGCGCTCGTCGGAGTTCGGCTACCCGCGGGGCTACCCGAACCCGCTGGCCCCGAAGGACGCCGGCCCCGTCAACCTGTTCGGCCCCGGCACGGCCGGCGCCCTCCAGAGCGAGGCGTCGCTGTTCGCCAAGGAGGAGGCGATGCACACCGACCCGGCGGTCGCCGCCGCCGGGAAGGAGCAGCTCAAGCGGCAGCGGACCGCCGCCCAGATCAAGCAGCTCGGCGGCATGCTGTCCCGGCGGACCCTGGCGGAAGTCTTCAATATCGACATTAGTGCGGAGCAGGAGGAGCTCGCGCGGGCCGTTGCCGCCCAGGCGAAGACGCGGCCGGCCGCCGACCTCGGCCACTCGAAGCCGCCGCTCCACCCGGGGCTCCAGACCATGCCCGTCGGCCCGGCCCTCCACGAGGAGCTGAAGGTCGCCGGCTGGGACAAGTCGCTCCTCGGGGCGGCCCGCGAGTTCCTGGACCGGCACAACACGCTGTGCCTCCAGCTCATCAACGAGCAGGTGCTCGGCCAGCCGCACACCGACACGCGGCACGCGGCCGCGTGGCTGGTGACGATCAAGCGGAGCATCGACCAGCACCTCGCGCTCGGCTCGGCGATCGCCCCCGAGGGGGTCCAGATCCTGAACCTCATCGTGCCGGTCCTCCTGCCGGCCACCGGGATGGTGCCGACGAAGCCCGGCCCGGCCCTCGGCCTGCCGCTGCCGGTCACGACCGACGAGATCAGGGACGACTTCCACGCCCAGTTCGCCCCCGCGAGGCGGCGGATCGTGCGGAAGAAGGACGAGGCGTGACGCCCGCCGTGGGCCGTCAGGCCGGATTTCGCCCGACACCCCTTTACTCGGGGCCGGTCGGGCGGTTACAAAGAGTGGAGAGACGTTCGATGGCGACTGCGACGAAGGCGAAGGTGCCCGGGGTGAAGCAGGTGGCGGTGCTGGAGGCCCTCACCGCGAACCGCCGGGCCGAGGTGGTCGAGACGAACGGGAAGCGGTCGGTGGTCCTCAAGACGCCGGGCGGCAAGCCGGCGAAGGACGCCCCGAAGCTCGACCGGGCCGCCCTGGAGGCCGCCCAGAAGCACGGCTGGGTCGGGGAGAACGGGCTGCGGACGCCGGCCGGCGTCGCGGCCCTGAAGGCCGCCCGGAAGGCGGCCAGCATCAAGGACACGTGAGCGATCCTCTCGCGGGATGGGAGGAGCACCTCGACCCCACCCGGCATGGTCGCCGGGTGGGGTCGAACTGTTTTTAGCTATCAGGGAGGGTAGCCGTGGGATTCAACCTCGCCGCCCGGATGCGGGCACGGAAGAAGAAGTCCCCCGCCGCGGTCCTGTTCACCACCGCCGACAACGCGCGGAAGAAGGACCAGCCCTGCATCCACGTCCGCTGCATGGTGGGGGGCGGGGTGGCCGGCCCCATCTGGGGACACGCCAAGCAGTCGCTCGACCGGGCACTCGCCACGCTGACCAAACAGTGTCCGTGCCCCGCCAAGTTCCACAACGCGACGGAGTTCTCCGGCTACCGCCTCACCGGCGACTGACTTGCGGCCGACCCGCACCCCCCTTTACAATCACCCCAGTGTCCCCGGCTCGGACGCAACGTCCCGGCCGCTGGCGTCGGCTGGTTGATGGGCTGGGCTTGAGCAAGACGCTCCGGCTCGCGCCCTGGAAAAGGCGCCGTGGCGAAAAAGCCGGGCGCTGTGGTGGGCGACAGAACGCCGAACATCTGTCGCGTAGCCGGCCCCGCAAGGGCTGGCACTGGGCTCCGGGTGGTGGAAGCCGGAGGGGCCGGGGGCACGCCGATCACCGCTCGCACCCACGGAAGGGAGCCGCGACATGAGGCTGTTCGACACGTCGGGCTTTGTGCCCCGCTGGGCGTGCGGGGACTGGGACGGGGGGCTCGGGTGGCTGGCGGTCGGCGCCCACTGCGTCACCGCCCTCGTCTACGTCCTCATCCCGCTCCAGTTGTTCTGGGCCGGCAGCCGCCGCAAAGACCTGCCGTTCCGCTCGCAGGCGTTCCTGTTCGCCGCCTTCGTCTTCGCCTGCGGGCTGGCCCACGCCGTGAGTGCGGTCGTCTTCTGGACTCCCATCTACCGCTTCGCCGTGGCCTGGGACGTGGTCACCGCGATGATCTCGGTCGCCGCCTACGCCCGCCTCAAGCCGGTGATCCCCGAGGTCGTCGCCATGCGGACGCCGAAGGAGCTGGAGGCGGAGATCGACCGCCGCACGATCGCCGAGGCGGTCACGACCCAGAAGATCGAGGAGCTGACGCGGACCGAGCGGGATCTCCGCCACGCCGACCGCGACCTCCAGAACGTCCTGGCGACGAAGAAGGAGCTGGAGCGGCGCGTCCGCGAGCTGGAGGCCCACCAGACGCCGGACCCGACCGGCACGACGCCGACCCAGGCGGCCATCGCCAGGATGGACGAGGCCACCCGGGTCGTCGCCCTCTCCCTGAGTCCGACCCCCGACGGATCGGGGCGAGACTGACACCCGCCGACGCCGCACCCACGAGCAAGGAGGCTCGCAGATGCCCACGGCCGCCAGCAAGAACCAGGACGTCATGCTGCTCATCGGGCAGCTCCTCTCGGCCACGCAGGCCGCCAGCGAGGGCCTCAAGAACTCGAACGCCGAGATCCAGGCGAACGGGAAGGCGCTGATCGCCGCCGTCAAGACCTTGGAGCTGGTCGAGGAGACGGTCGCCGAGCTCGACCGCCTCGTCCGCACCGGCAACGGAGACTCGATCATCGCCCGCCTCGCCGTCTTGCAGACCGTGGTCAGCGACCTGGGCACCCAGGTCGGCGACCTGGAGGGCCGCGTCCGCGTCGTCAGCAGCCTGCTGGGGTCGCTCGACGAAACCCGCAAGCGGCTCCACGCCGGCCGGGTCGCCGTGTGGGAGATCGCCAAGTTCGCCGGCTGGGTCGTGACCTCCGCCATCGCCCTCTACGCGGTAGTGAAGTAATGAGCCTCCTCCGCGCCGCCGCCGGGCCGTCGCTGGCCGACCGCCTCCACGCCCAGGCCGGCCGCCTGATCGTGGAGAAGTCGGCCGGCGACGCCGTGCCGGCCTACAACCTGACCGGCACCCTCTACCGGTCGGGCTCCGGGTGGATTCTCCTCCAGGTGCCCAACGCCCTCGTCCGCGGCGTCTTCGCCGCCATGAACGAGCCGGGGGCCGAGCTGCCGCCGTCGGGCGACGACGGGCGGCTCAACGCCCACATCAGCGTCTTCCGCGCGGACGAGCTCGACGCGCTCGGCGGGGCCGACGCGATCACCGAGCGGGGCAAGCAGTTCAAGTACTCGATCGGGCGGCTGATGAGCGTGGAGCCGGCGACGTGGGACGGGATGAGCCGGGTGTGGTTCCTGAAGGTCCACTCGCCGGAGTTGCAGGCGCTGCGGCGGAGCTACGGGCTGTCGTCCCTGCCGAACGACGGGAAGTACGACTTCCACATTACGGTAGCGGCCAGGAAGAAGGGCGTACTAGGCCGCAACAGGACCGCGAAATCGAATTGATACTCAACCGCGCACCTGCTACCGTGGCGGTGAGGTGCAACATGATTAGGCGGTCGTACCACGGGCTCGTAGGTCACCCGACCTACAACAGTTGGCGGGGCATGATCGAGCGGTGCGAGAACAAGAACAACAAGCACTACCACAACTACGGCGGGAAGGGGATTGTGGTCTGTCGCCGCTGGCGTAACAGCTTCCCGGCATTCCTGGCCGACATGGGCCACAGGCCGGCCGGGCTGACACTGGAGCGACGTAAGGCGGCGAAGAACTACGAACCGGGTAACTGCTACTGGGCGTCGCGGACGGTGCAGAACCGTAACAGGTCGAATGTCAAGCAGTTGACAGCGTTCGGCCGTACCCAAACTCTGCCGGCTTGGGCGGAGGAGTTCGGTATCGGTTACAACACGCTACGGACGCGAGTCGGACGGGGTGGCATGAGCCTGGAAGATGCACTGCTCACCGGGAAGTCACCAGCCAAGCGCCGCGACAGGACGACTTCCCGGCGAGCAGACAGGGCGAAAGGTTAGCGGACGCCGGCCCGGCGGGCCGGGGCGGGCTGCTTGGCCGGCGGCGGGCCGCCGGCCATGATCGCCGCCTGGATCTCCTCGCGGTGGACGGGCACGTCCCGCGGGGCCACGATGCCGAGCTTCACCTTGTTGCCGACGACCTCGATCACCGTGATGACGATGTTGTGGGCGATGACGATCGACTCGTCCTTCTTGCGGGTGAGCACGAGCATGACTCGACTCCTTTCGACTGCGAACGGGATGGGACTGCGGCGCCCGACCAGGAGATCGTATCACCCGTTCGGGTGACGCGGCAAGGGGAATCTGATGAACCCGGAATTCGAGGCTCTGCTGGCGTTCGCCCCGCCCGTCCTGGGCGAGAAGGCGGCCACGGACGATCATACCCCAGCCCCGGCGGGGGCGACCAGTCCCGTCTCACTCCTCCGCGAGGCGAAGGCGCGGTCCGACCGCGGCGACATGGCGGGGAAGAACCGCATCCTCGCCGACATGGTGGCGGCCGACCCGCGGGCGTTCGTGGTGGACAGCCCGGCCGAGAAGTACCCGGGCCTGACCCACAGCCAGAGCGGCTTCCAGATCCACGCCCACCCGGGCGTCGCCGCCCAGGTGGCGAAGCCGGACACGACGCTCATGGACATGCTGGCCCTCAACAGCAGCATCCAGACCGACCAGGACGACCGGTACAAGCTGGCGGCGGCCCCGCCGGCGAAGCCGCTGCCGTACCGCGACCGCGCCGAGATGTACGCCACCGACAAGGACGGCAACGTCTTCGGCGGCCTCTACGAGCACGGCGGGTTCGGGGTGTTCGGCGGCGGCATCGACCCGGGCGAGGACGCGGCCGCCGCGGCGGCCCGCGAGTTCGCCGAGGAGAGCGGCTGGGCGGTGGCGAACCCGCGGGTGCTGCCGTTCAAGCCGCACACGATCGACTGGAAGCCGCCCTACTCGTCCCCCAAGCAGGCCGAGCGGGCCAAGCAGTTCCGCGGCAGCCGCACCTACTACGTCGCCGGCGACCTGGGGGAGAAGATCCCCGACGCCAGGGTGGACGACCTGGGGCGGAAGGACGTGCGCCCGTACGCGATCGACGAGGCGCTGCGGCTGGCGGCACTGGACGTGGTGACCGACCCGGTCCTGGTGCAGGCCAACAAGAACCGCAAGGCGGTGCTCGAACACCTCAAGGCCCTCCGCTCGCCGGCCGTCAAGGCGGCGAGCTTCGAGGACGCCCCCGTCACCGTGTGCGTGGACTTCGACGGCACCCTGGCGAAGACCCAGAAGCCGTTCAACGCGAAGACGGCCGGCCGGCCCCGGCGCAAGATCGTGGGGCTGGTGCGGCTCCTGAAGGAGAAGGGGTGCCGCATCATCGTCTGGACGGTGCGGGACAACGCCCGGCTCCTGAAGCGGTGGCTCAAGGAAAACCGGGTGCCGTACGACTTCATCAACGAGAACCCGGACCAGCCGCCGGACAGCTCGGGGAAGCTCTACGCGGACGTCTACCTTGACGACAAAGCGGTGAACGGGCAGGATGCTGACGCGGCCGTACGCGGTGTTCTCGATCGGGTGGCCCCGCTCCTGTCAGAGCGTCACACCGACGGCGACTAAATCGTTGCCCAGGGCTTGCCGACCGTGTAGAATAGTGGTTCGGACTGAGGAAATGCGGTCCGACGGCGGTGCCCCGTGTGGTTGCGAGGCCCGCCACCGTTGGCAGGATGCCGGCGGCCGTTAGGTGCTTAATCCATCCCACGCAGAGGAGCACGCCATGTTCAATGGTGCTGCCGTCGAGTCGCGCGCCCCCATCCTGTTCGCCGCCCCCGAGGAACTCGCCGCCGGCTGGACCTGCGTGAAGCGGGACGGCACGGTCACCGGGTTCGACTGCGGCAAGATCCGCAGGGCCGTCACCAACTGCTTCCTGTCCACCTACTACGGCGGCGCCGAGCCGACGCACGACGCGGTGGCGCCGGTCGTGGAGGAGGTCACCCGCGGGGCGGTGGCGGCCATCGCCGCCCGCTCGCTCGCGCGGCCGACGGTGGAGCAGGTGCAGCAGTTCGTCATCCAGCAGCTCTGGATCAAGGGGCTGTTCCCCGCCGCCGAGCACTACCAGAACTACCGCGAGACGCAGCGCAAGCGGCGCGACCTGGAGACGGCGACGGTGTTCGGCAAGCGGGTGGCGTTCAAGCCGTTCGAGTACCCGGACGCCGAGAAGTTCAAGCTGGCCATCCAGCGGACCCCGTGGCTGGGCGAGCAGATCGACTTCACGTCGGACGTGCAGGACTTCCGCGTCGCCCTCCGGCCGGGCGAGCGGTCGGCGGTCACCCGGACGGTGCTGGCCGTCTCCCAGGTGGAGGTGGCCGTCAAGAAGTTCTGGACGAAGCTCGGCGACCGGCTCCAGAAGCCGGAGTTCGAGCAGGTGGGGGTGGTGTTCGGGGAGTCGGAGGTCCGCCACGCGGACGCCTACAGCCGCATCCTCGACGTGCTCGACCTGACCGCCGCCTTCGACGGCGTCACCCGGGTGCCGGCGATCCGGCAGCGGATCGAGTACCTGACGAAGGCCCTGCGGCAGGGGGCCGCCGGCGACGACCGGTCGTTCGCCAAGTCGATCGCCGTCTTCGCGCTGCTCGTCGAGAACGTCTCCCTGTTCAGCCAGTTCGTCGTGGTCAAGTCGTTCAGCCGCAAGACCGGCCTCCTCCAGAACATCGACAACGTGGTCCAGGCCACGATCAAGGAGGAGCAGGTCCACGCGCAGTTCGGCGTGTGGCTGACGAACCTCATCCGGGCGGAGCGGCCCGACTGGTTCGGCCCCGCGTTCTACGCCGACCTCCGCGCCGCCTGCGCCGAGGCGTTCGCGGCCGAGGAGTCGATCCTCGACTGGGTCTTCGAGGAGGGGGACGTGCCGACCGTCACGCGGCCGGCCCTGACGGAGTTCCTGAAGGACCGGATCAACCAGGGCGTCACCGCCGTCGGCGGCGACCCGGTGTTCGAGGTGGCCGACGCGACCCTGGCCGAGCTCGACTGGTTCACCCACGAGTTGCAGGCCCCCATCGACGTGGACTTCTTCCACAAGCACGCGACGAACTACAACACGGGCGACAAGCCGGTCACCGCCGACTCCATGTGGTGACCCCGCCGCGGCCGCCCAATCACGTTATTTGGGCGGCCGCCTTCTTCCCCATCCCAAACCCGGACGGACCCATGACCCCCGTGCCCCCCTGCCCCCGCCCCGCCTTCGCGTGGATGAACGACGTCAGCCGGCAGTTCCTGGCGAAGGACTACCTCCTCAACGGCCAGTCGGGCGAGGCCCGCGTCGGCGTCATCGCCGAGGCGATGGGCCGCCGCCTCAAGCGCCCCGACCTCGCCGCGAAGCTCTACGACTACGCCTCCCGCGGCTGGTACTCCTTCAGCTCCCCCGTCTGGTCGAACTACGGCCTCGGCCGGGGCTTCCCCATCTCGTGCTTCGGCACCTACGTAGAGGACGACACCCGGTCGATCCTCCGCGCCCACGTCGAGGTGGGGATGATGTCGAAGCACGGCGGCGGCACCTCGGTCTACCTCGACCCGCTCCGCGGGCGGGGGTCCGAGATCACGGACAACGGCCACACGGCCGGGTCCGTCAACTTGGCGAAGATATACGACTGCGAGATCCGCGTCATCAGCCAGGGCTCGTCGCGGCGCGGCGAGTGCGCCGCCTACTGGAAGATCACCCACCCCGACATCCTGGAGGTGCTGACCATCCGCACCCAGGCGGCCGGCCCGGACCTCCAGAAGCTGAGCTACGGGCTGGTGGTCGAGGACTGGTGGATCAAGGACATGATCGCCGGCGACCTCCCGAAGCGGGAGCTGTGGGCGAAGGTGACGCAGACGCGGATGAAGACGGGCTACCCGTACCTGATCTTCATCGACAACGCCAACCGGCAGGCCCCGGACGTGTACCGCGAGCTGGGGATGCGGGTCAACCGGTCGAACCTGTGCACCGAGATCTTCCTCCCCGACAGCGAGACGGAGAGCTTCGTCTGCTGCCTGTCGAGCATGAACGACCTGTACTACGACGAGTGGGCCGACACCGACGCGGTCGAGGTGATGGTCTACTTCCTCGACACGGTCATGTCGGAGTTCATCGACAAGGCCCGCGGCGAGTACGGGTACGACCGGGCCGTCCGGTTCGCCGAGCGGCACCGGGCGCTCGGCCTCGGGCAGCTCGGCTGGCACAGCCACCTCCAGTCGAAGATGATCCCGTTCGACAGCCTGGAGGCCAACGGTCTGGCCGCGACCGTCTCGAAGCGCATCCAGCAGGAGGCGCTCACGGCCAGCATGAAGATGGCGGCCGAGTACGGGGAGCCGGAGCTCCTCAAGGGCTACGGGCGGCGGCACACGACGCTGACGGCGATCGCCCCGACGCAGTCGAGCTCGGCCATCGTGGGGCAGATGTCGGAGGGGATCGAGGCGCAGATCGCCAACTTCTGCGTCAAGGACAAGCAGAAGGTGAAGTACACCTACCAGAACCCGTTCCTCCTGCGGCTGCTGGCCGAGAAGGGGCAGGACACGCGGGCGGTGATCGACTCCATCTTCGCCAACCAGGGGTCGGTCCGGCACCTCGACTGCCTCTCGCCGCAGGAGAAGGCGGTGTTCAAGACGCTCCGCGAGATCAGCCCGATGGCGGTGGTGCAGCAGGCGGCCGCCCGCCAGCCGTACGTCTGCCAGGGGCAGAGCCTCAACCTCCTCATCGACCCGGCGGCCGACGTCAAGCAGGTCAACAAGGTCTACCTCGCCGCCTGGGAGCTGGGGCTGAAGTCGCTGTACTACCAGAAGAACGTGTCCGCCGCGCAGGAGCTGGTCCACGACCTGACGGCCTGCGTGGCTTGCGAGGGGTGACCCGCCGCGGTAGGATACCGGCTCACTGGGGAAGAACGGGGCTCGGCGGGGGACGGCACGCTCCCGCCGGGCCTTGTCTTTGCGCACCCCCGGTCGCCGGGGTAGAATGTCGCTCGACAGGAGGCACGGATGGCCACACCCGCCGACGACCTGACCTGGGCCGGCGTCCCGGACCGGATGGACGAGTGGGCGCTCCTGTGCGCCGCCCCGGCCGCCGACCTGAAGAAGGTCGCCGCCGACGTCATCACCCGCACCCCCGTCGGGTACTACTACCAGCCGCTCGCCGAGGCCGTCGCCCTGTGCGGCCCGGGGGCGTCCGACGCCGACTTCCTCCGCTGCAAGGCGGCCGCCTGCCGGGCGGCCGGGGCCGACAGCGTCGTCCCCGTCAACCTCCCCGCCGAGGAGGCGGCGAGCGGCCGGTGGGTGAAGGTGGCCTACAGCCCGACCGTCCGCGGGGCCGGCGAACTCCTCAACTTCTTCCCGTCCACGTCCGGCCTCCCCAACGCCCCGTCCCCCCTGGCCGCCATGCTGACCACCGCCCTCGTCGGCGGCGGCCTCGGCTACACCGCCGGGCGGATCGGCGAGGCGGTCCTGCCGCTCCAGAAGGGGAAGCTCCGCAAGACGCTCGCCGCGGTCGGGGCCGGCGTCGGCGGCGCGGCCGCCGCCCCGTGGGCGGTCGCCAACCTGCGGACGGGGAAGGGGCTCCTGTCGCCCTCGCCGTTCGACGGCGGGCCGGCGGCGGAGAGCGACCCGGCCAACTTCCCGGCGGGGGCGGAGAAGCTGGGGGCCATGTTCCTGACGGCCGTCGCCAACTTCGAGAAGGCGGCGTTCGAGGGGATGACGTTCGGCAACTTCGCGGCCCGCCGGCCGCCCACCGCCCTCGACGTGAACATCGACGCGATGGGGCGGACGCTGTGGGACACGGGGGCGAGCCCGGCCCTGGCGGCGTCCACCATGTCCGCCCTGTACGCCGCCCGGCAGATGCCCGACCCGAACGGCCGGGCGGGGGTGGCGACCGGCCACCAGCTCGGTCAACTAGCGGTGAACGCGGGCAAGGATTATGTTACAGGGGCTCTCGTGGGGGCCGCCCTCAACAAGACCCTGGGCCTCCCCGTCACCGCGAATCAGGCGGGCCTGGGGAATCTCGTGCTCGGGCTGATCGGCGCGGCCGTCCCGCGGCTGTTCGGCTAGACAGACTCACCCCGTTACTTGTCGGAGGCAGGGATGCTCCTGCGTGGCCTGACCAGCGGCGACCCCGAGGTGCTCGTCATCCGGGGCAAGCACAAGATCGACGACCGGCGGACGGTGGACCGCGAGGTCCGCTACTGGGCCGAGCGCGGCCTCATCCGCGTCGAGGACAGCCTCGACAACTCGTACGAGGTGCTCTCCGTCCGGCAGTTCCTCAAGCACGCGAAGGCCCTCAGCGAGCTGCTGGGCAACTCGTCGTCGAAGAAGGACGCCGGCCCGGACGCCCACCTCCGGGCGGAGTTCCAGCGGATCATCGACCGGTCGGTCGAGCTGGCCCGGAAGGCCCAGGTCCAGGGGATGCCGGACGACCCGTCGGCGGCCCGCGCCCTGCGGCGGGGCCGCCCCGTGTCGGTCGTCGTCCCGGGCGGCCGGGCGGTGATGTGATGGCCCAGCCGGCCCCGACGACGAAGGGGTGGGGCACCTACCCGTGCCCGCCGACCCGCGTCTACGAGGTCGGCCCGGCCCGGCCGGTCGTGCTGTCGCCGCGGTGGCGGCAGTTCTTCCAGAAGCTGTGCAGTGTCCGCAAGGCCAAGGAGGGCCGATGCTCACCCCCCGCGACGCCTTCAAGGTCGGCTTCCTCGCCCGGTGCGCGGAAGAAGGGCTGACCGCCCCGCAGATCGCCGACCGGGTGAAGGCGGCGGCCGACAAGTTCGCGTCGTTCCTGGGCGGCCTCGGGTCGGCGACGGGGTCGGTCCTCTCGACCGGCATCCCGCTGGCGATGGCCGCCCCGATCGCCCTGGGCGGCGTCGCCGGGTACGGGCTGTCGCGGATGACCGACATCGACGACACGGACGTGGACGAGATCAAGAACACCGAGCTGCTCGACACGTACGCCGCCGAGACGGCGAAGCTGCGGCGGCAGCGGGCGGTCCGCGAGTTCAAGCGGGGGCAGAAGCCGCCGCGCCAGTACGGGACGTAAGGGGTGGCCGATGAGTCTCGCCCGGTTCATGAACCGGACCACGGACGGCAACGGGCAGCCGCTCCACTGGAGCCGGGCGGCCCTCGACGGGGCGCCGTTCCGCGGCCCCGCCCCCATGTTCATGGGGGAGGAGTTCGAGGAGAAGATCGTCAAGGTGGCGGACCCCCACGCGGAGGAGTTCGACACCTCCGACCCGGTGCAGAAGAAGGCGTACCTACAGGTGCTCGACGGGGCCGCGAACCGGTGGTTCCAGATCCTGTACATCCGCCGGCCCGGCGAGTACGACGCCGCCCGCCCGCGGTTCGCGTACGCCGAGTGGCTTGAGTACTTCATGGAGGACGGCACCAGGACGCCGTTCGTGACCCCCGGGATGATGGAGGTGCAAGGTGGCACAGGACCAGGGATGGTCGTCCAGGGTTAAGGCCGGCGGCGACCTCGACGAGTTCCGCAACGCCGTCCAGCAGACGGCGGCGAGCAACCTCAAGTCCGACGCCCTCGGCGACGTCAAGGGGCTCGCCCTGGCCGCCCTCGGGGTCGGGGCCGCCGGCCGCGGGGCGGTCGGCCTCTACAACATGTTCAAGCGGAACACCCGGCCGCGGAAGCCGACCGCCCCCTCCCTGTCGCTCCCCTACCCGGTGGCGGTGGCGGAGAAGGAGGCCCGCTGGCTGGGGCGGCTGCTCGGCCGCGGCTCCTCGGCCGGCGCCCGCCCCCTGCCGCCGGCGGCCCCCCGCCCGGCCGCCGCCACGCCCCGCCCGGCCGCCGGCGACGTGACGACCACCTCCGCCCACGTCCCCGCCCCCGGCGGCAGCCGCTCGGCCCTGACGCCCGACGCCCAGGTCAAGCAGGTGTCGCCCCAGCTCCACGCCTGGATGCACGGCGGCAAGCGGACGTGGTCGGGGGCCGGCCTCGCCGGGCTCGGCACCCTGGGCGCCGCCGGGGCGGCGAAGGCGGCCTCGTTCCTCGGCGGCGACCACGCCACCAGCAAGGCCGGCATCCCGTGGTACGGCCCGGCCATGATGACCGCCGGGCTGGCCGGGCTGGCCGGCGGGTGGAAGGGGGTGGACCACCTCCTCAACAAGCGGCGGGCGCGGGAGCGGGAGAAGGAGCTCGGCGCCGCCCGCTCGGAGTTCCACGACGCCCTGATGGCCCAGTACGACCGGCCGCTGGCCGGGGCCGGCCCGACGAAGGCGGCCGCCGACCTCTCGCCGATGGCGAAGGTGGGGGCGGAGCTCGACACGCTCTACGACCAGTTCGAGAAGGCGGCCTTCGCCCTCAACGACACCGCCGGGCAGCTCGCCGGCGGGTACGGCGTGTACGCCGGGCTGACCGGCCTCATGACCGGCGCCCTCGTCTACGACAAGGCCCGCAAGCGGCAGCGGCGGGCGATCCTCGAAAAGGCCATGCAGCGGCGCGAGCGGCGGCGGTTCAACGTCGCCCCGCCCGAGATCACCGCCGTCCCCGAGCCGTTCCACCCGGCCCCGCCGGCCGCCCCGGACGCGAACTGACATGCCGCCCCCCGCCGCGCCCGACGACTCCCTCATCCCCGACCGGGCCGCCGCGGTCCTGGCGGAGCCGCCGCCGCGCGGCCCGATCGACCCGAACTCGCTCCGGGAGTTCGGCGACTTCCGCAAGACCCGCAAGGCGATCTACGACAACGTCTTCAAGGCCGTCTCCGAGCTGGAGCCGACGGTCGGCAAGAAGCACACCCTCCGCCTCGTCAACCCGCAGTGGGCCGACGGGGAGCGGTTCACCCGGAAGGAGCGGAAGCACGCCCTCCTGACGGGCGGCACGCTCAGCCGCCGGATGCGGGCCACCTGGGAGCTGGTGGACAACGAGTCGGGGCAGGTGGTGGACCGCCGCACCCAGGTGATCGCCCGCGTCCCGTACCTCACGTCGATGGGGACGTTCGTCCACAACGGCAGCGACTACACCCTGTCCCACCAGCAGCGGCTCCTGGCCGGGGCGTTCGCCCGCCAGAAGGACAACGGCGAGATCGAGACGCACGTCAACATCATCCCCGGCAAGGGCGTCTCCCACCGCTACTTCCTCGACCCGGCGAAGGGCACGTTCCACATGAAGCTCGGGCAGGCCAGCCTGCCGCTCATGGGGGTGCTCAAGGCGCTCGGGGCGACCGACGCCCAGATCAAGGAGGCGTGGGGCGGCGACCTGTACGCCGTCAACTACGCCAAGGCCAACGACGCCTCGGCGGTGCGAAAGCTGAAGGACCGCCTCCTGCCGAAGGCCGCCCTGGAGGGGCCGCGGGACGGCGACGGCGACGGCACCGTGTACGACGGGACCGACCGGGAGCGGCCGGCCGGGACGGGCGACGACCGGTCCTCGACCGACAAGCTGATCGAGGTGGTCGGCAACATGGAGCTCGACCCGGAGGTCACGAAGCGGACCCTGGGCAAGCCGTACGCCCGGCTGTCGCCGGAGGTCATGCTCGACGCCACGAAGAAGCTCCTCCAGATCAGCCGCGGGGAGGCGGAGGTGGACGACCGCGACCACCTCGCCTACCAGTCGTTCCTCGGCCCGGAAGACCTGTTCGCCGAGCGCATCCGCCGCGACCACGGGCGGCTGCGGCGGCAGCTCCTCATGAAGGCGTCGTTCAAGGGGAGCCTCAAGGACATGCCGTCGGGGTCGCTCACCCCGCAGCTCGAACAGGCCCTGCTCGGCAGCGGCCTGGGGCAGGCGATCGAGGAGATCAACCCGGCGGAGGTGTTCGACAAGCAGAGCCGGATCAGCCGGCTGGGCGAGGGCGGCATCCCGTCCGTCGAGGCGGTGCCCGACGAGGCCCGCGGGGTCCAGCCGTCGCACATGGGGTACATGGACCCGCTCCGCACCCCGGAGTCGTTCCGGGTGGGGGTGGACGTGCAGATGTCCCGGGGGGCACGCAAGGGGCCGGACGGGCGGGTCTACGCCCAGTACCGCGACCTCGGCACCGGGCAGCTCGTCTGGAAGTCCCCACAGGACGTGGCGGACTTGGCGGTGGCGTTTCCGGGGGCACTCGCCCTGCCCCGCGAGGCGACGCTGCCGCCCGGCTTCCGGTACTCGGCCCTGGCCGCCATTCGGCGGCTGAAGGCGGGGACCGCGTCGCCCCAGGACCGCGACACGGTCGCAGCGTACCGGCGGGCTAGCCAGGGACTCGCCAAGCGCGTCCCGGTGATGAAGGGAGGGAAGATCACCTATGTCCCGCGGGACGAAGTCGATCTCGAACTACCGGCCTTTGAAGACGCCTTTTCGCCGCTCGGCAATCTGGTGCCGCTCAAGAGCATGGTCAAGGGCCAGCGGGTCGCGATGGCCAGCCGCATGCTCACCCAGGCACTACCTCTCGTTGGTGCGGAAGCCCCCCTCGTACAAGGCGCCGTCCCGGGCTCCGGCGGCCATCGCTCCTTCGAGGAGGAGTACGCCGCCCACATGGGGGCCGTCCGCGCCGACAAGCCCGGCAGCGTCGTCGCCGTCGCCGACGGGGTCGTCCGCTTGAAGTACGACGACGGCACGACCGAGGACGTCGAGCTGTACGAGAACTTCCCGTTTAACCGGAAGACGTACATTCATCAGACCCCGGTCGTGAAGCCGGGGGACCGGTTCGCGGCCGGGCAGCTCCTCGTCCGGTCCAACTACACCGACGGGGGCGGGGCGACGGCCCTGGGCCTCAACGCCCGCGTCGCGTACATGCCGTACAAGGGGTACAACTTCGAGGACGCCCTGGTCATCAGCGAGTCGATGGCGAAGCGGATGGCCTCGGAGCACATGTACCAGCACGAGGTCGAGACCGACGACCGGACGAAGCTCGGCAAGCGGGCGTACGTCTCGCTGTTCAGCCACAAGTACGAGCGGGCCGTCCTCGACCGGCTCGACGACAAGGGCGTGATCCGACCCGGGGAGACGGTCGAGTTCGGGCAGCCGCTCATCCTCGCCGCGAAGGAGCGTGACCGCGCCCAGAACAAGGTCCACAAGCAGCGGCAGGCCGGGTTCGCCGACGCCACCGTGACGTGGAAGCACCACGACCCGGGCGTCGTCACCGACGTGGTGTGGGGGAAGAAGGGGCCGGTCGTCCTGGTGAAGTCGGTGTCGGGGATGCAGGTCGGCGACAAGATGTCGGGCCGGTACGGCGACAAGGGCGTCGTCGCCGCCATCGTCCCCGACGCCAAGATGCCGCACGGCCCCGACGGGAAGCCCTACGAAGTGCTCCTCAACCCGCTGGGCGTGATCTCCCGGACCAACCCGGCCCAGAAGGTCGAGGCGATGCTCGGGAAGGTCGCCCGCGTCACCGGCAAGCCGGTGAAGGTGTCCGACTTCGACTCGGTCGAGGACATGACCGAGTTCGCCGAGCGGGAGCTGGCGAAGTACGGGCTGAAGGATCTGGAGGACGTGGTGGACCCGGAGACGGGCCGCAAGGTCCGCGGCGTCGCCGCGGGCGAGCGGTTCTTCATGAAGCTCCACCACACGGCGGAGTCGAAGGGGCAGGGCCGCGGGTCGGGCGGGTACGGCCTCGACGAGACGCCGTCGAAGGGGGGCGAGACGGGGTGCTTCGTCGGCGACACCCTGCTGAAGGTGTACGGGCCGCTCGGCCGGCCGACCGTCAGCGTCCGCGGCGGCGACCGGTCCGGGCCGCAGGGGGTGGGCACGGTCAACATCGGCGCGGTCGTCGAGAACCGCCTGGACTTCGACCTGCCGACCGGGCGGGTGACGGACTTCTTCCACTACCGGGTGCCGCCCGCGAGGCTCGTGGAGATCGAGCTGGAGAACGGCGAGCGGGTCGCCGTGACGGTCAACCATAAACTGTTCCGCCCCGACGGCACGGTCGTCCTCGCCGGGGACGTGCGGCCGGGGGACGACCTCGCCGAGGGTAACCGCCGATGAGCCTCCTGACCGTCGCCGCCCGCGCGGCCCTCCTGAAGTCGGCGAGTGTCGGCCGCCTCGCCCTGGCCGCCGGCGGCCTGGGGGCGGTCGGCGCCGCCGGGCTCGGGGCCGTCCGCGAGATCACCAAGCCGACCGAGATCCCGGCCGACGCCCTCGGCGAGGATGCGGTTCTTCCCCGCCATGTCGCCGCGGTCGGACAGCGCCTTCGCCTCGCGGAGGCGCGAAACGGGACTGGCCGCGGGCGGGGCGGCCGCCTCGCCCTGGCCGCCGGCGGCCTGGGGGCGGTCGGCGCCGCCGGGCTCGGGGCCGTCCGCGAGATCACCAAGCCGACCGAGATCCCGGCCGACGCCCTCGGCGAGG
>Ga0075163_10004362_pt1 | contig 18982 bp, 16 predicted proteins | sample JI1023141ADNA_FD_71478 | JGI IMG/M metagenome (GOLD analysis project Ga0075163, IMG submission 71478) | Wastewater effluent complex algal communities from Wisconsin, to seasonally profile nutrient transformation and Carbon sequestration -... | ecosystem: Engineered > WWTP > Effluent > Algae...
CGGCCTTCGATGCCGGGAATCGTGACGACGAGCCCTTTGGCACCGGCGCGTCCGCGCGCGCCTTCGACCATGCGTTCGCGGCCCTGCGCATCGCGCAAGGTCCACGGTTGGTAACGCAGGATCGCGTTTTCCGGAACGGTGAACGATTCGAGCTTGAGTTCGCCGCGCACGCCGAACGCACCGTGCAGGCGGCCGACGGTGATCATCCGCTGGCCGGCATCCGGTGCGTTCATCGGAAACCCTCTAGTGCAAAACCAAAACCGTCGCGAGCGATGGCGATTCGATGCCGCCCGCAGCGCAGGAACCGGAATGTACATGCGAGTACATGAGGATTCCGAGCAGCGGACGGCGATGAAGCGCCGAGCGCAGCAGGTTTTGGATCAAGCAGCTTTGGAGGCTTGCTTGTACAGGTCCGAAACCTTCTCGCTCATCTGCGCGCCGAGGCCAACCCAGTGCTTCATGCGCTCGAGGTCGAGTTCGTACGGCTTGTCGTTGCCGGAAGCGACGGGGTTGTAATAGCCCACGCGCTCGATGTTGCGACCGTCACGCGCGGAGCGCTGGTCGGTGACGATGACGTGGTAGAAGGGGCGCTTCTTGGCGCCGCCACGGGTGAGGCGGATCTTGACCATGGTGCTTTCTCGGTGTTGCCCAGCGGCCGGGGTGGCCGGGTAAGCCGGCAATTGTATCCCATTGATCCGGTGGGAGGAATCCGTTCCGAACGACGGACTTCAGCCGGTCACCGCGACCCCGAACCAGTGCCCCACGGCAGCGGCGAACGCCATCGCCAGCGCGCTCCATATGCACACCCTCAGCGCGCCACGGAGCATCGAGGCCCCGCCGACCCTCGCCGCGAGTGCGCCAAGCAGGGCAAGGCAAAGCAGCGAAAGTCCCGTCACCCATCTTCCCGCGCTGGAAGTCGGCGCCGTCAGCACGACCGCGATCGGCAACAGCGCACCGGCGGCGAACGCGGCCGCCGAGGCCAGCGCCGCCTGCACGGGTCGGGCGCGCAGGGCATCGGTGATGCCGAGTTCGTCGCGGGCGTGGGTCGCGAGCGCATCGTGCGCGGCGAGCTGGGCCGCGACCTGGTCGGCGAGTTCCCGCGTCAATCCGCGCTTGACGTAGATCCCGACCAATTCGTGGTGCTCGCCCTCGGGGTAGTGCTCGAGTTCCCAGCGTTCCTTGGCGAGGTCGGCGGCCTCGGTATCGGCCTGCGAACTGACCGAAACGTATTCGCCAGCCGCCATCGACATCGCGCCGCCGACGAGCCCGGCGAGACCCGCGAGCAGCACCTGGCGATGGTCCGATTCCGCCGCGGCGACGCCGACCACGAGGCTGGCGGTGGACACGATGCCGTCGTTGGCCCCGAGCACCGCTGCGCGCAGCCAGCTCGCATGCCCGCCGCGATGCCGTTCCGGCTTGTGTGGGCTGCGCTTCATGTCAGCGGAACGGAGGCATTCCGCCGCGCCCGCCCATCATCCCGCTCAGGCCGCGCATCATGCCCTTCATGCCGCCGCGGCCGAGCTTGCCCATCATCTTTTCCATCTGCTGGTACTGCTTCATCAACTTGTTGACGTCGGCAGGCGTCAAGCCGGAGCCGCGGGCGATGCGCGCGCGCCGCGAACCGTTGATCAGCGTCGGATTGCGGCGTTCCTTCTTCGTCATCGAATTGATGATGGCGATCTGGCGCGGGATTTCCTTGCCGGTGACCTGGTTCTTCACCGAATCCGGGATCTGGCCCATGCCCGGAAGCTTGTCCATCAATCCGGACAGGCCACCCATGTTCTGCATCTGCTCGAGCTGGTCGCGCAGGTCGTTGAGGTCGAAGCGCTTGCCCTTCGCGACCTTCTCCGCGAGCTTCGCGGCCTTGTCCTTGTCGACCTGCTGCTCGACCTGTTCCACCAGGCCGAGCACGTCGCCCATGTCGAGGATGCGTCCGGCCGCGCGCGCCGGATGGAACACGTCGAGGCCGTCGGTCTTCTCGCCGGTGCCGACGAACTTGATCGGCTTGCCGGTGATGTAGCGAACGGACAACGCCGCGCCGCCGCGCGCGTCGCCGTCGGTCTTGGTCAGCACCACGCCGGTGAGCGGCAGCGCTTCGCCGAAATGCCTGGCGGTGACCGCCGCGTCCTGGCCGGTCATCGAATCGACCACGAACAGGGTTTCGACCGGATCGATCGCGGCGTGCAGCGCCTTGATCTCGGACATCATGACTTCGTCGATGCTGGTGCGGCCGGCGGTGTCGACGATCAGCACGTCGGCGTACGACTTGCGCGCGTCGTCGATCGCGGCGCGGACGATGGCCTCGGGTTTCTGCGAAGCGTCGGACGGGAAGAACAGCACGTCGACCTGTTGCGCCAGCGTCTGCAACTGCTCGATCGCGGCCGGGCGGTAGACGTCGGCGCTGACCACCATCACCTTCTTCTTGCGCTTCTCCTTCAGGTGGCGCGCGAGCTTGGCGACGGTGGTGGTCTTGCCCGCGCCCTGCAGGCCGGCCATCAGCACGACCGCCGGCGCCGGCACGTTGAGGTTCAGTTCGCTGGCCTGCGAACCCATGACCGCGGCGAGTTCGTCGCGCACGACCTTGATCAGCGCCTGGCCCGGCGTCAGCGACTTCAGCACTTCCTGGCCGACGGCGCGCACCTTGATGCGTTCGACCAGCGCCTGCACCACCGGCAGCGCGACATCCGCCTCGAGCAGCGCGACGCGCACCTCGCGGGTGGCTTCGCGGATGTTCTCCTCGGTCAGGCGACCGCGGCCGCGCAGGCGGTCGATGGTGCCGGAGAGGCGCTGGGTCAGGGATTCGAACATGCGGGCGGGTCGTGCAACGGGACGCGGATTATAGCGGCGGGTCTTTGTGCGACACTTCGTCGATGACAATCGTTCTCATCGCCCTCGGGCTATACCTGCTCGCCGCCGGCTGGCTGGTCGCGTCGTTGCGGCGCCAGGACGCGAATTCGAGCGGCTGGCTGTTGCCGGCCGGCATCGCCCTGCTCCTGCATGGCGCGACCCATTACCTCGCATGGCGCAGCACCGGTTTCACCGACCTGCATTTCTTCGCCGCGCTGTCGCTGGTCGGGCTCGGCATGGCGACGTTGACCACGGTCGTCGGTGCGTCCGGGCGCATGCGCGCGCTCGGCGTGCTGGTGTTCCCGCTGGCGGGGCTGGTGTTGCTGGGATACGGCCTGTACGGGCATTCGACCCGGCCCGATCCGCTGGACTGGCGCCTGCTGCTGCACGCCTGGCTCGCATTGCTGGCCTACGCCACGCTCGCGGTCGCCGCCCTCCTCGCGATCATGCTGTGGCTGCAGGAACGCGCATTGCGCCGACACCAGCGGCATGCCTGGCTGCGCGCGTTCCCGCCGTTGACCGAACTCGAAACGTTGCTGTTCCGCACGATTGCAGTCGGCTTCGCGCTGCTGACGCTGACCCTGCTCACCGGCGTGCTGTTCGTCGAAAACCTGTTCGCCCAGCACCTCGTGCACAAGACCGTGCTCAGCCTGCTGTCGTGGCTGGTATTCGGCGGATTGCTGCTAGGGCGCTGGCGCCGCGGTTGGCGCGGAAGCGTCGCCGTGCGCTGGACCTTGGTGGCCATGGGCCTGCTGTTGCTGGCATTTTTCGGCAGCCAGTTCGTGCTGGAACTCCTGCTTCATCGGGAATAGTCTTTCAAAATCAAAGATTTGAAGAAATCGTTTCAAATCGTATATTTGCATTGACAACAATTGCATGGGCGCGCATCATGCCGCGCCATGCCATCCCCGACCCCCGATCTGAGCGCCTGCGGTTCTTCGCTCGGCCTGCTGTTCCGGCAGGTCCGCGATGCGCTGCGCGACGCCATGGAGCGCGAACTGGCCGCGAACGGCCATGACCTCACGCTCAGCCAGTACATCACGCTGAAGAAACTGCACTACGGCACCGCGAGCGCCAGCGAACTGGCGCAGGCCGCGGAACTCAACCCCGGCGCGATGACCCGCCTGCTCGACCGCCTCGAGGCGGCCGGACTGTTGCAGCGCGAGGCCCATCCTTCCGACCGCCGCGCACTGCGCATCGTGCTGACCGCACGCGGCAAGGCGATCTGGCCGGAACTCGAAACCTGCGCGGACCGCGTGCGCGAACGTGCGCTCGTCGGCCTCGACCAGGAACAACGCACCGCACTCGTGCGCATGCTCGAACACGTGCACGCCAACCTCACCGGCAACGAACGTCAGCCATGACTTCCTCTCTTCCCAAGCTCCGTCGCCTGCCCGTGCTGGTCGCGACCGCATTGCTCGCCGCCTGTGCCAGCACCGGCGGCCTGCAGCCCGCGTCCGAGCCGCGCCCCATCGACGACCACACCGTGGCCCGCAGCCTGTCCGGCGCGCCGCTCAGCCCCGCGGCCTTCCCGGCCCAGGACTGGTGGCGTTCGCTCGGCGACCCGCAACTCGACGCACTCGTCGCCGAAGCCCTGCAGGGTTCGCCCTCGCTCGCCGCCGCCGATGCGCGCGTGCGCAAGGCGCAGGCGCAGGCCGGGCTGGCGAACGCCGCGCGCAAGCCGACCGTCAGCGCAACCGGGCAGTACGTCGGGGCGCAACTGCCCTCGGGCCTCGCCGGCGACGAGATCGGCGGCCAGCTGATGCACAACGCGGTGCTGATGCTCAACTTCGACGTGCCGCTCGACGTATGGGGCGGCAAGCGCGCCGATTACCTCGCCGCGCTCGGCCAGGCGCATGCCGGCGAAATCGAGGCGCAGGCCGCGCGATTGTCGCTCGCCGCCAACGTGGCGCGCAGCTACGTCGCCCTGGCGCAGGCCTTCGACAGCCTCGAGGTCGCCAACCGCGAACAGGCGCGCAGCGAACGCTTGCTCGGCCTGAGCCGCCAGCGCGTCAAGGCCGGCATCGACAGCCAGTTGTCGATGCGCAACGCCGAGGTCTCCATCGCCACCGCGAAGGCGCAGGCGGAAGCCGCGCAGCAGCAGATCGACGGCCTGCGCAACGCCATCGCTGCGTTGCTCGGCGCAAGCCCGGACCGCGGACTCGCGATCGAACGCCCGCGCTTGTTGCAGGCGCCGGCGCCGGGTGTGCCGTCGGTGCTGCCGAGCGAACTGCTGGGCCACCGGCCCGACGTGGTCGCCGCGCGCTGGCGCGTGGAAGCCGCCGCGCAGGGCATCAAGTCGGCGAAGGCGAAGTTCAAGCCCAGCATCGACCTGAGCGCGCTGGTCGGCCTCGCCGCCACCGGTTTCTCCGGGCTGTTCGACAACGATGCGCTGCTCGGTTTCGGCGGCCCTGCGATCAGCCTGCCGATCTTCGATGGCGGCCAGTTGCGCCAGAACCTGGCCTCGCACGACGCCGACTACGACCTCGCGGTCGCGGGCTACGACCAGACCGTGGTCGACGGCCTGCACCAGGTGGTCGACGCGGTGCAGGCGATCCGCGCCCTCGATGCGCAGTCCGCATCGCTGGAACAGGCGCGCGCCGCCGCGGCTTCGGCCTACGACCTCGCCGCCAGGCGTTACCGCGCCGGCCTCGCCAACCAGCTCGACGTGCTCGCCGTGCAGAAGCCGCTGCTGCAGATCGAACAGCAACTCGCCGGCGTGCGCGCGCAGCGTTATGCCGCCGCCATCGACCTCGACCAGGCGCTCGGCGGCGGGCTGCAGCCCGCGCCGCCGACCGATTCCGTTTCCTCCCTCTCCCCTTCTTCCGCGACCTCGCCATGACCACCGAAATCAATCCCGAAGCGAAAAGCGCCGCAGCGAAGGCCGGCGGCAACGGCAAGCGCCGCAAGGCACTTGCCATCCTCGCGGCGATCATCGTGGTCGTCGCCATCGCGTGGCTGCTGTACTGGCTGCTGTATGCGCGCTGGCACGAAGACACCAACGACGCCTACGTGCAGGGCAACGTGGTCACGGTGACGCCGCAAGTCGGTGGCACCGTGGTCGGTATCGCGGTCGACGACGGCATGAAGGTCGAAGCTGGCCAGGTACTGGTGCGCTTCGACCATACCGACACCGATGTCGCCTACCAGCAGGCGGTCGCCAACCTCGCCAACACCGTGCGCCAGGTGCGCGGCCTGTACAAGGCGGTCGACGCCGGCCAGGCCGACATCGCCGCGCGTCGCGTCGCGCTGGAACAGGCGCGTGCCGACGTCGCGCGCCGCAGCGGCCTCGTCGCCAGCGGCGCGGTGTCGGCCGAAGAGCTGGCGCATGCGAAGGCGCAACTCGCCGCCGCCGAAGCCGCCTTGTCCGCATCGCAGGAAACCACCGCGCGCAACCGCGCCCTGGTCGACAACAGCACGCTCGCGGCCAACCCGCAGGTGCAGGCCGCGGCCGCGCAACTGCGCCAGGCCTACCTCGCCTCGCAACGCGCGCAGATCGTGGCGCCGGTGTCGGGCTACATCGCCAAGCGCAACGTGCAACTCGGCCAGCGCATCGCCCCGGGCACGCCGCTGATGGCGATCGTGCCGCTCGACGAAGTGTGGGTGGACGCGAACTTCAAGGAAACGCAATTGAAGAAGCTGCGCCTGGACCAACCGGTGGAACTCACTTCCGAACTGTACGGCGACGACGTCGTCTACCACGGCAAGTTGCAGAGCCTGGGCATGGGCACCGGCAGCGCGTTCTCGCTGCTGCCCGCGCAGAACGCCAGCGGCAACTGGATCAAGATCGTGCAGCGCGTGCCGGTGCGCATCGCGCTGGACAAGAAGGACCTGCAGGAACACCCGCTGCGCCTCGGCCTGAGCATGGACGTGGACGTGAACCTGCGCGACAAGGGCGACGGCCTGTTGCCGACGACCACCGACAACGGCAAGGGCCTGGCCACCGATGCGTACGCGCAGCAGTTGTCGAAGGCCGACGCGCTGATCGACGGCGTCATCCGCGACAACCTCGGCGGCGGTTCGCGCTAAGCCACGACCGAAGCAGACACGATGGCCGAGACCACGAACGGAGCGCCGCCGTCGGCGCCGCCCGCGAACACCGCGATGGGCATGCCCGGCTTTTCGCCGCCGAACCGGGCGCTGGCCACGATCGCCATCGCGATGGCGATGTTCATGCAGGTGCTGGACATCACCATCGCCAACGTGTCGCTGCCGACCATCGCCGGCAACCTCGGCGCCAGCGCCAACCAGGCGGTGTGGGTCATCACCTCGTTCGCGGTCAGCAATGCCATCGCCCTGCCCCTGACCGGCTACATGGTGCGGCGCTTCGGCGAACTGCGGCTGTTCGTGTGGGCGACCTTCGCCTTCGCCATCGCCTCGCTGCTGTGCGGGCTCGCGAACTCGATGGGCACGCTGGTGGCCGCGCGCGCGTTGCAGGGCTTCGTCGCCGGGCCGATGTACCCGCTCGCGCAGGCGCTGATGATCTCGATCTACCCGCCGCAGAAGCGCGGGCAGGCGATCGCGCTGCTGGCGATGGTGACGGTGGTCGCGCCGATCGCGGGGCCGATCCTCGGCGGCTGGATCACCGACAACTACAGCTGGGAATGGATCTTCTTCATCAACGTACCGATCGGCATCTTCGTCAGCATGATGGTCGCGCGGCAGATGAAGGGCCGCCCGGAACGCCTCGACAAGCCGCGCATGGATTACGTCGGGCTGGCGACGCTGGTCCTCGGCGTCGGCGCGCTGCAGATCCTGCTCGACCTCGGCAACGACGAGGACTGGTTCCACTCGACCAGGATCGTGGTGCTGGCCATCGTCGCCGCGATCTCGCTCGTCGTGTTCGTGATCTGGGAACTGACCGACAAGGATCCGATCGTCGACCTGCGCCTGTTCCGGCACCGCAACTTCACCGCCGGCACCGTGGCGATGGTCGTCGCTTACGCCGCGTTCTTCAGCGTCGGCATCCTGGTGCCGCTGTGGCTGCAGCGCAACCTCGGTTACACCGCGATCTGGGCCGGCTTCGCCACTGCGCCGATCGGCATCCTGCCGGTGCTGCTGACGCCCTTCGTGGGCCTGTACGCAGCGCGCTTCGACCTGCGCGTGGTGGCCAGCCTCGCGTTCGTGGCGATGGCCATCACCAGCTTCATGCGCGCGGACTTCAACCTCGATGTCGATTTCCGCACCATCGCCGAAGTGCAGCTGTTCCAGGGACTTGGCGTCGCGCTGTTCTTCATGCCGGTGCTCACGATCCTGCTTTCCGACCTGGAACCGCACGAAATCGCCGCCGGTTCAGGCCTCGCGACCTTCGTCCGCAGCCTCGGCGGCAGTTTCGCCGCCTCGCTGACGACCTGGGCCTGGACCCAGCGCGGCACGATCCATCACGCCCACCTCACCGAGCACATCGCCGCGACCGACCCGGCGATGCTCGAAACCGTGTCGCGCATCGGCGGCGGCGACCTGCAGCGCGGCGCGGCGATGCTCGACTACCAGATCGCGAACCAGGCGGCGCAGATCGGCTTCAACGAGATCTTCCACCTGCTCGGGATCATCTTCCTGGTCGTGATCGCCTTCGTGTGGTTCGCCAAGCCGCCATTCGCGGCGAAGATGGGCGGCGGCGCGGCCAGCGGCGGGCACTGACCCGTCGCGCGGCCCGGATCAGGGCGAATCCGGTTCCTCTTCGCCTGCCCGTTCCGCCGCTTCTTCGCTGGCTTCGGCTGCCTGTTCCGCGGCTTCTTCCTTCGCCTCCGCTTCCTGTTCCTCGAACCATTCGCGGGCGCTCGCGGCCTCCTCCGGCTTCACCCGGTATTCGACCCAGGGACCATCGGCATCGTTGCGATAGCGGATCGTCTGCGTGCCCGCATCGACCTCGTAGAACTTGAAAGCACCGCGCAACTTGGTCAACAGCATGACCGGCGCGGTCAGGACGATGCTTGCGACCAGTTGCCCCTTGCGCAGGGCCAGCGGCAGGATGCCGTAGAACGGCGGGGCCGAAGGCTTGCCCGGTTCGGTGGCCCTGAATGCATAGTGGCCGAAGGTCGTCCTGCCGACCCGGGTGGATGCCGGCAATTCGAGCCTCTTGTCCTCGAGTTCCAGCGCGGTGCCCGGGTTCGGCGAACTGATCGTCGACATCGACGAGCACGCCACCAGCAATGCAGCGGCGCACGAGATCGCGGCATCCCTGGCTCGCATTGCCCTTCTCCCGCGACCGTGGTGCAACGACCTTTTATGCCACAACGGGGATCAAGGCCGCATTCGCGCCCGATGCCGTTTCCCGCCCCGCGATCACATCGCGTCCAGCGCCTCGGCGAGGCGTTCGACCGCAACCACTTCCATGCCCTTGAACGCGCCGGATTTCGGCGCATTTCCCTTCGGCACGATCGCGCGCTTGAAGCCATGCGTCGCCGCTTCCTTCAGGCGTTCCTCGCCATTCGGCACCGGGCGGATCTCGCCGGAGAGACCGACTTCGCCGAACGCCACGGTCTTGTCCGCGAGCGGCGCATCGCGCAGCGAGGACAGCACCGCCAGCAGCACCGGCAGGTCCGCCGCGGTTTCCTGCACGCGGATGCCGCCAACGACATTGACGAACACATCCTGGTCGGCGACGCCGATGCCGCCGTGCCGATGCAGCACCGCGAGCAGCATCGCCATGCGGTTCTGCTCGACGCCGACGGCGACGCGGCGCGGATTCGACAGCGGCGAGGCATCGACCAGCGCCTGCACTTCCACCAGCAGCGGACGCGTGCCTTCGCGCGTGACCATCACGCAGGAACCGGGCTGCGGCGCGACGCTGCCGGACAGGAAGATCGCGGAAGGATTCGGCACCTCGCGCAGGCCCTTGTCGCCCATCGCGAACACGCCGAGTTCGTTGACCGCGCCGAAACGGTTCTTGAACGCGCGCAGCACGCGGAAGCGGCTTCCCGCATCGCCTTCGAAATACAGCACCGCATCGACCATGTGCTCGAGCACGCGCGGGCCGGCGATGCCGCCTTCTTTCGTGACGTGGCCGACGAGGAACACCGAGGTGCCGGTTTCCTTGGCGTAACGCACGAGGCGCGCCGCGCTTTCGCGCACCTGCGACACCGAACCCGGCGCCGCGGTCAATGCTTCCGTCCACAGCGTCTGCACCGAATCGGCGACGATGAGGCGAGGACGCGCGGCGGCGGCGTGTTCGAGGATGCGTTCGACCCCGGTTTCGGCCAGGGCGTGCAGTCCGTCGATCGGCAATCCCAAGCGTTGCGCGCGACCGGCGACCTGCGCCAGCGATTCCTCGCCGGTGACGTACAGACCCGGCAGCGATTGCGACATCTGCGCCAGCGCCTGCAGCAGCAGCGTGGACTTGCCGATGCCCGGGTCGCCGCCGACCAGCACCACCGCGCCCTCGGCGAGGCCGCCACCGAGCACGCGGTCGAGTTCGCCGATGCCGGTGGACACGCGCGCGTCGGCGTCCTGGCGCACGTCCTTCAGCGCGGTGACCTTCGGTGCATCGACCTTGCCCGCCCAGCTGCCGCGGCGCGCGGCCGGCGGATTCGACGCGGCGTTTTCCAGCACGATCTCCGACAGCGTGTTCCACGCGCCGCAGGCTTCGCACTGGCCCTGCCACTTGGGGTAGTCGGCGCCGCATTCGCCGCAGACGTAGGCGGTGCGGCGTTTCGGCGAAGCGGTCTTGCTCACGGCCATGCGTCGTTCCCTCGTGGATGGCGACACTGTAGCGGGCCGCCGTCCCACTGCGCGAGATTCGGAATCAGGGGCGATCCGCGGCGATGCGGATCACGATCCCCGCGCGGTCGTCGACCGTCCAGATCGCGCCATCGCGCGCCACCGCCAACCCGACCGGCGAGCCCTGCGGGCGCTTGCCCGCGACCCGGTCCCAGCCCGGCGTCAGCACGAACGCGTCCGCCGACGGCATCGCGCCGTAAGCTCGCGATGTCTCGCCATACACCGGATAGCGCGCGTTCTTCGTCGCGGCCGGAACGCCATCCTTGTCGGTGGCGTAGGCGACGATGCGTCCGCCGGTCGCGCGGAACCCGTGCAGCGACAACAGCAGTTTCCCGCGCAGCGACGGGAACATCGCGCCGTCGTACCACAGCAGCGACAGCGGCGCGGAATGCGGCGGCAACAGCAGCACCGGCGGCGTGTGCGCGGACGAGGCGCAGCGGATCGTGCTGATCGCGTTCCAGCCCGGCGTCGCCGATCGGACGTCGTAACAGTACGGCCAGCCGTAGGCCTTGCCGGCTTCGATCCGGTTCACTTCGTCGAACGGCTGCGAGCGGTCGTCGAAGTCGTAGCTGTTTTCGCCCTGCAACACCGTGCCGCCGCGATGCACGCCGAGCGCGACGGAATTGCGCAGGCCGCGCGCGTACACGGTGTAGTCCTTGCTCCAGCCGCCATGGCCGTCGGGCGCGTAGCGACGGATGCTCGCGGCGCGTTCGCCGGTTTCGCTCTGCGGACACAGGTCGCCCGGCCGCTTGCCACGCGCATCCAGGCACTGGTCGGACGGCGCGCCGACGTTCACGAGCAGCGCACCATCTCGGGCGAATGCGAATGCCGACAGCGGATGCCGGTTCTCGTGCAGGCGGTTGTCGGGAAGATTCGCGACCACGGTTTCGATGCTCTTTTGCGGATCGGCGGCATGCGGATCGAAGCGGAAGATCCGGCTCATCTCGCCGACATAGGCCTTCCCGTCCGCACCGAGCCGGATCGCGTGCGGCAGGTTGAGCCCGGCGAGCATGCGCGAAATCTTCGTCGGCCTGCCGCACTTCGTTTCGAGCTTCCACACCGCGCCGCGCGTCGTGCCCCAGCCGCCGAGGTCGGTCACCAGCCACGTGTCGTCGTCGAGTTGCGCGAGTTCGCGCGGGAACAGCATTGGCCGCGCCTTGCCTGCCGTGGTCGGGCCAGCCACGAGACCGGCGCAGAACCCCTTCGGCATGCCGATCGCCAGTCGTGGCCAGCCGTCGCAGGTTCCGGACGGCGCCGCGTAAGGCTCGCGCCGTTCGGCGGTCGACGCGGGATTCGCCGTCGCCAGCGCGAGCAGCGTCACGGCCGCCATCCATTTCGTAAGATTCGGCATGCGCATCCTCCGTGCGGAAAGGATGCCACGCAGGCGGCAACGGAAACGAAAAGCCCCGCGCATGGCGGGGCCCTGCTCCACGTCGTCGGCGATCACGCGCCAGGGGCGATCAGTTCCGCGCGATCTCCGGTTCGCCGGGAGCGGTGGCGACTTCGCTGGCGGCGCGTTCCTGCAGCACTTTTTCGGCCTGGGCATCGGCCGCGACCCGGTGCTGGAGGGATTTGCACAACTCGATCCCGGCCGTCGTCAGTCGCAGCCCGGCTTCATCGTCCTCGATCAAGCCGCTATCCACCATGCGCTGCCTGATCTCGCTGTCCCCGTGCGTCAGCCCGACGTGCTGGTCGATCCTCTGCAGCACGTCCAGCAGGGCGAGGTCCTCGAGCGAAATCGGATCCATGGCATGTCGCTTGCGGAACGGAAATGGTGCCGGAAATAGGATTCGAACCTACGACCTACGCATTACGAATGCGCCGCTCTACCAACTGAGCTATTCCGGCGAGGGCGGCAATTCTAGCCGCTGGACGGCGCTCAATCCACCAGCCGCACCCGCAATTCCTTGGGCAGGGCGAACACCATGTCCTCCGGCTCGCCGTGCAGTTCGCGCACGCCGCCGGCGCCAAGCTCGCGCAAGCGCTCCAGCACGCCCCGCACCAGCACGTCCGGCGCGGAAGCCCCGGCGGTGACGCCGATGCGGGCACGGCCCTCGATCCAGGCCGGGTCGATCTCGCCGGCGCCGTCGATCAGGTGCGCCTCCACGCCTTCGCGTTCGGCCAGTTCGCGCAGGCGATTGGAATTGGAACTGTTGGGCGAACCGACCACCAGCACCAGGTCGCATTCGCTCGTGAGTTCGCGCACCGCGTCCTGGCGGTTCTGGGTGGCGTAGCAGATGTCGTCGTTCTTCGGGCCCTGGATCGCGGGAAATCGCGCCCTGAGCGCGGAGATGATGTCGCGGGTATCGTCCACCGACAACGTGGTCTGCGTCGTGTACGCCACGTTTTCCGGTTGCTCGAGCGCGAGCGTGGCGACGTCGTCGAGGTCTTCGACAAGGTGGATCACGCCGCCGCCGTTGTCCCGGTTCCATTGCCCCATCGTGCCTTCGACTTCCGGATGCCCGGCGTGGCCGATCAACACCATGTCGCGGCCGGCGCGGCACTGGCGCGCGACCTCGAGGTGCACCTTCGTCACCAGCGGGCAGGTCGCGTCGAACACCTTCAGCGCGCGGCGCGCGGCTTCCGTGCGCACCGCCTGCGACACGCCGTGCGCTGAGAAGATCACGGTCGCGCCGTCCGGCACTTCGTCCAGTTCCTCGACGAACACCGCGCCGCGCTGGCGCAGGTCGTCGACCACGAACTTGTTGTGCACGACTTCGTGGCGCACGTAGATCGGGGCGCCGAGGGTTTCGATCGCGCGCTTCACGATCTCGATCGCGCGGTCGACGCCGGCGCAGAAACCACGCGGGTTGGCGAGGATGACGTCCATGCGCGGATTATCGCGCCGTCGGCTTGTTCTTGCCGGCGAAGATGCTGAACAACGCGATCAGCACCGCGCCGCAGACGATGGCCGAATCGGCGATGTTGAACGCCGGGTAGTAATACGCGTCCTTCCAGTGCCACTGGATGAAATCGACCACGTGGCCGTGCATCAGGCGGTCGATGACGTTGCCGATCGCGCCGCCGATCACCAGCGCGAATGGCAGCGCCGAGCGCCAGTCGCCGCGCGGCGTGCGCGACAGCCAGAATCCGAGCAGGCCGCTGACCGCGAACGCGAGCACGGTGAAGAACCAGGTCTGCCAGCCGCCGGCATCGGCGAGGAAACTGAAGGCCGCGCCGGTGTTGTAGGTGCGGTACCAGTTCCAGAAGCCGTCGATCACCGGCACCGCGGTGTATTCCGGCAAGGATGCCAGCACCCAGTGCTTGCTCCACTGGTCGATGGCGATGACCAGCACGGAGAGCGCCAGCCACGCCAACGCATTCGGACGCACGCGCGTCATCAGAACCACCTCCGGTCTTCGCCCGGGCCTTCGATGTTCGACACGCAGCGCGCGCACAAAGACGGATGCCGCGGATCCGCTCCGACATCCTCGCGGTGGTGCCAGCAACGGACGCATTTGGCATGCCCGGTCTTGCCGGCCACGACCGGCGGCACGATGCCGACCGGCGATTGCACGCGCACGTCGCCGCTGATGAACAGGAACCGGAGCTCTTCGGCCATCGGCGCCAGCCACGCCGCTTCCTCGTCGCTGGTGGTCAGCAGCAATTCGGCTTCCAGCGCCGCACCGATCTCGCCGGCGGCGCGCTTCGGTTCCAGCGTCTTCGCCACCATCTCGCGCCAGCCCAGCAGCCGGTCCATGCGTTCGGCCGACAACGGCGCATCGGCGGGCAGCGGCGCGAGTCCGTCGTACCAGACGGTGAACAGCACGTTGCCTTCGCGTTCGCCCGGAAGGGCGTTCCTTGGCAAATATGCCCACATCTCGTCGGCGGTGAAGCTGAGGATCGGCGCGATCCAGCGCACGAAGGCCTCGGCGATGCGGAACATCGCCGATTGCGCGCTGCGGCGTCCGCGCGAATCCTCGCGCATCGTGTACAGGCGATCCTTGGTGACGTCGAGGTAGAGCGAACCGAGGTCGACGCTGCAGAAATTCATCAGCGCCTGCACCACCGCGGCGAAATCGTAGTTCGCATAGGTTGCGGCGATATCCTGCTGCACCTGCCAGGCGCGATGCACGATCCAGCGGTCCAGCGCGACCATGTCGTCCAGCGGCGACAAATCCCGCGAAGGCTCGAAACCGTGCAGGTTGCCGAGCAGGAAGCGCGCGGTGTTGCGGATGCGGCGATAGGCGTCGGCGTTGCGCTTGAGGATTTCCTGCGACAGCGACATCTCGTTGCTGTAGTCGGCCGAAGCGATCCAGAGGCGCAGGATGTCCGCGCCGAGGGTCTTCATGATGTCCTGCGGCTCGATACCGTTGCCCAGCGACTTCGACATCTTGCGGCCGTGCTCGTCCACGGTGAAACCGTGGGTCAGGCATTGCCGGTACGGCGCGGCCTGGTCGATGGCGACGCCGGTGAGCAGCGAACTCTGGAACCAGCCGCGATGCTGGTCGGAACCTTCGAGATACAGGTCCGCGGGTTTGCCCAGCCCGCGCGGCAGCAACACCGCTTCGTGGGTCACGCCGGAATCGAACCAGACATCGAGGATGTCGGTGATCCTGTCGTAATCCTTCGCCTCGTCGCCGAGCAGTTCGGACGCGTCCAGCGAATACCAGGCGTCGACGCCGCCCTGCTCGACGCGTTCGGCGACCTGGCGCATTAGTTCGACACTGCGCGGATGCGGTTCGCCTGTTTCGCGATGCACGAACAGCGCGATCGGCACGCCCCATGTGCGCTGGCGCGAGATCGTCCAGTCCGGGCGATCCGCGACCATGCCGGCGATGCGCGCTTCGCCCCATTCCGGATACCACTTCACCGTCTTGATCGCGGCCAGCGCATCTTCGCGCAGGTTCGCCTGCGTCATCGAGATGAACCACTGCGGCGTGGCGCGGAACGCGACCGGCGTCTTGTGCCGCCAGCAATGCGGATAACTGTGCGTGAGCCTGGAGAACGCGAGTAGCGCAGCGTTCGCGCGCAGCACCTCGACCAGCGCGTCGTTCGCCTTCCACACGTGCATCCCGGCGAGTTCGACGCCGTCGGCGGGTGGCGTGCTCGGCAGGTACACGCCGCGGCCATCGACCGGGTTGAGTTGCGCGGCGGAATACTTTTCGACCAGGCCGTACTTTTGCCCGACCACGAAGTCTTCCTGGCCGTGGCCGGGCGCGGTGTGCACGGCGCCGGTGCCGTCCTCGGCGCTCACGTGGTCGCCGAGCAGGATCGGGATGTCACGTTCGCCGTAGAACGGATGCGCGAACAGCAGGCCTTCGAGTTGCGCGCCGGCGACACGGCCGTGCATGACGACTTCGTCGATGCCATAACGCTTCAGCGCCTTTTCCGCGAGCGGCTCGGCCAGTACCAGCCAGCGGCGCGAACCGTCGGCCCGGGCCGGGCCTTCGACCAGCACGTAGTCAAGTTCCGGGCCGAGCGAAATCGCGAGCGACGCAGGCAGCGTCCACGGCGTCGTGGTCCAGATCGGCATCGCGACTTCGACGCCATCGGGCACGGCGATGCCGAACGCGCCAGCGATCTTCTTGTTCTCGCGCGCCGTGTAGGCGACGTCGACCGCGGGCGAGACCTTGTCCTGGTACTCGATCTCGGCCTCCGCGAGCGCGGAACCGCAATCGAAGCACCAGTACACCGGCTTGACCCCGCGCAGCAGGTGGCCGTTCTCGACGACCTTGGCCAGCGCGCGGATTTCGTCGGCCTCGAACCTGAAGTCGAGCGTGCGGTACGGGTGCTCCCAGTCGCCGAGCACGCCCAGGCGCTTGAAGTCGCGGCGCTGCACGTCGATCTGTTCGGTCGCGTATTCGCGGCATTTCTGCCGGAACTCCGTCGCATCGAGTTTCACCCCGACCTTGCCCCACTTCTTCTCGATCGCGATTTCGATCGGCAGGCCGTGGCAATCCCAGCCCGGGACGTAGGGCGCGTCGAAACCGGCGAGTGTCTTCGACTTGACGATGATGTCCTTGAGGATCTTGTTGACCGCGTGGCCGAGGTGGATCGCGCCGTTCGCGTACGGCGGGCCGTCGTGCAGCACGAAGCGCGGGCGCCCGGCGGCGTGTCCGCGGATGCCGGCGTACAGGCCTTCGGCTTCCCAGCGCGCGAGCGTGTCCGGCTCGCGCTTCGGCAGGTCGCCGCGCATCGGGAACGCGGTTTCCGGCAGCAGGATCGTGGCCTTGTACGGGTTTTCGCCGCCCTTGTTGGTCTTGTCGTCGCTCACGCGGAAGCTCGCAGTTTCGGTCGTTGTTGCAGGATTTCGCGCGCGCGGGTCGCGTCGATGCGCATCTGTTTCACCAGCGAGGCGAGGTCGGGGAATCGCTCCTCGTCGCGCAGCCTGGCGACGAATTCCACCTCGATCCGGCGCCCGTACAGGTCGCCGTCGAAATCGAACAGGTGCGCCTCGAGCAGCGGTTCGACGCCATCGACGGTCGGGCGCGTGCCGAAGCTCGACACCGACCGCCACGGCTGCTCGCCGACCCCGTGCACCAGCGTCGCGTACACGCCGCGCAAGGCGGGATGGCGTCCGCCGAAGCGCAGGTTCGCCGTGGGGAAACCGAGCGTGCGGCCGAGCTGGCGGCCGCGCACGACGTGTCCGCCGACGACGTAGCGGTGGCCGAGCAGGCGTTCGACCAGGTCGAAGTCGCCGTCGGCGAGCGCGGCGCGGATGCGGGTGCTCGACACCGGTTCGCCGCCGAGCAGCACCGGCGCGATCGCGTGCGCGGAAAAACCGGCATCGACGCCGATGGCCTGCAGCAGCGCGAGATCGCCGTGGCGGCCCTGGCCGAAGCGGAACCCGGGTCCGACCCAGACTTCGCATACGCCGAGGCGTTCGACCAGTAGTTCGCGCACGAAGCTTTCCGCCGGCATCGCCGCCAGCGTGGCATTGAAGCGCAGCAGGCCGACGACATCGACGCCGAGCGCGCGCAGTCCCCCGATCTTCGCCCGCGGCAGCATCAACCGCGGCGGCCTGTCGCCCTTGGCGAAGAATTCGCGCGGCAACGGATCGAAGCTGACCACCGTCGCGTCGACGTCGAGTTCGCGCGCGCGCACCATCGTCTGCCGCACCAGCGCGCGATGGCCGAGGTGCAGTCCGTCGAAGGCGCCGATGCAGGCCACGCTGCCGCGCGGCCGGCGCAGGGCGCCGTGGAGGTCGCGAAAAAGGGACGTCATGGAACCCGCGAGTATAGCGACGATGCGCGCCCCACCCTGGCTCAGTGCTCGCGGAAATCGCGCGGGCGGAAGCCCAGCGCCAGCATCGCCAGCGCATAGGCCACGGCGCCGCCAACGACCAGTCCGGCAAGCCACCAGACCCGCGACCACGCACCCATGGCGGTGAACTCGGGCGCCAGCCACAGGCCGACCAGCAGCATCGCCGCCATCGCCGCGTTGGCGATGCCGAGCTTGAGCAGGAAACGGCCCCATCCCGGCGCCGGGTCGTAGACCCGGGCCTTGCGCAGCCAGTACAGCAGCAGGCCGAGGTTGAGGTAGCTCGACAGCGCACTGGCGATGCCCAGCGCGAAATGCAGGCCGGGCGTGCTGGCGAGGCCGGCCATGATCCCGTTCGCCCGCGCTTCCGGCGGCACCTTCCATGCGTACAGCAGCGCGAGCAAGGCGATGTTGAACACCATGTTCGCGACCAGCGCGGCCACGCCGGCGCGCATCGGGGTCTTCGTGTCCTGGCGTGCATAGAACGCCGGCAGCACGGTCTTCACCAGCGCGAACGCCGGCAGCCCGAAGCTCAGGCCGAACACCGACAGCGCGGTCATTTCCGCCGCGAACGCGTCGAAGCGGCCGGTCTGGAACAGGGTCGACACCAGCGGCAGCGACAGCATCATCAGGCCCAGCATCGCCGGCACGATGATCAGGAAGGTCGCGCGCAGGCCCCAGTCGAGCGAGCGCGAGAACGCGACGCGATCCTCGTTGACGTGGTGGCGCGACAGCGTCGGCAGCACCACCGTGCCGAGCGCGATCGCGAATACGCCCAGCGGCAGTTCGAGGAAGCGGTCGGCGGTCGACAGCCAGCTCTGCGAACCCGAGGCGAGCTTGGCGGCGAGGAAGGTGTCGAACAACAGGTTGATCTGCGCGACCGAGGAACCGATCAGGGTCGGCACCATCAGCTTCACCACCCGCCGCACTTCGGAATGGCCCCAGCCCCAGCGCGGCAGGGTGAGCAGGTCGAGCTGGGCCAGCTGCGGGAACTGGAACAGCAGTTGCAGGATGCCGCCGGCCAGCACCGCCCAGCCCAGCGCCATGATCGGCGGATCGGCGATCTTCGAGCCCCAGATCGCGCCGGCGATCATGCACAGGTTGAGGATGATCGGGGTGAACGCCGGCAACCCGAAGCGGTGGTAGCTGTTGAGCGCGCCGGCGGCGAGCGCGGTCAGCGACACGAACAGCAGGAACGGGAAGGTCAGCAGCA
>Ga0075163_10004363_pt1 | contig 18977 bp, 10 predicted proteins | sample JI1023141ADNA_FD_71478 | JGI IMG/M metagenome (GOLD analysis project Ga0075163, IMG submission 71478) | Wastewater effluent complex algal communities from Wisconsin, to seasonally profile nutrient transformation and Carbon sequestration -... | ecosystem: Engineered > WWTP > Effluent > Algae...
TCGACAACTGGTCATTACTGCCGGTAAGTTTTATTTTGCGGAGACTTTGTTTCAACCTAGTGGAATGAACGGCGGAAATTTCAAGCAATACAGATCGAATGGCTCGGGCGGTTGGACCATTAGCAGCACCAATACGGTCACAAATAGTCAGTACGACGATGGCTCGGGTACACTGGCTTCTCTCACTGCCTCGTATTATACCAAACATTCGTTGTACATGATCGGCGATGGATCCAATGAACAATACTTCTTGGTGGTTGGTCAAGTACAATATTCCACACAAATCGCTGCCGAAGGTGCAGGACTACCCGCCCCGCCTGCCTATTTCCAGGACGGAATACCTTTAATTGCGGTTCTCTATGTCCAAGAAGGACAAACCAACTTAATTCGTATTGAAGATGCTCGACCTGTCATTGGCTTTAAGCCGACCGGTGTGAATGCCTCTTCAACTCACGGAAACTTATTGGGTCTATCAGCTGATGACCATCCACAGTACTTCAAGGCGGATGGAACGAGATCGATGACCGGAAATGTCAACTTCAATTCCAATAAGGCCACCAACTTGGTCAGTGTCATCAACCCTTCTTTAGAAGAATACAAGATTCAGTTGGCTACGGGATCAGAAGCCGGATTCATGAGTTCCGCCGATAAAGCCAAGGTAAATTCGTTTACCACTGAAGCTTCCTACTTCTTGGCTGATGGATCTCGCGTTATGACAGGGTCTCTTTCAGGAGTGACCAACATCACTACATCATCTGGCACGACGCGAACCATTACGATGAATGGATCCACGACAAACACGATTGACATGTCGAGTGCGACTAGTTCGGTGATTGCCATGACGGCCGGATCTATCACCGGTATAAATACACTCGGTTCATTTCCTGTTGCGCTGGCAACCACCAGCACCAACGGTTTCTTCAGTGCCTCGGACAAAACCAAGTTGGATTTATTTGGCACGGAGACTGGGTATCTGTTGAGGAATGGTGCGAGAGCCATGACAGGATCTCTGGACATGGCCGCGTTCAATATAACGAACGTTGGGACTTTGAACGGGATAGCCATGACTCCAACTGGCACGCCTTCTACGATAAGCACATCGAATACAGCTGGTACAGGGACCACATATGCCAGGATTGACCATGTGCATGATCACGGCTCCTTAGGTGGCGGATCCTTGCACGCCGTGGCCACCGGTTCTGTGGCCGGCTTCATGAGTGCAGCAGACAAAACCAAGCTCGACACTTTTGGCACAGAGACAAATTATGTCTTGAGAGATGGAACACGGGCTATGACTGGAACTCTGAGTCTGGGTACCAACGCTATAACGAATGTCACCACTATTAACACGATTCCTGCTGCCTTGGTTACAACGCTGGCGGACGGGTTCATGAGTTCGAGCGATAAGGTCAAATTGAATTCGTTCGGCACGGAAACTGTGTACCTTTTGAGAGACGGTACGAGGGCGATGACTGGTGGCTTGAACTTGGGAACGAATGCGCTGACCAATGTCACCACGATCAACACGATTCCGGCGACGTTGGCTACAACTCTGGCCGACGGGTTTATGAGTTCGAGCGATAAGGTCAAACTAGATTCGTTCGGCACGGAAACCAACTACGTCTTAAGGGATGGCACGAGGGCAATGACAGGCACTTTGAACTTAGGAACGAATGCTTTGACCAATGTAACCACCATTAACTCAATACCGGCTGCCTTGGCTACCACATCTACTCATGGGTTTTTCAGCTCTACGGACAAGACCAAGTTGGACGCGTTCGGTACAGAAAGCACGTATTTCTTGAGAGATGGTTCCAGGGCCATGTCTGGACCTCTGACAGGGGTGTCCAACATTTCCACCAGCACGGGACTGACCAGGTCAATCACTCTGGGCGGAACGGACACCAACACCATTGACATGACCGCGGCAACAGTGTCCTCACTAATTTCTATGTTCAATGGTTCTATTACGGGGATATCTACTATAGGAACCTTTGCTGTGGCTTTAGCCACCACTTCAACTCATGGCTTTTTCAGTTCAACGGACAAGACCAAGTTGGATTCGTTTGGCACGGAGACTACGTATATGCTGAGAAGTGGGGCAAGAGCCATGACTGGATCTCTGGATATGGCGACGTTCAACATTGCGAATGTTGGGACTTTGAATGGCATCACCATGACTCCAACTGGAACACCTTCAACGATCGGAACATCGAATGCAGCTGGCACAGGGGCCACGTACGCAAGAATAGATCATGTTCATGATCATGGCTCTCTCGCTGGTGGATCCTTGCACGCCGTGGCCACTGGTTCTGTGGCCGGTTTCATGAGTGCAGCAGACAAGACCAAGATTGACACGTTTGGCACAGAAACTGGATACCTGCTGAGAGATGGGTCGAGAGCTATGACTGGAGGGCTGAGTTTAGGGACCAATGCCATTACCAACGTCACCACCATAAATACTATTCCGGCTGCTCTAGCTACTACATCAGCCGATGGTTTCATGAGTGCCACTGACAAAACGAAGTTGGATGGACTGGGCGCTGACACAAATTATGTCTTGAGAGACGGAACAAGAGCCATGACCGGAACATTCAGCCTAGGCACCAATGCCATTACGAATGTCACCACATTGAACGGAATCACCATGACACCCACTGGATCTCCCTCTTCCATTGGAACAAGCAATTCCGCTGGCACGGGTACAACCTATGCTCGAATTGACCATATACACGATCATGGCTCTCTAGGTGGAGGATCTCTCCATGCCAATGCCACCACATCGGTCGCTGGATTTATGAGTGCAGCAGATAAGGTAAAGTTGGACGGGATAACCTCGAATGCCTCGTTTGAAGCCGTTAGTCAGAATTTGAGTGACTACAACAAAGCTTTCGCCTACTCAGGCGGCAACCTGACCACTATTACATACACTAAAGGGTTGAACACGATCGTGAAAACCTTTAATTATACGGGAGCAAATTTGACTAGCATGGTTCTCTCCGGAGACACCCCAGGAGGCATACCATTGACCAAGACATTCGGTTACTCGGGCACCGACCTCACCAGTATCACATATTCATAGTCTTATTTCGTTGTCTGATTTCATACATTCACATTAAAATATCGTAAAATAGATCTGAACATTTGAATAAAACACATGATGATGACTGTAAGAAAAATCAGATATACCATGTCACATAGAAACAAAAACGCAACATGTTCATTGTATCGTTGCATTTTGATGGGCTGGTCGGTCAATGCCATGACACCGTCGGAATTGGGGATCAAAGTTCGCTCAATGGTTACGTGACCGTAGAGAATGCATGCGGTGGAAGTGTATGGATGTTTCCAGTAAGTCGGAACGTCGGGAGAAATGTCAATGGATGGCAAGCGGGAATCTGCTGGTCGAAAGACCCGTTTGAGTCCTTTCATCGTAAACGTGCCAGGCATGCCGTTCATAAACCGGACTAGATGAACATGCGAAAACGGGTAAAGAACACGGTTGTCGTATCCGTATCGACCGCCTGCATTGAACGCTGCGGTGCCGTTCTCATGTTTTTTTTGCGGATGTTGCGTCACCACCATGGAAGCTGACAACGGACCAACCAATTTGACTTGTTGAACGGTGTCCAAACCATCCAACAAGAACCAGACACAAATGAGATACACGAGAGGGGACATTTGAATTGTGCCGTCAAAATGAATTATGTTTTGTATGTATGACCAAATCATTAAACGTTAAACACAATTCTCTGTATTCAATTCACAACAGGTCTTCCTCGTCATATAAATAAACCTGGAGGTCAGATGGCGACCAATTTAACGGTCGGCGCGGCTGACCGAAATTATGACTCGACTGATGCTGTGGTCTTGACGACCGGAGGAACCATTGCCGTCAACAATAATTACACGCTTCGTATTGATGGAGACACGGGATACTGTCGAAACGCGGCGACTCCTCTCAGTCTCACCTTGAACGCTTCGTCCGGTGGAAAGTGTATCATTGACGGTCGAGACACCTGGTGGGTGCCATTTTCTTCCTCATCGGGCAATGTTCCGTCTTTCACCGTCTTTAACGACCTCACCGCTCCGGCCGATGTGCAACGTTCCGGCATTGATGTCGGAGCTTGGCTGGGGTTTTATCCGGGCATCAGTGCACCGCCGGTTATACCGGGTCTAGCTATTCCAGCTTCAGGATTCCTCAAATTAAGATACAAAAGTATAGGGGTAACCTTTGCCAATGCAGACGTTCTCACCTTTCCCAACGGTGCCACGGTCACTTTATCCGGTCCGGGACAGCGCGGATGGATCGCTGTGCAGATTAATGGTGTGGGTGGGAGTGGTGCTATAACTGTGCCACGTCTAGGAGATTTCAAAGTGGAAGGAGACTTTTTCGAACTAGGTGAAACTAAGTCCCAGCAGCAAGTGAATGGAACGGATATTAATGATACAAACAACAAAATCTATTTTCGGTTGACGAACAATTGTTACATTGGTACGATTGCTAACGGAAATTATGCCTCAGCATCAGCCTTCGCCACGGCCGTTCAAACGGCCATGAACGCAGCTACACAACAATCCGGAACAGCGGCGGCACTGACTGGTACATTTACTGTGACAGCCATGGCGGACAATCGACTATCCTTCACCCATTCCTCCTCCGCCTTTAATTTCAACTGGGGAAATGTTCCCTCCGCTTGTACACTCCTCGGTTTTGACTTTATCGACCAGTTGGCTGACTGTTATGTGCTCACGGCCACTGGTGCGGGAACAGGAAGCACGAGCTCAACATCGGATCAGTTAGCCGTCGAGATTGGTGGAGTCACAGTGGAAGTTATACTGGCGACCGCCATTGCGTCCGGCTCAGCTCTGGCAACCGAAGTCAATACCAGGCTGAGAGCGTTTGATCCTGGCTTTTACTGTGTATGGAACAGCAGAACATCCAGAATGAGCATATACCACAAACGACCGTTCTCCATCAATTTCACGTTGGCCAATAATCCTGCGGCGGTCATGGGATTTACCGTCTCTTTACAGGTCGCCACGCCGGTCTATCATGTCATCAGTCGAGTCGCTCTCTCCGGAACAACCAATACCGTTGCCGCGGCGAGTTTCAACTATCTGGTCGGCATAAACGACGGAGCGGACAAAAAAGCTGTGTTGGCCAATGCGACATATACAAGTCAAGGCATGGCCACTCAACTCCAGACGCAGTTAAACGCTGTCTCCACAAATTTCACCGTCGCTACCATGGCAGCCGATGGTGCAGCCGCTCTCCTTTTGATATCTAGAACATCCTCTTTCACACTGAAATGGTCGGCCATTGCACCCAATTCGGCATGTCGAGCCATGGGTTTCACCTTTGACGACAGCACTGCTCTCCAAACACAAGTGTCATTGGGGCCAATGAATTTCGGAGCGGAAAATCAAACGTTCGATTATTACGTGAAACATATTTGTCCTGGCATCCAGGTGGAAACAGCGCCGGGATCAGGTACGTACGAGTGGTACAACTATGTGCCACAAAATCCGACTATTTTCATGTTCAATGTCAATTCGGCTGTGGCCAACACCGGTCGATGGAACAGTCCTTATCGAACCACACTGGCCTCGGCGTCTACAGTGCCGGCCGATTCTCGTGGTAAATGTTTTAGTATGTTGACCACGGGTTCTGGAGTGCCGTTAACAGGTGCAGTGTTTACTGAATCCCAGCAAATTGTGCTGGCGTTAAAAAATGGTCTGAACGATTGTGGATACGCACCACCACAGGCGGGATGCAAAGTTCGAGTTCCCAATGTCCACTTGGGGTCGGGATTCGGACGTTTGGTCTCCACCTTTGGCTTTTCGAGTTCGGCAGACACTACGTTTGGTACCTCGGTCACTGCACCAGGCACGATTACGTCCTTGGTGGTGGCGGCCGCGTCCTTCAACGATTTGATCCCTTTTCGAGAAAACGGAACAGACAAAATTGCGATTCTCGCCGCAGCCACCTATGTGACGACATCCAGTTCGGGTACAACCACCACTTTTTTTCAATCAGCTTTATCTGCCGCCTTAAACACTGCTTCCAACGGGTTTAACCAGTACAGCGTGACAGTCTCGGCTAACACAGTCACTATAAGCGCCGAGCAGCCTTTCTCCATAAATTATTTGTCGAACGCGGCGTTCATTACCCATCTGACGGCTGCCACCCGACCAGAATTTGTCACTACGAGTGCCGGTGCCATTTCCATGAAAAAGTGTGCCTCACACTGGTATCTCAATTTGTCTGCTCCTTTTTCGGTGTTGTTGGAGGACATGAGTACCCTTCAAGCCGCTGTTATTGCCAACGTGGCGTCCACGACGACCATGACTAGAACATGCATTAGTCCAGTTATTACGGATCAGGCGCCTTTGACCATTTCCAGTTGTTTTTCTGGTGGCACCATCACTGATAGCAAGTTTTTCCGATACCTGTTTGTCACTCCGTTCGTCCAGCTCAACGATTGTTCAGATTTTACGATCAGTGGTACTACCATGAAATCCGGCGGATTAACAGCCACGGATGCTCGACGTGCCACCAATACCACGGCCACGGCTGTCGCCGCCCTCGATATCAATCGTTGCACAGACACGGTCGTCACGTCTTGCAAGACCCTGTACGGTCGATTTAATGTGGCATCCTCTATTCGAACGACTTTTACGGATAGTCAGCATGGACATACCATGCTGGGATATTTGAGTGCGAACGGTCCCGGGAATGTCTTTGGTATATCTGGTAATGCTGATACTATTACCATAACCGGACTCACGCCATTTGATGATATGCCTTATATGCTATCGTACAATGATATGATCACGGCTGCCAACTTTTCCAATCTGACTGTAAGGAGCATTGGAACACCTTCTGCCCCTCTGAACGCTTACCTCGTATGCCCATCATTCTTAACCGCTTCCACGGGTGTCAGCATAGATATGCGACGACTTTACATGGACAATATGCGAGGTGAAACGCCCATTCAACCTCAAAACACTTTGCAAAATGTGACGATGATCAATCTCTGGGGCAAGGCCAATTCTACCACGTTTGGATCCAACGCGACCAACGGTATTGACAGTGTCAACAATGCTGTCCAAGGATGTCGATGGACTCTGGGCACATCCGGTCAAACGGCTTGTTACGGTTTCCACTGGACAGATTATTTTATCTCTACAGTTGCAGGAAGAGTGGCCATTTTATGCAACGAACCTCTGGCGTCCACGGCGAGTCAATGCGAAGTGACTGCCGGTTCACCTGTCTTCACATCTACTGGGTCAGTGGCCATGCCGACATTGGGTGATCAAGTGACCTGGACCTGTCCATATTACGTCCTGGGATACACGGCCTTTACCAATTCCGCACCGGGTTTCACCCAATCGGCTGGTAACTATTCGTACGAGTACCAAATTGATCCCGGCACGGGTACATACAACGGAGTTTGGAAGACATTGAATCAAGCGAATCTGATCACCGAAACCATAAGTCCAAGCACTGGGTTTAAACTCAAGGTCCGATCTACAACTACTGTAGCCAATGCCGCCAACACGATCACCCAGATACAGATCAATATGACCACCAATTCCACTGATCAACAAATTCAGTACCCGCTGCCCTTAACTGGATTCGGAACGATTACGTCCATCTCGGCTGGGTCACGCATCCAGCTCTACAATGAAACCAAGGCCATTGAGCTCGTCAATGAAATTGTCCCCTCCACTTCATTCAGTTACAACTATGATCCGGCCGCATCGGCGACCAGTGGTGACACCATTCGACTTCGCTTGACCAAACTGGGATTTCTACCGTACCAAGCTCGAACGATTGCGGCCACGACCTCCTTCGGATTTTTAGCCGAGCAGGCTTCAGATTCTGTGTATACTACAAACGCAATTGACGGGTCAACGGTCGCAGAATGCACAGCCGATTTTACAAATGACAAGATTGATATTGATGACGGAGATGACACTACCACCGTGCAACGCTTGTACGCGTTCTATCGATACGCCGAAACCTTGTCCACTGGTATTGGTGATTGGTTTAATGCTGTTTTGGCAGTCAATACCACAACATACGTAGTGAGTCAAACTGTGCTCAACCTGACATACAACAATGTGTCTGTCGATCCCTTGCGAATCACAGGTGGTCGTTGGACAAGAGCGGACGGCTCGACTGTCAAATACGTGACCACCAATCCCATTTGGACGGAGTCTGTCACTGTGTCTGGCTTGCAAGCGGGATCACGTCTCCAGATCTACAACGGGACGACTGCGAGTGAACAGTACAATGCCATCGTGGCCGGAGCATCTTATCAATTTGATTTTTCGATAGGGACTGGTATATCCACAGGCAATACGATTCGTATTCGTGCCACGTTGCCTGGATATGTGCCGTTCGAAACCTCGGGTGCAGCCGCTGCCACTGAAACGTCGTTTACGGTCAATCAATCTGCCGACACGGTGTACAATACCAACGCCGTGGACGGCACCACGGTGGCCGAGTGCACAGCCAATTATGGGGACAACACGATTGAAATTAATGATTCTGACGATACCACAAGTGTCCAACGTATCTATGCTTTTTACAGGGTCGCTGAGTCAACAAGTACAGGTATCAATTCGTGGTTTGGCACGGTGACAGCCTCATCCGCGTCCGCTTACTCCATAAACACATCTATATTGAATCTTCGATGGAACAACACCAAAGTCACAGGTGTGTCCATTACGGGTGGTCGGTGGGACCGTTCTAATGGCAGCACTATTGCGTTCCCGGGCTCTAATCCTATTCTTATGGAATATGGTGTCATATCGTCCATTGTGACGGGCTCCAGAATCCAAATTTACAATGTTACCACTGCGGCCGAAATAGTCAATACAACGGTGGGCGGGACATCATACAGTTACAATTACGCTAATGGAACCGGTGTAACCTCTGGTGATTCAATTCGCATTCGACTCACCTTGCTTGGCCAACTGCCCTATCAAAGCACTGTGACCGCAACAGCGTCCGGTTTCACTTTGACGGCCGCTCAAACCGCCGATTCTGTATACACGACAAATGCAATCAATGGATCCACTGTGGCTGAATGTTCAGCGGATTACGTAAATAATACCATCGATATCAACGACAGCGACGATTCAACTTCTGTGCAGCGCATCTACGCCTTTTACAGATTCACGGAAACCACCAGTTCGGGCATCGGTAGTTGGCATGCCGGTATCAATGCCATTGACACGGTTACCTACCAAATCATTGTAGGAAACGTAGACTTAACACTCGACAATACCAAGGGCACACCTTTGTCTCTGACTATCTCGGGTGGCCGTCTCACTCGATCCAACGGGTCCTCTTACATTTACGGAACATCCAATCCTATTCGTATGGAGTGGGGTGTCATTTCCAATATTGTGGACGGTTCTCGCATACAAATCTATAATAGCACGTCCACCACTCAACTCGTCAATGCGACAGTCTCCGGCACCTCTTATTCGTACAATTACAACAATGGCACGGAAGCGACTTCGGGTAATACCATCCGTATTCGTCTGACTTTCCCGGGACGCATGCCATTCCAGACGTCCACCACGGCTTCTGCCTCCGGGTTTACCGTCAATGCTGATCAAAGTGCCTTGGACACGGTGTACACGGACAACGGAGTGACAGGATCCTCCGTCACAGAATGTGCCGCCAACTATGGTCGAAACACGATCGATATTACTGATGGCGACGACATCACTCAAGTGCAACGGATCTATGCCTGGTATCGGTATAACGAAACCACAAGTTCGGGCATTGCCAATTGGTTCAACGTGATGAGCGCGGTGGATGCCACGAACTATCTGATCAACGTGCCCACTATCGATCTGACATTGTTTAACACAAAGAGCACACCTTTACAAATTACGAATGCACGTCTCTACCGATCCAACGGCTCAACCGTCATTTACTCGACCTCCAACTCGATACAAATGGATCCGGACAAGGTTTACTCGATCACAACAGGCGGATCCGCCTTGACGACTCAAGAACATGATGTTTTGATTTCATTGACAGGGTTGAAACCGCTGGTGATTGCTGGCTTATAATTAGTGATGATATGTATAAGTAAAAGTTCGTTTAAAGTTTACTTAGTTATGTACGAATCAATGTCAAACAATGAACTGCTCTTTTCGCGATGTTCATCAAATAATTCTCTCAACTTGACATCGACTTTTTCGGCGTCATCCAGAGTGCAAGCGATAGCCGGACAAAACTCTATGTATGCCTCTTCATGATATGATTCCGGTATTCCATCCGAACCAATGATTGTCTTATAAGGCGTTGCAGGTTCGACCAATCGAGCAGTAACACCAAATTCTTCTTGCAGGCGCTCAGACAAGCGGGATATTGACTTCTTCTTGTCGACCTTTCGGTCTGGCCGTTTATGTCTCGAGGCAAACACGCTGTCACCAGCTTTAAACGTGGTGGTCTCCATGACATTTTGCTTCTGATTCGTCAGTTGATACTCATCCGTTGTCCAGCCCGTGTCTTGTTGAACCAATCGATGAAGTTCGTCCGACGTTGAAGACACCGAACAAGTCTTGTGTTTCAACTGATCACTCTGGTGATCAATGATGAACAAAGTGAAGGACATGTTTGAATTGTACGTGACGACCCGCGTCTCTCTGAATCAGACAGTATAATACTGCGTTCGGACAATTTAATAAAAAGCTCATGAACAGTGCCACTACTTGGGGACTGGGGATCCTGGTCGGGGTGATTATCACCATCGTCATCATTGTAATCATTCTGTATGGGCTGAGTATATATGTTCAACGAAAAAAAAAACGAGAATCGGATATCATGTCCCAAGAAACATATAAAAAGTACGGTAAGAACCGCCGTGAGCAAGACGACGCACAAAGATACCTAGAGGAAGATGATGATGACACAGATAACGTCGAAAGGTATATGGCATATGCTGAAGTCACAGAAGCGGATCTCCAAGCTTGCAGCGAAGGAACTGCGACTCCAGATGTACAACGCAGATGCGATAAGTATGCATCTTACTTCAATATTATAAATTAGTTCGCGTTTTATCTGACGGCAACATGGAACACGTGTAATAAAAAATGTCCCTCCATCTCATTCTCGGATGTATGTTTAGCGGAAAAACGGAGACCTTGATCTCTAAATTGAATCGTCATAGCGTTGGACAAACGATTATGGCGGTCAACCATGTCCTGGACAAGCGATACGCGGACAATGGTCTCGTGACTCACGATGGAAAGGTGTATCCTGGGGCTCGAGTCTCCCTGTTATCAGAAATCTTCAAGAATCCGCTGTACGCCAAAAGTCAGGTGATTGGGATTGACGAAGGCAATTTTTATCCGGACATCTTCGAGTCGGTGAAAAAAATGGTCGAAGAGGACGCCAAAATAGTTTACATTTCCGGCCTTAACGGGTCGAGTGATCGAACCTTCTTTGGCTCACTCCACATGTTGATTCCTTTGGCGGATTCGCTGAATCACTTGACAGCCATTTGCAACGAATGCAAGGACGGTGTGACACCCGGAATCTTTTCGTACAAAAAGGAACCGCTTCGAGAGAAAGTTGTGACGCAAGATTCAGACCATTCGGTGACGGTCTCTGTGGGTGGAACGTCAGAATATCAATCCCTATGTCGCCAGCATTTTAAGCTGGCAATGGCCAGAAAAGCTTGATCCCTCATTTTTGAACACTTTTGATTAATAAAAAACACGTGTTCATGTCATACACCGGGCCAGGTCATGAAATGTTCAGCACGTATTTACAACATGTTCACTTTCACAACATGTCATTGACTCAAGCCGGTCAGCTCAAGGTTCGTTTGATGCAAGCGCTTGCCATTGACGAAAAAGAATTGTATGGTCGGTTGAGCGAAACCATTCCGGATCGTTGCGAACTGGCCAAAGAGATGAAATGGAAGGATTGTGTGGGTGATTGTTATAACGTGGCCCATGACGCCGTGAAGACGGAACTCCAGTCCACAGCCTACATTCTTCGATGTCTGGCCAATAGTGTCCTACCAGAACCAGGTTTATCGTTTGAAGTGACGGACATGTCACGGCTGACGGGTGAATGGAGCAAAGACTATAAACATATACAACTCAAAATCCCACCGGGCGAAACACGTAAACATGGTCGACTTATTCTAGGGTTGGGTCCCAGTGCTTCCGGAAAAACGTATTGGAGCAAGACAATCATAGAACTCTTTGCGTCTGCTGACCCTCGGTTTCCTCGATTCTTTATTTCCATAGACGGAGGCATCTATCGAGAGTGCTCTCTGGTGTACGACGTGATTCGGCGAGTGGCTACAGATCACTGTTACAACGGATTTAAGAATCTGACCACGGCCGGGCTAAAACTGTTGAAAGCCAAATCTATTTTTAATGCTGGCAAAGTCAAGAAAATCATTGTGCCCTACTTAAAGACACAAGCCAAGACACTTCCTATCAGTTTGTATGTGCCAGACACGTTGGCTGGCTGTGGTCAAGGCATACCCAAGACTTGTGCCAGTGTGTACAAGAAATACATCCAGTTGACACGGGACAAGCATTACATTGGTTTATGTATATTTCAGCACCAAACCGGAAAGGACTGTTCGTATAAAGAAGGGTATCGGTGCGTGGGCACAGTGGAAAGCGGAAAAGCCCGAGAAATCAAGGAAGGGAAAAAGTACAGCTCGACAGCTTGGGAGCGTTCGATGGTCAACGGCATTGAACAAACTCGAACATGTCCTTACGCGTATGTCATCCACAACTCGGGTCAAAAGGAGCAAACGTCCACTCTCTTTGATTTGAAACCTGACCTCCTGTTTTCGGATCACCTGGAAAAGCATGGCAAGTCACATGGCTACCTGTATGTTAACGCACATCCGCGAGAGCGGTCGGTGACCATGAGCATTCATTACAAATAAACTTTAGCTCGTTGACACAAGTCAGACTTTTTTATTGTCAAGTGATGGCAAGACACGTCTTTTCACATATTTTGGCCGGTTTTTCTGGTGCTGCCGTTACGGCCATGGCAACGACTGCTAACGGGGCCATTTATCCTCTCCCTCCTCAATCTTTAAGCGAACCGAAATCGAGCGTTACATTCGAAGACGTGGAGGGGTTTCTTCGCGTTGGTCCGTCTGTTATATCGTCTCAGAAGAATCAGAACAGCTTTATACTTGTTCCAAGCCGTGAGTTCTGTCACAGACTGGTCTCGAATGACGATATGGATGAGTACGAAGAGAAGCAGCGTGAAATGTTCGATCGCTTCAACAACACGGCTTCCGGTCAGGTTCCTGTTGGCAAACTTGAGCGAGCTCGCACGCTCATGTCAAGGTACGTATTTCCGCCTGGCGTGTACCACAACGTGGCTTCCCGTCTGACCAATCGGCAATTTGGTGACAATCTGGTCGTGCTGGACGAGCCTGAACAAGAGATTGTGGATATCATTGTCAAATACGTTGAAAACGACGGTTGAATTGTAGTTTTAATTAAATTATTATCAAATTTATTTCACCACGACATCTGTTTCATGATACATCAGTGTGCCCAGCACATTAAACGTTAATTTGAAATGGAGAAGTTGGCAGGGTGGGAGTGGGGCGCCCGGTTTGTTCGGAGCATCACTGGGTCGATGATAGACGATGTAAAGCCAGTCTTTCGAAGCTTGGTCGCCAGACAAAGCCAGGAAGATCGAGTTGGGTGCCACTTGCGGTGCATGGAACAAGGGGGTGAGAAGACGGTTGCGCATGCCATACGTGCCAATGTTGGGATCCCCGCCAATGATCAGTTTAGGAATCAAGTGAGACAATACGGTTTGTTGCAACAAAGGATAGTCATTCAACAACCACCCTCGAGGCTCCTCGATAATTCGTTGAGAATATATGGGGCTGTCAGGTTCCAGTAACGGTTTGATACGATCCCATTGCTTGTCTCTGACTCGTTTCTGGAAGAGAGAGTTAAACTGGGAAATGGTTCGGCAAGGGAAGACTTTGTCGTGCCGAGCAAACCAGCCGACATCGAGACCTCCAGACACAAACGTGTAATCCGCCCAGGAGACCATGAGTCCTTGGGTAAGCACAAATGGAATCAGCTGTTCATCGATAAACTGATATCGAAGTGATGCATCGTATAGATTGTCAAGAAACGGTGTTTGTTTCTCTGGCACCAGAAGATGCTGCAACTCGGTCGGACCTACCAGGGCCACAAATTCTCCACCGTCTTGCATGGCGAGTCGACGCAACGCTTTGAACGCTCCGATGATTCGTGCATCTTCCACATTGCACTCATAGGTGCTGATTCGATCGACTCGTGGATCATGAATGTACATGCCTAAGCAAATGATGGTTGTGCGAGGTGGAGCCTTCCAACTCCAACTGTCGGTCTCCGAAACATAATCGGCAATCGTTGATCTGAGACATCTCACCAAGGTGTTGAACGAACCACGAATGTCAGGCAAAACATAACAATGAGCAAACATCTTCTTGTCCATGTCGCGCTGCAAAGCGTCGACTTGAGGGAGCCAGGCTCGACCTGTTAACTGAACACTGTTGCTGTTACTGTTGTTATTACTATTCATGTCACCGGTTCGCCACACGGGACCTGGAGGGGTATTTGGACTCGCTGTCAGTTGAAGGGGAGTGGATGGCGACACAGCCGGACTGGTCCATACTAAACCTTCCGTCGAACGAGCCTGGCCTTGCTCCGGACTGGCAGGCTGGTACGCTTTCAGGTCCTTGGTCACATGGCTGTCCACGGCGGCGGGAACTACCGGAGAGGATGGCTTATTTGGGTTGGGTTGTATGGATTGCAAGGTACCGGATACTGGAGGACGAGAGGTGCCGGCATTGAATGGACCTTTTGGGACTGGAAGGATAGGTTTTGGTTCAACGGGGGCGGGTTGAATGAGGTTGGCTGGTTTTTGCTGTTGGTTTTGTTGAACTGGGGCATTGACCGGCCCATTGTTTGGGTTTTCTTCATGTATGAATAGAGTCACATACCAGCCGTCTCCGTCTCCCACTCGGACTTGTCTCCCGTTGGGCCATGTATAGCCTTTCTTACCATGATCTACATAATTGTCGTCGAATTCCTTCATTATTCCGTGATCATTATATATTACAGAGAAATGATATCCAGTTTCCTGATGGTTCCTAATGAATGATGAAGTATAGATGTTCGGCACGCGTTTTCGCACAACTGAGATCTCTCTTTCTCTCGAGTGGTTCACTGCGTTGTTAGAAAAAATGCCTGGTTTTCCTTGTTCAGCATTGTTTCTGGGTATGAGATAAACGGAGGGGAAAGAAGCATCTAATATCTCCACCGTAGTGGAAATGATGCCGAATCCAATACTGGACAATCCAAGAAAGTCCAATAAGTAGGGATACACTAGTTCCAAGTTGCCGGTTTCTATAAACATGTACAGCAACGAAGGAAAGGACAGAGTATGAGAAACCAGCCGTTCAATCCTGCTCTTTTGAAAATAGGCCTCGTACTGTGCGCAAAAGGTCGGTTGTCTATACCTATTTTGTTCTTTCACTGCGAGACGCAGGTACTGAAAAATTGCGTGGTAAAAACACGAATTGTTTATCCACTCCGTATTCGTTTCCTTAAATAGGTTTACAGGATGTGATGTGCCCAATAGCTTGTGAGCTATAACATCTGTCGTGTCTATTCTTATATCGTTATTGCCTGGGACGCGCCTTTTTGATAAGTGATTCACATTGATATGCATAGATATGCAGTCTGTCGCTCCGTAATATGTGACCTTTTCTTCTTCCCATGAATGAAGCCGCGGTATATTAATTTGTGTAAGAAACTGCTGTGCTTCATATGGTTCGACGCCCCGGCAATACTGTCTCGCCATCACGTAATCGTTCGCACTCTTAGCGCCGAAAGATTTCAAACGAAAGATAAGGTACAAATGGTCGTTTGATTCACTCAGATGTTTTCTCAAGTGAAACCGTATAGCAGGATACAACGTCCCCCGAACGTCAATCTTTTGCTCGGGGAACTCGCAATACACAAGACATACATTGGCCTTGGACTCATCGCGCTCTATATGTAAAACGTTATTCTGCACAGATATAGATGAAATGGTCGCCGGATTTCCAATCAATCCATTTAGTTTAAGCAAGACCCAAGATCTGTTGAAGTAATGACCGACCTCTTTCAATTGAATGAGTTCGTCTCTAAACAAATCATTGACGAAAAATGCGGACAGTATCCCTGCCTCGGGTTTAACCGTCCGTGTATATCCATGATTTCCTCTTATGTCTAAAAGGATACCATCTTCATCTTCGGCTATGAATGAAACGTACTGGGGCTGTTGGTATGGTCGAAAGTACGGTGTCGGTCTAGTGGTAATAACCGGGATTGCCCGCATATCCGCCGCTGGATTCGCGGCGTTCATGGTGTTTATTTTATGACACGGTCGAAAATCTTTCTCTATTTCATTTTAATATTTTACGCTTAACGTTGACACGTTTCCTCATTTCTATTCATCCCGAAATCATAGAATAAACTCGACTTTACTGATCCTGTGAGTTCATTTTATTCTAATATTCGATCATGCCTTCTTTTTTATCCTCTTCTGCTTCATCACATACAGCCTCGTCTCCATCCATGCGTTCCTGGGCCCAGTTATTTGAGCCTCTTCGACCATCCTCATCAACGGAGCCTATGTTTGGTCCCTCTGTGCCTCTTTCGTCTTGGTCTGAATCCTGGGTCATGTGGAGCATGTGGGCTCTTCTCTTCTTTATGATCTGTTGTTCCTGGTATTGGCATTTGTCGAGTCCAGGACAATCTCCGGGATCCCGGCCCTTAGGACCCAAGAGTTCATCTATTGTCGTTCGGAAAGAAATAGTGGGTCCGGAAGGGTCAGGGACTCGGGGTCATCGATCCACGTCCACATAACACATAATTCAAACGGAACGCCAGTTTAAAACACGAACCAAATGGATGACATGTCAGACCACGTGATGTCGTTGGACGAAATGCCACAAAATCATAAACAAGAATCACGACTGATCTCACCCAACTCATCCCCGGTTGTGCCGGATATCAAAATTGACGGAAAACCCTGGACGTTGGCTATGGTATATGAAAGTCAGCCTTTGGTCGACTATATTCGTTCGCAATGGTTGTCGGACTGGAGTGCGCTGATGCATACATTGCCTGCGTTTGAAGCACGCCCCACGAGCGAGCCTCGGTCTTCCCAGTCTCTCTTGGAAATCTACCAATATCGTCTTGTGGATCCTCGAGTGAACTTTCGCACTCAGTTCGAACTGAATCCCCGTCTGACACTCTTGACAACGATTGTTGCCATGGGCGTGCAATATTCGCCACAACTGGAGCCGTCCGTGTGTAGAAGTATATACAATAGGCGTTTGAATCCTCTGCTGAAAAAGGCGGAGGTCGATGCCAAGGAACCTCATGACGATCGCCATGGCGAAAATGAATTTGTCACGGCGGTACAGGACTTTGCTGGCCTCTTGCCTGGAGAGGACATCATTCCTCTGTTGAACCTCTCACACGCATTTCAGTTTCAGCGCGTGTGTGTCCTCATGGGCTTAATCCTTGCTCTGAAAGTCGTAAATCCCGGGAAGTTGGACTTTATTCTCAAAGCCGTCCGTCCGTACGAGCCTCAATCGGTGGAACAGCATTTGCTTGATCTGTCTATGAAAGCATCTTCTGCCGAGACATCGGCGCCGGGCACCCAGAACTGGAGAGCTTTGGTCGAAGCGTCGATTCGCAACAAGTCATAGATTTTAATGTCCGATCGTTCTGTTTCATTCCATTTTGTCTCGTTTCTGAGGCTTTTTTGTCTTCCACCATGTCCATCCGTGATGTTTGACGATGAGATAGAACATGAACAATAAAAATACGGCGGGAATGATCCATACAAAAATGAGATACCCTGGATGAGGTTCGTCTTCCGTGAGCGGATTCGTCTCTGTTATAGAAAAGTCTTTGGCCTGTATAGATGTCGGTGTGACCAATAGTTCGACGGATTGCACCGCTCCTTGAACGGGTGTGCCGTTTACTCGTCCAACGCCGTTTTCAAGGTGAGCCACCAAAGACGGATGACGACTCGGGTGGTTCTTGTTTATCTCATCGACACGGGATCGGTTGACATCAATGGATCCGGATTGATTGACATCAATATGCACCAGTCTGCCATCCGCTGACACCACAGTTGTTTTCTCGTCGAGTGGATATACACGATGATCGGGTAATACCCACATGGCCGACAGTATGTGCAAACGGGTGTCATCTTCCGACCATCCGTGGATAAACACATAGGACCCGTCTGTCAGGGACATCGCCACTCGACGCACTCGAATAGATCCAGCTGACTCCGAGCTATTTTTCTCCATCATCCAGGCCGCTAAGAAGCGGTGCCATACAGACACGGGATAACCAGACCGACTTAAATGAGATTCCCATCCATGCTCAAAGGCCCATCGACTCTTCTGTGACGGTTGTGTCGATTCACGGGTGCTATGACATTCTACTTCTGTGTGTATATATGCGTTGAAACCTGTACCGTCTTGAGCCCCTTGCTTGTCAATGTGTATGACGGGTTTCGTGGAGTCCAGATGAAACTCTATTGGAAGCGTATCGAACGAGTCACTCGACGATTCACCAGATGCAAACGTCATTCGGATCGTCATTGGAAAGATGCTTCGCGTGATCGAATAAGTACTACTACCAATAAACCAGCGCTTGTCATTCGTCTGCCATGTATACGTGTCAGGATCAAATAGGCATTCATGCGCTGAATACATTTGATTGTCGATTATATGTCCTCTTTCATCGCGATACTCGAACACATAAAACACGTAATCTGCCTCGGACGTTCCTGGTGTCCATTGGCTCGGAGGTAAAAGCGTGTGACGCCAAAGACGTATCATGCACCCATCGGCCCAATTCGTCCACATCCACCATTC